>Ga0326597_10011007_pt1 | contig 12017 bp, 7 predicted proteins | sample RVTome_12_FD_203789 | JGI IMG/M metagenome (GOLD analysis project Ga0326597, IMG submission 203789) | Soil microbial communities from uranium-contaminated site in the Upper Colorado River Basin, Wyoming, United States - RVT100D185 | ecosystem: Environmental > Terrestrial > Soil > Contaminated >... | reverse complement strand
CGCTCGTCGCCGGTCACGACGACGGACGGTTGAAAGAAGGCGAATGGGTCGGCCCTCTCCTGTGCAGCGATCGAGGCCTGCGACGCGAGCAGCCCACCGAGGAGCAGGAGCGGGTGACGAATCCGTAAGACGACGCCGACAATTGTCATGGGTGGTCCTAATTGGAACACGTGGCTCGTTTCGGCGCTATCCCGACACGGGTGGCGAAGTTGCTTTGTTTTGTGCGTGATAGCAAAGACTTTGCCGCTGGCAGCAGAGTTGCTCCGGTGACGAGGGCCCTCTGTGACAATCTCCTTAATCCCCGCGGCGCCTCTCGGATCTCGCCCCGGCGACGCCGAACCGAAACGAGACTCTCCCATCAAGCTGCTTGGCGAGATCCTCGTTCAGCAGTCGGTGATCACGGCTGCTCAATTGGGCAAGGCGGTCGAACGCCACAGCCGCTCGCGGCAACCCCTCGGACGGGTGCTCGTGGACATGGGGTTCGTCACCGAGGATGTCATCCTCGAGACGCTGAGCGCTCACCTCGGCATTCCGTCGACGCGGGTCAACGTCTATACGGTCGATGCGCGGGCCGTGGGCGCCCTCGCGGAGAAGGTGGCGCGGCACCACTCGGTGTTTCCGCTCGTCAAGGTGGGCAACACCCTGATGGTGGCGGCGGCCGGCCCGTTGGATCTCCAGGCGCTGGACGACCTTCGCTTCGCGGCCGGATGCCGTATTCAACCGGTGCTGGCGCTCGAGGACGAAATCTCGGCGGCGCTCGATCGATATTACGGCGGAACGGCGTGGATGGCGCAGGAGACCATCTCGTCGACGGGCGATTCGGTCGTGCTCGAAGCCGCCACGATGCAGGTCAACATCAACAACGAGGAAGTCGAGCGATCCGCGATTCAAGTCGTGGAAAACCTGATTGCCCGCGCCGTCGGTGACGGCGCCAGCGACATCCATATCGAGCCGATGGCGGACCGCACGCGCGTCCGCTTCCGCGTCGACGGGATGATCAGCGAGATGGCCGGGTTCCCCAGCGACACGGCCGCCGCCGTGACGAGCCGCATCAAGGTCCTCGCCGGGATGGACATCGCCGAGCATCGGCTGCCGCAAGACGGCCGCTTCAGCGCCACCATCGGCAACCGCCGCCTGGACCTGCGGACCTCGACGTACCCGGGCATGTTCGGCGAGAAGGCCGTCCTGCGGCTGCTCGATCAGTCGGCGCTGCGCCTGCAGCTCGACAACCTCGGTTTCCTCGTGGATACGCTGGAGCGGTTCCGCGAGCTGCTCCGCCACAACGAAGGGATCATCCTGATCACCGGCCCGACCGGCAGCGGCAAGACCTCGACGCTGTATGCGTCGCTGAGCGAAATCGTCGAGACCGGCAACAACATCATGACGATCGAGGATCCGGTCGAGTATGCGATTGCCGGCATCACGCAGGGCCAGACCAACGCCAAGGCGGGCTTCACGTTCGCCAAGGGGCTTCGGTCCATTCTTCGCCAGGATCCCGACGTCATCATGGTCGGCGAGATCCGCGACGCCGAGACGCTGGAAACCGCGATCGAGGCCTCGCTGACCGGGCATCTGGTGCTCTCGACCAACCATACCAACAGCGCGGTCGGCACGATCACCCGCCTTCAGGACATGGGCACCGAGGCCTACGTCCTCGCCTCCAGCGTGCTCGGCATCCTGGCGCAGCGCCTGGTGCGCCGGATCTGTCAGACCTGCAAGAAGGATCTCCCCGCCTCGCCGGCGGCGCAGGAGCTGTTCGCCGAGCCGCCCGCGGTGCTGTACCGCGGTGTCGGGTGCAAGGATTGCCGCGGAACGGGCTATCGGGGGCGCGTCGGCATCTACGAGCTGTTCGTCATGAACGACGAGCTCCGGCAGCTGATCATCGAGCGCGCGGCGGAGGGCCACATCCTCGACGCCGCGCGCCGGCACGGCATGAAGTCGTTGCGGGAAGAGTGTCTCGCTAAGGTCGCCGCGGGCGACACCACGCTCGAGGAAGCCGTGCGCGTCTCGCACCAGCGCAGTTGATCGACGATATGGCCATAACGGGAAACTTCAGGGACAAGACTCCGGCTGGCACGGGGCCCTCGCCCGGCCCGGACGCGCGACGCGTCGAGGAGCATCTTCTGCGTCTGGCGGATGGAACCGCCGATGTCGTGATTGCCATCGAAGCGGGCGACCAGATCGGCCTCGTCAGCGGTCCCGCCCAGGCGGTCTTCCGGCAGAGCCCCGAGCGCTTGCGGAGCCTGCGTCTGCTGGATCTGGTCCGCCCCGACGATCGGACCCCCGTCGCGCAGTTTCTCGCCGTGTGCCGCGAGCAGCCCCGGGCGCGGCGACGCGTCGAATTCCGCCTCGCTCGCGATCCCAATCGCTGGTGCGAGATGGAGATCATGAACAGCCGCCGGGACGACCCGAATCTGCAGGGGCTGGTCTTCAAGGTCTGCGACATCACCGACCGCAAGCAGACGCAGGTGGCGCTGCTGGAGCGCAGCGATACGCTGCGCACCCTGACCGAGGCGTCGCCGCTCGCCATCGTGGTCGAGGATCTCGACGGCAAGGTCCAGATGTGGAACCCAGCGGCCGAGCGGGTGTTCGGCTGGACCGTGGGCGAGACGATCGGCCGATCCCTGCCGTTCCTGCTCGAGGACAACAAATCCGATCATCACCACCTGTACGATCGCGTGCTCCAGGGGGAGGCCTTTACCGCGCTCGAGGCGCAGCGCCGACGGAAGGACGGGGCCATCCTCAGCGTGACCATCTGGACGGCTCCGCTGCGCGACGCGGCGGGGAATATCTCCGGCATCCTGCAGATCATCGGCGACATCACCGAGCGCAAGCAGCTCGAGGCGCAGCTCCGGCAGGTCCAGAAGATGGAAGGCATCGGCCGGCTGGCGGGCGGCATCGCGCACGACTTCAACAATCTCCTGACCGCGATCATCGGCTACACCGACATGGTGTCGCGTCACCTGCCGGGGTCGGAGCCGCAACCGGACGCCGCGGAACCGGACTGGCAGCGTGTCCAGGACGGCGTCCAGGAAATTCGGCGCGCCGCCGAGCGGGCGGCGACGCTCACGCAGGGGCTTCTCGCCTTCAGCCGAAGCCAGGTCCTCCAACCCACCGTCGTCGACATGAATGCCATCGTCACCGGCATGGAAGCGCTCGCCCTGCGGCTCGTGGGCGAGAACATCGACGTGGCCACGTTCCTCGACCCCACGCTGGCGCAGGTCAAGGCCGACGTCTCGCAGCTCGAACAGGTCATCATGAACCTGGTCGTCAACGCGAAAGATGCGATGCCGGACGGCGGCAAATTGACGATCGAGACGGCCAACGTCGAGCTGGACGAAACCTACGCCCATTCTCGCGTGGCGGTGATCCCCGGGCCGTACGTGCGGCTGGCCGTCAGCGACAACGGCTGCGGCATGGACGCCGACACGCGGCTGCGCGTGTTCGAACCGTTCTTCACGACGAAGGAACGAGGGAAGGGCACGGGGCTCGGCCTGTCGACCGTGTACGGCATCGTCAAGCAGAGCGGCGGCTATGTCTGGGCGTACAGCGAGGTCGGCCACGGATCGACGTTCAAGGTCTATCTCCCCAGGGTGCAGGCTCCGCCCGTGGCCAAGACGGAAGCGCCGCCGGTCGAGCCGGCCCCGCGAGGACGCGAGAGCGTGCTGCTCGTGGAGGACGAGGAAATGGTGCGCACCCTGGTGCGCCAGGTGCTGACCTGGCATGGGTACCACGTCCTCGAGGCGCGCTCGGGCGAGGAAGCGCTCAAGATCCTGGAGCGCGGCGATCCGATCGACCTGCTCTTGACCGATGTCATCATGCCGGGGATGAGCGCCATCGACATGGTGAAGATCGTGGCAGCCAAGCGGCCGGACCTGAAGATCATCTACATGTCCGGGTACACCGACCATGCCATCGTCCGCAACGGCCTGCTCGCCGGCAACGTGCCGTTTCTCCAGAAGCCCTTCGCGCCCGACCGCCTGGCCCACAAGGTCCGGGAAGTCCTGAACAGCCGGTCGTAGACGTTACCCGTCCGTTTGTCCCACCGCTCGAGTGAACGAGACGCCGGTGTTTGGCACCTGGTTCCAGGACAACTGGCGCGTGAATTCGAACCTGACGCTCAATCTGGGGCTCCGCTGGGACTCTTTCTACAACTGGAGCGGCCAGCAGTAGGATGTCCCGCCACTCCGATCCGCGGTGGGGAACGAGTGAGACAACTTCGGTCCGCGGACGGGGTTTGCCTCCAATTGGAACACGTGGCTCGTTTCGGCGCCATCCCGACACGGGTGGCGAAGTTGCTTTGTTTCGTGCGTGACAGCAAAGACTTTGCCGCTGGCAGCAGAGTTGCTCCGGAGACGAGGGCCCTCTGTGACAATCTCCTTAATCCCTGCGGCGCCTCTTGGGCGCATTGGAAGGCGCTACATACCATCACGGTCGTGGCCCGCGCCGCCAGTGGTGCCGCCGTCGCCGGACGGTATGCGGCGAGGAAGATGGAGCAGGCGGAGGGGTGTCAGAGAACGAGGTCGCTCCGAGTCGGTTCTAACATCGGCGCGGGTACGGCCCACCATCTCAGGGGTACAGTAACGATGCGCGACAACCAATCTGGTCAAGCTGGCGTGCGCGGGTGTATAACCGTGCACATTCAGGATGCCCAGAATGGAAATCCTGGATATTTCACTCGTCGCGTTTGCCGAAATTGTGTGTACACGACTAATGTCTTGCGTCACTGACCTGCCCAATGACGCCTGACGTCGGCGACTCACCGCTCTCGAGCGCTGGACGGGCGAAAACCTTCCTGTTTTACGGCTGTATGATCGGCGTCGCGGCCGTGGTGTTTCTCGTCATCCGATCGGCGGGAGACAGCCTGGCGGCGCCCGCCGGAGTTGGCGCGCCCTTGGCGGCGGTCGCTGGGCAGAGCATCAATACGCTGTTTCACGCGCTGCTCGCGCTGGCCGTCATCGTGGTGACCGCCCGCGTCGTCGGGGAGCTCTTCGGCCTCATGGGCCAGCCCGCGGTGATCGGAGAAGTGATCGGCGGCATCATGCTCGGCCCTTCATTGCTCGGCCGAGTGGCGCCGGACATGTACGCACAACTCCTGCCGGCCAGCGTGACGCCCTTCCTGGGCATCCACGCGCAGCTCGGTGTGATTCTCTATCTATTCTTGGTCGGGCTCGAGCTCGATCTGGAGAGTGTCATCCGGAAAAGCGGGCACACCACGCTTGCGATCTCCCATGCGAGCATTATCCTGCCGTTTCTGCTGGGGTCGGGTCTCGCACTCGTGCTCTATCCAGTGCTATCCACGAGCGACGTGCGGTTTACCGTGTTCGCGCTGTTCCTGGGCGTCTCGATGTCGGTGACCGCCTTTCCGGTGCTGGCGCGCATCCTGACAGATCAGGAGATGAGCAAGAGCCGGATGGGGGCGCTCGCCCTCACATGCGCCGCCATCGACGATGTGACCGCGTGGTGCCTGCTGGCGCTGGTCGTGAGCATCGCGCAGGCACGCGCCCTGGACGCGATTCGCACGGTCGCACTCACCCTGGCGTTTGTCTTCATCGTTCTCCAGGTCGTCGCGCCGATCGTCCGGCGATTCATCCCGCGGATCGATCGCTCGAAGGATTTGACGCGTACCGGGCTGAGCATCGTATTGATCGCCATGCTCGCTTCGGCGATGACCACTGAGTACATCGGCATCCACGGCTTCTTCGGCGCGTTCTTGTTCGGCGCCATCATCCCGCACGGCAGCCGCATCGCGGGGGAGTTGAACCGGCGGTTGCACGACTTCGTGGCGGTGCTCTTTCTGCCCGTGTTCTTTGCGTACACGGGCATGCGAACCGAGATCGGCCTGGTCAGCGGCCTCGGGGACTGGCTGCTGTGCGGCACGATCATCCTCGTTGCGTGTCTCGGCAAGTTTGGTGGCACTCTGGTCGCGTCACGCTTGTCTGGTCTCAAGTGGAGGGATTCGGCGGCGCTGGGCATCTTGATGAACACTCGCGGACTGGTAGAGTTGATCGTGCTGAATATGGGCCTGGACCTGGGCATCACGTCGCCGAAACTGTTCACGATGTTGGTGCTCATGGCGCTCGTCACCACGTTCATGACGACTCCTGTCCTGCGGCTGCTTCTCCGCAAGCATCCCTGGGTGGAACCTGTGCCATCGCCAGCGCTCGAAGCATTGTGAGAACGCGCTATGGTCGAGTCGACGCGATCACGAACCGCGCGACTCGAGCAGCAGCCCGATCGCAGTCGCGAGTTCCCAGACGATGAAGCGTTTCTGTCCGAACGCCCGCCTCCGATGGTCGGCTGCCTATCCTGTCGTCCCGTTTCGGCCGCGCGCGCCCCCCCAACAATCATCCTTCCTTGTGTCGGCCAGATGACCTCACTGCTGCACCAGCACGCCGTTATGTGGCGGTCGGTGCTCAGACTGCGACCGAAAGGTTCGAGGAGTCTTTCAAGAGGAACATAACGGCATGTGACACATAAACGCCCGCGGCGGCCCGATTCCGGGCAACATCGAGCAGCTGTTTCCCGTCTGGAACAATCCGGCGACCTGGGACCTCAACGCCCTCTCGCCGCTTGCGGTGCAGTTTCGCCAGAGCTACGGCAAGTGGGCCTGGACCGACGAGACGCCGAAGTTTGGCGCCTGGTTCCAGGACAACTGGCGCGTGAATTCGAACCTGACGCTCAATCTGGGGCAGCGCTGGGACTCTTCTACAACTGTAGCGGCCAGCAGTGGGATGTCCCGCCACTCCGATCCGCGGTGCCGAACGAGTTCGGCAACTTCGGTCCGCGGACGGGGTTTGCCTACTCGATAAACGATTCGCGGACGGTGATCCGCGGCGGGTGGGGCATCTACTTCATCGGGCCGAAGGATCAGTGGTCGCACCACATTCCCGCGAATCTCTCCTACGTCCTCTGGTCCGCGCAACCGGACGGGCAACCCGATTTCTTCGCGGATCCGTACAGAGGCAGCGCGCCTGCGTTCACCGGCCCCCCGAGCCTACGGAGATCCCATCCATCGCATGGACATCCGCTTGCTCCGGCCCTTCAGAATCGCCGGGCGATCAGCCGTGGAGGCAACCTTCGAGATGTTCAACGTCTTCAACCACGCGAATTCGGCAACTACGTGACCGCCGAGGCCAGCCCCTTCTACGGGCCCATGCTGATGACCGAAGGGATGAGCATTCGCGCGATTAGTCGGGTGACCGACATTCACAAGACGACGGTCCTCGCGTTACTCAAGACGGTCGGCGACAATTGCGCCCGGCTGTTCGATGCGAAGGTGCAGAACATGCGCCCGCGTTACGTGCAAGCGGACGAGGCATGGACGTTCGTCCAGAAGAAACAGCAACGGCTGAAGTCTGACGATCCGATTGAATTCGGCGATCAATACATGTGGATCGCGCTCGACTCAGAGACAAAGGCCGTTCTGAGTTACATGGTTGGCAAACGCGATGCGGTCAGCGCGTATGAGTTCATCGGCGACTTGAGCCGGAGAATCGTCGGACGCTGCCAGCTCACGACGGACGGCCTAGACGGTTACATCGACGCGGTCGAAGAACACTTCGGCGCAAACGTGGACTTCGCGCAGCTCGTGCATCGTGAAGCAATACGCGCATCCACGCACGGACGGTCCCGATTGGTTCCGGCCATCATCGCACGTCGTCGCAGCAATTCCGACTCCCATCACGGGCGATCCGGACTTCACGCGGATTTCCACGTCGCACATCGAACGCGCGAACCTGACCGTTCGGATGCACTTACGGCGGTTCACGCGTCTGACGAATGGGTTTTCAAAAAAGCTGGAGAACCTGAAAGCGGCCGTCTCGGTGTTCATGGCGTGGTATAACTTCTGCCGCCTGCATCAGACCTTGCGCGTCACGCCCGCAATGGAGGCCGGACTTGCCGATCATATCTGGACGATCCGCGAGCTGCTGACAGCCGCATGAAGCCGTCAGCCAGCGGATAGGCAATCACGACGAATCTGTATATCGTCAATGAGTGAGGAGGGTGTCAAGATGCAAGTAGTGCGGATGAAGGTTGCGCCCGATACCGTAGCGTATGCCGACGCGGAGCGCCACAAGCTAATAGTGGAGTTCGCCATCCCAGGAGCGCCAACGGAGACCATCGATGTAAAGATCCTCGAAGATAGCGTTCATTTATTGGCGCCAGCAAGGGACATCGATTACGTTTCAGCACTGGCTTTAGGTTGGCCGGTGAAACCTGACAAAGCAGAAGCGACCTACGAGAACGGATTGCTCCGAATTGAAGTGCCTTTCAAAGATCCAATGGAAGATGCGGTGAAGGTCGCCATCAAGTCAGGTGGGGCGGAAACCAAGACCAAAATTCTTGAGCCCTGATGACCCGTCGGCGTCCCACAGTCAGCAACACGGCGTTAGCCCACTACCCGCGGCCGCGATGCCTTGAGGGGAGCCCGCAGTCTGATTGTGCAGGACGCGCGCCTCCTCCAAGGTCTTGGGCACGGTCGTACCACGAACCGTCAGTAGGACGGGCCAGTCGATAGGCTTGCTCACAAATCCTCCTGTGCGCTCTGAATCGGCGCGTTTGCGTTCACGCTCGATATAGACGGGAGAACGCGCCAAAACTCACCGGTCGCCGATGCACCATTTGGGAGCCGCGACCCCACGATCGAGGACTGGCTGGCTTGACCTCTCGGAGTCCTGTCTGCAAACTGGCGAGGTGCCGGAACAGACATCCACGCTCGACGCCGCTCGCGGGGGCGATCAGGAGGCCTTCGCGCTGCTGATCGAGCCCTTCAGGCGTGAGTTGCGAGCGCACTGCTATCGTTTTTCCGGCTCGCTCCACGACGCCGACGATCTCGTCCAGGAGAGCCTGCTGCGCGCCTGGCGCGGTCTGAAGTCCTTCGAGGGGCGCTCCAGCCTGCGCACCTGGCTCTACAAGCTCGCCACCAGTGCGTGCCTCGACGCGCTCGAGAAGAGCCACCCACGCGGACTGCCGATGGATCTGGGCCCCGCCGTCACGGCCGACACCGCTCTCGCGCCGCCGCGGTTGGAGCCGATCTGCGTCGAGCCGTGGCCCGACGCGATCGGCGACGAGCATGTCCTCTCGTCGCCGGAGGCACGCTACAGCCTGCGCGAGAGCGTATCGCTCGCGTTCCTGGTCGCGCTGCAGCTGGGAGACGATGGATTCGCGCGCCCCGGCGCTGAGGGACGCCTCCCCCGTGGTCAGCGACGATCGGACCGCGGCCCTGCTTGCACGCTACGTGGCGGCCTGGGAAACCGCCGACGTCGACGCGCTGGTGTCGCTCCTTCGCGACGACGCGACGCTCGCCATGCCGCCGCTGCCGCAGTGGCTTCGGGGCGAGCGTGAGATCGGCGCATCGCTCGCGGCCATGGTGCCGGCGCCCGGGTCGTACGGCGTGTTCCGTCTGGTGCCGACTCGGGCGAACGGATTGCCGGCGTTCGCGGCACCGGCGCGACGACCGCAGCGGCGGTCACCAGGCGCGCGCCATCCACGTGATCGAGGTCGTCGACGGTCGGATCGCGTCCATCGTCGCCTTCCTCGACGCCTCCCTCTTCGGTCCTTTCGGCCTGCCGACGACCGTACCCGGGCTCCGGTGGCTCGAATCGCCGTGATCCGCGTCCGGCCTTCCGCCGGTTTGCGAAGACTCTTTCTCAGCCGCCCCGATCGGGCGGCCATGCTAATGTACGCCTCGTCCGCCTGCTCCGCTGTCCTCCCGAGATGAAAGGAGTGACCATGAAGGACGTTGTGTTGGTCGCCTCAGTCACGAGCATCCTCGTCGCGGTCTTGGCTACGAGTCCAACTTTCGGCCAGGGCAGCGGTGTTCTGGCTGGTCGCGTCAGCGACGCCAGCGGCAACCCCATGGTTGGCGTCCTGGTCAAGGCCAGAATCGATCGCATGACGGTGACGGTGCCATCGCAGCGCGATGGCAGCTTCAGGCTGACGGAGTTGAGGCCCGGAACCTATGAGGTTCGCGCGGAACAGCGCGGCTTCGCCGCGGACGCTCGTCGAGTCGTCGTCCCGTCCACGACCTCGCTTCATTTCGCGATGACGACGGCGCCGGTCGATTCGCACGACCTGAGCGGCGTCGACCTCGAAAAGGTGCTGCCGGAGGGCCCATACAAGAAAAGGTTGCTGGGGTGCGAGATCTGCCACAGTTGGACCGGATTGACGTCACGAAAGCAGTTTCGGGCCGACACCTGGGTCTATGGAATGCGGACCATGGTCGGCAAGAAGATCGCGTCGATCGATCCGAAGGACATGCAGCCGATGGCGGAGTACCTCCAGGCGAGTTTCGGGCCGGACGCGAAGCTGCCGTTGGATCTCCTTTCGACCGATCCCGTCGAAGGTGGTCTCAACATCAAATACGTGACCTTCGACATCCCGACGGCCAACGCAATGCCTCACACCGCAGTTCCCGATGGCAAGGGGAATGTCTGGTTCACGGAGTTCGGAGGCGGCAAGATTGGAACGGTCAACGTGAAGACCGGGCAGATGGAGGAATTCGCGATCACGGAAGGGATCGCCGAGCATCCATCGCCCCGCCCGCACGGGCTGACGCTGGACTGGGCGGGCAACGTCTGGTTTACGGAGCCGGGCGCCGGCCGGATCGGCCGCTTCGACCCGAAAACGAGGACGTTCAAGCATTACGTGGTCCCGCCCACGAAGCACCGCATGAATCGGTCCGCCACGAACGAGGCGCCGTCGGAAGGGCAGAGCGCCAACCAGGAGGTCTCGACCCATACGCTGATCGCCGACCCGCAGGGTGACATCTGGTTCACGTCGCTCCGTGGAGACCCCGTCCGCAAACTGAACGTGAGGACGGGGGACTTCACCGAGTATGTCATTCGCGATGGCGGCGCGGACTTGTACGGGATCGCGCGAGATCCCAAGACTGGTCGGATTTGGTACGCTGGCCTTGGCATCAGCGAGGTCGGGTATATCGACCCGGTCACCGGCACGATCACGCGGTTCCCGACGCCAACGCCCAACTCGGGTCCACGCCGCCTGCACATCGACTCGAACGGCGTCGCCTGGTTCAATCTGTACAACGTCAGCAAGATCGCTCGAGCCGACCCCGCCACCGGGAGAGTGACCGAGTGGGATTTGCCGGGCCCCCGAACTGCCCAGCCGTACCCATTGGGTCTCGACAACCAGGGACGCGTCTGGACGCAGACGTACAAGGACGACCTGCTGCACATGTTCGATCCGAAGACGGAACGGATCACCACCTACGTCATGCCCAACAAAGGTCTCGGTTTGCGCGATTTCTACGTCGATGAGAGCGGGTGGATGTGGGCCAGCGTGTTCGGCCGTAACCAGGTGATCGGCTTCAAGCTCGAGGAAATGTCGAGCCGATCAAACGCCATCAGATAGGAAACGAGGGGCGAAATCCGTCTACTTCGCGACGCGGGCGCTCTTGCTCCCGAACTTCGCGTCAACCGACGGCGCGCACAGGCGGTCCCGATTGAACGCGAGCGCGGCGGCCAGATACGGTTTCTTGAGTGCCATCAGTTGCTCGATTCTGACCGTGAAGGCGTTGAAGGCATCCTCGTACGCGTCTTCGCAGGTCTTGCCGGCCGCGAGCGAGCGGTCGATCTCGGCGTCGCACTCGAGAAAGAGCTCGGGCTGGCCCAGGGGAAAGACGAAGACGACGTCGTAGCCGAAGAATGCCGCGCACCCCTTGGCCACGAGGTCGGCTCCGAGCTCCTGGCCGGTCAGACACGCCAGCAGATGAATGATCTTCCCGTGCACTTCTGCCGGCGCGTACTGGCCGATCTCGAAAAGCGAGAGCCCGTCCTGGCCGGTGAACCGGTTCTCGAAGCCGTGGCCCGAGGCCGTCACGTAGTTGACATCGGCCGCGGTCAGCGCGGGCGCCACGCTCGTCCGCAACGACTGAGGCCCGTCGAACTGCTGAAGCGTGAGCCCCTCGCCGGTCAGTACGGGAAAGACTTGTGCCTGCCGATAGTCGCGGCACGACGCCGCCACCTCTTCGTGCGTTGAATCGATGGTCACGA
>Ga0326597_10011006_pt1 | contig 12017 bp, 8 predicted proteins | sample RVTome_12_FD_203789 | JGI IMG/M metagenome (GOLD analysis project Ga0326597, IMG submission 203789) | Soil microbial communities from uranium-contaminated site in the Upper Colorado River Basin, Wyoming, United States - RVT100D185 | ecosystem: Environmental > Terrestrial > Soil > Contaminated >... | reverse complement strand
GACCCGGAACAGCGCTGCGGACCTCTACCGCCGCCCCAAGACGGCGCCGAGATGAGGTCGCGCCCCGGGGCCTTCCTCGCCTGGGCGCTCGTCAGCTCCATGGCGGCACCGAGCCTCCTGGCGCAAGACCGAGTTCGGCTGGAAGGACGGGTGACCGACGCGACCACCGGCGCCCCGTTGGCCCACGCGGTTGTTGCGATCGAGGGGACCCTACGACTCAGCGAGACCGGTCCCGATGGACGCTACCGGCTCGACAGCCTGCCCCCCGGTCCGCAAACCGTGAGGGTCGTGCTGATCGGCTATGCCCCACTCCGGAGAGCCGTGACACTTCCAACGGAAGGCGTCGTGACCCTCGACCTCACGCTCGCCGCGAGCGCGCTTCAGCTACCGGGGATTATCGTCACTGCCGATCCGGTCGGTCGCGCGCGGGGTGAACTCACTACGGCCTCCGTCATCGAACGGGAGGCCATCAAGGTCCAAGCCGCCGCGTCGTTGGCAGGACTCCTGGAGTTGATTCCCGGTGTGACGCTGTCACCACCCGGCCTGGACGGCGTCCAACAGATCTCACTCCGCTCGGTCCCGACGTCCTCGGGTGGAAGTACGACGGGTGTCACCGCCGGCCAACCGAGCGCCGGGGCGCTGGCGGCGTTCGGTACCCAGATCGTCCTCGACGGCGTACCAGTCTCCAACAACGCCAATTTCCAGTCGCTGGGACCGCGAGGCGAACTCGGCTTCTCCAACTCTGCGGGGGGGGGCGTGGATCTTCGTCGCTTTCCCGCCGCGACGATCGAACGGGTGGAAGTGATTCGTGGTATCCCCTCGGTCCGCTATGGTGATCTCACTCAGGGGGCGGTCATCGTCGACACGCGTGCCGGCAGTGTGGCTCCGGAGGTCATCGCCCGACTGGATTACCGGACGATTGAGGTGAGTGCAGTGGGCGGAGGTCCGGTGGGCGGGTCGCACCTGCTCAGCGGGACTCTCAACCTGGCGCGAACGCTGATCTCTCCCGGCCTGAGTAGTGCCACTGGAACTCGCGTTGCCCTTCAAGCGGCCCACCACGCCCAATGGGGAGGATGGACCCTGAACAGCCGAGTTGATGGCGTCCAGACAGTTGAGGACAACCCGGAGCGAGAGGTCTTCCCCGGGTTCGCCTCCAAGAGCCGTGATCGCAGCCTCCGCCTCTCCGAGCGAGCGCGACTGAACCTCGGCGACCGGTCGCGCCTCGAAATCACGGCGGGATTCGACATCGGGCGGCAGAGCAGCTTTTCCCAAGCGCCCAAGCTCCGCGGCGCCATGCCGTTCACCGATGCCATCACCGAAGGACGCCACGTCGGAAAGTTCATCGGGGGCACCTATTCGGCACGAGTGGATGTGGATGGGGCACCCCGCCACCTGTATCTGCGACCCGAACTATCCAGCGACCGCGATTGGCTTGGTGGAAGACACGCGCTCCGCGCAGGTGTCGAGCTGAGGCGCGAGTGGAACAACGGTCCTGGCGTGCAGTTCGATATCGAGTTCCCACCGCAGGACCGTTTCAACGGTGTCAACGGGTTCGACCGGCCGCGCAACCTCACCTCGGTGCCCCCGCTGTTGATGAGCGCCATCTACCTCGACGATCTCGCCACCTGGACGCTTGGTGGTCAAGGCTACGTGAGCATCCAGGGCGGTCTGCGATTCGACGCGCTGCACGAGGGCGGGAGCACCACGACGCTCCGAGATCGGGTCCTGCAACCCCGAGTCACGGTGGAGGTCGGCCCGCGTCCCTGGGTCCGGGCAAGACTGGGCGCAGGCCGCCTGGCCAAGACGCCATCACTCAATGGTCTCTACCCTGCCCCGCAATACTACGACCTCGTCAATGTCAACTACTTCCCGAACGATCCGGCCGAGCGATTGGCGGTCATCACCACCCGCATTCTCGACCCCACGAACCCCGACCTCGGGTTCATGGTGGCGGAGCACCTCGAAGCGGGTCTTGATCTCGACCTGCCGTCGAGTGACTTCTCATTGGGCCTCGCTGCATTCGTTGAGCGAACGCCGAAGGCGATTGGATTCCTCACCCAACCATTGTTCCTGATCCGGGACCGTTTCGCCCTGGCCGACAGTACCCAGGGCACGGGACATCCCCCGGATATTCTGGAACCACCATTCGCCATGGATACGATTCCTGTGCTGCTGGACCGACCGGCCCACAACCTCTCGGTGAGGAGTCGGGGACTGGAGTTGACCGCCGCGATTCCGGAGATACCACACACACGCACCCGGATGCTCGTGAACGGCTCGTGGAGCCGGAGCGAGGTGGACAACGCCAGCATCCTCTTCAATTCTGAATTCTCCAACTTTCAACTCGCGGAGCATATCCCCCGGGCGCCGTATTGGAATGGAAGCACGCGGACTGGTGAACGCTTGTTGGTCACCAGTCGGCTGATTCATCAACAACCCAAGATCGGTATTGTTGTGATGGCGACGATTCAGGTGACACTGCGTGAGACGCGGCGAGACATCGCCGCAACCGACACCCTTTCCTTTGCCGGATACATCACCCGGGCTGGAGTCCTGGTCCCGGTGCCCGTAGAGCAGCGAGGCGATGCCCAATTCGCCGACCTGCACGTGGGCCTCAAAGGCCAGCGCACTGATGAACAAAGGGCGCCAAGGGACTGGCTGCTGAACCTTCAGGTGAGTAAGACATTGCCGCTGGGTGGACGTTTCGCCTTCTATGCGTTCAATCTCCTGGACAAGGTCGGCAATTACGGAGACGCTTTCACGAGGGCCCGCCTGTTTCCTCCGATGCGAGTCGGTGTGGAAATCACCATGCCGGTTCCCCTGTGGCAGTGATGTCCTTCCGTGGCACGAGACGCCGGGTCTTCCTGGCCCCTGTCACCGGTGTTGTCCTTGTTCTTGTGTGCGTTGGCAGTGCCTTCGCTCAATCCGGCGGTCTTGTGCCCCAGTGCGACACGCCCGCCTGGGTCACGGCCTGGAGTCCACTGTCGCGTCGTGGCAACCTCGTAAGGTCCTTGCCGGGAATCCCGTCTTGCGCCGCGCGCCTCCTTTGGGGTCCTCCACGCGTGGGCACATTCTGGAGCAGCGGCAATCCCGGCGCGGCGGCACTCGAGATCAACGATCAGCGCACCGATTTCGAGGCCTCGTGGAATCGACAGTCCGGTTCCTACCGCCGGCCCCTCGATCCCGGCGGGTCCTCTCTGCCCCGGATCGGAGCGAAAGGCTGGGGGATATTCGGGTCCGATGGGGCATTCGCCGGCCGCGCCATGATCGACCAGGAGCGCCAGAGTCCCGGGACACCGTCGGACCTGAACGAGCCTTTCGGGTCCAGCCCCTACGTCCTCACGGATACCTCGAACGCGGCGGTTCGACGCACTCGGTTTCTCATCGAAGGAGTCGGTGGGTGGCAACTCGGCGACTGGAGCCTCGGTGTGGCCTTGGGTCACGAATCCCGGGAGAATGAGACGATCGAATCGGGACTGACTCGAAATACAAGGAGTAGCATCCCGGGTATTTCGGTCGGTGCGGTGCGCCGACTGGGAGTGTTGACAGTCGGGGCCCACGGTCGATGGCGGGGACGGGCGGAAACGATCGAGTTGGACGAGGTTGCGGCCGAAGGTCAGGTTCACGATCTCCGAGGATACCAGGAGATTCCAGCCTCCGAGATTGTTGGCAACTACTACCGGAGGATGGAGGAGCGCGCGTCGGCGTGGGGAGCGGATCTTAGCTTCCACCAGGGTGTCACCCGTGCCGCTCTTACCGTCGAGGCCACGCACCTGGAGCTGGAGCAGTGGCGCGCACAACTCAACCAACCTTTGAAGGACAGATGGAACACTCGCGGCTGGAGGGCAACCGCGGCGTTCCGACGCAGTCTTTCCGACGCGCTACTCTTCCATGCTGAGGCCGAGTATGAACGGCTGACTGGCAGCGCCAAGGACTCGACTGGAGTCGCCTTCACCACTACCGAGCACGCCTTGAAGGCAAGCTTATCGCTGTGGCTTCGCCCCGGGGCGAGTCGCGGGTGGACGGGTAGCGTGGTTTCCGGATTACAGCATCAGCGGTGGGTACGCAATGACTCGGTGGTCTCGTTGTCGAGTGACATTCTGGCCTCCATTCCGTGGTTCGAAGTCGAGCTGGGACGACACCTCGGCCGAGTACTTCTCGGAGGTGGCGTGAGCGGACTCGCATATGGGCCCACGACTACGATCCCCGACCCCGATCGGGGGCCCATCTACTCCAGTCTGATCGCCCCTGAGCTGGGCCTGTACTCGGCTCGCGCGAGCACCGTTGCGGTGATCGGCTTTGCCAGGTGGCAGCTCTCCCCTCGGAGTACCGTCTGGGGTAGCACGCGGTTTGAGCGTCTGGCACCACGTGACGTGGATCCCAACCGCCATGACATTCCTTCCGGAGCACGAACCGTTGCGACTCTCAGGGCGGGGCTCACCCTGATTCCCTGAGTCCCAATGTCTTGAGGGGCTCACAAGGGATACCCTGCTAGTGGTAGCAGCTAGTGCGGGATCGCACTCTGAGCTATCGTAGGCCAGTCCCGTTGGGCTGGACCCCTTCCTTGTGAAGGCGCCAAGATGGTTGATTCCACCAGACGTTCCTTTCCAATTCTCCTTGCAACCGGACTCCTCTTATCGGTGACCCTCAACGTGGCGTTGAGTATCAGGCACCGTCAGCTCAAGGCGCACTACGGCCTCGTGAAGGCGTTGACCCGTCTACCTCAAGCGGGGATGCAATACCCAGCGTTTGATGGGGTAACCGCGACGGGAGACAGGGTGATGATCGGAGAGGCGCCGCCAGGTACTCGGCAACTCATCTTCGTCCTCACCAGCACTTGCCCCTATTGTGCGGAGACGATTCCGGTTTGGCGAGCCCTTGCCGATGAGTTCAGACGGGACTCCACCGGTACTCTGGCCATCTATGCCCTGGTGACGGATTCGGTCGAAACAACACAGCAATATCTCGACGCTCTGGAGTTTCCTGTCACAGCGGTCGGTTTCCCCGACAGACGAACCCTAAAATTAGCCCGAGCGACCCAGGTTCCGCAGACCCTACTGGTTGATGACGATGGGTGGATCCGCTATGCCCATATGGGACTCTTTCGAAATCAGACCGCCGTGGACAGCGTGCGGCGCGCTGTTCATTCACCCATGGCCGTTACCCCGGTCGTGGGCACTTTACCGGAAGGGAGCTTACCATGACGGAAGTGAAGCGGATGCTCAAGCGAATGGTCTCAGCAACTGTTGTTGTCGGGGCGCTTGCCTTTGGTGCCTCCACGCTGATGGCCAGTCCTGCACTCACCACCTGCCCCGACGACGGGGACAACTTCCTCGGCACCTGTACCAACCAGGCAGAGTGCCAGGTCAAGTGCGAGGATGCCCATCCCACGATTCCGCACGAGGAGATCATTGGTAAGTGCTTTGGCGGATGCTGTAGCTGTCTCTACTAAGCGGTGAACCAGGGGCTGCATGGCGGCGTTGACGAATATCGCGCGGGCATGACTAAGGGCGGTTATGCCCGCGACCGCCTCAACCTCCTCGCAGCAGTAGTCTGGCCTGCGTCATAGAAACCCGACACTCACGCCTTGACTCTCTCTGCCTCCGGCCTCATCCTAGAACGAAAGAGGCTCGGCTTTCTAATTGAGGTATGCGGTGCCAATTGTCCCCTTGAGGTTCGCGTATCTTCTGTTTGTTCTTGCCGCATGCAGTGGCGGTGCAACCGATATCATTACTCCACCCCCACCACCCATCGCCAACGAGATCACGGTTAGGGTGCTCCCCGACACGGGGGACCTCGTGACCGCGAGCGTCCTGGGATGGGCCAATGGCATCCCACGAGCGGAGCTGCGTCTCGTGGACCGGGTCACGGGCGACGCAGTCGTCGCAGTGACCTCTGCCAGTGACGGGACGGCAAAGCTCGCGGCAATACCAGCTGGCCTTTACGACCTGTGGGTCCGCCGATGGCTCTCGGCGGTGGAACTGGCCAGTCGTCCTCCAACCGATGATGCGCTTGGGTTCGTGACAGTGGAGCGGGGTTTCCAAGTCACCGGTACTGGATTTAGTAAGACGATCAAGGTGCCGGCAAGCCGTCGGGGAACCCTAGTTATTACAGAAATAGCGATGGAGCCGGGAGAGGACCCGGCAATATCAAGCTATGATTTCGGTGGGTACCTCATCATCACAAACAATGCCGACACTACCATCTACCTTGATGGGATGCTGCTCGGCGTAGCGACGTCACAAGCGAGAGAGGCCCCTGGGACGCCGTGCGCGGAACGAGTTGCGTGGATCGCCAACCCCAACGGGTTGTGGACGTCTCACGTGCAGAGGTTCCCGGGGGATGGGCACGAGTATCCGATCGGACCTGCTGAATACCGAATGATCGCTACCGACGGGATCGATCATCGCCCGATCTACTCTCAAGGCTATGACCTACGGGGCGCCGATTTCGAGTTCCGAGGCAGTGCGGATGTCGACAACCCCAATGTCCCGGACATGACGAACGTGGGCCTGCGGGAGGTGCTCGGTGGCCATGGCCTCTTCACGCACATACTCAACGCAAGTCCGTGGTTTATTGCGCTTCCCACGGACATGGAAACTCTGCAGCAGGAGAACATGCCCTTCACACTCTACCCTTTCCAGTTGATACCGGCCGATCGTCTGTTGCATGTCGCGTCGAATCTTACACAGTACGACTACCCGACTCCCCTTTGCGGGACCTACGTGCATCCGCGGTTCGACCGCAGCATGGCGATGGTCGTGGGTTTCCAGGAGTACGGCTACTCCACCCAGCGCCTCCGAACGGGTCCGAATCAGGACGGACCATACCAATGGACCAAATCGAGTGACGTGGATCTGGTCAAGGCCCCGAAGACCGCACCGAGATAGAGGTGTCGGCCGGCGACCATTTCCATTGCAAGGCCGTTCCGTGCCTGCCCCCTAGACACGTCTGAGTCTTGACACGCCCCTCCTCGGGGCGCACACTGGGACCGTAAGTAGCGCTCACGGATTGAGGCACCTTGTGCCATTTGCCCCTCGGTTCTCTGGTAGTCTCCTGCTCATCCTCGCCGCGTGCGGGGGTGGGGCGACGGACATCGTCACCCCCCCACCACCACCCGTTGCCAACGAGATTACCGTGCGCGTGCTCCCTGACACGGGGGACCTCGTGACCGCAAGTGCATTGGGATGGACCAATGGCATCCCGGTGGTAGACATTCGTCTCGTTGATCGAGTGACCGGCGCCCCGGTTGTTGCCGTGATGTCGGCTGGCGACGGGACGGCAAAGTTGGTGGCAGTGCCGGCGGGTTCCTACGACTTGTGGGTGCACCGTTGGTTGTCGCCAGGGGAGTTGGCGAATCGGCCTCCATCCGATGATGCGGTTGGGTTCGTGACCGTGGAGCGGGGCTTCCAAGTCACCGGTACTGGATTCAGTAAGACGATCAGAGTGCCAGCGAGCCGCAGGGGAACACTCGTCTTTGCAGAGATAGCGACGGAGCCAGCTCCGGACCCGGCGACTGGAGGCTATTTCTTCGGGGGCTACTTGGTCCTCGCAAACAACGCCGACACTACGATCTACCTCGATGGACTACTGCTCGGCCGCGCGACGTCACAGGCGTTCGAGATCGCCGGGGCACCGTGTGCCGAACGGGTGGCGTGGATCGCCAATCCGAACGGGTTGTGGACGGCGAACGTGGAGCGGTTTCCGGGTGCCGGGCGGGAGTATCCGATCGGCCCGGGTGAACAACGAATGATCGCGACGGACGGGATTGACCATCGGCCCATCTTCTCGGAGGGCTACGACCTGCGTGGTGCTGACTTCGAGTTCCGGGGCAGTGCAGATGTGGACAACCCCAATGTCCCGGACATGGTGAGGGTGGGACTTCGAGACCATGTCCTCGGACACGGCCTCATGGGGGACGTCCTTGACGCCAGTCCGTGGTTCATCGCACTTCCAACCGACATGGCAGGTTTACAACAAGAGAACATGCCATTCACCGTGTATCCCTTCCAACTGATTCCAGCTGATCGAGTGTTGCACGTCACGTCGAATCTGACGCAGTTTGACTACCCGTTTCCACTCTGTGGTACGTACGTCCACCCCCGGTTCGACCGCACCACTGCCATGGTCGTGACCCCGTACGAATATGGCTACTCCACTCACCGCCTGAGGACGGGTCCGAACCGCGACGGGCCCTACCAGTGGACCCGATCGAGTGACGTGGATCTGGTCAAGGCCCTGAAGACCGCGCCAAGATAGCGGCCAAGCGGGCTCTTCGAGCTTGGTTCGTCTGGCGTATTCCAGCTAAAGTTGGCGCGCTAGAGTACTCCTCATCTACGCGCGTGTGCTCCCGGGAACCGCCCCAAGTCGTATGTCATGGTGCAGATAATCTCCCCGTGCTCCCCGATCTATCATTCTGGCTTTCCCTTGTTCAATTTCGAGGCGGCAAGAATCGCGTATCTGTACAGCTCTTTGTCCGTCCGCAGCCCCAGTCGTTTCAGTGTGTTCTTCCGGTGAAAGTGCACGGTCCACAGGCTTAATCCCATGCGCTCCGCAATCTGACGCGATGTCAGATCCTGGCTGATGTGCAGGACGATCTCCCGCTGCCGAGGGGTGAGCCGCTCGAATCCACCAGCAGACTCGACTTCCGCCTCGGCATCACCTCGCCGGAATATTGGAGAGAGGTACCGCCGCCCGGCCAACACGTCCTCGATCGCGGTCCGGAGTTCTTCGATCTCAGCATCTTCAGGGACTAGTCCCTCCGCGCCGAATCTCATTGCCATGTCCATCGTAGCGCGACTGGCATGCAACGTCACAACCGGAAGCTGGGGGTGGGTCTCCTTCAACTCTTGCAGGGTGTGAATGCCATGTCCGCCGGGGTGGGAGAGGTCCAAGAGGACGGTGTCCGGTCGATGCATTGTCACGGCCCGACCGACCAACGCCCCGGGGGAAACAGTCGCCACAATCTCGAAGTCCCGGGAGAGTAGTCCTCCTATCCCCTGGGAGGCACGCACACGATCTTCGACAATCAGCAACCGAGGGTGAGCCATCGCACATAACTTCGCGGAAGTCTTGATCATTCGCGTGACGGCTGGCGCCGGACCGCCGCAAACGGAAAAACCCGCTGCCAAAAGGGAAACAGCATTCTGTCACGATTAGGACCACGGCACCCAGCGCGTCAACCGCCGGAGTTTCTTCGCCTATCAAGGTTGATAGGTAGCAGGCTATCAGGACTGATAGGTGTCGCAGCGACTGACAGTGATTCCGAGGGGGTGCTCTTGACCATGTGATGTGTGCGACGATCGAGTGTCCGGTACTGAATAGCCTCTGCGACGTGCGATGGCTCGAGGTCGGGGGCGTCGACCAAGTCGGCGATTGTGCGTGCAATCTTGAGGACCCGATGATAAGCCCTCGCGGACAGGCTGAGCCGAGCAATTGCCTCGCGCAATAGCGCCTCGACGGGACCACTCTGCCGGCAGTGTTTTCGGATCTCCCGGGCAGTCATGTGTGCGTTGGCCCGGATCCAGGGTGTAGCCTCAAACCGGTTTCGCTGAATCACCCGAGCTGACTCCACGCGCTCCCGAACAACCGCACTCACCTCCTCGGCGTTCGTCGACCCCTTCAAGTCTCTCCACGCCACGGCCGGAACCGAGAGGTGAATGTCGATCCGGTCGAGGAGCGGCCCCGAGATCCGGCCCAGATACCGATCCACCGCCACGTCACCACAGCGGCATTCGTGTGCCGGGTCTCCTCGATAGCCACAGGGGCAGGGGTTCATCGCTGCCGCCAGCATGAATCGCGCGGGATAGGTGAGACTCCCCGCAGCGCGGCTGATCGTGACCATCCCGTCCTCCAACGGTTGACGCAAGACTTCGAGCGCGCCTCGCCGGAACTCCGGTAGCTCGTCGAGAAAGAGTACGCCCCCGTGGGCGAGACTCACCTCACCAGGATGAGAGGGTGTACCACCTCCCACCAATCCAGCTTCGGTGACGGTATGGTGGGGTGCGCGGAAGGGACGCGTTGTGAGCAGGGATGCTCCCGGCCTGAGGAGTCCGGCCACCGAGTGAACGGCCGTGGCCTCGAGTGCCTCTTCGAGGGAGGAGGTTGGCAGGATGGTCGGGAGCCGGCGGGCGAGCATGGTCTTGCCGGCGCCAGGGGGACCGATCAGGAGGATGTTGTGCCCGCCCGCGGCCGAAACCTCGAGCGCACGCTTGGCGGAGGCCTGACCCCGGACATCCCCCATGTCCACGCCCGCTGGAGGCCTCGACCCGAGCAGCGTGACGATGTCGCACCTGCTCGGTGCAATCACCACCCTTCCCTGCATATGCCGGCACACTTCGTCGAGCGTGTTTGCGCCGCGGACCTCGAGGTTGCCCACCACCGAAGCTTCACCGACGTTGGCCGCCGGAAGCAGGATCCCACGGCACCCGGAAGCGCGAGCCGCGAGGGCCAAAGGCAAAGCACCCCGCACCGGACGTAGGTCCCCCTCGAGGCCCAACTCCCCAACGAAGAGCTGATCGTGTAGGCGAGCGCCCTTGAGCTGACCGCTGGCAATCAGGAGTCCGAGCGCGATGGGAAGATCGAACGCGGAACCACCCTTTCGGACATCGGCGGGCGCGAGGTTGACCGTGATGCGTTTGAGCGGAAAGCTGAACCCCGCGTTGGCCAACGCCGCATGAACCCGTTCTCGGCCCTCGCGCACGGCACCCTGGGGCAGCCCGACCGTCGAGAAGGAGGGTAGTCCGTTGGAGAGATCGACTTCGACATCCACCGGATAGGCTTCGACACCAAGCACCGCAGCAGACCGTACACGAGCGAGCATGCCCGAAGCTGACCTCGACCAGACCCCGAGTCGTCACCATTCGTCACATCGAGGCCTACGAAAAAGCGCCGGACCTGCTTCAGTCCGACGCTCTTGCACCTGGCCTGAAGAACGGTCAGTTGGCTCGGCCGAGCTCCTTGATCACGACGTCCCCGCTGAAGGATGTCAGCTGGAGACTGGCACCGCCGCTGCCGAGGGTGCCTCGGACGTTCCGGCGCGACCGACGTCGGCGTGAATCACTCTCGCTGCCCTCCCGCGAGAACGGGAGGGTGGTGCTGAAGCTCCCGCTGAACGTGGAGGAACGCACGTCGGCCCCTGTGTTCGCGGGGACGCTCAGGATGACGTCGCCACTCAGAGTCTCGAATTCATAGTCGCCATCCGCGGCAATCTGCCCCGAGTAGGTCACACTGCCACTGACCGTCTGAGCAGAAACATTGCTCGAGGTGATTCCACTGAGATCGACATCTCCACTCACGGTCTGTGCATCGACGGTTTCTGCGGTGACATTGCGAAGGTCGACATTGCCGGATACCGTCGAGGCGTCGACCTCACCCCCGCGGACACCGGTTGCGGAAACGTCCCCACTGACCGTGGAGGCTTCGAGGTCCACAGAGGCGGGAAGCCTAATAACGAAGTCCACACTGGTGTCATTGCGGTTGTCGTTCCGGCCGCGGTCATTCCGGTCGTTGCCCCGCCAATCGCAGTCATCGTCGTCACGCATACCGGGGTAGATCACGCACACCTCGATCCCTTCGCTGGTATCGATGCGGCGGATGGTGACGTCTTCGGGATCCCCTCGCTTGCCGGCGCGTTTGGTCGCCGATATCTCGACCGTGCGACCGGCCGAGGATTCGATCCTGATGTCCCCGGAGATGTTCTTTACGGTCAACTGTTTGCCCGCGGCCATCGTCCCCGACCAGGAGTAGTCAGGACCCTGGGCCGCCAAGGCGAGCGCGAGTGCGGCGAATGTCAGCATCAGTTCTCCTCGTTATCGTTGTGGGATCGGATTTCGGACGGCCGGACCAGCCGGACGTCGCCACTGAACACCTTGAGTTCCATCGAGGCGCTGCCGGTTCCAAGACGGTACGACCTTTGACGCCGTGTCGACGTTGTTGCCACAGGAAGGGTGAAGGTGGACTCTACATCTCCCATGCTCGCGACCGCTCGGATGAGAACGTTCGCGCTCTCTGGAATC
>Ga0326597_10011005_pt1 | contig 12017 bp, 8 predicted proteins | sample RVTome_12_FD_203789 | JGI IMG/M metagenome (GOLD analysis project Ga0326597, IMG submission 203789) | Soil microbial communities from uranium-contaminated site in the Upper Colorado River Basin, Wyoming, United States - RVT100D185 | ecosystem: Environmental > Terrestrial > Soil > Contaminated >... | reverse complement strand
CTTCACCACACCCAAGCCGTTGAGAAATGAACCTTTTTTATGTTGCGTTTGCCGTCGAACAATGGTCCCTGGGGTCCCTGGGTTCCGTCATGGAGTACATGGGCAACGTCGAGACGCGTGGTGAAATAATTCTTGTGGCTGAATCGGATGCCGATTCCCCAGCTATCCAGGCTTGCCGCTTCGAATTCCCCCGGCAGTGACTGGTTGCGGTATGTCTTTCCGGTGTCATAGAACGTCAGGAACCGCAGGCGGCCGTTGCTCAAGCCCAACTGCTTGGCCCAGTCCGGGCTGTAAATCTCCCAGTTGGTGCGGAAGCCCTTGTCGTTGGAGGTAAAACGCTCGTTGAATCCGCGCACGTTGTCGGAGCCGCCGATCGCGAACTGCTCACCCGTGACCAGGGTGTCCTCCGAGTACTGGGCATCGAGCCGGATGCGGGCCTGCCAATCGCCCAGGATCGACCGGCTGTAACTGCCGCCAAAACGGAACAGGCGGTAGCCGGCGGTGCCGACCTGGAATCGTGCCTGCTTGAAAATGTCGTCGGTGCCGTCGTTCATCCCCGGAAGGTTCTGGACGAAACTGAGGAACATCGACAATTCACGTTGCTCCTGCTTCAGGCTCGCGAGGTAAGTCACGCTGAAGGGGTGGACGGTGATGTCCGGGACTAGATTGAAGTTGCCGCCTACGGGTTTCACGTTGTTCTGGTATGCGCGGTAGTCCAGCCCGTAGATAAGCTTGTGCTCGATATCGCCCCACTTGGTCAACCCATGGTTGTAGCGCAACGCGTAAACCGCGCCCTTGCCGGTCACGTTGAACAAGTCCTGCACCGTGCCCGAGTCCACGTCCGAATAGCCGGCGACGAAGTCGATCGAATCGCCGCGCGAATAGAGCGGGATCCGGTAACCGAGCCCATAGACGCTGACGTCGTGGAAGTTCGCGGGCGCAGTGAGGAACTGCGCGGTCAATACGTGATCGCGGTCGAACAGGTTGGCATGCTGGTAGGCCAGCCCCATCCGGACACGGCCGGTATTCTCGTTGCCCGTATTGTCGAAACTGAGGCTGTAGCGGCTGGGCGGGATGTCCGCTACCCGGATAGTGGCGTCGATCTGGCCTTCCTGCTCGGCGCCCTTCAGCAGGACAGTCGATTGCTTGGCGGGATTCTCGTTGGCGAGCCGGATGCTCTGCGCGATATCGCGCGAATTCGGCGTCGCACCCTCGCGCAGCGCCGGCACGCTGCGGCGGATATTTCCGCTGGTGAAATGCTCGTTGCCTTCGACAGTGATCTTGCCGATTTTGGCCTCAACCGCGACGAATCTGACCACGCCGCGCTCGAGTTCCTGTTCCGGCAGGCGAATTTCCACGCTCCCGTATCCATCCGCCTGGTAAGCGCCCTGGAGCGCCTCCAGCGCGCGCTGCACGTCGCCGAAATCCTTGTTCTTGCCGATGAACGGAGCCAGCACCTGGTCGATCTTCTGCCGCGTGAGCAAAGTGTTGCCATCGACCTGATAACGCTGAATCTCGAATTTTGGCGCCGCAGTCGGAGCAGCCGGCGTGATCTCGGCGGGCGCGACAACCGGGGGCGCCTGGGCCACTTGCACCGGTGGTTTTTCCGCGGCCGGCTCGGGTGCGGCATGAGGCGGTTGCGATGGGGCCGCCGTGGAAGCCGGCGCCACGGGCAGCTCAGGAACAGGCGGTACCGGTTGTGGTTGCGCCTGGGCGACGATTAACGGCGATACCGGCGCGGCCGGCTTCACGTCATCCATCGTCAGAATCAAACCGACATTGCCCCGGCCTTCGACATAGGGCGCGGCGGTCACACCGGGGGAAGACAGGTCTTTGGGTTGAACTGTGGCGACCTGCATGCTTGTTTGCAGCATTACAGGCGATTGCGTCGTTTGCACCAGGGGCAAGTGAGGCGGCGCCCGGGTAACGGATGGGGTGGATAACTGGGCAGCGATTTTCATTGCGAACGCCGGTCCGGAGCGTGACGGCGGCGACTCCGGCGAATCGCGGACATCCACGTAGGGATAAGCCATGACGTCCCCGATAGCGGCAGTCTGGATTGCTGGACCCGGTGTCTTACGCTCGTCGAGTACGACCAACGGCAGGCAGTCCCGGGCGTCGCTTGCGGATATTTCAATCAGACGGAAAGCCACGACGCCGTCCTGCGGCGTTGGCCGTGACAGCGTGACCCTGGCCGAGCAGTGCCCGAGGTCGTGATAGGCTTGTTGCAACGCATCGCGTGCACGCGCGACATCAACCGGGGTTTTCTGACGTCCGATGAAAGGCGCAACGACGCGGGTGAAATCTTCGGACTTGAGCAGCACACGGCCTTCGACCGCATAGCCGGAAACGTCGAAGCGCGCGCCGCCGGCATCCTCCCGCATCGACTGGGCGAATACGGCAGGCGCCATCAACAACACGGCGATCGCGCTGCACGCCAGTTTCAGCGCAGTGGCCATTACCCCCCCTTATTCTTGGATCCGCGGTAGCTCGGTGCGTAACCACCCATTTTCTTATTTTATAGCAAGGAGTTAAAACCAAACAGTTCACGCACTACTGTAACTCGACACCCGTGAACTCTCACTGCTAAAGTGTTGCTTTTTTGCGAACAATCCCCACCTCAAGTTGTATGGCTACCCCACTCAAGCACCAACGCCTGCTTATTCTTGGATCCGGTCCTGCCGGCTATTCCGCGGCTGTATACGCTGCAAGAGCAAATTTGAGGCCAGTCCTGATCACGGGCCTCGCCCAAGGCGGCCAGTTGATGACCACGACCGACGTGGACAACTGGCCGGCCGACGCGATGGGTGTCCAGGGACCCGAATTGATGGAGCGCTTCCAGAAGCACGCCGAGCGCTTCGGCACCGAGATCATTTTCGATCACATCAACACCGTCAGCATCGGCAAGAACCCGTTCACGCTGACCGGCGACCAGGGGACCTACACTGCGGATGCCCTGATTATCGCGACCGGGGCTTCCGCGATGTACCTGGGGCTGCCATCCGAGGAAAAATTCATGGGGCGCGGCGTTTCCGGCTGCGCGACCTGCGACGGATTTTTCTACAAGGGCCAGGACGTCGCCGTGATCGGCGGCGGCAATACCGCGGTCGAAGAAGCGTTGTACCTCACCAACATCGCGAAACACACGACGGTGATACACCGCCGCGACAAGTTCCGCGCGGAAGCGATCCTGGTGGACAAGCTGCGGGAAAAAGTCGATGCCGGCAAGGCCACCATACTGTGGGACCACGTGCTCGACGAAGTGACGGGCGACAGTACCGGCGTCACCGGTATGCGAGTGAAGAACGTCAAGACCCGCGCGACCACGGAACAGCCATTGAAGGGCGTCTTCATCGCGATCGGGCACCGGCCCAATACCGAGCTCTTCGCCGGGCAGCTCGACATGAAGAACGGCTACATCACCACGAAAAGCGGGCTCGAAGGCGGCGCCACCGCCACCAGCGTCCCGGGCGTGTTCGCGGCAGGCGACGTCCAGGACCACGTCTACCGCCAGGCGGTCACCAGCGCCGGGACCGGCTGCATGGCCGCGCTCGACGCGCAAAAGTACCTGGAAAGCCGCGGGCTGACCTAGGAGTTTGTCGGACTTACGTCGGACAAACTCCTGAATTGAACTACAGTATGGAGGGTTGCGGTCATCCTGAATGGCATTTGGTTGTCAGGCAGGCAAGGTGTGTTAATTCAGCCTGTCGGCTCCGCGATAACCCAGAACGACTGCCCATGCATTCACACCAGCCGCCAATTACACCAGGTCCGACAGGCTGCTAGATGAAGAAGCCCCGCAAGCCGGCCGTGCACCCGGACGATGCCGATCTGTTCCGCGCCTCGGTGTCGGACGTGACGCCATTGCCGCCTCCTGAGAAGGTCGAGCACGATCGCCCTCTACCGCGCCCGATCCCGGCGCAGCGCCTGCGCGACGACCGGGAAACGCTCGAGGACAGCTTGAGCGACCCTATTCCCTGGGACTCCGGCTTCGAAACCGGGGACGAGCTTTCCTTCGCGCGCAACGGCATCGGCGCGCAAACGGTGAGGAAGCTGCGGCGCGGCCACTGGGTAGTGCAGGACGAACTCGACTTGCACGGCCTGACCAGCGTCGAGGCGCGCGAACTGCTGGTGGAGTTCCTGAATCGCTGCCTGCGCCGCGGCCTGCGCTGCATACGGATCATCCACGGCAAGGGATTGCGCTCGAAAAACCGCGAGCCGGTGCTAAAGCACAAAGTAGCCAACTGGCTGATGCAGCGCCAGGAGATCCTGGCATTCTGCCAGGCGCGTCGTTCCGACGGCGGTAGTGGAGCGGTCGTGGTACTGCTGAAAGCCGGATAGTCCGGCGTCACGCAGCCAGCAGCGCCTTCTTTCCGAATTGCGGCAGCAACTGGTCGTAAACCCGCCCGAGCTGCTCGCGCCTGTCAGCCGGATCCGTGATCGGCTGGTCGCCGCGCTTCAGTGACAAGTCCCCGGCCACGACTGACTCCACGAGCCCGTCGATCACTTCCGCGCGCCCGCGCGAGCCGTCGAGCAAGCCGAGCACCTTGCGCTCGACGTCATTGACCCGCAGCGACTCGTGACGCAAGTTGGTGACCCGCACGCCCTGGGACGCCTGCAATCGGACCAAGGCGCTGCTGCGGGGTTTTTCGGAAAGCGACGTCACGAAGGACGACGGGATGCTGTGCAGTTCGACGGCATTCGCGGCGTACAGCTGCAGTATGTCCGCCGCGAGCCGTTGCCCCGCTTCCGCGCCAGCCGCACCGATCGAGCGCTGCGCGCTCGTCAACAAGTCCGCAAAGGGAATGGCCCGCGGCCAGGCGGCCGAGAGGATCCGTATCGCAGCCTTCGTCAACGGGACAGCGGTCTGGAACTGCATTCCGCCCGGCGTCTTGAATGCCTCCTGTTGGGCGGATCGCGCATCGGCCTTCGCATCCACCGGCTCGGCCCCGGCCGCCACGTGGAGGCGGCTCACGCGGGCACTGTCCACGTTCCGGTCGAGCTGGCGCCCGCGATGACACAGCAGCGTGGACCGGAACGTGCGGTTGCGGATGAAATCCATGTATTGCTCCATCCGGATCACGTCGCGTATGCCCCTGGAAAGCGTTTCGGCGACGGGCGCCGCAAAGTTTTTCACCACCATGGTGCTGAATTCCGATTCTCCAAGGTACTGAAGGTCGTGCCGCGCCAATCGCTCGACGAACTGATGGAAGTAGACGGGCGCGTTCCAGCGCTCCAGGTGTTCGTGAGCGATGTAATAATCGTCGCAGCTCGAGAGCAGCTTGAGCTCGCTCGCCAGGTACATGCCGTAAGAAGTCTTTTCCGAGTCGACCGACTTGACAAGAAAATCGAGCAAGGCGCGCGACTGGGTGACCTGCAGCTTGGGATCGTCGAACTGCCGCGCGTGGTAGCGCATCATGTCGCGCACGTTCCCGCGCATGTGCCAGCCCGGGTAGGTGTTGTAGCTCACCAGCGCAACGCCGTTTTCGCTGAGGGACTCGCGGCAGATCGAAAGTATCTTCTCCTGCACGTTCTCCGGGACCCAGGAGTACACCCCGTGGCAGATGATGTAGTCGAACTTGTCCGCTTCCCTGCGGGCGTCGAGAATGTTGCGCTGCTCCACCGCGATGTTGCGCAGATCGAGCGCCTGGATCGTGTCCCGGGCGCGCTGGACCTGCACGCCCGATAGATCGTACCCGGTGAAGCTGGCGTCCGGCATGGCAAGCGCCATCGGGATCAGGTTGCCGCCCATGCCGCAGCCCAGCTCGAGCACCCGGGCCGTTACAGCGGGCGGCGGCTGCATCCCGAACAGGATCGCTACCGTCGCAAGTCGTTCGGGATGGGTCAGCGGGAACGAGTGGCCCTCGTACGGAAACTCGTCGTACGCCCGGGCCGCAAGCTGAGCGTCATCGGACGAGGTTTCCTGCGGCGCAGCCTCGGTTGCAACCAGCTCCGCGACATCCTGCTTGCCTCGGGCCTGCTGCTTCGGGCGGCCGCTACGCTGCATCTGGATACATCAGGTATGCGGAAGAATCCCGACGCCGCACTCGCGGCGGCGGCGTCAATGCCGGGGCCGGCGCCTAGATCGCCGCCTCGTCGGTCTCGCCGGTGCGGATGCGAATGACCTGCTCGACGCTGGTGACGAAAATCTTGCCGTCGCCGATCTTGCCGGTGCGAGCCGCCTTGACGATGGCGTCGATCGCGCTCTCCAGCAGCTTGTCCGGAACCACCACCTCGACCTTGACCTTGGGCAGAAAATCCACGACGTATTCCGCGCCGCGGTAGAGCTCGGTATGGCCCTTTTGCCTGCCGAATCCCTTCACTTCCGTGACGGTGAGGCCGCTCACGCCGATCTCGGACAGCGCCTCGCGCACCTCATCGAGCTTGAACGGCTTGAAGATCGCTTCGATTTTTTTCATGGGACTCCTCCCGCTATCCGGACCGCCATCGACCTAAAGGATAGCACAGGAGTTTGCCGGAACTGGCGCCGACAAACTCCTAATTCAAAACTTCCGGCTGGAATGCAATAAAAGAGGCCATGAAAACGTGTAATCCACCCTGATTTCATCGCAAATCTCGCCTCTGAAGGACCTATTTCATTGCATCTCATTTTGGATTGGCGGGTGGGTTTGTGTAAGGATTTCGTCGGACCGAAATGCGACGAAATCCTAGTCGAACTGGTGCCGGAACTTGTTGGTAATCGGGAAGCGCCAGTCCTTGCCGAAACCGCGCGGGGTGATGCGGATTCCGACCGGGGCCTGGCGCCGCTTGTATTCGCTGCCGCGCACGAGCCGCACGACCCGCTCCACGTCCGCCCTGGCATACCCGCCATGCTCGATGATCTGCCTCGGGCTCAGGTCGCCCTCGACGTACGCTTCCATGATCGCGTCCAGCACCGGATACGGCGGCAGGCTGTCCTGGTCGGTCTGATCGGGGCGCAACTCCGCGGACGGGGCGCGCTCGATCACGCGCCGCGGTATCACGCGGGAAATGCCGTTGCGATAATCGGCCAGCCGGTAGACCAGTTGCTTGTTGATATCCTTCAGCACGGCGAAGCCGCCCGCCATGTCGCCGTAAAGCGTGGCGTAGCCGGTGCCCATCTCGCTCTTGTTGCCGGTGGTGAGGACCAGCGCGCCGGTCTTGTTGGACAACGCCATCAGCAACGTGCCGCGGATGCGCGACTGCAGGTTTTCCTCAGTGGCGTCGGCGGCGAGACCCTTGAACTCCTTGGACAGGGCCTTCAGGAAGGCGTCGAACATCGGCTTGATCGGGATTTCCGTGTAACGCACCCCGAGCGCCTGCGCTTCGGCGAGGGCATCTTCCAGGCTCATGCCGGCGGTGTACTGCGAGGGCATCATCACCGCCCGCACGCGCTTCGCCCCGAGGGCGTCCACCGCCACCGCCAGCGTCAGCGCCGAATCGATGCCGCCCGACAGCCCGATCAGCGCCCCCGGGAATCCGTTCTTGTTGATGTAATCGCGCACCCCGGTGATGAGCGCGCCGTAGACTTCCGCTTCCTGCGACAGGGGCGCCGTGATCAGGCCCGGCTGCGGATCGCTGTCGGTGAGAGTGACTATTCCCAGCGCCTCCTCGAACAGCGGCAACTGGTGGGTGACTGCGCCCTCGCGGTTCAGCACGAACGAGCCGCCGTCGAACACCAGCTCGTCCTGGCCGCCGACCAGGTTGGCGTAGACCAGCGCCATGCCGTTCTCCGCGACACGCTCCCGCATCACGTCGTAGCGAACCCGCTGCTTGTCCATGTGATAGGGCGAAGCATTCAGCACCAGCAGCACGTTGGCGCCGGCGTCGCGCGCGGCGCGCGGCGCCGTTGCGTTCCAGGAATCGGCGCAGATATTGATGCCGACGCGCTCGTCGCCCCGGCTGCGGGCGGTGACCGGTCCTTGCGCCCCCCACGTGTCCTCGCAAATGTTCACGCCGAAACTGACGCCGTCGACGCCGAACACGCACGGCTTGCCGCCGGGCTCGAAATAGCGTTCTTCGTCGAACACGGTGTAGTTCGGCAACCGCTGCTTGTCGTAGACGCCGACCACCTTGCCGTTCTGGATCACGGAGGCGGAGTTGTAGCGCTTGCCATCGGCCGCGCGCGGGTGGCCGACCACGAGGGTGACGCCTTCCGAGCGGGCGGCGAGATCCTCCAGCGCCTTGTCACAGGCCGCGAGGAAGTCCTCGCGCAACAGCAGGTCCTCGGGCGGGTAGCCGCACAGGGCAAGCTCGGGCGTGACTATGAGGTCCGCGCCTTCCCGGCGCGCGCGAGCGGCGAAATCGGCGATACGCGCGACATTGCCGCTCAGGTCGCCGACGGTGGCGTTGATCTGCGCAATCGCAATTTTCATGTCACTAATATATCATCTGGCGGCCGATTCCGCTGTCACACATAGCATAAAATAAACACTTTTATCAAATAGTTACAGTAAATACCTGCCGTTTTGGTTGATAGCCCCGCATAATGCCCGCCACCGGACCTGCAAGCGGCGTGACGATGGCAGCCGTGGAGTCGCTCGCCGGCATCGCGGCTGGAGACTGGAACCGGCTCGCGGGCGGCAATCCGTTTCTCAGCCACGAGTTTTTCTCGGCACTGCACGAGACGGGTTGCGCCAGCACCGCGGCAGGCTGGACTCCGCAATTCCTGCTGTTGAAATCGGGCGGCGTTCTCGCGGGCGCGATGCCGCTCTATCTCAAAACCCATTCCTTCGGGGAATATGTGTTCGACTGGGCATGGGCGGACGCCTATCACCGGCACGGTGTCGCCTATTATCCCAAGCTGGTCTCGGCAATCCCGTTCACCCCTGTCACCGGCGCGCGCCTGCTTGCAGGAACCGATGAGGACCGCGACCGGCTGATAGTGGCGGCGCTCCAACTGGCGCGCGAACTGCAGGTTTCCTCGCTCCACTGCCTGTTTCCAACGCCGACGGAAGCGCAACACATGGTTGAGCGGGGCATGATGCCCCGTACCACCGTGCAGTTTCACTGGGCCAACCGCGGCTACGGCAGCTTCGATGAATTCCTCGCCGGCTTCAGCCACGACAAGCGCAAGAAAGTGCGGCAGGAGCGCCGCAAGGTGAGCGACGCCGGCATCCGTTTCAAGTGGCTGGAAGGCGACGAAATCAGCGAGCGCGACTGGACGTTCTTCAACCGCTGCTACCGCCAGACCTACCGCGAGCACCGCTCCACGCCGTACTTGAACCTTGAATTCTTCCACCGCATCGGCAGGACCCTGTCGCGGCATTTCGTGCTCGTCGTCGCGGAACGTGACGGCGTTCCGATCGCCGCCTCGCTCAACGTACGCGACTCGGGCAGGCTGTGCGGCCGCTTCTGGGGCGCGCTGGAACACCACCCTGCGCTGCATTTCGAGACCTGCTACTACCAGGGCATCGAATACTGCATCGCGCGCGGCATCGCGACGTTCGAGGGCGGCTCCCGCGGGGAGCACAAGCTGTCACGCGGGCTGATGCCGGTCGAGACCTGCTCGGCGCACTGGCTGGCGCACCCGGAATTCGCGGTAGCCATAGAACAGCACCTCAAGCGTGAAACCCGCGGCGTGGAGCACTACCTGGATGAACTCAACGAACGCGCGCCGTTCAAGCATGTCTCCGGGCCAACGGGGTAGCGCTTACCGGTCCCGGCGATGGCGCGAGAAGAACCGCCACATCTCGCCGTTGGCGTCGATCACCGCAGTGCCCGGGCCGAGCAGCAGCGGCAGATATTTCTGCTGCCCTCCGGGCCACACGTGGCCCGCTCCGGTGAGCTTCCAGAATCGAGCCATTCGAGAGCCCGGTGGCGTAGATACGCGCGCGGTCGTACGGCATGCGTCGCATCAGATCGTCCAGCAAGGCCACGACGAAGCCCACGTCATCCACGCTGCTCGCCGCTGCCCAGCCGCAGCAGGTCCCGGCGTTCCACGTCAGCAGCCGGCCCCCGATTCCGCCCGTGCCGTTATCCACGACCTGGATTCAGCGCGAGAGCGCCCGCAAATAACGCGGCGACCGCGTAAACGGCGCGCGGGATCGCGGGTGCCGAAACGGAGCCGGGGGCGTTGCGCTTCTCCATGCCGGTCAAATTTGCGGAATTGGCGGCGGACGCATGGATGAAGACCTGCGAGTCTCTCGCGACGGCGAAGCTATCGCGATGCCAGGATGTTACCGTATAGTAACGACTCCAAGAAATCTGCGCAGCCATGAAGTTTTGCAGTAACTGCGGAGCCCCGGTGACGCTGCGAGTGCCGCCCGGGGACAACCTGCCGCGCCACGTCTGCGACGCCTGCCACACGATTCATTACCAGAATCCGCGCATGGTGGTGGGCTGCATTGTCGAGCACGCGGACCGGGTACTGCTGTGCCGGCGCGCCATCGAGCCCCGTCACGGCTACTGGACGGTGCCGGCGGGGTACATGGAAAACGGGGAAACCACTTTCCAGGGCGCCCTGCGCGAGACCCTCGAGGAAGCGAACGCGCGCGTCGAGATCGATTCCCTCTACGCCCTCTACAACATCCCGCACATCAGCCAGGTCTACATCCTGTTCCGCGCGCGCCTGCTCGATCCGGAGGTGAGTCCCGGCGCCGAGACGCTCGAGGTCAAACTGTTCGCGGAAAGCGAGATACCGTGGGAGCGGATCGCCTTCGCCAGCGTGCGCAACGCCCTCCTTCACTACTACGAGGACCGCAAGCGGGGCGCGTACGAATTTCACATGGGCACAATTGAACCAGTAAGCAGTAAGCGGTGAGCAGTAAGCAGATCTCTCCAGTCAAACTCGCGTCATTAGTTTCTTGTGCAAGCCGGTCACAAAACGCGACACCCTTTCAAGCGAAGCAAATGCTTGATGTTCGTTCGGTAAACGCAAAGCAATGGTGTGGGGTTGACTGCTCACTGCTCACCGCTTGCTGCTTACCCTTGTAGAATAGGAGGCAAATGACAGCGCCCATCCCGACGACCCGGCCCGCGTTCCAATGGGAGGATCCGCTGCTGCTCGAGGAGCAGCTCACTGAGGAAGAGCGCATGGTGCGCGAGGCGGCGCGCGCCTACTGCCAGGAAAAGCTCATGCCACGCGTGCTGGAGGCGAACCGGCACGAGCAGTTCGACCGCGAAGTCATGCGCGAGATGGGCAAGCTCGGCTTCCTCGGCTCGACGATTTCCGGCTACGGCTGCGCCGGCGTGAACCACGTCTGCTACGGGCTGATCGCGCGCGAGGTGGAGCGCGTGGACAGCGGCTACCGCTCGGGCCTTTCGGTGCAGTCGAGCCTCGTCATGCACCCCATCCACGAGTTCGGGACCGAGGCCCAGCGCAGGAAATTCCTGCCGAAGCTCGCGACCGGAGAATGGATCGGCTGCTTCGGCCTGACCGAGCCCGACGTCGGCTCCGATCCCGGCGGCATGGTGACGCGGGCGAAGAAAGTCGACGGCGGCTACGTGCTGCAGGGCGCGAAGATGTGGATCAGCAACGCGCCCTGCGCCGACGTGTTCCTGGTGTGGGCGAAAGACGACTCGGGCGAGATTCGCGGCTTCCTGGCGGAAAAAGGCGTAAACGGCCTGTCGGTGTCGAAGATCGAGGGCAAGTTCAGCCTGCGCGTGTCTCCGACCGGCGAAATAGCGCTGGAGCAGGTGTTCGTCCCGGACGAGAACGTCCTGCCGGGCGTGTCGGGGTTGAAGGGGCCGTTCTCCTGCCTCAACAAGGCGCGCTACGGCATCGCCTGGGGCGCGTTCGGCGCCGCCGAGTTCTGCTGGCACGCGGCGCGCAACTACACCCTGGAGCGCAAGCAGTTCGGCCGCCCGCTCGCCGCCAACCAGCTGATCCAGTTGAAGCTCGCCAACATGCAGACCGAGATCACGCTCGGGCTGCAGGCCGCGCTGCGGCTCGGACGCCTGATGGACGAAGGCCGCGCCACGCCCGAGATGATCTCGCTGTGCAAGCGCAACGCCTGCGGCAAGTCGCTCGACATCGCGCGCGTCGCCCGCGACATGCACGGCGGCAACGGCATCGCCGATGAGTTCCACGTCATCCG
>Ga0326597_10011004_pt1 | contig 12017 bp, 12 predicted proteins | sample RVTome_12_FD_203789 | JGI IMG/M metagenome (GOLD analysis project Ga0326597, IMG submission 203789) | Soil microbial communities from uranium-contaminated site in the Upper Colorado River Basin, Wyoming, United States - RVT100D185 | ecosystem: Environmental > Terrestrial > Soil > Contaminated >... | reverse complement strand
CCGGGCACCGTCACGACGGCGTTCCTTCCCCGCGCCCGCCGCGCTGGCGCTTGGCGAGCACGATCACCGCCACCGCCGCCGCGAGCAGCAGGATGGAGGCCGCCTCGAACGGGAGCAGGTAGCGGCCGAACATGAGCTGCGCGAGCGCGCCGACGTCGTCCAGGCCGGCGTCGCCGGCTCCGTTCGCCGCTGGCCCCGAGCCGCTCGCGATCGCGATCAGGGAGAGCAGCAGCAGCGCGCCGCAGATCCCCAGGATCAGCGGCAGGCGCCGCTCGCGCAGCGCGCCGGCCTCGATCCAGCGCCCTTCGCCGCCGCGACCCAGGTCGAGCAGCATGATGACGTACAGGAACAGGACCAGGATCGCGCCGGCGTAGACGAGGAGCTGGGCCGCCGCCATGAACTGGAAGCCGGCCAAGAGGTAGATCGTCGCCAGGCAGAAGAACGAGCCCAAGAGCGAGAGCACGCCCATCATCGGACTGCGCGCCACGACCACGCCCAGCGCGGACGCCAGCACGCCGCAGGCCATCAAGTAGAAGAGGAGGTTCGCCACCGCTCGTTGATCCCGTGGACGTAGTCGATCCGTTTCTGGAGCGCCGCCACCGGCCGCTTGAGGCGCTCGAGGTCGTAGACGTGCGCCTGGCGCGTGAAGTCCGCCAGCTCGAGCTCGTCGCTCATGAAGATCGCCTCCTTCGGGCAGGCCTCCTCGCAGAAGCCGCACAGGATGCAGCGCAGCATGTCGATCTCGAAGCGCTCCGGCTCGCGCTCGATGAAGCGCTCGGTCTCGTGACCGTCGATCGTGATCGCGTAGGCCGGGCAGGCCGCCTCGCACAGTCCGCACGACACGCAGCGCACCGTGGCGTCGGGATTCACGACCAGCCGCGGCTGGCCGCGCGTGACCTCGTCCTTCGGCAGCGGCTCCTCCGGGTACTGGCGCGTGACCCGGGGCTCGAAGATGCGGCGCAAGGTCAGGGACAGCCCGCGCAGGACCTCCGGCAGGTACAGCTTCTCCGCCAGCGACAGCTCCTTGCGCTCGACGACGACCATCAGGCGCCCCCCCCGAGCGAGATCACCAGACCGGTGACGAGGATGTTCGCCAGGGCGACCGGCAGGAACACCTTCCAGCCCAGGTTCATGAGCTGGTCGAAGCGGAAGCGCGGCAGGGTCCAGCGCACCCACAAGAACAGGAACAGGAAGCACGACATCTTCAGCAGGAAGGCGAAGGAGCCGATCCACCACGGCGCGCCGGCCCAGAAGGGCACCGAGGGCCCGCCCAGGAAGAGCGTGGTCGTCAGGCAGGCCATGACCGTCATGGCGCAGTACTCGCCCAGGAAGTACAGGGCGAAGCGCATCGACGAGTACTCGGTGTGGAAGCCGCCCACCAGCTCGGGCTCGCACTCCGCGAAGTCGAAGGGGTGACGGTTGGTCTCGGCGAAGCCGCAGATCACGAACAGCACGAACGCGACCGGCTGGCTCCAGACGTTCCAGCTCGCCAGGTGCGCCTGACCCGCGACGATCGCACGCAGGTCAAGGCTGCCGCTGACCGCCACCACCGCCAGCACGGCCAGGATCAGCGACAGCTCGTAGCTGACCATCTGCGCGGACGCGCGCAGGCCTCCGAGCAGCGAGTACTTCGAGTTGCTCGACCAGCCGCCCAGGATCACGCCGTAGACGCCCAGGCCAGCAAGCGCCAGCACGTACAGGACGCCGATGTCGAGGTCGGCCACCGAGAGGTACACCGGCCGGCCCTCGACCTCGGCGATCTGGCCGCCGAAGGGGATGACGGCCACCGTCAACATGGCCGGGATGGCGGCCAGCGCCGGTGCGATGCGGAACATCCAGCGGTTCGCGCCGGCCGGCACGACCTCCTCCTTGAAGAACAGCTTGACGCCGTCGGCGACCGGCTGCAGCAGGCCGAAGGGGCCGACGCGGTTCGGGCCGTGGCGGAACTGGATCCAGGCCGAGACCTTGCGCTCGGCCAGGGTCATGATCGCCGCCGTCAGCAGCAGGCCGCCGTAGATGAGCGCGGCCTTCAAGAGCCAGATCAGCGGCATCGGCATCAGGCCTCGACCTCCGCCGCGCTCAGCCGCCGCTCGATGTCCGCCAGCAGCGCGCGCGTGTCGCGCACGCCGTCCGGCGCCCGGCGCGCGGCCCCGAGCGGACCGCGCAGGCCGTCGACGTTGACCCAGTGCCCGGCGCGCTCGACGTAGGTCGCAAGGCCCAGGCAGACCGAGACGGCCGGGACGTCGAGGGCCGTGCAGTCGAGCACGATCAGGCGCACGGCGGCCGGCAGCTCGCGCAGGCCGTCGCCGATAAGCGCCGCGACGCGCTCGCCGACGAGCACGGCGCACTCGCACTCGCCCAGCAGCGCGAGCACCTCCTCGGCGCTCTTCGCTCTGAAACCGAGCTGCTCCAGGCCGCGCCGGTTCGGGCACGGGTCGCCCGTGTGCAGCAGGTCGTCCTCCAGCCCGTTCGGCTTGGGCGACACGAAGACCGGCTCGACCTCGATCTTCTTCGCCAGCGCCAGCAGGGCCTCGCCCTCCTCGACGGTGACGAAGGGCGATACGACCAGGGCGCGCGCGCGGTTGGCGAGGAGCACGTCGCGCACGGAGTCCAGCGCGTCCGCGACGTCCGTGTGCTCGAGGCCCGAGTGGCCCCGCACCACCGCTCCCGCTAGCCGGTCGGGCACGTTGGCGCCGTCGTAGGCGAAGCGCCCGACGTCGCACATCCACCACTTGTTGACGCGCTCGTTGTAGCGCGGCCGGAAGCGCTTGACCTCGCCGTCGCGCAGCACCTCGACCGTGGTCGAGCAGCCGCGGCTGCACTCGGCGCAGGTCGAGGCGCGCTTGAACAGGTTCCAGACGCGCGCCTGGAAGCGGAACTTCTTCAGCGTCAACGCGCCGACCGGGCACAGGTCGGCGATGTTGCCCTGGTAGTTGCCCTCGAGCGGGCGGTCGGCGAAGGTGCTGATGATGGACTGCGCGCCGCGCTCGGCGACGGCGAGCTGCGGCTTCTTGGTCACGTCCTCGAAGAAGCGCACGCAGCGGCTGCACAGGATGCAGCGCTCCTGGTCGAGCACGATCACGTCGCCCAGGCTCTTGCGCTTGGCGAGCTCGCGGCGCGGCTCGTGCGTGCGGCCCTCGCCCTGGCCCTCGGCGAACGAGAAGTCCTGCAGGTCGCACTCGCCGGCCTTGTCGCAGATCGGGCAGTCGAGCGGGTGGTTCTTCAGCAGGAACTCGAGGCACTCGCGCCGCGTCTCGTGCGCCTTGGGCGCCTCGGTGTCGACCACCATGCCCTCGACCACCGGCGTGCGGCAAGCCACGACCACGCGCGCCGGCATCTCGCCTTGCACAACCTCGACCTGGCAGATGCGGCACGAGCCGACCGGCGTCAGGCCGGGGTGGTAGCAGTAGGTCGGCACGTGCTGGCCGTGCGCGCGGCAGGCGTCGATCAAGGGCCGCTTCGGGTCGGCCTCGACCTCGCGCCCGTTCAGGACGATCCTCGTCACGCCGGCACCCCTTCGCGCGCGGCAACGGCGCCCGCGCTCCGCAGCGGGCAGCGGCCCTGCTCGATGTGCGCCTCGAGCTCGGCCCGGAAGTGGCGCACGACCGCCAGGGCCGGGATGGCGGCCGCGTCGGACAGGGCGCAGATGGTCTTGGCCGGGGCCATCCCGCGCGCCAGGCTCTCGATCGTGTCGATGTCGTCGGCCATGCCCTGGCCGCGCTCGATGCGCGCGAAGATCTGGTGCAGCCACTGCGTGCCCTCGCGGCACTGGCTGCACTGGCCGCAGCTCTCGTGGTCGTAGAAGCGCGCCAGGATCTCGGATGCGCGCACGACGCAGGCGGTCTCGTCGAGCACGATCATCGCGCCCGTGCCGAACATCGAGCCCGCGTCCCGCAGCGAGTCGTGGTCCATCGGCGTGTCGATCAGGCTGGCCGGCAGCAGGCCGGTCGAGGAGCCGCCGGGGATCCAGGCCTTGAGCGCGCGGCCCTTCCACACGCCGCCGGCGAAGTCCTCGAGCAGCTCGCGCGCGCTGATCCCGAGCGGCGCCTCGTACACGCCCGGGCGCTCGACGTGCCCGGAGATGCCGCACAGGAAGTTGCCCGGGCTCTTCTCGCTGCCCATCGTGCGGTACCAGGCCGCGCCGTGCGCGACGATGAACGGTACGTTGAAGATCGACTCGACGTTGTTGACCGTGGTGGGGGAGCCCCACAGCCCGGATCCGGCCGGGAAGGGCGGCTTCGGCCGCGGGTGGCCGCGCTTGCCCTCCAGGCTCTCCATCAGGCCGGTCTCCTCGCCGCAGATGTAGGCCCCCGCGCCCTTGTGCATGTGGATCTCGCACGAGAAGCCCGAGCCCAGGATGCGCTCGCCGACCAGGCCGGCCGCGCGCGCCTCGTCGATCGCGGCCTGCAGCCGGTCGTAGGACGTGCGGTACTCGCCGCGCACGTAGACGTAGGCCGCCTCGGCCCGCATCGCGTAGGCCGCGATCAGCGCGCCCTCGAGCAGGCCGTGCGGGTCCTGCTCCATCAGGACGCGGTCCTTGCACGTGCCCGGCTCGGACTCGTCGGCGTTGACGGCCAGGTAGCGCGGGCGCGAGTCCCTGGCCGGGTCGGGCATGAAGCTCCACTTCAACCCGGTCGGGAAGCCCGCTCCGCCGCGCCCGCGCAGGCCCGACTCCTTGACGACCGCGATCACCTCCGCCGGCGGCGTTCCGTCCTTCAGGAGCTTCGCCAGCACGTCGTAGGCGCCGTTCGCGCGCGCCACGTCCAGCCTGTGCGAGCCCGCCAGCTTGCAGCGCTCGAGCAGGAAGGTCGGCCAGCCGCTCACGCCAGGCCTCCCAGGATGCGCTCGACGTCCTCCTCGCTCAGGTTCTCGTGGTAGATGCCGTCCAGGTCGAGCATCGGCGCGCTGGCGCAGGCGCCCTGGCACTCGAGCAGCTCGACCGAGAACCTCCCGTCCGGCGACGTGCCGCCGGCGGGCGCGCCGGTGATCTCGCACACCTTCGCGACGATCTCCGGCGCCCCGCGCAGGTCGCAGCTCAGGTTGCGGCAGACGCCGACGACGTGCTCGCCCGGCGGCCGCAGCCGGAACATCGGGTAGAAGGACACCACGCCGTACACGTCGACCGGCTCGAGGCCGAAGTACGCGGCGCAGGCCTCCATGGTGCGCGGGGAGATCCAGCCGCCGAGCTCCTCCTGGCAGCGGTGCAGCGCCGGAATCAACGCCGCGCGCCGGTCGGGGTACTTCCGCACGAGCAGGTCGAGCTCGGCCCGCAGCGCCTCGGGCAGCTCGATCGCGGGCGGCGTCTGGTCGTCCGTCGGCTCGAGCTGGGGCTCGGAGGGTGTCTCGCCGGTCGCCGCCATCAGCGGTCCACCTCGCCCATCACGAAGTCCAGGCTGCCGATGATCGCCACCATGTCGGAGAACAGACGCCCCTCGGCCAGCACCGGAATGGCCTGGATGCTGAGCAGCCCGGGCGCGCGGATGTGGCAGCGCACGGGCGTGCTCGTGCCGTCGGAGACGACGTAGAAGCCCAGCTCGCCCTTGCTCGACTCGACGCCCTGGTACGCCTCGCCGGCCGGCAGCGCCATGTCGGTCACGATCTTGAACTGGAAGATCAGCTCCTCCATCGAGCGCCCCACGTCCGCGCGCGGCGGCAGGACGTAGCGCCGGTCCTCGGCCAGGAACTCCGCCCCGCGCGAGCGCGCCAGCCGGTCCAGGGCTTGCCGGCAGATGCGCACCGACTGGCGCATCTCCTCGATGCGCACGAGGTAGCGGTCGTAGCAGTCGCCGTCCGAGCCCAGCGGAACCTCGAAGTCGTAGTGCTCGTAGCCCGAGCAGGGCTGCCGCTTGCGCAGGTCGAAATCGACGCCGCTGGCGCGCAGGTTGGGCCCCGTCAGGCCCCAGGCGATCGCGTCCGCGCCGCTGATCGGGGCGACCCCGCGGTTGCGGTCGTACCAGATGCGGTTGCGCGTCAGCATGCGTTCGAACTCGTCGATGCGCGCCGGGAACTGCTCGACGAAGGCGCGCATGTCGGTCTCGTGCCGTTCCTCCAGGTCGGCGTACACCCCGCCCACGCGCACGTAGGTGTTGTTCATGCGGTGGCCGCTCCAGGCGTCGAGCAGCGTGTAGATCTTCTCGCGCTCGTTGAACGTCCAGAAGAACATCGTCACCGCCCCCAGGTCGATCGCGGTCGTCCCGAGGTAGATCAGGTGCGCCATGATGCGCGAGAGCTCCATCAGGAGCACGCGGATCGTCTGCGCGCGCTCGGGCAGCTCGAGGCCGGCCAGCTTCTCGAGCGCGAGCGCGTAGGCGATGTTGTTCAGCACCGGCTGCACGTAGTCGAGGCGGTCGGTGTGCACGAAGAACTTGCGCCAGCCGAGGCTCTCGCAGGTCTTCTCCTTGCCGCGGTGCAGGTAGCCGACGACCGGCTCGACGGCCACCACCGTCTCGCCGTCGAGCGTCACCTTGAGGCGCAGCACGCCGTGCGTGGCTGGGTGCTGCGGCCCCATGTTGAGCTGCATCAGCTCGCCCTGCAGCGGGTCGTCCCGATCGACGGCGCCGCGCTCGAGCTCGTACAGTCTCGTCTGCATGCCGCTGTCGCTCATCCCTGCGACCCGGCCGCGTGGCGGCGCGCGCGATCCCACTCCTTGTAGAGCCGGTCGGGCTCGATGCCCTGGTGCGGAAAGTCCTTGCGCAGCGGGTGGTGCCCGTAGCCCTCCGGCATCAAGAGGCGCTTCAGGTCCGCGTGCCCATCGAAGCGCAAGCCGAACATGTCGTAGGCCTCGCGCTCGAAGTAGGCCGCGCCCGGCCACAGACCGGTCACGCTCGGGACGCGCGCGTCGTCCTCGCTGACGCGGCAGTGCACGCGCACGCGGTCGTTGTGGCGCAAGGAGAGGAGCTGGTGGACGACCTGGAAGCGCGGCTCGCGCGGGAAGTGGTCGACGGCCGTCACGATCGTGCAGGCCTCGAATCCGAGCTCGTCGCGCAGGAGCGTCATCAGCGCGATCAGGTCATCGCGCTCGACTTCCACGCACGGCATGCCGTCGGCCGCGGCAACCTCGACGTGCTCGACGCCGCCGAAGGCGCCCTCCAACCGCCCCAGGCCGCTCACGCCTCTTCTCCCTCGTCGGCGGCGACGTACTCGCCGCTGCGGTGCGTGGACACGCCCATGTTGGGCTGGCGCAGGAAGCCGCCGTGGCCCTCGTCCCACACGTCGTCCCGCACCGGCTCGGCCAGGAGGCTCTTCACCGGCCGCTCGCGCTCGATCTTGCGCTGCAGCTTGATGATCGCGTCGATGACGGCGTCGGGCCGCGGCGGGCAGCCCGGGACGTACACGTCCACCGGCATCAGCATGTCGACGCCCTGCACGACCGCGTACGAGTCGTACATCCCCCCCGAAGACGAGCACACGCCCATGGCGATGACCCACTTGGGGTCCGGCATCTGGTCGTAGATCGTGCGGCAGGCCTCGGCCATCTTCCACGTGAGCGTTCCGGCCACGATCAGCAAGTCGCACTGCCGCGGCGTGAAGCGCGCCGCTTCCGCGCCGAAGCGCGCCAGGTCGAACTTCGGCCCGAGCATCGCCATCAGCTCGATGCCGCAGCACGACAGCCCCAGCGGCATCGGCCACAGGCTGTTCTTGCGCCCCCAGTTCACCAGCGCGTCGGCGCGCGTGGCGAAGAACCCGCCATCGGTCGCGCTCGCTTCGACCGGCTTCAGCGATCCCAATCCAGCCCCCCCTTCCGCCACACGTAGGCCAGGGTGAGCGCGAGGACGAGCACGAAACCGGAGACCTCCGCGAAGACCAGCCCGCCGACCCCGTCGGCGGCGAAGCTCTTGGCCGAGACGGCCCACAGGATCAGGAAGATGGCCTCGACGTCGAACAGGATGAAGAGCACGGCCACGAGGTAGAAGTGGATCGAGAGTCGGATGCGCGCGCTGCCGACCGGGTCCATCCCGCACTCGTAGGCCGAGGCTTTCTCCAGGTTGCGCCGCTTGCGGCCCAAGAGGTCGCTGGCGATCAGGCCCCCCGCCGCGAATGCCAGGACCAGCCCGAGCAGGACTAGAACGGGTGCGTAGCTCGTCAGCATGACGGTCTCGAGGCGGGATCCGGGCGCGGACTCGGGGGCGTGGCGGCGGGGGGGCGGATTCTCGCCCCTGGTGGGACGCCGAGGCGCGGGAACGGGGCGTAGACGGCGCGCGAATCATACGTAGCTCGCAGCGGGGGCGGAAGCCCGCGCGCGGCGCGCGCCGCCCGCGGCCCGACCGGATCGCGCCTCCTCGGGCGCGCCGCGCGCCCGCGACGCGCCGCGCGCGCAGCCAGCGGCCCGCGCGCCGCTGATCGGCCTTCCTCTGACGTTGTAAGGTATCGTATGAAAGGCACTTGCGATGGATGGACCGCCGCCGCGCACGAAGTCCGCGCCGCTCCGGCGGCACGGGGTCGCGAGGGTCCCGTCGCCGCGCGTCGCGTCCGTCCCGCGCGCGAGCGCCGGAGCGAGCCGGAGAATTGGGGCGGTTTGCGCGTCACGGATGGCGCGTCGCGGGAAGGATGGGGGAGACCATGGCCGACGCCGTCCGAGCCCTCGACCCCGACGAGCTGCTCGCGCACTCCGAGCGCCTGCGCCGCCTCGTCGCCGCGCTCGTGTTCGACCAGGACCGGGCCGCGGACGTGGTGCAGGAGACGTGGCTCGCCGCGCTGCGACGGGGCCCGCGGCGCGGCGGCGAGGACGGCCTGCGCGCCTGGCTCGCCGCGGTGGCGCGGCGGCTCGCGGCGCGCGAGCGGCGCGGGCGCGCGCGCTCCGCCCGCCGCGAGCGCGCGGCCGCGCGCCCGGAGGAATCGCCGGGTGGACCCGTCCCGGACGCCCTCGCCCAAGCCGAGCTCCTGCGCGCCGTCGCGGACGCGGTGCTCGCGCTCGAGGAGCCGTATCGCACGGCGCTCGCGCTGCGCTACCTGGAAGGCCGATCCCAGCGCGAGGTGGCGCACCGGACGGGCTGCTCGCCGGAGGCGGCGCGACAGAGGGTCTCCCGCGGCCTGGCGATGCTGCGAGAGCGACTCGACCAGCGGGTGGGTGGACGGAGGGCGTGGGTCCCCGCGGCCCTGCGTGTCGCTCCCGTGCGGAGGCTCGCGGGTGGAGCCGCCCTGACCGGAGGCGCGATCGTGTCGCAGGTCCTCAAGCTCGCCGTGGCCGGCGCCGCGGCGCTCGCGTTGGCAGTGCTGGGGTGGTGGGTGACGAGCCCCCTCTCGCCGGTGAGCGGCGGGTCGCGCGACGCCGAGAAGGACGCGGCGGAGCTCCGACTGCCGCGCACGCTAGTGCCCGAGCCGCTCGCCGCGGGCGCACCGCAGCCGGGCGCGGGTCGCCGAGCCGAGGCCGCCGAGTCGCGCGCCCCGCTCGCCCCGGCGGAGCCGGTCGAAGCCGTCCCGTCCCTCCCGACTGCCCCGGAGGCGGCCGTCGCGCAGGCGGTGTTCCATGTCCTGCTCGAGCACGGCGCCGGAGCCGAGACCGGCGTGAGGCCGCGGTTTCGCGCGGCGCAGAACCTCGAGACGCTCGAAGCCGCGTGCGTCCCCGAGACCCCACAACAGACGGAGAGCGCAGCGCCCGGACGGTACACGGTCCGGGTTCCGTGCGCTGCACGGACGCTGTTCGAGGTCGAAGGCGTGCCGACGGGAGCGTCCCCGATGGCTCAGGTCTTGATCCAGACCCTGGGCTGGGTCGTGGCAGGACCCGGAGACGTCGTCGAGGTCAGCATCGATCTCTCGGAGCTTCCGACGGGATCGAATCCCCTCGCGGCCCCACCGACTCCGGAGGAGGCGCTGCTCTCGGAACTGACGAGGACGCAGGGATTCGGCGCCATCCGCGGGCGTCTGCTGAGCGGTGCGATGGTGGAGATCGCGCAGACCGCCCGGACGGAGTCGGAGGGAGGATCCGCCGCGGAGCGACTTGCACGTCTCATGGCCGGCAGCGGGACGCTGGACGGTTCGTACAGGGACGACGACGGGACGTTCCTGATGGTGCCCGTCCGGGCCGGCAGGCACACGGTGCGCATCCGCGGCACCGCCTCGGGAACCCTGGAAGTGGAGGCGGATGTTCTGGCCGGACAGACCACGGACCTCGGGTTCCTCCTGCCTCCGGAGCAGGCCGGAATCCTCGGCGGCCTGGTCACCGACGAGAACGGGCTCTCCCTCGCCGGTGCGAAAGTGTTGCTGATGGAAGGCGACCCGCTCGAGGATCTGCACTTCTCGGGCCGCCACGTCCAGACCGAGACGGACGCCAGCGGGAGGTTCCTGTTCGAGGGTCTCGACCCGGAGTTCCGCACGCCGCGTGTCACGGTGATGCCCGCGTATCGCCTCCCACGCCGGAACGTGCCGGCGGAGATCGGCCGGACAGGACTGGTGATCCGGATGCCGAAGCAGGCCAGGGTCTACCTGACGGGATTCCCCGCTGGGGTCGCCGGTCCCGGCGTCGGACTGGAGTGCAGGGACCCGGCGGCCGATGGGGAGGGTCAACTCACGGAGATCTGGGACTCGGACCGCCCGGATGCACAGTTCCTCATGACGGTCGACGCGGAGCGCATCCCTATCGGGAGGCAGGTACGATTCCGGCGCAGGGGCGGGATCGGGCAGCCGGACCTCGTGGGCGAGTGGTTCGAGCTGTGGGACGGCGCGCTGGTCGAGGTGAGACTGCGGGAAGAGGGACAGTAGGACGAGCGCGTGCCGTTACCGCCGGCGTTGAAGGGAGGACAGCGCGCATGACCACGGCCTGCGACAGCCCCTTCAGCGCCTTCCGGTAGTGCGGGTCGATCCAGGACAGGGCCTGGCGCGCGCCGGCCTACTCCGACTCCACCGCTGCGGGCACGAGCTCGGCCGCCAGGAACTCGACCGGCGCGGCGAATCCCGGCGCGTGGTGCAGGCCGCGCACGGAGAGCTTCGCGGCGGGCCGCGCGAGCGGGATGCGCAGCTCGCCGCCGGCGGGCAGGAAGGCCTGCTTGTCGATCGTGAAGGTGCGCTCCTCGCGCGTGGCGCCCTGCGCGTCGAGCGCCGTGACGGAGAGCTCGATGCGGCGCGTGTCGAGCCCCGGCAAGCGGTGGCCGCAGCGGTTCGTGACGACGAGCGCCACCTCGCTCCCGTCGTCGACCGCGCGCAAGCCGAAGGCCAGGCGCAGGAAGCGCGGGTCGCGCGGCGTCTGCAGCGCGTGGCTGCGGCCGGCGCGGACAGGAGAGGGGTCGTCCGTCTCGGGGTCCATCGCCGCCGGCCGCTCGACCGGCGCCATGTGGCAGCCGACGCAGCTTTGGCCCCGCGCCGGCTCGTCGCGCTCGACGAGGTCGCGTGCCACGCCGATCACCGGCCCGATGTTCGTCGCGTGGCAGGCGATGCACAGGCGGTCCTGGCCCTCGGCGGTGAAGCTCGCGCTCCGGACCGAGCGGTGCGCCTCGGTCGCCGCGCCCCACGGCCCCAGGACGGTGCCGTCCGGTCCGGCGTGGCACGTCTCGCACGTGATGCCGTGCCCGCGCTGCTCCTCCTCGCCGCGCGCCTCGGGCTTCTGGGGCAGGGGCTCGGGGTGCAGCGGCTCCGGCACGTGACAGCCGTGACAGCTCTTCGGCCGCCGAAGTCCCTTCAGGGCCTTCTGGTAGTGCGGGTCGATCCAGGAGAGGGCGTGGCGCGTGCCGGCCCACTCGCGCGCGATCTGCTCGTGGCAGCCGGCGCACGAGATGGACTCCCACCCCTCGACCGCCGCCGGCACCCCGTCGTCCTCCGGCGCCGGCGTCTCGAGCACCCACTCCTCGGCCGCCGCTCCGCCGTCGTCGCCGTCGCCGCGCGCGAGGAGCAGCGGCGCTGCCGCGAGCGCCGCGATCGACACGAGCGCCACCGCGGCCGGCGCGCCGCGCGCCTGGCCTGCCCGCCGCCGCGCGCTCACTCCCGCACGCTCTTCGGCTCGCGCTCGAGGTCGAAGAAGCAGGTCTCGCTGGGGCTGAAGCGCACGTCGTCCTCGACCCCGCTCGGGGCGAGCAGCGCCGCCAGCT
>Ga0326597_10011002_pt1 | contig 12018 bp, 14 predicted proteins | sample RVTome_12_FD_203789 | JGI IMG/M metagenome (GOLD analysis project Ga0326597, IMG submission 203789) | Soil microbial communities from uranium-contaminated site in the Upper Colorado River Basin, Wyoming, United States - RVT100D185 | ecosystem: Environmental > Terrestrial > Soil > Contaminated >... | reverse complement strand
GTATTGTCTGAGAGCGGTTTCCGATCGGGTCGAATCACCCAAAATCGTCATGGCCGGGCTTGTCCCGTGGGCCTTCAGCCCACGGACTTGATCCGTGGGCATCCACGTGGATCCCCGGGACAAGCCCGGGGATGACGACTAGGGGGAACTGTACCGGTTATTCGTCGGGTCTGCGGTGCGCGAAATTGAGGGTGAGGAGGCGCGACGCGAAGGCGCCGTAGGTGGTCGGTTCGTAGCGCGGCGGGTTGTCGGGGCCGACGCAGGTCGGGACGGGGGCGATCAGGGCGTCGTGGCTGGGGCCGAGGAAGAAGGGGATCGCATAGCGCGAGCGGTCGTTGCGGTTGATCACGCGGTGCGGCGTCGGCTTGAAGCGGTCGTTGGAATAGCGCCCGAGCATCGCGCCGGTATTGACGACAAAGGTGCCGGGCACCGCCGGCGGGCGGATCCAGTCGCCCTCCGGGGTGCGCACTTCGAGCCCCGGCAGCGCCGACTGGGCGAGGAAGGTGATGAAGTTGTTGTCGGTGTGCGGGGCGAAGCCGAACTCGTTGTCCTCCGGGTTCGGCTGCGGCGGGTAATGGATCAGCCGGATCGTGCAGTTCGGCTCGGCAAAGGCCGATGCGAAATAATCCTCGGGAAGATCAAGCGCGACGGCGAAGGCCGGCACGAGGCGCCGCGTCATCGCCTCCATCGCGCGGTAATAGGCGAGCATCGCGGCGCGGAACTCCGGCATGTCGCCGGGCCAGCGGTTGAGACCGATCAACGGTTTGTTGCTGACGATGTCGGGATGGTCGGGGGCGCGGTCGCGGGTGATGTAGAACGACTCGCTGAAATTCGGCCTGGTGTTCTGGTTGACCGGCGAGTGGCGCACGGTTTGTCCGCCGAACGGCAGATAGCCGATATTGTATTGTCCGACCTTGAGCGCCAGCTTCTGCTCGGCGTCGAGCGCGAAGAACCGGGCGGCCTCGGCAAAGACGTTCGCCACCAATTGGGGCGCGATGCCGTGATTGGCGACCACCAGAAACCCGGTGTCCTCGCAGGTCCGCGCCACCTCGCCGGCGAGCGCGGTCGAGGCGCCGGGTTCGCCGGCCAGAAACCGCCCGATGTCGAGGACCGGGATCCGGCCGTTATCCGACACGGAAGAGACCGTCGCCCGGGCGGCGCCGCTCATCGCCGATCCCCCTAGAACTGATCGCGTGGCGCGCCGCGCTCGGCCTCGGCCTGGCCCGCCCGGAAGTCGCGCCGCGCCGCTTCCTCCTCCTCGTCGCGCTCGCGCAAGGGATCGATGCCGGCGGCCTGCATCCGGGCGCCCTCCTCCGACTGGGCGACGTTGGCGGTGACGGTGGCGCCGACCTCGGGGTGCAGCATGACCCGGAGCTGGTGGAGGCCGAGCGTCTTGATCGGGCGGCCGAGCACGATCTGCTGCTTGTCGACGGTGAACCCGGCCTTGGTCACCGCCTCGGCGATGTCGCGGGCGGCGACCGAGCCATAGAGCTGGCCGCTTTCGCCGGCCTGGCGAATGAGGACGATCGTCAGCCCGTCGAGCTTCTCCGCGACCTCGCCGGCTTCCGACTTCCGGTGCAGGTTGTTGGCTTCGAGCTGGGCGCGCTGGGTCTCGAAATAGGCGAGGTTTTCCTTGGTCGCGCGCATCGCCTTTTTCTGCGGCAACAGGTAGTTGCGCGCGTAGCCGGGCTTCACCTTGACGATCTGGCCCATCTGGCCAAGCTTTTCGATCCGTTCCAAGAGGACGAGATCAACCATTATGCTAACTCCTTGGAGATGCCAGGCGGTGGCGCAGGCCGAGCCAGCTCTCCAGCAGCCCCAGAATGGCGACTGCCAGGAACGGCCAGCCGAACAGCGCGGCCACCGCGTAAAAACTGATCAGCGCCATCACCGGGTGGGTCAGGCGCCGCGCCGCCGCGTGCAGCACCGCCAGACCCGCCAGGCAGAACGGCACCGACAGCGCGATCATCATGTTGATGCCGACGAACCTGAGCGACCCGCCGAACATTACCGCCGCCGCCGCGACCCCGAGCACGATCGGCATCCACAGCGGCAGGCCGAGCCCGGCCAGATCGGGCGACGGGCGCCAGTTCCTGCCAAACCGGGCGAGCAGCCCCTGCGCCAGCGCGGCATTGGCCACCAGCATCATCATCCACGAGGCGGCGACGATGCCGGGGATCACCATGGCGACCACCTCGGCGACCTGGTCGCGGTTGGGCACGGGACGCCGGGACAGACGGTCGAGCACCTCGCCGATCACGCCCTTCAGCGCCGACTGCAACCCGTCGGGGCCGCCGAGCAATAATATTGCAGCCCCGATCCCGGCCAGTGCAAACCCGGTCAGCCACGCCGTCAACAGCCCCAGCGGGTACCATGCCACCGTGCCGCCGGGGTCCTGCCGCGCCAACAACGCCTGGCGGACGAGCAGCGCGACCGGCACGGCGTTCAACCCCGCGAAGACCGCCGCGCCCAAGAGATCGCTCGCCGCCAAGAGGACGAGCGTCCCGGTGAGGCCGGCCAGCGCCGCCGCGCCGGTGCCCAGCCACAGCCCGGCGATAAACAGCGGCAGCTGGGTCAAATAGACGAAGATCAGCCCGCTCGGCGACCCGAGCATCACCGCGAGATATAGGCATGCGCCGACGACGCCACAGGCGACCGCGATCGCGGCGGTTCCCAATCGGCCCATCACCAGCGCCCTTGGGTCATCGGCTTATCATCGGCCTGGGTCCATCGGCCCGATGTCGGCTGCGGCCCCCTCGCCTATTTCACCAGGTAGGGGAGGAGGCCGAGGAACCGCGCCCGCTTGATCGCCCGCGCCAGCTCGCGCTGCTTCTGGGTCGAAACCGCAGTGATGCGGCTCGGCACGATCTTGCCGCGCTCCGAGACGAAGCGCTGCAGGAGCCGCACGTCCTTGTAGTCGATCTTCGGCGCGTTGGGGCCGGAAAACGGGCAGGATTTGCGCCGGCGAAAGAACGGCCGGCGGGCAACCGCGGCGCCCCGGTCGCCGCCTCTGTCACCCCGGTCGCCGCCCCGGTCACCGCCCCTGGGCGCGCCGAATCCCGATCCCTGGCCTGGGCCGCGATCCGATCCGGGGCCCGATCCGGTCTGGCTTTCCATTTACGCCTCCACCTTTTCGGCCGGCACGCCTTCGGCCGGCGCCGCTTCGGCCGGCACATCTGCGGCCGGCACGGCGGCGGGAGCGGGCGCGTCGCCGGCCGGACGATCACTGGGCGGACGATCACTGGGCGGACGCTCGCTGGCCGGACGTTCACCACCGGAACGGTCGCCGCCGTCGCGCCCCTCGCCATAGCGGTCGCGATCGCTGCGGCGCGGCCGGTCCTCGCGGCTGCCGCGGCTCTGCATGACCGCCGAGGGGCTCTCGTCGAGCGCGTCGACCCGCAGCGTCAGATAGCGGATCACGTCCTCGTTGATGCGCATCGTCCGCTCAAGCTCGGCGATCGCCGGCGCCGGGGCGTCGATGTTGAACAGCACGTAGTGACCCTTGCGGTTCTTGTTCATGCGGTAGGCAAGGTTGCGGAGACCCCAGTATTCGCGCTTTTTTATTTCGCCGCCCTGGTCGGCGATCAGCTGGGTAAAGGTGTCGGCGAGCGCGTCGACCTGCGCGCCGGAAATGTCCTGGCGCGCGATGAACACATTTTCGTAAAGCGGCATGGCAACCCAATCCCTTGTGGCTGTGGTGACCCGGAGCGCCTGCTTGGTCAGTTGACGCCCGCCGGGTCGAGCCGGCCCGGGCCAATGGCCCGGCGCCGGCAAGGGGAAGCCGCGCACTATAGCGAAAGGCGTTGCCGGCGCAATGTTTGCGCAGGGCGCCGCCGGAGGCTAGGCCAAGAGGCGCGCCACGAGCTGCACCAGGGCGGCGGCGCGGAACGGTTTCTCAAGGAACGGGGTGGGCCCGCCCCGCCACCGCGCGATCCGCTCGGGCTCGCCGCTGATCATGATGACCGGCACCTCGCGCTCGCCGGCGACCTTGGCGATGTCGTCGCCGTTGCCGCCGCGCAGCACCGAGTCGGCGACGATCAGATCGACACCGCCCCGGCGCAGCAAATCGAGCGCCTCGACGCGGCGCGACGCCGCGCTGACCCGGTAACCCTCCTGCTCCAGCACCTGGACCAGGACGAGGACGAGTTCGCTGTCGTCTTCGACAACCAGGATATGCCGATCCGTCTTGCCGGCGTCCATCCGCTTCCTGCTCAAATGTGCGATGCGTTTTTCAAACAGCCGCCGGTTGCGGGCGCGGCGGGATACCTACCGGCGAGGAAACTCAAGCGGCCGCGGGCACTGGCATGCTGCCGGTCATACCCGGCGGATCAGGCCCGGACCGGGACGCCCTTTTCTTCGAGCACCTGCTTCAATTCGCCGGTTTCGAACATCTCGCGGACGATGTCGCAGCCGCCGATGAACTCGCCGTTGACATACAGCTGCGGGATCGTCGGCCAGTTCGAGAACTCCTTGATGCCCTGGCGCACCGACGGGTCGGCCAGGACGTCGATGCCTTTGAACTTGACCCCCATATGGCTGAGGATCTGCACGACGGCGGCCGAGAAGCCGCATTGCGGGAATACCGGGGTGCCCTTCATGAAGAGCACGACCGGTGCCGTGCCGACCTGCTGACGGATGCGATCCTGAATGGTGCTGTCCATGGTGGTGATCCTCGTTGGTAGGGGCGCCGTAGCGGTTTCCGTATGATTTCCGGGGCTAATCCTCGGGTGCGCTGGTTTGCAGCGCAAGCGCGTGCAACTCGTTGCCCATCCGGCCGCGCAGCGCCTGATACACCAGCTGGTGCTGCTGGACCCGGCTTTTGCCGCGGAACGCGCCGGAGACGACGTGGGCGGCGTAGTGATCGCCGTCGCCGCGCAGATCCTCGATCGAGACCTGTGCGTCGGGCAGGCTCTCCTTGATCAGCCGCTCGATCGTCGCCGCGTCCATCGCCATCGGCAATTCCTTATCTTAGGTCGGCCCCTAGCTCTGCGCCATATAGCCAGGCAGCCAGGCCTCGTTCGCGGCCTTGAGTTCCGCGACCGATATGGCACCGCCGCCGGGGAGTGTCAACGCGGCGCCGCCGACCGTGCCGATGCGGTGGGCCGGGATGCCGCGGGACGTGGCCTCGCGCAGCACTGCATCGGGATCGGCGGTCTCGATCAGGTAGCGCGCTTGGTCCTCGCCGAACAGCCAGGCGTTCGGCAGCAGGCCAGCCCCCACCCTGCCCTCCCCCGCCTGCGGGGGAGGGTGATGCGGCGGCGCGTCGACTCCCGGGGGAGCGTTCGGGTGGGGGCTATGCGGCGGCGCGTCGAGCGACACCCCGAGACCGCCGGCCATCGCCATCTCGGCCAGCGCGACGAGGAGCCCGCCATCGGACACGTCGTGACAGGCGGCAACGCGCCCGCGGCCGATCATCGCGCGGACGAAATCGCCGTTTCCCCGCTCGGCGGCGAGATCGACCGGCGGCGGCGGGCCGGCTTCGCTTCCCTCGATCTCGCGCAGATAGAGCGACGAGCCGAGATGCCCCCTGGTGTCGCCGATCAGAATGAGCGCGTTGCCGGCCTTTTTCAGCGCGAGATCGACGGCGTGGTGCGCGTCGGCGATCAGCCCGACCCCGCCGACGACCGGCGTCGGCAGGATCGCGCTGCCGCTGGTTTCGTTGTAGAGCGACACGTTGCCGGAGACGACCGGGTAGTCGAGGGCGAGACACGCGTCGCGCATGCCTTCGATCGCGCCGGCGAACTCGCCCATGATCTCGGGCTTTTCCGGGTTGCCGAAATTCATGCAGTCGGTCAGCGCCAACGGCAGCGCGCCGACCGCCGTCAGGTTGCGCCAGCTTTCCGCCACCGCCTGGGCGCCGCCGCGGACCGGGTCGGCGCGGCAGTAGCGCGGCGTCGAATCGGTGGCGAGCGCCAGCGCCTTGCCGCTCGCGTCGATGCGGATCACCGCGGCGTCGCCGCCCGGGCGCTGCACCGTATTGCCCTGGACGAGGTGGTCGTACTGCTCCCAGATCCAGCGCTTCGAGGCGAGGTCGGGCGCGGCGAGGAGGCGCTTCAGGCACGGGAGCGGCTCGCGTTCGGAGAGGCTCCCGGGGTCGATGTCGGGTTCGGCAGCGCGGCGGATCCAGGGACGCTCGTACAACGGCGCCTCGCTGACCAAGGGGCCGACCGGGATCTCGGCCGCGGTCTCGCCGTGCATGCGCAGGACAAGGCGGCCGGTTTCGGTGACCCGCCCGATCACCGCGAAGTCGAGCTCCCATTTGGCGAAGACGCGGCGCGCCTCGGCCTCGCTGCCGGGAGCGAGGATCATCAGCATCCGCTCCTGGCTTTCGCTGAGCATGATGTCGTAAGCGCTCATGCCGGTTTCGCGCACCGGCACGCGGTCGAGATCGAGTGCGATGCCGAGGCCGTCCTTGCCTTTGCCGGCCATCTCGACCGCCGACGAGGTGAGCCCGGCGGCGCCCATGTCCTGGATCGCGACGATCGCATCGCCCTGCATCAATTCGAGACAGGCCTCGATCAGCAGCTTTTCGGTGAACGGGTCGCCGACCTGCACGGCCGGGCGCTTCTCGGCGGCGTCCGCGCTGAATTCGGCCGAGGCCATCGTCGCGCCGTGGATGCCGTCGCGCCCGGTCTTGGCTCCGACGTAGATCACCAGGTTTCCCGGGCCAGCGGCGGCGGAATAGAAGATGCGGTCGGCGCGCGCCAGGCCGACGCACATCGCATTGACCAGGATGTTGCCGTTATAGGCGGCATGGAACTGGCACTCGCCGCCGACCGTCGGGACCCCGACGCAATTGCCGTAGCCGCCGATCCCGCCGACGACCCCCGACACGAGGTGCCGGGTCAGCGGGTGGTCGGGGCTGCCGAAGCGCAGCGAGTTCAGCATCGCGATGGGGCGCGCGCCCATCGTGAAGACGTCGCGCAGAATCCCGCCGACCCCGGTTGCCGCGCCCTGGTAGGGCTCGATGAACGAGGGGTGATTGTGGCTCTCGATCTTGAAGACGACGGCATCGCCGTCGCCGATATCGATAACGCCGGCATTCTCTCCGGGGCCGCAGATCACGCGAGGGCCGGCCGTCGGCAGGGTCTTCAGCCAGATTTTCGACGACTTATAGGAACAATGCTCGCTCCACATCGCCGAGAAGATGCCGAGTTCGGTCAGGTTCGGGGTGCGGCCGAGCATCGCAACGGCGCGGTCGAATTCTTCCGAGCTCAGCCCGTGCTCGGCGGCCAGTGCGGCGGTGACGTTGCTGCCGATCACCTCAAACGCCCTCGTTGTGAGGGCCGCGGCGGCGCCGTGCGTCCTTCGAGACGAAGGCTGCGCCCGTCCCTCAGGATGAGGTTATTTATTATTTTTATCAACAACTTATACTCATCTCTGAGGAGACGCAGAGCGCCGTCTCGAAGGACGCACATTAGGTCATGCAGCAGGATCGTAGGGCGGAACAGCGCAGCGCATTCCGCCGACCCCGTCTCCGGTCTTCCCGCAATGGCGGAATACGCTGCGCTCTTCCGCCCTACGGTTCTCGCGCTTGACATCGCTGCCGTCACTGCAGCGCGCCGACCAGACCCGTAAAAAACGCTTGCCCGTCGGTGCCGCCCAATAGCGGGTCGGTGGCGTTCTCGGGATGCGGCATCAGGCCCAAAATCGTGCGGCTGTCGTTGAAGATGCCGGCGATGGCGCGGGCCGAACCGTTGACGTTGGCGCTGTCGGCCAACTCGCCCGACGGGTTGCAGTAGCGGAACGCGACGAGGCCCTGGTTCTCCAGCCGGTCGAGGGTGTCGGGATCGGCGGTGTAGTTGCCGTCATGGTGGGCCGTCGGGACCCGGATCGTCTGGCCGGCAGCGTAGCCGCAGGTAAAGAGCGTCTGGTTGTTCTCGACGCGCAGATGCACATCGCGGCAGATGAAGGCGAGCGATCGGTTCGGCAACAGGGCACCCGGCAGCATCCCGGCCTCGGTCAGGATCTGGAACCCGTTGCAGATGCCGAGCACCGGGGTCCCGCGCCCGGCGCGGGCCTTCACCTCGCGCATGATCGGCGAATGCGCCGCCATCGCGCCGCAGCGCAGATAGTCGCCATAGGCAAAGCCGCCGGGCAGGATGATCAGGTCGGTGTCGGGCAGGGTCGCGTCGCGGTGCCAGATGCGCGCCGGCTCCTTTCCGGACGCGAGCTTCCAGGCCTGGCACACATCGTGCTCGCGATTTGAGCCGGGGAAGATGATGACGACGGCGTTCATCAGGCGTTCATCAGGCGGGGCATCGGTGCCGGTCGCTGTGGCGCGGATGACCCGTCACATACCCCGCGCGGACAGGGCATTCAAGCCGGCCGCTCAAGACTCCCGAGAAGCGCGCCGGCAGGCGCTCGCCGTCATTTTTGCGGCTGGGCCCAGACGATCGCGGTCGCAGTGGCGAGAAACACCAGCGCCTGGGCGCCAAGGGACGGCTGGAGAAAGCTCAGATAAGTGCAAAAAACCCCTAAACTTCCGAACATTGTCGAGAACGCCGACAATGTGATTTGCAGCATCATTGCGTCGAGCATCACGACATGTCCTTGACTGCTTGCGCCGGGGCGGCACTTGGACACGAATAACGCGACGCCTGCCATGAAATTAATGGTTAATTAACCATGCGAGAGGTTAACACCGCTCAGGCTCAAGAAATCCCGCAGTTCGCCCTGTCGTCGTGATCGGTGGGGCCGGGATCGGGCGTCTCGAACGGGACGCCCTCGCCGGGATCGCCGCCCTCAATGGTGACGCCGGACAGGATCGGCGCGCCGTCCGGGTCGGTGCCCGCGAGGATCGTGCCGCCGGTAACGGTTTCGCCGCGCTCCGGCCACAGCATGCGGAAATTTTCGAGCCGCCGCCCGGTTCCGCCGGTCACATAAACCGCGGCCGAGAGGCGAAAGCTGCGTCCGGCGATCGACGCGCCGACCGGTTCTCCGCTATCGGCCCAGATCGCGTCGGCGCCGCGCAACCAGGCGTTGAGCGCGGCGCTGTCGTCGTGCCTGCCGTCGCCCCACAGCACGATCTCGGCCCGCACGCAGTGCTGCGGCTCGGCACCATGCGCCGGCAGCGGGGCAACCGCGGCGAGAATCGCCAATACCAGGACGCCGCGGCGAAATGGCGCGGTTATCCTCTTGCGAGCGATGATGACTTGCATTTGGATATCATAGATTGAGACTGCGACCGATTCTCAATTGGCTATCACGATGCGAAACCGTCGATTTCAGAAGTCATGCAAAGGAGCTTTCGGGATGCGCTTTCGCACATTGTATCATACATGGACGGTGCTCGCCCTGACGTTCGCCGCGCTGATACCCGCGCCCGGTGCGCAAGCAGCGGAGGTGAACCTCTATTCGACGCGGGAGGCCGGTCTCCTCCGGCCGTTGCTCGACAGCTTCACGCAGAAGACCGGGATCAAGGTCAATACGGTCTTTCTGAGCACGGGATTGGCTGAGCGGGTCGCCGCGGAGGGCGGATCGTCGCCGGCCGATGTCTTGATGGTTGTCGACATCGGCAACCTGGTGGATCTGGTCAAGCGCGGCGTCACGCAGCCGATCCGCTCCGCCGTGTTGGCGGAAGCGATCCCGGCGGCCTTGCGCGACCCGGATGGAAACTGGGTCGCGCTCTCGCTGCGTGCCCGCGCCATTCTGGTCTCCAAGGAGCGGGTCAAGAACCCGACGATGACGTACGAGGCGCTCGCCGATCAGCGCTGGCGCGGCAAGGTATGCGTTCGTGCCGGGCAGCATCCCTACAACACCGCGCTGTTCGCGGCGATGATCGCGAAACACGGCGAGCCCGCCACGACCGAGTACCTCACGGCCCTGAAGGCGAATTTGGCGCGGCGGCCCGGCGGCGGCGATCGCGACGTCGCCCGCGACATCTTCGCCGGGATCTGTGATGCGGGCCTGTCGAACACGTATTATGCTGGGTTGATGCTGTCCGGCGCCGGCGGGCCGGATCAGAAGCGCTGGGGCGAAGCGTCGCGAGTGATTCTGCCCACCTTCAAGGACATGGCCGGCACGCACGTCAATATTTCCGGGGCCGCGGTGGCGCGGCACGCACCGAACCGCGCCGAGGCGGTCCGGCTGCTGGAATTCCTGGCGACGCCGGAAGCCCAGCAGATCTACGCGAACGCCAATTTCGAGTATCCGGTCCGGGCGGGGGTTGCTCCCGACCCGATCGTGGCGGGTTTCGGGGTTTTGAAAATCGACTCGACTCCCCTGGCCACGATTGCGGCAAACCGCGAAGCGGCCAGCCTATTGATCGACCGCATTGGCTTCGATCGCTGAGCACCGGGCTTTTCGGAAATACCGATCCTGGCCTCGCGGCCAGGCGCGCGCCCCGCGCGCGCTGGTTGCGCTCGGATGGGCCATAGCGCTTGCGGTACTGCTTCCGATTGTGGCGCTGGCCGCGATCGCGGCTCGCGGCTCGGGTGCGCTCTGGCCGCATCTGATCAGCTATGTATTGCCGCAGGCCGCGGCCGAGACGGCGGCGCTGCTCGCCGGCACCGGAATCTTCGTCATCGTGGTCGGCACCGGCACCGCCTGGCTCGTCACCGCCTTCCGGTTCCCCGGCCGAGCGATGCTGTCCTGGGCGCTGCTGCTGCCGCTGGCGACACCGGTCTACATCGTTGCCTATGCCTACCTCGACCTCTTGCACCCGGTCGGGCCGGTGCAAGAGGCGTTGCGCATTCTCCTCGGCGCCGCCGGCCCTCAGGACCTGCGATTGCCGGAGTTCCGCTCGCTGGGCGGTGCGATCCTGTTGTTCGGCTTCGTGCTGTATCCGTACGTCTATCTCACTGTCCGCACCAATTTCCTGATGCAATCGGCGGAGGTGCTGGAAGCCGCGCAGATTCTGGGGGGTTCGGGCAGCCGGGTTTTCTTCCGGATCGCCGTTCCGCTGGCGCGACCGGCAATCGCCGCCGGTTCCAGTCTGGCTTTGATGGAGACGCTCGGCGACCTCGGCGCGTGCGAGCTTCTCGGCATTCAGACGCTGACTGTCTCGGTCTATGTGACCTGGGCGACCCGCGGTTCGATTGAGGGCGCGGCGCAGATCGCCTTGGCCATGCTGGTGCCGGTGGCCGCGCTGTTGGCGATCACCTATGCATCGCGCTCCGGCCGTTTCTATGCCTCCGAGAGTTCACGCCCGCTCGCCGCGCGGCGCCTCCGGCCGATCGTCGGAGTCCTGGCGGCGAGCGCTTGCGCGATCCCGGTCTTGTTGGGGTTTGTGGTGCCGGCCGCTCATCTGGCGCTTCTGGCCCTGACGAGGGTGGCGGAGCGAGGCGTGTCGCCGTTGCTTCTTTCGTACGCCTGGAACAGCGCGCGATTCGCGGCCGCCGCGACCGTGCTTGCCGTTGCAGCCGGTTTTGTGCTCGCGTTCTGCCAGCGATATACGCGGGCAGCAGTGCCCGTCCGCATCGCGCAGGCCGGTTACGCGGTGCCGGGGACCGTCCTCGCCGTCGGCCTGCTCGGAATCCTGTCGGCGGCCGACGCCGCAATCGATCTCATTGGCGTGGAGAGCCTGCGCGGGGCCTTGCTGGCGGTCTCCGCCATTGGGGTGATCATGGCCTACCTGGCCCGGTTTCTGGCGATACCGACGAGCGCCGTCGAGGCCGGCTACGCGAAGCTGCCGCGAGCGATGGACGAAGCGGCGCAGGCCGCCGGCGCCGGCACCCTGTCGGTCGCGCGCCTCATCCATTGGCCTTTGTTGCAGCCGGCGATCCGCTCCGCCGCGCTGCTCCTGTTCATCGAGTGCGTCAAGGAGCTCCCCGCGACGCTGCTGCTCCGGCCGTTGAATACGGAAACCTTGGCCACCTTCCTCTATGGCGAGGCGTCGCGGGGAGTCTATGAGGATGGCGCGGTTGCCGCCTTGTCGATGGTGGCGCTGGGCTTGCTGCCGATCATGCTGCTGTCGCGTTCGGGCAAAGCGCGAATTCCCGTTCGCACCTAACGGCGCGCACCCTGCCGATTGCGCCGGCGCCGGCGCCGGCAGCGCGGCGAGAAGCAGCGGTCGGG
>Ga0326597_10011000_pt1 | contig 12018 bp, 11 predicted proteins | sample RVTome_12_FD_203789 | JGI IMG/M metagenome (GOLD analysis project Ga0326597, IMG submission 203789) | Soil microbial communities from uranium-contaminated site in the Upper Colorado River Basin, Wyoming, United States - RVT100D185 | ecosystem: Environmental > Terrestrial > Soil > Contaminated >... | reverse complement strand
GTCGGGCCCGGGGCCGGGCTGAACGATGCCGTGATCGCCGGCGATCTCGGCAGTGGCGAATTCCAGGTTGCCCAGGGTGATCATCGACCCCTTGGGGGGCCCCGTGGTGCCCGAGGTGTACACCAGGTAAGCGAGATCCTCGGGTTGGGCGGCCGCCATTCGCTCGGCAACGGCATGGGGATGGGCCTCACGGTGCGCCCGCCCCCCCTCGATGAACGCATCCCAGGACACGAGGCGGGGGTCGTCATAGGCGTCCACCCCCCGGTGCTCCAGGTACACGATCTTCTCCAGATGAGGCAGGCCATCGGTCGGGATCGCCAGAACCTTGTCGGCCTGCTCTTCGTCCTCGACGACGAGGACCCTCGAGCCGGAGTTGTTGAGGAGGTACTCGACCTCGGAGGTCGGGTTCGTCGGATAGAGGCCCATGCACACCGCCCGGGCGGCGATCGACCCGAGATCGGTATAGACCCACTCCGGGCGATTGTCGGAATGGATCGCCACCCGGTCGCCGGGCTCGATGCCGCTGGCGAGGAGCGCATGGGCGAAGGTCTCTACCCGATCCCAGTACTCGGCCCAGGTGATCTCGCGCCAGATGCCCCGGCTCTTGGCCCGCAGGGCGATGTCATCGGGGGTCGTCGCGGCGCGCTCCCGCACCCGGGAAGCCGGCGAAGCAACGGCGGCGGCGCGCTCGGCAGTGGTCGTCATGTCGTTCCTCCGGGGTCGGCGATGGCGTGCTCCTGCCCGAGATAGGCACGGATCACATCGGGGTTCGCTTGGATCTCGCGCGGGGCACCGATGGCGATCGGCTTGCCGAAGTCGATGGCGAGGATCCGGTCGGCGAGGTCCATCACCATCCGCATCTCGTGGTCGACGAGGATGATGCCGATACCGAGCTCGCGCCGGATATCGCTGATGTAGCGCGCCATGTCCTCGGTCTCCTCGAGGTTCATCCCGGCCGCCGGTTCGTCGAGGAGCAGCAGCTTGGGCTCCATGGCGAGCGACCGTCCCAATTCGATCCGCTTCTGGATCCCGTAGGGGAGCATGGCCACGTACGACTTCCGATGCTGGTGGATGTCGAGGAACTCGATGATCCCTTCGACGACCTCGCGGTTGCGGGCCTCCTCACGGGCGGCCCTTCCCACCCGGATCGCCGCGGCGAATGTGCCATAGCGGACGTGCTGGTGGCGGCCGAGCATCAAGTTGTCGAGGACGGTGAGCTGCGGAAACAACTCGATGTTCTGGAAGGTCCGGGCTACCCCGAGATTGGCAATCCGATAGGGCTTCATCCCCAAGAGGTCGCGGCCGAGGAAGCGGATCGAGCCCTCCTGAGGGGCGTAGACACCCGAGATGCAGTTGAAGATCGACGTCTTTCCGGCGCCGTTGGGGCCGATGATGGCGAACAGCTCGCCGTTGTGGACCTTGAACGACGCGCCGTCGATCGCCTTGACACCGGCGAATGACAGGTGCATCCCCTCGATTTCGAGAATGGCCTCGCGACCCTCCGCCCGAGGGAGGAACTCGTGGAGGAGCCTGGCCCTCATGAGAGCCACCGCTTCTTGCGCCGGTAATGCTTGACGTCGGCGAACGACTTGACGTCTTCTCCGTGGAGCCCCAGATAGAACTCCCGAACGTCCTCGTCATCGAGGAGCTCCGCCGCCGGCTTGTCCATCACCAGCTTGCCGGTTTCCATGATGTACCCGTGGTGGGCGATCGTCAGCGCCATCGTGGCGTTCTGCTCGACGAGGAGGACCCCGATCCCCTGGCGATTGATCTCGACGATGATGTCGCGGATCTGCTGAACCAGCAACGGGGCGAGGCCGAGGCTGGGCTCGTCGAGCAGCAGGAAGCGCGGGTCGGCCATCAGCGCCCGGCCGATCGCCAGCATCTGCTGCTGGCCACCACTCAGGTAGCCCGCGGTGAATCGGGGACGCTCGCGCAGGATCGGAAAGAGGGTGTAGACCCGCTCGAGGTTGTCATCGAGCTTCTTGCGGGCGGTGTGGGCGCCGAGCCGGAGGTTCTCCTCGACCGACATCTCCGCGAGCACCCGGCGTCCCTCGAGCGCCTGGCCGATACCCAGTTTCACGATCTTTGCGGCGGAATGGTTGTTGATCCGGTGCCCATCGAGCGAGATCTCGCCCTTCGTCAGATCGCCGTTGTGGATCCCGAGGATCCCGCTGATGGCGCGCAGCGTGGTGGTCTTGCCGGCGCCGTTGGCCCCGAGGAGCGCCACGATCTTGCCGTCGGGCACGCTCAAGGAGATCCCCCGGAGAACGAGGATGACGTCGCTGTAGACCACCTCGACGTTCTTGAGCTCGAGCACGGTGCGTCGGTCCTCTCCCGGCGAATGGGCGCGCGGCCGGAGGCTAGTGATTCGGTTCAGGCATCGCCCGAGCGAGTGGGCGACAGGGATTCAGGGAAAGCGCCCAGCGGCAAGCGACAAGCGCCCCGCCGAGGTCGACACGCGGCGCCTGCGGCTTGTCGCTTGCCGCTCAGGCTGACATGGAGCAGGACCCCGCCCTAGCGAGGGCCCTCTGCGACCCACTCGGCTCCGTCTGCCCAGTGCTCCTTCTTCCAGATGGGCGCCCGCTCCTTGAGCTCGCCGATGAGATGGCGCGCCGCTTCGAAGGCCTCCGGGCGATGCCCGGCTGACACCGCCACCCCGACCGAGTCCTCGCCGACGGCCAGCGAGCCGACACGATGGACGGCGGCCACCGACCCGAGGACCCATCGGGATCGAACCTCGGCCACGATCTCGAGGATCTTCGCCTCGACCACTTCCGCATAGGCCTCGTACTCGAGGTGGGTCACCCCATCGCGACCATCGGAGTGGCCGCGAACCGTGCCGAGGAAGAGCACGATCGCCCCGGCATCGGGCCGCCGTACTGCGTCGATCAACGCGGCCGGATCGATGCGGTCTGCGGAGACGGTCACCACGTCAAGGCGGGGTAGGTCGGCGGCATCCATAGAATCGTCCTCCATGGCCGACACTACCGATCCGACGGGCGACCCCCCCGAGGACGGACTCTCCGAACCCGGCCTCGACCGGCTGCCCGAGCGCCCCCCCGACGCCTATCCCACCTTGTCATGGCAGGTGTTGCCGCCGGGGCGGGTCGCGGCCGCGCCGGTGCCGCGGCCGGTGTGGCGGACGCTGGCGCTGGTGGCCATCGCCGCACTGGCCGGTGCCGGAGCGGCCCTGGCGGTCACCGTCGTACTCGACGACGAACCGGCCCCGGCCGGCTTGACGATCGTCGAGCGGGTCGAGACGCAGATCGTGACCCCTCAGGGCGAGGTGACCGCGGTTGCCGCCGTTGCCCAACGCGTGCTGCCGTCGATCGTCAGCGTCGAGGTGAGCAATTCGGCCGACACGCCATTCGTCGCCAACTCCAGCGGCTCCGGTGTCGTCTTCGACGCTTCGGGGCACATCGTGACCAATGCTCATGTCGTCGCCGACGCCGCCGTCGTACGGGTCGTGTTCGCCGACGGACGCACCTACGCCGCGGCGCTGATCGGCGCCGATCCCCTCACCGATGTCGCGGTGCTCAAGGTCGAGGCCATCGGCATCACCCCGATCGAGATCGGGGCGTCTCGAGACCACGCCATCGGCGATCCAGCGATTGCGATCGGCAATCCACTCGGTCTCGAAGGCGGGCCCTCGGTCACCAGCGGGGTGGTCTCTGCCTTCAACCGGCGCGTGGTGACGGCCGACAGCCAGCTCTTCGGGATGCTGCAGACCGACGCGCCGATCACCCGCGGTTCCAGCGGGGGGGCGCTAGTCGACGGCGCCGGACGCCTCATCGGGATCACCACCGCATTCGGGGTGAGCGATGTCGGAGCCGAGGGTCTGGGATTCGCGATTCCGGTCGAAGTGGTGATCCGGGTGACCGCCGACATCATCGAGAGTGGCACCGCCTCTCACGCGTTCCTCGGGATCAGTGGGACGACTCACTTCGAGCAGCAGCTCGACGGTGGGCTCGCCCCGAGCGGCGTCGAGGTGGCCAGCGTGATCACCGGAACCGCGGCCGACCTCGGCGGTCTGGAGGACGGCGACATCATCCTCTCCTTCGACGGAGAGCCGGTGGTGACCCTCGACGGGTTGGTGATCGGCCTGCGGTTCTATCGGGTCGGTGACCTGGTGATCGTCACGATCGTCCGCGGCGCGGACACGTTGGATCTCGAGGTGATGCTTCTCGAGCGGCCGGAGGACCTGTGACCGACAACATCTTCGATCGGCTTGCCGACCTGCTGCGGTCGAGCGGGCCTGTCAACTGGCGCCTTGCCCGCGAGATCGCCGAGAGCATTGCCGGGCCCGCCGAGCCGATCGAGCCCGCGCTCGACGAGGAGTATCGAGAGCTCGCCGCCACCGCCGCCCGGCTGATCGACCAACATTCGCCGCTCGACCCCGCCGCCGCCGGGCCGGCGCCGAACGTGACCGATCGGCGCGGCTGGGCGAGCGCCAACATCGAGTCGCTCGCCTATCTCGCCGAGCCCCTCGCCGAGAAGCTGGCCTCAGACCCGGGATCCCCGCTACAGCCCCTCGGCCCCGCACTCCTCGGCATGCAGATGGGGGCGACCATCGGGTTCACCGCCCAGACGGTTCTCGGCCAATTCGACGTCGGCCTCCCGGCACAGATGCCGCGGGGACCGCTCCTGGTCGTGACCAATGTCGAGGAATTCGCCGCGCAGCCGGAACTCGATGCGCGTGAGACGCGGCTGTGGGTCGCCCTCCACGAAGTCGCCCACCACGCCGCCTTTGCCGTCCCCTGGGTGCGCGAGCACCTGCTCATGCTCGCCCACACCTATGTCGAGGGACTCGAGTTCGACACGGAGGGCATCGAACGCCGTATCGAGGCCCTCCAGGACCCCGAGGCGCTCCAGCAGATGATGAATGAGCCCACGGGCGTCGCCGGCCTGCTGACACCGGAGGACGACGGTGTGACCGCGGGACGGATTCGCGGCCTACTCGCCGTCGCCGAGGGCTTTGCCGAGCACGTGATCAGGCGTGCCGCCGGACCACTCCTCCCCACCACCCCGGCGTTGATCGGGGCGATCGATCGACGCCGGGCCGAGCCATCCCAGGGCGAACAGCTGCTCCTCCAGGCCACCGCCCTCGACCTGCGCCACGCCGGCTACCGGCGGGGCGACGACTTCTGCGGCGAAGTCGCCAGGCGCTGGGGTGAGGCCGCCCTCGATCGGATTTGGGAGGGGCCCGAGATGGTTCCCGACGAGGCCGAACTCACCGACCCGGTGGGGTGGGCGGCGCGGGTGCTGCTCTAGCGGGGTGCCCGTTGCCCGTTGCCCGGAAGCGGCAAGCGGCAAGCGCCGCGCGGGTCGAGGGCAACCAGCAACCATCAATCAGGCCAGCCGGAGGCTGGCCCAAGGCGGCCGAAGGCCGCCCGGCAACAGGTCTAGGCGGTTTCCGCCAACTGGAGCGGGGCCGCGGCGCACAACTCGAGGGTGAACCGGGTCTGTTCGCCGACCCGGGCGTACCGCAGGTCGCCACCCATCAGGCGGGCGAGCCGCTGTGACACCGCCAGGCCGAGGCCTATCGACCCGGGCTGCCGTGCCGAGGTCGATACACCGCTGAAGAACGCGTCGAACATCCTGGCCGCGACCTCCCGGGGGATGGCGGGGCCGTGGTCGGCGACGACGAGGCATACCAGGCCATCTCCCGCTTCCACCCGGATCTCGATCGGCGGGCGCCCGTATCGCATCGCGTTGCCCACGAGATTGCGCAGTACCTGGCGGACCCTGGCGGCGTCTGCCCGGACCATGATTCCTTCGGGGACGTTGACCTCGACCTCGCCGCCGCGCCCTCCGGTGACCGAGGTCACTGCACCGGTTACCGCACTGCGTACATCGAGGGCATCCTCGTGGACCACGAGCTCCTGGTTGTCGAGGCGGGCGGCAGTGAGGAGGTCGTCGACGATGCCGGCGATGTCGCGGGCCTGATCTGCGGCGAGACCCAGCAGCTCCGACCGCTCGTCCTCGGCCCCGTCGGCCTGGAGCAACTCGAGAAAACCGACCACCGCGGTGAGCGGGGTGCGCAGTTCGTGGCTGACCGCCCCGATCAGCTCGGACTTCGATCGAACCAGGGCTTCGAGCTGGTCGAGATGGCGACGCTGATCGGTGACGTCCTGCAACTCTCCCTCGAAACAGACGATCTCCCCCGACTCGTCCGTCACCGCCCGGGTCTGGTCGCGCACCCAGATGAGTGCCCCGTCGGGGCGGCGGAACCGGATGTCGGTGGTCAGCGGGTCCGGCCGGTCTCCGATCGCCGCCCGGAGCCGAGAGAAATCGTCGACGTCCACCATGAACTCCTGAGCCCGCCGCCCGACGAGCTCTTCTCGCGACACCCCGAGGAGATCGGCGAGAGCGGGGTTGACGTCGAGAAGCTCACCGCCGAGACCGGTCCGGTACAACCCGACGGGCACCCGGTCGAACAATTCACGGTATGAGCTGTGGTCCTGCTGCATCCGTTTGACCACCTCTTCGAGAACCAACCAGACCCCGATGGCGCCCGCGAAGAGCACACCTGCCCCGGCGACTCCCGTCCAGTCGGTAGAAACCACTACGAGCGAGTAGGCGTGGAGCGAGAACGTCACCACCGCGGCGACGACCGTGCCCGCATTCTCATCGACGACGGCGAATAGGACGACTGCGACCATGGTGGCCGCCGCCACCACCGTGATCACCGAGTCGGCGGGAGAGAAGGGCGCCGCCACCGCCACCCCCACCGCGGTGAGCAGGATGACCAGAACGACGTCGACACGATGGGTCGCCGCCTCCAACACACAAACCGCGCCGATCAGCCAGCCGAGGATCGACCAGGCGAGCAGGTCGCGCTCCCCGAGCACGAAGGTGATGAGCGTCAGCGCCGCTGCCGTGACCGGGACCACCACCGCCAGGACGACGATGGCCCGGCGGAGCACGACGGCGCGGCCATCGGGCGCGGCGATGAACGGGCCCGAGGCCGGGCCCTCCCCGGTTGGTGTCATCTGGGAGGTATCGGGCGCGGGCGAGAGGTCTTGAGACCCGACAACCCGGCACAGTGCCCGCACCCGATACCATCGGCAGCCTCCTGCACGAAAGGCCCCCCCGATGGCCGCCGAGATCGGTTCCCCGGCACCCGATTTCTCCCTGCGCAACGTCGACGGTGAGACCATGACCCTCGAAGCGCTCCGGGGGCGCAAGAGCCTGGTCGTCTTCATCCCGTTCCCCTTTACGAGCACCTGCCAGGCCGAGCTCTGTGAACTCCGCGACCACCTCAAGGATCTCGAGGGCCTCGACGCCAACGTGGTGGCGATCACCACGGACACCGCGTTCTCGAACAAGGTGTGGGCGGAGCAGAACTCGTTCGGCTTCCCGGTGCTGTCCGACTTCTGGCCCCACGGCGAGGTCACCAAGGCCTACGGCACCTTCGACGACCGAGTCGGGGCCGCCAACCGGAGCACCTACGTGCTCGACGAGGCCGGGGTCGTGCAGGCGATCGTGGCCACGGAGACCCGGCGTGAGGCGCGGGAATACGACGAGTACGTCAGGGCGCTGGAGGCGATCTAGGGTTACCCGTTACCCGTTACCCGTTACCCGTTACCCGGAATCGACGCCCGACGCCCGACGCCCGACGCCCGGAATCGACGCCTGACGCCCGTTAGCCGGAATCGACGCCCGACGCGGTGCCGTAGGCCTTGTCGGTTGGCGTTCTGCGGTAGACGTCGACGCTCTACGGGTGACGGGCAACTATGGGAATACCTCTTGGTTTTTCTTGCCGGAGTCGGGAGTCGGGCGTCGGGAGACGATTCCCTCCTCCGGGCAACGGGTAACGGGTAACGGGTAACGCTATTCCGTCAGCCGGTACCCGACTCCCCTGACCGTCTCGATCTTCGGCGCCCCGGGGTCCGATTCGAGGCGGCGGCGCAGGCGCCTGATGTGCTGGTCGAGGGTCCTGGTCTCGCCGACCCAGGTGTAGCCCCACACCCGATCGAGGAACTCCTCGCGGGGCACCACACGGCCCGGTTGATCCATCAGTAGCTCGAGCACCTCGAACTCCTTCTTCGGCAGGTCGTAGGTGCCGTCGGCGAGTTGGAGGCGCAGCGACGCACGATCGAGGGTGACACTGCCGACCGTGACCGTCTCCGGCGCGGCCACCGACGACGACCGCCGGGCCGCCGCCCGCACCCGGGCGAGGAGCTCGCGGATCGAATAGGGCTTGGTGACATAGTCGTCGGCGCCGAGCTCCAGAGCGGTCACCACGTCGCTCTCGTGATCCTTCGCCGAGACGACCACGACCGGGGCCGCCGATTCGCGTCGGATCGCGCGGAGCACGTCGAGCCCCGGGAGGCCGGGGAGCATCAGATCGAGGAGCACGACATCGGGTCTGCCGGTGCGGAAGGCGTCGAGGCCGTGCCGGCCATCGGTGGCGACGTCGACCTCGTACCCCTCACGATCGAACGCGATCCGGAGCGCCTCGACGAACGATGGCTCGTCTTCGACGATCAGCACCTTCACGCCCGCCCCCTCCATCGGGGCAGCGTCACCCGAAACGTGGATCCTTCGCCTTCGGTGCTTTCGACGGCGATGTCACCGTGATGGTTGCGGGCGATGTGGCGGACGATCGAAAGGCCCAGCCCGGTGCCGCCGGTATCGCGGCTCCGGGCGCGGTCGACCCGATAGAACCGCTCGAAGATGCGCTCGACGTGCGCCTCAGGGATGCCGATGCCCTCGTCGGCGACCTCGATCACAACCGCGCCGTCGCGTTCACGGGCCCGCACGTTGACCGTCGCCTTCCCGCCGGCTTCGGCGGGGAAGGAGTACTTGATCGCGTTGTCGACGAGGTTGGCCAGCATCGTCCGCAGCTGGCGGCCATCGCCGGCGACGCGTATCGAAGGATCGATCTCCTCGGAGACCACCGCGACGTTCTTCGAGGAGGCGACCTGCTCGAGGTCATCGACGACGTCTCGCACCACCTCAGCGATGGCAACCGGCTCGTCATGAGCACCGAGGGCCTCCGCCTGGGACAGGTCGAGGATGTCGCCGACCAGGCTCGACAACCTGATCGCCTCGGCCTGGAGGCGCTCGGCGAGGCGGGCGGAAGCCGGATCGTCCCGCACCTCCGCGGCCAGGGTCTCGGCAAGCACCGAGAGGGCACCGAGGGGTGTCTTCAGCTCATGGCCGACATTGGCGATGAAGTCGCGCCGCATCGCCGCCACCCTCCGCTCCTCGCTCACGTCGGCGACGAAGGCGACGCAGCCGGCGCTCTCGACCCCGAAGTCGAGGGGGATCGCCGTCACCTCCAGCACCGTGCGCATCGGGGTGTACAGGTCGATCTCCATCTCCACCGCGGCGCGTCGCAGGACCGCCCGCTCGATCGCCTCGCGGATCCGCACCTCGGCCACCGCCTGGCCGAGCCTGGCGCCTAGATAGCGGCTCGCCGAAGGGTTGGCGGAAAGGATCACCCCGGCGTCGTCGGTGATCACGATCCCCAGTGGAGCCGACTGGACCGCCCCGGCGAGCTGCGCCCGCTCGCGCTGGGCGCGTGCCGTCGAGTGCTCCAGGCGCTCGAGAGCCTCAGCCAACGCCACGCCGCGCTGTCGGCGCCACCGGGGAGGTACCCCGCCGATCCGGCGGAGGGCGTCATCGACGGCTCTGCCGTTACGCCGATTGCGGGCGAACAGCCAGATGGCCACCAGCGTCGCCAGGCCGGCGATCGCGACGAGGAGCACGGCGAGGGTGTCCACGAAGTCGAGGTTAGAAGGAAGGGGGCAGGCGGCAGGCGGCTGGAGGCTGGCCGCTGGCCGCTGGCCGCTGGCCGCTGGAAAGTTCATCTGTGGTTCACGCCGGCGTCTCATCGCCGTCAATCGCGGTTCGTACGTTCTGGGACAACAAGGAGGATGGGACCGAATGAACCGCAAGCTCGCAAGAGTCGGTACTGCGATCGTCGCATTGGCGATGGTTGGTGTCGCCTGCGGCGACGACGACGGGGGTGAGCAGATCACCAGGATCGCGATCTCGGGATCGTCGACGGTGGAGCCGATCTCGGCCCGCGTCGCCCAGGCATACGCCGACATCCCGGAGAACTCGAGCGTCGCAATCGCAGTCGACGGGCCGGGCACGTCCGACGGGTTCGTGCTGTTCTGCAACGGCGAGACCGACATCTCGGACGCGTCGCGTGCCATCAAGCAGGAGGAGCTCGACACCTGCCAGGCGAATGGCGTGGAGCCCATCGAGATCAAGGTGGCGATCGACGGGCTCTCCGTGATCACCTCCGTGAACAACGACGAGGTCTCGTGTCTCGATTTCGGCGATCTGTACGCGCTGCTCGGCTCGGAGTCGGTTGGTTTCGACAACTGGTCGGATGCAGACGGTTTGGCCGCCGAACTCGCCGCTGCCGGGTTGGGCGGATCGCACGCTCCATACCCGGATGCGTCGATCGTGATCACCGCGCCCGGTGAGGAGTCGGGCACATTCGACTCGTTCATCGAAATCGTGCTCGAGGGCACCGCCGATGCGCGCGGCACCGAGGCCGAGCCCCGGCTCGATTACCAGGCATCGGCCAACGACGACGTGATCATCGACGGAATCAGCCGCAACGACACGTCCCTCGGGTGGGTGGGTTATGCCTTCTACATCAACAACACGGACGCAGTGAAGGCGCTGGACATCGATGGCGGCGACGGGTGTGTGACCCCCACCCCGGCGACGATCGCCAGCGGCGAGTACCCGATCTCGCGGCCATTGTTCATCTACGTCAACAGGGCTCGACTCGAGGAGAAGCCCCGTCTCGTCGACTTCGTGGACTTCTACGTCGGCGAAGCCGGCAACGTGGCCGTCGACGGGTCCGGATACGTCCGCCTCACCGATGAAGAGCGCGCCACGTGGAAGGCCAACTGGGAGAGTCGCACCGTGGGCAAGGTGGACGGCTGACGATCACGGCCGAGATGAGGAATGCCCGGGTGGCGCGGGTGTGGAGCCGGTACGGCCAGACCCGCGCCACCCGGGCCAGAGGGCGAGCAAGGCAGATCGGTAACCTCCTCCCATCGTCCCCCTCGAGCCACCACACAGAGCACGAAAACTCATGACCACACCCCAACAGATCGCGGTCGCCCTTGCCGGCGACCGGTCGCGGCGACGCCGCGAGCGGAGGGTCCGCGCCGCGTTCTTTGCCGCGGCTGCGGCATCGGTCGCCATCAGCGTGGCGATCGTCGCCTCGCTCTTCGGCGAGGCCTGGACCTTCATCAGCCATGTCGGGTTCTCCCAGCTCGCCGACATCGGATGGTTTCCCCGCCGGGGCCTCTACGACATCCGGACCCTCCTCGCCGGGACGTTCCTCGTCGCCGGCATCGCAATGCTCGTAGCCGCCCCTCTCGGCATGGGCACTGCCATCTACCTCTCCGAATACGCCTCGTCGCGCACGCGGCGAATCCTCAAGCCTGCCGTCGAGCTGCTGGCGGGGATCCCGAGCGTGGTCCTGGGCTACTTCGCCCTCACCTTCATTTCGCCCGAGCTCCTACGACCGATCTTCGGAGAAGGGCTCGCCGGCTTCAACATTCTGGCGGCCGGCCTCGGAGTGGGGATCCTCACCATCCCCCTGGTCGCGTCGGTATCCGAGGACTCGCTGCGGGCGGTTCCGCTCGAGTTGCGTGAGGCGTCCTACGGCCTGGGCGCCACGAAGATGTCGACCAGCACCCGGGTGGTGCTCCCCGCCGCGGTATCGGGCATCGTCGCCTCGATGATCATCGCCTTCTCGAGAGCAATCGGCGAGACCATGGTGGTTGCGATCGCCGCCGGCGCCACCGGCGGATCGCTCTTCACCGTCGATCCCCTCGGCGGAGGCCAGACGATGACCGCCGCCATGGCGTCGCTGGCCATCGGCTCGGATCAGGTTCGTGGTGACGACTACGCCTTCCAGAGCCTGTTCTTCCTCGGCCTGGTCCTTTTCCTGATGACGTTGATCCTCAACATCCTTGCCGAACGCTTCGTCCGCCGGGTTCGGCAGCGGTACTGACGATGAACGCCGCCGCC
>Ga0326597_10010999_pt1 | contig 12019 bp, 8 predicted proteins | sample RVTome_12_FD_203789 | JGI IMG/M metagenome (GOLD analysis project Ga0326597, IMG submission 203789) | Soil microbial communities from uranium-contaminated site in the Upper Colorado River Basin, Wyoming, United States - RVT100D185 | ecosystem: Environmental > Terrestrial > Soil > Contaminated >... | reverse complement strand
CATGCCTCATCATGGATTGCCACCTCCCAAACTTCAGGCTCATCTTGCACTGGAAACGAACACTCCTTTCAGGCTCATCTTGTATTGGACAACTCTGTCCCTTTTCCAAAAGACCGCTCCCGGTGTATGATTGGGAGGCGCTGCAAGCGAAAGTCTTGGAGTTTCGGCTGGAGTTTCCGGATGATTGGGGAATCGCTCTCCCATTTCAAGATCATCGAAAAACTGGGCCAGGGCGGGATGGGCGTCGTCTACCGCGGCGTTGACTTAAACCTCGACCGCCCCGTCGCCATCAAGGTACTGCCCCCCGAGGTCCAGCAGGACGAGGACTCCGTCGCCCGCTTCCTCCGGGAAGCCAAGACCGCCTCCAAGCTGCAGCATCCTTCCATCACCACCATTTACGAGTTCGGAGTCCAGGACGATCTCCGCTACCTCGTGATGGAGTACGTCGAGGGAAAGACCCTCAAGCAAATCCTCAAGGAGAGCGGCCCTCTGCCGACCCGGCAGATGGTTGACATCGCCATGCAGATGGCCGACGCCCTCAGTCTCGCCGGCGAGAAGGGGATTATTCACCGCGACATCAAGTCGGAAAACATCATGCTGACCGACCGCGGCCAGGTCAAGATTCTCGACTTCGGCCTCGCCAAGCTGATGGAGAAGACCAGCCCGCTCGCTCCCGACCATTTCCAGACCACCGACGGCAGCGTTCGCGGCACCATCACACATATGTCCCCGGAGCAGGCCCTGGGGGCGGAAGTCGACGTCCGCACCGATATCTATTCCTCCGGCGTCGTGATGTTTGAGATGGCCACCGGCAGGATACCCTTCAGCGGCTCTTCGGCGAATGTCGTTCTCGCCAAGATCATGAATCAGCCCGCCCCCGCCGTCTCCGAGATGAATCCCGATGTCTCGCCCTCGCTCGAGAAGGTGATTCGCAAGTGCCTGGAGAAGAATCGCGAGCAACGCTATCAGAACGCCGAAAACCTGCTCCTGGACTTGAAGGCCATCAAACAGGGGCTGGAAAAATCGAACGCCTGGAGCTCGACCGTCGTGATGCAGGCCGTAAAGCCGATCTCGCAGATCGAGAACTTGAAAGAGCTGATCCCCGGCGGTGCTCCCCCCGTCATCGGCGGCGTCCCCTCGCCCGTTTCTGCGACGGCGCCCGTCTCCACTCCTACTTCCGAGTCGGGCGGTGCGGAGCCGACCACCGGCTCCCTGCGCGGCCTCGATACTACATCGATTCGCCGCGCTCTGATCCAGCAGCAGAAGGAAGTCTCCCGCCCGCTCAAGATTGCCGTTAAAGTGGCCATGGCGCTCTCCCGTGTCCTTCGCAGAGCCATCGGCTTGTCGGGCGGTGTTTACTCGTTCGCCTGCATCGCTCTGTTCGCGATGAGCCTGCTGACGATCGATCAGTTGCGGAATCTCGAGGGAGCTGTTCCTTGGCTGCGGGACACGCTGGGCCCGGGGCTTGAGTTGGCGGGCAGCCTGGTCCCCTTTCCGCTCATCTTCGGAAATTCGGATTTTCTCCCCGTGGCGCTCGGCATTGGAGTCTATGTCTTCCAGCTCACCGTCTGCACCGGCCTCGAACAGATGGAGGGTCTGTTGAGCAAGATCATCGAACGTAAGCCCACGGCTGCCCAGCAGGCCATTCAGCTTCCGCAGCAGCGGCTCATCACCCCGGCCTCCGCCTCCCGCATGTCCCTGCTCCGCGAATACGCCGTCGCCAAGCGCATGTTGAGCGAAGCCCAGCGCGAAATGGCCTTCCTCGCCGCCGACGTCGTCGGCTCGACCAAGATGAAGCTCGGCGAGGAAAAAATCACCATCGAGCATGCTTTTGCGGAATACAAGAAGTTCCTCGATCGCATCTTCCGCGAATGCCGCGTCTACAAGGTGGCCTGGACTCCCGACGGTGTCATGGCCTGCTTCCCCTCCGTGAACGACGCCGCCACCGCGGGCCGCAAAATCATTACGGACCTCGAGTGGTTCAACCGCGACGTCCACCAGCTCCGCACCAAGTTTCACGTTCGCTGCGGGTTGAATGCCGGCGTCGTCCTGATCCCCGAGGAAAAGCCCCTGGAAGAGATCAGCGACCATACCATTGACGTCGCCGGCCATCTCCAGAAGGAGGCGGAAAGCGACGCCCTTTGGGTTTCCGAGGACGTTCACAGCCGCCTGGCCGACAAGAGCGGTTTCACCAAGCTGGATGTCCAGGTGGACGGTCACCAGGTATTCGCCTGGCAAAGACTGCACTGAACGGTAATTGCTGCACCTTCATTGAATTTATGCCGGACTGTGGCCTGACTTGCGAACGCTGCGGATTGAACGAGATGCTCCCTCTCCGGGAGGCTGATTTCGGCATCTTGCTCGCCGAGGGGAGGGTCAAGATGCCCTGCCCGCAGTGTGCCGAACCCACCGTTTGGAAGCTTGTCATCCCGCCCCGGCCTGACCCCGCCCCCAAGTCCGAAAAGCGCCGCCGCCGCGTCCTGCTCATTGATGACGATGTCGACACGCTGCGCATCCTCCAGCTCATGCTCGTTCCCGACCAGTACAGCGTTGTCACGGCCGAGTCCGCCAGCCGCGCCATCGAACTCCTGCAGACCGAGGACTTCGAAGTCATCGTCTCCGACATTTGCATGCCGGGCTTCGACGGCCGCAGCCTGTTCCGCTTCCTGGCCCTTTTCCTGCCCGACTATGTCTCCAGGGTTGTCTTCTTAACGGGGGATCACAGCGACAAGACCATAAAATTCCTGCGGGAATCGAACTGCCCCTATTCCTTCAAGCCCATTCATATCCCCGAGCTCCGGGAGAAAATCCAGGAAATCGCCTGACCCTTTCACTCCCGGGCGCTGTCATCCCGAGGAGCGGCTTGTCCCGAGCGAAGCCGAGGGAAGCGATGAGGGACCTGCACGTAACGCTGTTCCCCTGACACCGAACACCTAGACCGTTTTCCGAGTTCGTGTATAGTCTCTGGCCGGGGCAGCCACGGCACGTCTTTTGTGCCGTGGGGGTGTTCTTTTCCCTAGCCCAGCCGTTTACGGCTGGGTCCGCGTTCCCTGGTTAGTGCCAGCCCCTTCAGGGGGCCTATATAGCAACTCTGAAAACGGGCTAGCACCTGCCACCTATTTCCGCGCCGCCGCCCGCTGCTGCGTCAGTTGATCGTTGAATTCCTGATCGTATTGGTCGATATACGCCCGGCACCCCGCCGGATCAATGAACGGACTCGGCTTTTCGCCCCGCTGCAGCCGCTCCAGCTTCTCGTGCATGTGGATCGTTGACGCTCGCGCGTACAGGTACACGTCGCATGGCAGGCTGCGCAGCAGCGCGAACGACCGCTGGTAGTCCGCGACGATGTTCGGATACTTCGGATTATCGAGCAACGGTGCGCGGTCGATTCCGGCCGTCGCCATGCCGCAGAAGAACACGGCGTTGTATCGCCGGCCGTCTTCCTCCACCGGCATCGTCCACGTCGTGCAGCCTTTCGTGTGCCCCGGCGTCAGATACGCCGTCAGCGTCACGTCCCCGAGCGTGAGCTTGCCTTTGTCTTCGATGATCTGGTCTGCCCGGAACGGCTTGTACTGCTCGCTGCCGTCTTCGCGGAAATCCGTTCGCCCGCCCACGGCCGTTTCCTCCGCAGCTTGTTTGGACATCACGACCTTCGCCCCCGTCAGCTCCCGGAACATCGGAATCCCGCCCATGTGCTCCTCGTGCGTGTGCGAGTTCAGGATGTACTGGATGTCGCGCATCTGGAACCCGAGCTTCTCGATGTTCTCCTTCACCCAGTGCGCCTGCTCCGGGGATGTCGAGTCCATCAGGATCAGCCCCTCGGACGTCCGGATCAGGAACGCCCCGATCTGCGTGTGTCCCACCCAATAGATGTTGCCGATCATCCGGAAAGGCTCCTGCTGGTGGTTCGTGTTGTCCGGCCGGTCCGGAATCGCGACTTCCTGCGCCATCGCACCCAACCCGGCCAGCACGATTCCCGCCGCCGCCGCGCACACTCGCGCCCCAACTCCGCCTCTCGTTCTCTTACTCTTTGATTCCATCTGAGTCACCTCACTGCTGCAATCCTCATTCCGCCCTCGCTGGTCCCCCAGCATACGCCACCCGCCTCCCGAAACTCAATCGCTCGAAGAGCGGCCAGCCACGGCACGCTGCCGCGAACCGTAAATCCGAGCCGCGACCCGAAACGACATACGGATCTCGTTTCGCGAGCGCCCTCGTCACCAATTCCTTACACCGGTCATCCTGAGGAACGCGGTGACGAAAGGACCTGCTTTTCTTCTTCCATCTTCCATCTTCTATCTTCTGCCTCCGTGCCCTCTGTGGCTTGTTATTCGACCGCCATCGAATTGCGCGCTTCGGGAACGCCCCCTACAGATTCGCATTCCGCAGAAGGTACATCAGAATGATTGACGCTGCGTAAACGGCCAGGATGCTGCCTGTGTCCCAGGCTAGCCGGAGCCGCTTCTTCGAAGCCCGATACGTGAGTCCAGCCAGAAACAGCCCGTACATCAGGATCACGCTAAACACCGTTATCAGATTGCTCGCAGACGCAACACCCAGCAAGGGTCCGCTCGGATAGGCGATGTCATCCAGAGCCAGGATGAGGATATTGAAGAGATTGCTTCCCAGCACATTGCCAATGGCGAGATCAATCGCTCCCAGCCGCAATGCCGCCAGACAGACCACCACTTCCGGAAGGGAAGTGGCCAGCGCGACAAAATAACTTCCGACCAACGCATTGCTGAGGCCGGTCCGCTCTGCAATTTGACTGGCAAGTCCTGGAAGCACCGTTGCCGCGAGCACAACAATTACGGCTGCACCGGCGTATCGGTACCCTGCTTTTCGAATGGAAATTTCGGCATACCGCATTTCTGCCTTGACTTCCGGGGTTACCAGGAGGCGGCGACGCTCAAACAGAAACAACACCCGGACAGCTGCCAGATAGACCAGGAGCAACAACGGTGTCATGACCCCAAACCATGAAGTCATCAGCAGATGCCGATCCACAATCATGCCGGTTCCCACCAGTCCAACCAGCAGAACGCCGAATCCCACGGCCAGCGCGTGCCCCGGCTGCGCCTGCGCAATCAGCGGCACTTTGGATCGGGCATCCATAATCGAGACGATGACAAGATTGAACATGCAGCTTCCCAGAACGTCCCCCACTGCAATATTCGGCAGCAACTGGATTGCGGAGCTCAAACCCGTAAAGAGTTCGGGCAGCGACGTCGTGGAGGCGATCAGGACCAATCCCATCCAAGTTCGGCCCATGCCGCTTTTCTCGGCCAGAATGTCGCCATAACGGGCCAACTGGCTGCCGGCGTATAAGATCACACCTGCCACCAGAATGAATTGCATCCACAGCACGGATCCTGCCTCCTGTCTTCATCCTAATGCCGCCGGGCCAGGAACAGCAGTAAATATGGTTTGCTGTTTCCCGATGCTGTGTCCGATTAGACCAGCGACGCGGTCATCCCTGCCTGCCCGGAGCTTAGCCGGGGAGCGCGCAACCAAGAACCTGCATTTTCCTCCAGGACTGGTTGCAGCCACACGAAAAAGGAAAATACTCTAGCTGGAACCGAGCATTTTCCAATCCAAGAATGAGCCTGAAAATGGAGTTTGCGTTCAGGCCCCTTCAGCAGGCAAAATAACAGGAAAGAGCGTCCTCACGATTCCCGCGGGAGGGGAGCCATGAACAGGCGTAGGCGGCGGTTTGTCCTGCATGGACTGGTTTTCATTTCTGGCCTGCTTTTCACCGCGGCATTCTCCGTGGCTCAGATCACCACTGTGGCCGGGTGGGGTAGCGCTGCTTACTCGGGCAATGGCGGGCCGGCCGCCCAGGCCCGGCTCAATTTCCCAACAGCGCTTGCGGTGGATGCAGCGGGCAATATCTTCTTTGCTGACACGGCCAATCACCGCATCCGCAGGATCAGTCCGGACGGCGTTATTACGGACGTTGCCGGCGGCGGCTTTCGCCTCGATCCCGGCACGGGCGACCCAGCGAGCGACGACCTTTACCGTGATCCCGGCCCGGGTGACACCGCAACCTCGGTCGCTTTGCAATTCCCCGCGGGCGTAGCCGTCGGCTCAGACGGCAGCGTCTATGTTCCAAGGCGTTTCCAGGTTCTCGTGGTTAATCCCTCCGGCAACGTCACGGCCATTATCGGCAACGGCACACAGGGGTTTTCCGGCGACGGGGGAGATGCAAGAGATGCCCAGTTGAACTTTCCCCAGGCTCTGGCGGTGGACGCTCTTGGGAACCTCTATATCGCCGACACAGGCAACCGCCGCATTCGCCGTGTGGATCCCGGCGGCAGGATCACGACCTACGCGGGCAATGGCGAGGACGACTCTTCCGGCGACGGCGGCAATGCCAGGAGCGCCTCCATGCGGTACCCTTGGGGTCTGGCGCTGGACCCGGAAGGAAATTTGTACATCTCCGAGTCCCCTCTCGACTCCGCGGATTCCCGCATCCGCAAGGTGAGTCCCGATGGCATCATCACCACGATAGCAGGAGGAAGCGCCCCCGGTTTTTCCGGAGACGGCAGGCCGGCCTCTGAGGCCCGTCTCCGGGGTCCCGTAGGACTCGCCCTGGACGGCAATGGCAATCTCTACATTGCCGACCGTCTGAATAGCCGGGTTCGCCGAATCAACTCCTCCGGCTTCATAGCAACCGTGGCGGGGGACGGAAGTTTTGGCTTCTCCGGCGATGGCGGCCCCCCCGGCGAGGCCCAGTTCAATGGTCCGGCTGGAGTCGCCGTGGACGCCGACGGCAACCTTCTCATCGCGGATAGCGGCAACAATCGCATCCGCAGGGTAAACGGGGAAGATATCCCGAACATCTCTATTCGAAGCGTGACTCCGCCGTCCATCACACTGTTCCCCGGAGGCGACTCCGAAACCATCTCCGTCACCATCGAGCGAACCGCCTACACCGGCAACATCGACCTCACCACCCGCGGCGTTCCCCCCGGCGTTGGGGGTTCCATCACCGAGCCCAGGGGAGGCGGCTCCGGAACCATCTCTTTATCAGCGAGAAGCACTGCGGATGCGGTCGCGCATCGCGAAGTCAGCATCACCCTCAGCGGCGAGGGTGTCAGCCCGGTAACCACTTCTTTCCTTGTCACCGTGGGCGCGCTTGTCCCGACCCTGCAGGTCGAGCCCACTTCGTTGTCTTTTGCTGGAGTAGCCGGCGGCGCGAATCCCCCCGATCGGACGCTGGCCGTTTCTGACGCTTCCGGCGGCATGCTCGCTTGGATAGCCGGCGCGACTTCGGCGGGCAACTGGCTCAGCGTTTCTCCCGAGACCGGTACCAATGCCACACCGCTCATCGTCTCCGCCAATACCTCCGGTTTGCCCCCTGAAACATATAGCGGGACCATTGATGTTGTGGCCGACGGCCTAGCGGGATCCCCTCTCACCATCCCCGTGACTCTTACCCTCGCTCCCCCTCCCGACGATTTCCCCCTGCTCAGCCAGGGCGGCATCGTGAACAACGCCAGCTATACTCTAGCTTCCGCATCGGTAGCCCCGGGCTCAATCGTTGCGATTTTCGGCAGCAACTTGACGGACGGAAGCTCCTGTCTGCCGCCTTCCTGCAACCCCTCCTTCAACAGCGACGGAAGGCTCAACACCCTTCTCTCCGGCGCCGAGGTGAAGGTAAACGGAGCCCCTGTGCCGATTTTCTACGCCACTCCCACCCAGCTTGGCGTCCAGATGCCTGCGGATCTGGCGGAAGCCTCGGCCGAGTTTGTGGTTTCCGTGGGCAACCAAAGCAGCCTCCCCCAAACAGTCCTCGTCGAGCCCGTTTCGCCGGGCATCTTTTCGCTCACCGGCGACGGCCGCGGCCCGGGCGCTGTCACCCACGCGGATGGCTCGCCTCTCAGCGCGCAAAACCCCGCCCGGCCCGGGGAGTCGCTAATCCTCTACGCAACCGGCCTGGGCCAGGTCACGCCGCCGGTCGCAACAGGCTCTCTCCCGGCCGGAGAATCGCGAGCGGTTGCCCCTGTGACGGTCATCATCGACAGCATTACGGTCACGCCCGATTTCGCCGGCCTCGCCGGATGCTGTGTGGGATTGAATCAGGTGAACTTCCGCGTTCCGGAAAACGTCCGCTCAGGCGACGGGATTCTCGTTCTGTTGACCGCCGCCGGCAAGCAAAGCAACCTGGTCACGATCCCGGTCCAGCCGTAGAGCGGTGTAACTTTTTGGTGTAGACCGTAAGGGCATGGCTTCAGTGATGCCGTAACCGCCTTAGAATCAGCCGGCTTCAGCCGCTGAGGTTCGTCGTGCAGGGTGCCAGGCCGGTCTACAGCATTTGAGAAAATGGTATAGCCGCCCGTTTTGTTCCCATTCACCCCGACCCCGACAGCCTCCCCGTCAATTGCAGAAATCCCATATAGCCGAAGAGCGCCAGCGTGGCGACCAGCAGCGCGTTGACGAGCCATCCGCTGCGGAAGCGCTCGCCGACCAGCCGTCCCTGCGTGTTCAGGATCAGCAGCGTCAGCGCGAGCAGCGGCATGAACAGCGCTCCCATGACGGCGTAGGCGAGCTGCACCTGCCTGACCGTGCCCCACAGCAGCCCCAGCGGGACGATCGCAATCGCCACCAGGTACCAGCGATACGCCGCCGTGCGGGATAAATCCTTCGGCCGCGCCTCGCCGTACAGCCGCTGCCGCCGCAGCGTGTAGAAGTCCGCGAAAAGATACGGCGTGCTCTGCCACACCCCGAGCAGGCTTGAGAACACCGCGCCCCAGAACCCCAGCAGGAACGCCCATTTTCCAAACGGCCCCAGCACCAGGCCCAATTGATCCGCAAGCTGCACGGCCATCTGCGAGCCCTGTCCCGTCACGGTGATCCGCGATCCGATGATCACCATCGCCATTCCGAACAGCGCCGTCAGCGTGTACGCCACCCCGAGGTCGAGCCGGCAGATGCGGACGCCGGATTCGCCTTCGCGTCCCGTTTCCCGAATCCAGTATCCGTACGCCAGCAGCGTCACGGTTCCGCCCACGCCGCCCAGAATGCCGAGCACCCAGGGGCTTCCGCCCGAGGGAACCGTGGGAACAAACACGCCCGAGACAACGGCGCTCCAGTCCGGCCCCAGCAGCACGGCCGTGATCAGCACGCCGACGAACATCACGCCGATGCAGACCGCCATCATTTTCTCAAACACCGGAAACCCGCCGATCCAGACCAGCGCCAGGCCGACCAGCGAGTGAATAATCCCCCAGACGATCCGGGACGTCGTCGGGTCGCCGATGGGAATCAGCCCGGCCCCGGCCACCCCGCACCCGCTGATCATCGCCCCTCCGGTCATCACCGTCCAGAGCAGGAAGTAGGGCATGAACAGCCACTGAATCCAGCTCCCGAGTTTTGTCAGCCAGCCTTCGAGCAGCGTGGTGCCCGTGGCGAGCTGCCAGCGCGCGATGCCCTCGTTCAGCGCCCACTTGAGCAGCGCGCCGACCCCCGCCGCCCACAGGATCACCAGCCCGGCCTCGGCCCCTCCGATGCTCGCCGTCAGCAGATCGCCCGAGCCGACACCCGTCGCCGCCACCAATATCCCCGGCAGGAACATCGCCAGCCCCGAAAACCTTTTTCGCTCGCTCATGATGCGCTCTTCGACAACTCTCTCGCGGTGCAAATCATAATCTGATTTCGCCCGCAGCGGGCAGGAATTCTGGAATGGAACGCCATGTTCTTTTCCGAATCGCCTTCCGCGCTGAAGTGCGATTTGGTACGAATCCGAATTTCTCATCAGTGCCGCCCGCCGGGTCTGGGATTTGCTTGCCCTGAAAGGGCAACAGAGGGCAGCCGGGGGCAACGCCCCCGGAATAGGGTGGAATATACGGACCGACCCCGCAGGGGTCGCGCACGGTCACGGCTCTGACAGGCGATTGACTTCCGTTTGCCGGGATGCTTAAGTAGCGGCCATGAAGCAAGCGACGAAGCAGCCGATAAGGCGGGGCACGAAACAAAAGCCGCGTGGCTGGATCATTCTCGCCGTCGGCCTCCCCGGCTCCGGCAAGTCCACTTACTTTGCCCGGCGCGGCATTCAGCCGCTTTCGAGCGACCTGCTGCGCTTGTGGCTCCTCGACGACGAAACCGACCAGAGCTTTCAAAGCGGCGTCTTCCGGGCGCTGCGCCATCTGCTTGAGATGCGGCTGCGTCTCGGCCGTCCGCGCAATTACGTGGACGCGACGAATCTCACCCCCAAGGAGCGCCGTCCCTACTTTCGCCTCGCCCAACGCTACGGTTACGAAGTCCGCGCGATTTTCTTTGACGTACCGGCGGAAGTCTGCCGCCGCCGCAACCGCCGCCGGAGGCGCAATGTCCCCGAAGAGGCCATGGCGCGCATGGCCAGCCGCCTCCGTCCTCCCACGCTCGCCGAAGGCTTCGCTAAGATCACAGTTGTACGGGGCAAAAATTAACCAAGGTGGTCATCCTGAGCGGAGTGAAGGACCTGCTTTTCGGCCTTGGTGTCCTTCGAAACGACATATTCGATGTCGTTTCGCTCCGTGGCTAATTCTCAGAACGCCTGATGCCGCTTGCCTTTCTCGCGCCCTTCCAGCCGGTCGTAGACGTAGCGCGAAGAGACGGTTCCCAGCGCTTCGTTGTAGAGCGCCGTCAATCCCATCGCGGCGCGCAGGTCCTGATCGAACCGATGCAGTGCCTGCAACTGCGCCGCCAGCGCCGGAAACTGTCGCTCGCCCTCCTGCCAGAATTTCTGGAACCCCCGGTCCACCAGATGCGCGATGCCCTGCTTCGTTTCCAGGCCTGCCCGGACGGCAAACCGCGGCTCTCCCGATGCCGACGCCTCCAGCACGGCGGCGCACCCATGCTTGCTGATTCGGACCCCGCCGCCCTCCGCAAGCACCTGGAAGCCCGCTTCTTTTAGCCGCTGGTCCATACTCGATGGAGGGCTTTGATTTTTCGGTTCTGGCATAACAGATACAACGCTATCCACATCAAACGCTTGCGCCAACCCGAATCATATCACCCTTTCGATCCCCACCTCTCTCTGCCCGATTCCGAGAGCCGTTTTTTCTCCTATGGCGTTTTCACTTCTTGTGTACCCCGTCAGGGCATGGCTTCAGCCATGCCGAAAACGCAGCAAGGCCTGGGGGCTTTAGCCCCTGGGGTTCGTCTTCCATTCACGCGGCGGGTTACACACCATTTGTGAAAACGCTCTAGCCCCGGCTTTCAGGCCGGGGTTTGCGACACCCGATTTTCTCCAGCCCCCTTCAGGGGGGCTTCCTTTTCCTTCGGCCCACGAGTTTCTCTTGACAATCCACAACTTCTGACTAAAATAACACTTGGGTGCTTAAGGCGCCCAGGGGTGAGGCCGGTCCCGCAAAGCGAGGACCGGCCTTTCGGCTTTTAGGGAAGGCGCAGGCGAAAGTGGTTTTTACGAAACGAACCCAACCTATCAGTACTGGGCCTGAACTCATTGCCTCCCGCTCACGGATGTGGAGCGAATTGATTTATGGTCAGCAAGTTAGCGGCAGATAAGTTAGCGGCAGAGAAGTCAGCGGCGGACTCCATGTCCCACACAAACATCTCCTTAGGCTCCGTGCTGGCGCTCATCGGCAACACCCCGCTTCTGAAGCTGACCCGGGTCGCCCAGTCCTGCGCTCCCGTTGAGATCTACGCCAAGGCCGAGTGGTTCAACCCCGGCGGCTCGGTCAAGGACCGGCCCGCGCTCAACATGATTCTTGAAGGCGAGCGCAGCGGCGCGCTCCGACCCGGCAAGGTCATTCTCGACGCCACCAGCGGCAACACCGGCATCGCCTACGCCATGATCGGCGCCAATCGCGGATACGAGGTCTCCCTGTGCCTCCCGGCCAATGCCAGCCCCGAGCGCAAGCACATCCTGCGGGCCTACGGCGCAAACCTCATCCTGACCGATCCCGATCTTCAGACCGACGGCGCGATTCAGAAAGCCCGCGAACTCTATGGCGGCAACCCGGAGCTGTACTTCTATCCCGATCAATACAACAACCCGGCCAACTGGCAGGCC
>Ga0326597_10010998_pt1 | contig 12019 bp, 9 predicted proteins | sample RVTome_12_FD_203789 | JGI IMG/M metagenome (GOLD analysis project Ga0326597, IMG submission 203789) | Soil microbial communities from uranium-contaminated site in the Upper Colorado River Basin, Wyoming, United States - RVT100D185 | ecosystem: Environmental > Terrestrial > Soil > Contaminated >... | reverse complement strand
CGATGCGCGTCGACGAGGTCGAGCTGGCGTCGGGTGGGCGTGCCACCCGCGAGGTGGTCGAGCACCCTGGGGCGGTGGCGATCCTGGCCTGGGACGGGGAGCGGCTGGCGGCGGTCAGCCAATGGAGGCAGGCGGCAGTTGCCGAGCTGCTCGAGCTTCCCGCCGGCACCTGCGAACCTGGCGAGGTGCCGCTGCATACCGCGCAGCGCGAACTGGCCGAGGAGTGCGGCCTGACGGCTGCGCGCTGGGAGGAGGGACCGACCTTCTACACGGCCCCCGGCTTCTCGACCGAGCTGCTGACGCTCTTCCTGGCGACCGGCCTCGGCAGCGTCGATGCGCAGCCGCCCGAGGACGAGGCGCTCGAGCGCTCCTGGCTGACGCTGCTGGACGCGCTGGCGGCGATCGACGACGGGCGCATCCGCGACGCGAAGTCGCTGGTCGGCATCCTCTGGCTGGCGCGTCACGCTTCCGGGCTGGCGGGCTGACCGATGTGGGAGCTTCAGCTTCCCGCCTGAGAACTCGTCGTCCGCGCCACCGCCATCTACCTCGCCGTCCTGGTTGCGTTGCGCCTCTTCGGCAAGCGGGAGGTCGGACAGTTCACCCTGATCGACCTGGTCCTGATCCTGCTCCTGGCCAATGCCGTGCAGCCGGCGATGACCGGTCCCGACACCTCCCTCACGGGCGGCCTGGTGATCATCGTCACACTGATCCTGGTCAATCGCGCGATCGCGCTCGCGCGCGCGAAGCTGCCATTCGTTGCCCGCCTGGTTGAGTCAGCGCCGACCGAGCTTGCACGCGACGGCGCCTGGGTTCCTGAGGCCCTCGAGCGCGAGGAGCTGTCGGTCGACGACGTCACGATGGCCATTCGCGAGCACGGATTGACGGACGTGTCGGAGGTCAAGCTGGCTGTGCTGGAGGGAGACGGCATGATCAGCGTGGTGCCGCTCGATCCTTCCAAGGTCGGGCATCGCCGGCGACCTCGCGCGCGAATCGTGCGGCGGATCTAGGCAGGCGTGATCGCCGCCTGCCTGGGACGGCGAGGGGCTTCCCAAGGCTGGGCCGGCCGCCCCGTCGCCGATCGCACCGCGGGGCGGATTGCGGCTGAGGCGGCGGCCCGGGTGACGGCTACTTCGCTGTCACCGTGATCTTGCGCGGCTTGGCCGCCTCCACCTTCGGGAAGGTGAGGGTGAGAATGCCGTGCTCGAAGACAGCCTTCACGTCCTCGGTCTTCAGTCCAGTGGGAAGCACCACGCTGCGGCGGAACTCGCCCCGCGACAGCTCGCGGAGCAGATAGCCCGACTCGTCCTTCTCGTCGACCTCCTCGTACCTGCCACGGATCGTCAGCGTGTCGCCCTCGATCGTCGTCTCGACCGCTTCGGGCTTCACGCCCGGCAGCGCGGCCTTGACGACGAACGCCTCCTTGGTGGCATAGGCGTCGAAGGGTGGGAAGAACTTGCCGTCGATGCCGAGCGTCATCCACTCGCCCGGGCGCACGAACGACTCGTCGAAGAGCCGATCGATCGTCTCGCGCAGGCTCGGCAGCATCGGCGTGCCGAATCTCGGTCGCATGATGGTCATGGGGTCCACCTCCAGTGTGTCGCGGGACAGCCTCGCGTGCCCCGGCGTCATGTCCAGCGTCGCGCGGAGGCGGCCGCCTGGGAAGTGCCGAAGGGAGCGAACTTCGTGCCTATCCGGTCAGGCCGCGTCCAGCCGCCGGAGGGCGCGCCGGTAGTCCTCGTTCTCCGGCTTCAGGAAGACCGCCATGCGCAGGTGTCGGCGGCCGGCCCGGGCATCTCCCAGGCGCATCCGCGACAGGCCGAGCCCGAAATGCGCGTAATGCGCCAGCGGATCGGCGTCCACGATCGCCTGGAACGTGTCGGCCGCCCTGCCATGCTCGCCCTGGTCGAAGTAGGCGCGGGCCAGCGCCTCGCGGATAGAGGCCTTCCCCGGCTCCAGCGCCAGGCAGCGTTCCAGGATGACCGATGCGGCACCCGGATGATGGTCTGCCAGCAGCTCGCTCCCGCGTCGAAAGAGCTCGTAGGCCGATTCGCGCTCGTCGGGATCCATCGGTCGCCCGGCTAGGACCCGAGGCCAACCCGCTCGAGCCGGGGATTCTCGGTTCGCCCCGGGATGCGCCCGCGCTTGGCGACCGGCTGGCCGTCGATCTCCTTCAGGTCCCCCGTGAAGTCGATCGGCGAGGCATCGGAGATGGCCGAGCCGACCGCGAACGAGTCGACCGGCGCGTCGGACGCCTTGAAGTAGGCGATGCGGTCGAGATCGAGCCCGCCCGAGACGACGATCTTGACCCGAGCATGACCGGCCTGGTCGAGCCGTGCGCGGACCTCCTTGACGAGATCGGCGGTGACGCGGCCGCGCTCCGAGGGGGTGTCGAGCCGGACGCCCCACAGCCGATCGCCCAGGGCGTCCGCGACGCGCAGCGATTCCTCGGCCTCGTCCTTGAAGGTGTCGACCAGCACAATGCGTGGCACATCCGGGTCGATGTGGCGGTCGAAGGCCTCGGCGGCGCGCACCGTGTCACCAAAGATGATGATCAGGGCGTGCGGCATCGTCCCGGTCGGGGCGAGGCCCGCCAGTCGGGCGCCGGCGGGGGTCGAGGCCCCGACGCAGCCACCCACCACCGAGGCGTAGTCCATCTGATCGGCGACGCTGGGGTGCACGTGCCGCGCACCGAAGCCGATGACCGGGATCGGGTCGGCCGCCTCAACGATCCGTCGTGCTGCCGTCGCCCAGCCGGTGCTCTGCGAGAGGATGCCGAGGATCGCGGTCTCGTACAGGCCGAAGGCGGAGTAGCGGGCCGCGATCCGCATCACCACCTCCTTGGGAGCGATCACGTCGCCGTCGTGCAGCGATTCGACCACGGGGGTCGGGTCGGCGGCCTCGCGCGTGCTGCCGCCGAGGATCGCGCGCAGGTACGCGAGCGCCTCTTCCGCACCGCACAGGACCGCCTCCTCGCGCGCGAAGATCTCCATCGTCACGACCGGGTCCAGGCCCTCGGCGGCGAGGATGCGACGTGCTCGTTCGAAGTACACATCCGCCGTCTCACCGGCGAGGACGTCGGCGGCGGGCAGAAAGTGGGGCGGCAACACGGCCCGCTTCGCGATCGTCTCCTCGGTCGTCATGGGGCAGCAGTGTAGTGGCTGCCAGAGCGCCGCCGGAGCGTGACGCCCACCCCCAGGCCCAGCAGCGCAACCAGCACCGTCGCGCCGGCGAGCCGTACCAGGCCATCGGAGGGTGCCCGGTCCAGCTCCAGCTCCAGTCGATCCAGCGTGGCCGCAGCGGCCGTCAGGTCGCCCTGGCCGAATCTGTCAGCGGCTTCGGCGAGCAACTGCCCGGGATCGTCGGCCAGGAAGAGGCCGACGGCTTCGAGCGCGCCGCGAGGAGCCTCGGCGCGCTTCCGCATCCCCAGGTAGGCATCCGCCAGGGCATGCTCCGCCCCCAGTTCGGCCACGGCCTCCTGGCCACCCCCGACCAGGGCATAGCGCTCCCGGAGGCGATCCGGCGCGACGAGGCCCGCGGCGGCTACGTCGGCGAGGAAGGCATCGCGCCCTGCCAGCCAGGCGGAAGCCTCCGAGATCTCGGCCTGCGCCTCATCGAACCGCCATTCGGCCATGGCGACGCGCACCAGGCCGGGGGCTCCCCAGTCTCCGGCCGCGGCCAGCAGGCGAGCGTAGGCAGCGCGGGCAGTCTCCCGCTGCCCCAGCTCGGCGGCAGCATCCGGGCGAAACGCAATCTCGCCGAAGAGGTCGGAGAGATCTGCCCTGCTGGCCGCCGCGAGCTGATCAAGGAGGCGGCGCGTATCGACGGCCGGGAATGGTCGCCCATCGGTGGCCGCCCCCTCAGGTTGGGCCGGGTCGTAGGCCGACAGGCCGGCGACGACGCGCCTCAGCACGGTCGCCAGGGGCGTCTCTCCTGCAGCGGCCGCGATCCGATCGACAAGTGCCCAGGACGCTGCGTATCCGTACGCATCCGCCCTCCCGCCTTCGGCGCCGGTCCAGTCGATGAGCGGCCGAGCGTCGGCCGCCAGGTCGGAGGTGCGCGCCACGGGATCGAAGGGAGGCTCGATCCCGAGCTGCGCCGCCACGCGCGCCGCGTAGTGCGAGGCGAGTCCCTCGCGCACCCACCGGTCCGCTGCCAGCTGATCGCTGATCCAGATGTGCGCTGCCTGGTGCAGCAGGTTGAAGGGGGACCCGTCGAAGGCGACCTGGATCTCCGCCGTGGTCGCAGGCAATCCCCCCGTGCCCGCTTCGCCACCGGCCGACTCGACCACGACGAGCGGCCCGACGCGCGGGTATGGCAGGTCGATCGCCTTCTCGAGCATCGGCAGTGCCTCGACGAGGAGCGAGAGGGTCTGCGCACCCCAGGCCGCGTCGTCAGGCCATGAGCGGACCTGCAGGTCAACCGTCCCACTGTCGAGGGCGACGCTCGCCGACCGCGTGACGTAGTCGCCGGGAAGGACCGCGGTGATGAGTGCCAGCCACCGATCCGGCTCCGGGATCGGCCCGCTGGTCAGCTGGGGGCTGGTTCCCGCCACGTCGCTCAGCATCGGGTCGCCGTCGGCGCGCGCCTCGTAGCCGGCCGGCAGCTGCACCGTCACCTGGCTGCTGGTGCCGAAGCCCCACGCCGGGAACTTCACGATCCCGGGCCGCACGTGCAGGTCCGGCGCACCGCCATCGGTCAGGCGGTAGGCGAGGGTGAAGCTCACCGATCGGTTGTAGCGCACGCGGGACCTCGTCTTGACCGAGGCGACCTGGACGCCATCGCGCGTCTCGACGGCGACCTGCAGCGGGCCGGCGTCGTCCTCGACCGCGACCTGCGAAGCGCCGTCGTGGATCGCCAGGTCGACGTGGTCGAAGGCGCTGAGCTGGCCCGGCGGATCGGGAAGGGTGTTGGTGAAGGAGACCTCCACCGTGACCGCCACCTCGCCGGCGGCCGGGTCCACCACGTAGCGGGCAACCGTCGGCATCTCGTATTCGGCCGCAACCACGGGCGCGGGAGGCAGCATCGGAAGGAGCAGCAGGGCGGCGGAGATCGCCCCCGCCAGGCGGCGCCTCAACGGTTGCTCCCCAGAAGGCGATCGAGCAGACTCCGACGCCGAGGGCGGACGGGCTGGGGCTCCCATGCTGGCATGGAGGCCTCGACCTCCATGCGATGGGCGGCCAGGAGGGCCTCATTGCGCGGCGTCCGAGCGCTCCAGTCCGGCAGCTTGCCGCGGTCGGCGACGGCGGCCGCGGTCTCCTCGAGGAGCCTGTCCGCGACGACCGTCAGGCGCACCAGCGTGCGGGCCAGCGCCTCTCGATCGAGCCCGTCGGGCGGCAGCTCGGTCATCAGCAGCGGTCGGTCGTCATCGGTCAGCGCGAACTTCACGAAGGGATACTCGTAGTTGGCGCGGAGCATGCGGGCGTAGACCCGCTTCGGGACCTCCATCTCCTCGTCGCCGTAGTAGGCCCAGGCCGACAACCCCACGCCGTCGACCCACGCCACGGTGGTTCGCAGGTCGAATCGCCGCGCCCCATCCAGGAGGAGGTCGCGACTGAACGCGGGGTCGCTGGGTGCGCCGCCGCCGCCGATCACCTCCACCCCCAGCTCCGCCAGCCAGGCGTCGAGCGGCGGTGCCACCTCAGCCAGCGTGGACCACCGTCTCGCCCGAGCGGATCGTGCGCCGACGTCCAAAGTCGGACGCTTCGACGGTCGGATCGATCCGGCAGTTGCGCCCGATGACGATCCCGCCAGGGATCTGCGCCCGCTTGCCGACCAGGGTGATGCCGGCGAAGAGCCGCTCGGGCTCGCGCCGGTTGGGGCGCAGGTCGTCTCCGTCCCCGACCCGGCTGCCCGGGCCGACGACACAGTCCTTGTCGAGGATGGCGCGGTCGACCGTCGCGCCGGCACCAACCACCGTGTCGAACATGACGATCGAGTCGCGTACCACCGCGCCCGCCTCGACGCGGACCCCCGGCGAGAGGATGCTGTGCTCCACCGTGCCGTGGATCACGCAGCCGTGGCTCACCATGCTGCGCGTCACCCTCGCCTCGGCGCCGATCAGCGCCGGCGCGCGCTCCTCGCTCCTGGTATAGATCAGCCAGCCCCGATCGTAGAGATCGATCCCCGGGTGATCGGAGAGGAGGTCCAGGCTGGTCTCCCAGTAGCTCTCCACCGTCCCCACGTCCTGCCAGTAGCCGGCATAGTGGTAGGAGCCAACCCGCCGCCCCGCGGCGACCATTGCCGGCAGCACGTCGCGGCCGAAGTCGACCCGCTCCGCGGACAGGACCGAGCGAAGGCCCGGCCAGGCGAAGACGTAGACGCCCATGCTGACCAGGTTGCTGGTCGGCTTGGCAGGCTTTTCGACGAAGGCCGTGATCCAGCCATCCGCGTCGGCCTCGAGGATCCCGAAGCGATGTGCATCCTCGATCGGGACCGTCCGCACGGCACAGGTGATGTCCGCCCGGGTTGACCGATGGTGCTCGATGAAGGGTCGGTAATCCATCTTGTAGACGTGGTCGCCGGCGAGGATCACCACCAGCTCGGGGTTGCGGTCGTCGATGAACTCCAGGTTCTGGAGGACCGCATCTGCCGTGCCGCGGTACCACTCCCGGGAACGGCCACGCCCCAGGTAGGGCTGCAGGAGCGTGACGCCGCCGCGGCTGCGGTCGAGGTCCCAGGGACGGCCAACCCCGATGTGGTCGATCAGCGAGCGGGGCGCGTACTGGGTCAGGACTGCGACGTCGGTGAGGCCGGAGTTGACCGCGTTCGAGAGCGCGAAGTCGATGATGCGGTACTTGCCGCCGAACGGAACGCCCGGCTTGGCCCGGACCTGCGACAGGATCGAGAGCCGCTCACCCTCGCCGCCGGCCAGCACCAGGGTCAGGATCGACTGCGCCACCGGATGATTCTCGCACGGCGGGGAGCAACGACTGGCGAGCTGCCAGTCAACGCACTCCGCTCAGGGGCGCCGTCTACGGCGCCGTCCCCAGCGACCGATGCGCCGCAACAGGGGCACCGTCCCGAGGATGGCTGGCACGGCGAAGACCGTCACCAGCGCCGGTGTCTGGATCGGGGCAGCGGCGGCCGCCGCCGCCGGCCCTGGCGTCGGGCAATCCTTAGCGGGTGGTGGACAGCCGCCGCCACCACCACCCCCGCCGCCACCGCCACTGTTCTCAGGCGTGGGCACCGGGGTCGGCGTCGCGCGAACGTTGCCGCAGATGGGTGCGCCGAAGCCGCTGTTGCCCCGCAGTACGGAGATGAGCAGCCAGACCTTGTCCGGTCCAAGGGTGCCGATCTTGTTCGGGTCTCCCCTGGGGCCGAGCTGGCCGTTCACGAAGCGGTCCGCCCACCGTCTCGCGGCCGCCACCATCTCCGGCGGGCGCCGGCTGTCCTGGGCGACCTCCGCCACAACGTCGAAGCACGAGCCACTGACCGGCGTTCCCACGTTGCCCGAGGCGTCGGGCGTCGGAGCCGGTCCGCCGCCACCGGTCTTGTTGACGTGCACGTTGTCCGGGGGTGGGACCGTCCCATCCAGGAATGGAACCTCGATGGTCGGGCCGCACGCCCCGGTGGCCGACATCCCGCTGTAGCGACAGACGGATGCGGTGACGACCCCCGGCGGCTGCGCGAAGTCCGTGTTGGGAACCGAGGCATGGTCGTTCCAGTCCCATGGCTCGTTGAGGGCCAGCTTCATGAAGTCGTGCCACAGGTAGAGCGGGCCATCCGCGCTGTACAGGCCCACACCGAGCCTGTTCGACATCGGCTCCTGGTTGTTGTTGCCCATCCAGACCCCGGTGACCAGGCTGCCCGGCACGTATCCGAAGCCCGACACATCGCGGAAGTCGTTGGTTGTCCCGGTCTTGAAGCCCGCGTGGCGTCGCTGCCCGTTCACGTCGAAGAGCTGCGCGCGCTCGCCCCACAGCGTGTTGGTACTGGGGTTGGTGTTGCCCTCCAGGATCCAGTGGGTCAGGTAGGCCTCCGCTGGCGTCATCGGCTCGGTCGTCTCGGGACCATTCTGGGTCGTGTCATAGATGACCTTGCCGTCGCGGTCACGGATCTCGAGCACGGTAGTGGCCGGGTGGAGCGTCCCCTGGGCCGCAAAGACGCCGTAGGCCTGCGTCATGTTGGTCAGGTTCACCGGCACCGAACCGAGGGTCAGGGTCAGCCCGGGATCCTCGCCCAGGATGTACTGCGCACTTGCGACCCCCATCGACTGCGCGAACTGCGCCGTGACATCGACCCCGACCAGGTACTGCATCATCACCGAGGGGACGTTCAGGGAGTAGCGCAGGGCGTCGAGGGCGAGCACCGGGCCGTGCTCCTTGATGTTCGCGTTGGTCGGGATGTAGGCCCTCGTCGGATCCGACGAGCCGTACTGCGTCACCGCGTCCAGGAAGAACGTGGCGGGCGTCGCCTGGCGGGCGCGGAACGCCGAGCTGTACGTGATCGGCTTGAATGCGGAGCCCGGCTGACGGCGTCCAAGGCCGGCCACGTCAAACTGTCCCTGGACCCGCGGATCCTCGCGGTTGTAGTAGTCGACGCTGCCGACGTAGGCGACGATCTCCCCGGTCGCGGAGTCGATCGCGACCAGGGCGCCGTTATGGACATTCTTGTCGGCGACCGCCGCGACCCACTTGGTGACCTGCTCCTTGGCGACCTGCTGGAACGGGTAGTCAAGGGTGGAGGTGATCCGATAGCCACCGGTCCGCACCGCCTGCTCGGGATTCGCGACGCCCATCGCCGCCAGGATGCGCACGACCTCGCGCTGCACGCGGAACGAGAACTGCGGCTCACGCAGGATAGAGGTCACCTTGCTCGGGTTCATCTCCTCCCAGGTGACCGCCACCGCCTCGTCGTGCTGGAGCTGGGTGATGTAGCCCTCGTGCAGCATCGCGTCGAGGACGTCGTTGCGCCGCGCGATCGCCCGCGCCGGGCCACGCGGCGCCTCTACCGGCTGGTACGGGTCGTAGTAGCTGGGGAGCTGCGGGAGGCCGGCGAGGAACGCCCCCTGCGCCAGCGTCAGCTCGCTCAGGTTCGAGGTGCCGAAGAAGTTGGCCGACGCCGCCTTGATGCCGTATGAGAGGTTCCCGTAATAGATCAGGTTGAGGTAGGTCTCGAGGATGCGCTCCTTGCCGGCGCGTCCCGGATAGGCCGCCGTCACCTGGCGGGCGAGGATCTGCTCCCGGATCTTGTCACCGAAGCCACGCCCCTCTAGGAAGGTGAGGTCGGGCTGCTCGCACGGGTCGGGGGCGTACGGCTCGGGGCCGGGGTCCAGCTCGACCGATGGGGCGGCAGAGGTCGGCGGCTCATTCGCCGCCTGCGCCTCCTTGATCGAGCCTGCGTACTTGATCACCTGCTGGGTGATGGTGCTGGCGCCCTGGACGATTGATCCGGCCTCGAGGTTCGCCAGCGCGGCGCGTGCGACGGCGGTGTAATCGATCCCGTCGTTGGTCCAGAAGGTGCGGTCCTCGGCCGCGACCGTGGCGTCGACGATGGAGGCCGGCAGCTGGGAGAAGCGCACCTCCTCGCGGTTCTCGCATTCGAAGCGCGCCAGCAGCTGCGTCCCGGTTCGGTCGTACACATAGGTGCTGGCCGGCATCTCGATGCCGTCGAGGATGTGCGGATCGGGCAGGCCGGTCGAGAAGTAGCCGTACGCGGCGAGCAGTCCGGCGCCGGTCCCCAGGACGCTCCCGCCGATTAACAGGACGAAGACGCCCACCGTTACCATGAAGAACGTGGTGAGCCCGCGTCGCGGGCTGCGACGCTGGGTGGTGCGGCGGATCATCAGCCGATGACGGCGCCGCTGCATGGCCGGGTGCATCGGGCGAACGGTACCGCATGCGCGGGAATCGGTCGAATCGGGACCGGCGGCGACGGCCGTCAGGTCAGGGCAGGTAGTTCCTCGGATTCTGCGGGGCGCCGTCGAACTGCACCTCGAGGTGGAGGTGGCAGCCGGTCGCAAAGCCGGTCGAGCCCTCATAGCCGATCACGTCACCGACGTGGACCTCCTGCCCGACCGTCACGATCTCGCGCGACAGGTGCCAGTACAGGGTGGCGAGGCGCTGCGAATGGGCGATCACGACCCCGATCGCCCAGTCGCCGTACTTCGAGTTCGGGCGTCCATCGGCCAGCACGATCCCGTCGCCCGCGGCATAGATCGGTCCGCCGCATCGACTCACGTATGCCATGTCGAGCCCGGTATGGAAGGAGTTGAAGCGCGTGGCGCCGAACTCCTGGGTGATGATGAAGGCGCCCCGCTCGGGCCAATCGAAGCGACCGCGATAGGCGATGTCGAGCCGATCCGCCGCCGCCTTGAGCTTGTCGACCAGGGCCTGCTGCGCCGCCAGCTGCCCCTCCTGGGCGGCGATCAGCTGCTGCTGCGCCGTGGCACTCTGGTTCAGGGTGGCAAACCGCTCCTCCTGCGCACCCTGCATCTCCTCCAGCTGCCTGCGCTTCTCCTCGAGCGCGGCGCGTGCGGCGTCCAGCTGCTTCTGCTGTTCGGCGAGCGCGTCGGCCCGGGCGGCGGCGTCATCGCGCAACTGGGTGAGGGTGCCGCGCCCGACGCTGAGCGTGTCGGTGCGCACCTCGAGACGGGAGCGCGTGTCGCGGATCTCGTTGGCGAGCTTCCTGTCCTCGTCGGAGAGGGTGAGCATGTAGGACAGCTCGCTCGAGGCCTTCGTGAATGAATCGGTCGAGAGGAGGATCTCGAGGACGGAGGTCTGGCTCTGCTCGTACGCGGTGCGCATATGGTCCTGCAGCAGATCCTCGCGATCGGCCAGCTCGACCTTGGCGTCCTTGATCCCGGTCGCGAGCTCCGCGAGCGTCTGCTCGAGGGTGTCGATCTCGATCTCGTACTTCCGGAGCTCGGCCCGGGCCTGCTCGAGCCTGCGCGCCGCCTGCTCGATGTCGCGCGCCGCCTGCTCGATCTCGAGCCCGACCGCGGTGAGGTCGCCGCTGATGCTGAGCAGGCTGGCACCCAGCTGCGCCTCCTGGCGCTGCAGGTCGGCGAGCTGGGTGCGCTGGCGGGCCAGCTCGGCCTCCATCTGGCGCTGCTCGGCGATCGCGCCGTCGACGGTCGGATCCGTGGCGCGCACCAGCGCCTGCCACTGCAGCGGGGCAGCGGCAACCGCCAGCAGCAGGAAGGCGGCAACCCATGGCGCGGCTGGGCGACTGGCGATCGACATGACTCCCTGATGTCGCTGGCGGTAGGTGCTTCGGGCCGCTTCGCCAGGGCACGCGCGCGGCGACCGGAGCGACCCCGAGGTCCGGTCGGGGAGGCAAAGGATACCCGACCTGTCCAGATCGGCGCGAGGCCAATCGCCGCCCGCGGTGCTGGCCGGCTGGGCGCTCCCTCAGGGAGTGCGGCCGGCAGCGAGAGCGGCGGCCAGTGGTCCGAGGAGGGCGGGATCGCGAAGCAGGGCAACCACCATGCCGGCGACGAGGAAGGGTCCGAACGGGATGTAGCTCTTCAGTCCGGCGCGTCGCGTCACGAGGAGGAGCGCGCTGACGGCGGCCGAGAGGATGCCGGCGACGAAGACGGCGACGAAGATGGCCGGCCAGCCGACGACCAGGCCGATCGGACCGACCAGGTAGAGGTCGCCCAGCGCCACCCCGCCGCGCACCACCATGCCCAGGATGCCCATGAAGCCAGCCGCCACCGCCCCGCCGATGAGCGCGTCCTGCCAGATGACCGTCGGGTTGAACGGGACGAAGAGGACCGCGACCACGATGAGCGGGTCGAGGAGGAGGTGGGGCAGACGGCGCTGCTCGAGGTCCGTCGCGGTGAGCAGCACCAGGAGGCCCAGGATCAGGAGGTGGACCGCCAGCGCCCAGGGCGGCAGGGCCGATCGCCAGGCGATGGCTCCGCCCGCGACGCCTCCAGCGAGCGCCAGGAGGCCGGTGCGAAAGCCCGGCGCGCGATGCGACGCCTCGTCGGGCGGCCAGACGCTCGCGATCCGCTCTGCCGCCGCGCCGATCACGGCGAAGGCGATCCCCGCGATCAGCGCTGCTGTCGTCACGC
>Ga0326597_10010995_pt1 | contig 12022 bp, 10 predicted proteins | sample RVTome_12_FD_203789 | JGI IMG/M metagenome (GOLD analysis project Ga0326597, IMG submission 203789) | Soil microbial communities from uranium-contaminated site in the Upper Colorado River Basin, Wyoming, United States - RVT100D185 | ecosystem: Environmental > Terrestrial > Soil > Contaminated >... | reverse complement strand
CGGGTGACGATGACCAGCGTCATCGCTTCGGTGGCGGTGAGCGTGTACCAGTCGGCTGTGTCCCCCGCGTCGGGGTTAAGCTGATCCTGGTGTGCGTTGCCGACGGCGATCGCGCGCGCCGTGCTGGGGCCCCCATCCGGATCAGGTGGGAGCTCGAACGCTGGCATCGGTGCGAAGGTCGCCGCTACTCGGAAAGCGATCCCGGCGACATCGCCATTCGTTCCCACCTCGACCACGTACCGTCCGCCGCGCGGCAGCACCACGGCCAGGTACTCCAACCCGCCTTGTCCGCGGAAATCCACGTCCGCGGTCCCGCCGCGCAGGGCCTGTCCATCGTCGCTTGTAACTGCAATCGTGAGATCCGCTCCACCGCTCACCGCGACCGCCAACACCCCCGCCGCGTCTGTGGTGACGCGGTACTTGGCCGTCTGAGCGCGCGGGCCGGTTGTCCCGGAGGTCAACGTGCCGAAGGCGAGGGTGGGCACCTGCGCATTCGCGACGGCCGGAAGGAAGAGCGCGAGCGTGACGGCGGCGAGTTCGAGGAGCGACGAACGGCTGCGCATAGGGTCTCCGGCGGGTCTGGGGTGCGGGAAGTCTGGGTTGGGGCGCTGTCAGCTGCAAGGCGGCCTCGCGTGCACTCACGCGTCAGACCGCGTCGCGCGGTCGCAGCGTGATGCGCTCGAACGGCTCTCCCGCGCCGCCTCGATGTCCTGCCAAGAGATACTCGCTCAACGATGGGCGTGCGGCGGTCCTGACCCCGACGATTCGCTCATAGTCCGCCTGCGCGATGACGACCGCTGTCTCCACCCCGCGTCGCATGACGACTTGCGGTTGCCCGCGAAGCGCAGCGTCGACGACTTCGCTGAACCGGTTCCTGGCGTCCCGCAACGCCCACCGGGCGTTCGACTTGACAGCGCGGGCTTTCATCAGGGGCCTTCTCCGGTCTGGGCTACTCAGCAAGCAAGCCAGGCACCCGCCTCTACACAATGCGGCGAGTGACACGCGGCCTGGCGCCGCCATTGACGGTTCGCGTGCCGATGACTATTTCTTCTGCATTACAGGAGATATTCGTGGCAGGTACCCTCGGCGACCTCGAAATTCTTGTGCTGCTTGCGTTGCTCCGGCTGGGCGATGACGGCTACGGCGTTGCGGTGCAGCGCGAAATTGCCGCGCACACGCCACGCAATGTCGCGCTCGGTGCCGTGTATTCCGCACTCACGAGGCTCGAGGAGAAAGGGCTCGTCAGTGCGACCATCGGCCCGCCAACACCGACGCGGGGTGGCCGGCGTCGCAAACTGTACGTGGTCAGGTCCGCCGGACGCGAGGCCGTGCGCGAGGCACTCGGTGCACTCCGTTCCCTGAGCCGCGGTCTGGCGCCAGCGCTGGGGCTCCGGTGACGACGCGGAGCCCGATCGACTATCCCGCCGCGCCGCGGCTCACTCGCGTAGTGCTGGCGCTGCGCGTGCCGCGAGGGGAGCGCGAGTTCGTCAAGGGTGACCTGGCCGAAGGGTTCGCCGCGGCGCGCGCCGCGCACGGCACTTGGCGCGCACGGCTTTGGTACGCGCGCCAGCTCGTTTCGCTTCTAGGCGTGCCCTGGCGGCGCGAAGGCTCTCCACGGCAGCGTGAGATGGAGAAGCCGATTCACGCCATCGCGTCGGACGTGCGGTTCGCGCTGCGCTCGCTCCGTCGCGCGCCGCTGTTTTCCGCGCTCGTCGTGCTCACGTTCGCAATCGGCATCGGCGCCACGAGCGCCGTGTTCAGCGTGGTCTATCCCGTGGTGCTCGCCCAACCGCCGTATCCGCGGCCAGACCGCCTCGTGATGATCTGGGAACGCGATCCCTCGGGTGACAAGAACCGCGTCGGATTCCTGACCGTCGACGACATTCGCCGGGAAACGAGGGTACTGGCATCCGCGGCGATGATCGGGTCGTGGACGCCGGTGGTTCGCGCCGGCGATGATGCCCGGCGTGTGATCGGCGCGCGGGTGTCATGGAACTACTTCTCGACGCTTGGCGTCCGACCTGCGCTTGGCCGCGACTTCGCGCCCGACGATGACACGCCGGTGACCCGGCAGGTCGCAATGCTTGGCCACAGGCTCTGGATAACGCAGTTCGGCGGCGACAGTTCGGTGGTCGGAACCACCGCGAGCATCAACGACGTCGAGTACGTCATCGCAGGCGTGATGCCTGCAGAGTTCCAGAACCTGCTCTCGCCGGAGGTGGAGATCTGGTCGCCGCTCGGATACGCACCGGAGACCTCGTCTGCGTGCCGCACGTGCCGCCACCTGCGCGCCGTCGCACGCTTGCGAGACGGTGTCTCGCTTGACGCCGCGACGCACGAACTCGACGGGTTTCTGCGCACCCTCCGCGAACGGCACCCTGACGAGTACGGATCCGTTGGGGCGCACGTCACGCCGCTGCAGGAGGAGCTTGCCGGTGACTACCGCGCGCCACTGCTCGGCGTGTTTGGCGCCGTGGCGTTGTTGTTGCTGCTCGCGTGTGCGAACGTCGCCAACCTGTTCCTGGGGCGCGCCAGCGAGCGCCACACCGATCTCGCGATTCGCCTGGCGTTGGGCGCGGAGCGGAGTCGGCTGGTTCGGATGGTGTCGCTCGAGGCCGGGCTGCTCGCCCTGATTGGCGGCGCGCTTGGTGTCGCACTCGCGTGGCGTGGAAGCGCAGCGTTGGTCAGCGCGATGTCCGTACCAGCTGCGATTGCCAGCCGCGTTGAGATGGCGGCTCCCGTCGTCCTGTGCGCGCTGGCGTTGACGGCGGTCTGCGCGATCGTCAGTGCCGCACTCCCTGCGTTTCTCGCGCTCGGCGAGTCCTCGTTGGCTGACATTCGCGCGGGCGCACGCGGGGTGCTCGGTCGCGCACGGCATCGGATGCGGAGCGCGGTGGTCATTGCGGAAGTGGCACTCGCGGTGCTGTTGCTTGCCGGCGCGGGACTTCAGGTGCGGAGCCTGCGCGAGGCACTGGCTGTGCGCACCGGCTTTGACCCGAACGAAGTGCTGACGATGGAGGTGACGCTTCGGGGTCAGCAGTACGCGACCGACGGCGCGTCGCGCAACTTCTATCGACGGCTGATCGAGGATGCGCGCGGGATTCCAGGACTCCACGGTGCAGCCGTCGTGAGCCAGTTGCCGCTCGGTGGCAACTTCGATGGGTTCGGCGTGCACCGCGAGGACAAGCCGGCCGAGAATCCATCCGACGACCCGGGCGCGCAACGGTTTGCCATCAGTCCGGCCTATCTGGACGTGATGCGCATCGCGGTGTTGCGCGGCCGCGGCCTGACTCCCGCGGACCGTGAGGGTGCGGAGTTCGTGATGCTGATCAACCGTTCGGGCGCGGAGCGTATTTACGGCAGCGATGACCCACTCGGCAAACGAGTCCGCATTGCCGGCAACGACGGTCCCTGGCGAACCATCGTTGGCATCGTGGACGACGTGCGCCATCTATCGCTCGAAGGCGAGCCGGAAAACCAGATCTACATTCCGTTCGACCAGCATCCGTGGGAGGAGTTGGACCTCGCGGTGGTCGCGCGCGCCAATGGCGATGCGGCATCACTCACGCAGCCGATGACCCAGCTGGCGAAGCGGCTCGACGCCGGCGTCGCGCTTTCGCGCGTGCGCCCAATGGACGCGGTGATCGGCGAGGTCGCTTCATCCCGTCGTCTGGCACTGTCGCTCGTGGGCGGGTTCGCGATCATCGCCGTCGTGCTCGCGCTTGGCGGACTGTATGGCGTGATGACCGCCAGCGTCGCGGAGCGGGTTCGCGAAATCGGCCTGCGGTCGGCGTTGGGCGCTACCCCCGGCCGGCTCGTGCAGCACGTCCTGACGCGCGGGTTGCTCCTGACCGCAATCGGCATCGCGATAGGTATAAGCGGGTTAATCGCGGCGCGCGGGGTCGTGCAACGATTCGTCTACGGTGTGTCGGCCGGTGATCCGGTGACGTTGGCCAGCGTCGTGGTGTTGCTCGCGGTCGTCGCGATCGTGGCGTGCATCGTGCCCGCCGCGCGCGCGGCGCGGATCGATCCGATTGTCGCGATGCGCGAGTGCTAACGCGAAAGCTCGTTGCACCCTGAAGTCCTGAGCGAATCCAGTGCCGCCGCTTCAAGCAGTCGCCCGCCCGCAAACACGGCCGAGATGCGCCGCGCGTTCCTGATGTCGTCAAGTGGATTGGCATCGAGCAGCACAAACTCGGCGGCCTTGCCAGGCGTGAGGCTTCCGTGGGTCGAGTCCTGCCCGAGAAACCGCGCGGCGCCAAGCGTCGCGGCGTAGAGCACGTCCCAGGGCGCGAGCCCGGCGCTCACGAGCTCCTCCAGCTCCCAGTGGAACGAGTAGCCCCACGGCAAACGGTCGGTACCCACAAGTAACCCGGCGCCGGCCTCGTGCAACATGCGAACGAGCTGCTTTTGCACGACGACACCCGCCTGAGTCGCCGTGAAATCGGCGTCGCTCATAACCGCGAAGTACGGGATGCGCGCGCGCGACGCGACCGGATCGGCGCGGGCGCCCCGCATGCATTGCTGCCAGCCGCGACGGGCTGTCAGCTCGCCAATTCGCGCGACGGGGAGCAGGTCGAGGTTGGTGGCGAGCGTCGGAACGTTCCAGATCCCGCGTTGCGCCGTTTCGGTGGCGAGTGCTCGCAGGCGTATGGTGTCCGTGCGACGCCAATTGACGAGTCGCGAACGGAAATCGGCGCCGGGTGGATCGGATGCGCCAGCCGGCCACGATGCCGGCAGGTATCCACGCAGATGCTCGATGCTGCGCTGGCCGGCGCCGAATACGCCCGCGAGTCCGACGGAGAACGGCACATGTCCCACGACCGGGACGTCAAGCTGGCGAGCGCGGACCGTGATGCCACGATATGCGGCGGCGTTCAGGTTGTTGTAGACCTTGATGGCATTGACGCCGCGCGTGACGTGGGCGAGCACGGAATCGGCTGCCGCCGCCGAGTCGTCGACTATCACGCGCCCTTCGGTGATGATGACGTCGGCGTGCTCCGGCGGCGGTGTGCCTTCAAAGATCCGACTCGCGAGCACCAACCGCGGTCCCACGCGAACGCCGCGCTCTATCTCCCATCGCCATGTGGTGAACTGCGGATACGCATTCATGTCACGGGCGACCGTGATGCCGTGCGCGAGCATGAGGTCGAGTGTCGCCTGCCGCCAGAGATGCGCATGCATGTCGGCGAAGCCCGGCACCATGTACCGGCCGGTGCCGTCGAGCACGCGCGCGCCGACGGGGATCCGGACGTCCGCCACCGGACCGATCGTCTGGATCGCGCCGCCCGCGACGACGACGGTGCGCGCCGCGAGGATTCCCGGCGCGTCCATCGGGATGACCGACACGTTCCGGATGGCGACGACCGGCGTCGCCTGTCCGGCGAGCACGACCGGCGATCCAGCCACCGCCAGCGCACCGAGCGCGCCGGCCAGGGCCACGGAAGCCGCAGCGACCGAGGTACGCATTACTCTATTCTGCCGGATTTTTCGGCAGGCGCAAGCGCCGTCAACGCTGGACGGACTGGATCGGATAGAACACAAGATGGTAGAACCCGTCCGCATCCTGCTGACGGACCTGCACCTCATTCACGCCGAAGTTCACGACGGCGGCGGGCCGTTGTCCGATCATCCGCGGCAGTTCGAGGCGGCCAATGAGCCGGCCGTTGCTGTCGAACGCGGTCCACCCATCCCGGTCCGTGCGCCGCGGCGAACCATCCTGCACCCATAACCGGCCGTCCGGGTCTACGAGAACCGTGAAATACGCCGGGTAGGTATCGGGCTGCCAGCCTCGAGCCATTTCCCTGAACGCCGGACTCTGAGTGCTGAGCGCCCGCTCGGCGCCCAGATCGTTGGCAAGGGTGCCGTCGAGCCGCAGCCGATTGAGCCGCACGGTGTAGGTTGGCGTTCTGAAGTTGGGAAGGCCTCCCTTCATCAGAATCGTCCCATCATCGAAGCAACCCGCGAGTCCGCCGCCGAACTGCGCGGAGTATGCCGACGTTCGGACCACACTCTGTCCGTGAATGACGGCGAATCTGCCGTTGCGATAATCGCCGGCGATCAGCGTGTCCCCGCGCGTGCGGCAGAACTCCGCCGGGCCGAGCGAACGAAACTCGGCCGGGCCTGCGCCGAACATGCCGAACATTCCTGCCCGGCGCCCCCGGGCGTCGAAGAGCTGGATGCGCACCGCATCGGGGACTGCGACCGTGCCGTCGGACAACCGGAGTCCGCCCGGGGGCGTCAGTGCTCCACTCCCGCGGCCTTGTTTGAGCTCGACATCGGGATTCTCGGCCGGCCGCCAAGGTCGAGGACCGGCTCGCCAAGCCGGAAGACAACGGGAGCCGCCGCCCGCGAGGGATTCTCGATGATCCGGATCCCAGCGCTGTCGCGCTCGACGGGAGACTGGGCGGTCAGGACGGTGCCGGCGGAGACCAGTGCAAGCACAAACGGGACAACGTTTGCCATAGACGGCATAAGGTAGCACGAACATGCCGCCGGGTGTCGCGTTTGTACGAGGCGCACCGGCGTCCACCGGAGTCAACTGGTTTGAGATTCCAGCAACCGAACAGCATGTCGGTTGCGAGCTGCGGGTGGTCATTGCAGAGTCTGCCCCAGCGCGCGGCGATCGGTACATCGACGGGCAGAATGCGATCGGCATACAATGCGAGAAGGCCTTCGAGCCAGAACTGCAGTTCGTCAGCTTCGCGCGCTCCCGCTGCGGTGCGCCTTTCCGCTGCACTTCGCCATTCGCTTCCCGAACACTGCGCCAGCACGTATTGTTGCATGAGAACGCGGATCCTCAATGACGCTGCTCCCTTTCGACACCGCCGCAGCAGAAACGTACACGGAGCGGCTGGTATCCGCCGCCGAGTGGGCCTCCACGTGGGTGGTGGTCCCGGCGTTCAACGAAGGCCGGGTCGTCGTGGACACGATCGGAAGTCTTCGCGCCGTTGCGACCAACATCGTGGTCGTCGACGACTGCTCATCGGACGACACCGCCCTGCAGCTCGACGGGATGTCAGTCACGGTACTCCGCCACGCGGTCAACGTCGGACAGGGTGCGGCACTTCAGACCGGAATCGAGTGGGCACTTCGGCATGGCGCGCTCTACCTGGTCACGTTCGACGCCGATGGACAGCATGACCCGCATGATATCTCGCCTCTTCTGACCACACTCATCGACCAGCGGCTCGATATCGTCCTCGGCTCACGATTCCGTGGTCAGGCGATCGGTATCTCGCGGACGCGCAGATTGCTGCTCAGGACGGCACTCGCGTTCACGCGGCTCAGCACCGGCCTGCCGGTGACCGACGTCCATAACGGGCTCCGGGCCTTTCGCGCCACTGCGGCGCCGGCACTTCGCATCACGCAGGACCGCATGGCACACGCGTCCGAAATTCTCGACCACATCGCGCGTGCGCGCCTCTCGTGGGCCGAGGTGCCGACGACCGTACGGTACAGCGGTTATTCCGTCACCAAGGGACAGACCTCGCTTGGTGCCATTGACATCCTTTTCGAACTGCTGTTCGGGAGACTCCGACGATGATCCTCTTCAGACTGGTGCTGCTCCTGCTGACGGGCGCCTTCATGCTGTACTTCCTGGTGCTGGTCCGGCGATCGGCGATCAAACGGCTGTTCGTGGCGGCCTTCTTCGGCACCGGCGCCGCGTTCGTCCTCATGCCCGAGCTGGCCAATCGCATCGCCTGGTTCTTCGGCATCGGTCGCGGCGCGGACTTCGTGTTCTACCTGTCGACGGTCTTCCTGTTCTTTCTCGTCTTCAACATCTACCTGAAGTTTACGGCGCTCGAGGCGCGACAAACGCAACTCGTCCGCGAACTGGCGCTGCGGCATCCATCGCAGGAGCCCGGAGCGGAGTCCGTGGCGTGAACGACGACGCACCGGCGCTGGAGGCGGAAGCGCATCTCATCACCCGCTATCTGTTCGGTGCCGCTGCACCCGAAGCGCTCGCTCGCCGGTACGTAGATGCCAATGCGCTGGGCGTGCTCACGCCGGCCGGGCCGCCGGACGAGGCACTCGTCGACTTTGCGAGGCGCCGCCCGTGGTCGATCGGGTATCTGGATGCGGCATGCGGCGTCCTGCGACCCGACGCTCTCCTGCGCCGCAAGGTGCTGTTGATGGCAGCCATTCTCGAAACATCTCCTGCCTTCGCGCGCCGGTTCGAACCATCAGGACTGGGGCGGTGGAGGCTTCTTGCCGTCCTCGGCGTGAACGGCATGGCCGCGATGGCTCGGGCCGTCGTGGGCGCACTCGTCATGCAGGCGGCGCTCCGCGGCGCTTCGCGACGGTGACGGTCGGAGCAGCCGGCTCCGCCGCTGTTGACGTGATCGTGGTGGGCTCCGGAGCCAGCGCCGTACACGCCGCGTTCCCGCTGATTGAAGCCGGGCTGCGCGTTCGCATGCTCGATGTCGGGCATCGTGGCGACACGTATGAGGAGCTCGTTCCGGACCGCGCCTTTCTGGACGTCCATCGGAATGACGAGAACCAGTGGCGCTACTTCCTCGGAGAGCGTCTGGAGGGCGTGTCACTCGGGCGGACGGGAATCGGCGCGCAACTCACGCCTCCCAGGCAGCACGTCTCGCGCGACGTCGAGCGTCTGACACCGGTTGCGTCTGACACATTTCTCCCGCTCGAGAGCCTCGCCGTCGGCGGGCTGGCCAGCGCATGGGGCGCGGGTTGTCCGCCATTCGACGACGCGGACCTGGCGGGCATGCCGTTGGCGCACACCGATCTCGAGCCGCACTACACGGCTGTCGCGGAGCGGATCGGCATCAGCGGAGCGGACGACGATCTCCTGCCGTTTTTCGGACCGCTGCCGGGCATGTTGCCGGCCGTGCGCCACGACCTCAACGCGCAGTCGATACTGGACCGATACGAGTCGGCGCGTCATCGCCTGCACAGGGCCGGGTTCTTTCTCGGCCAACCGCGGCTGGCCATGGTGAGCCGCGACTACCGTGGCCGGCGCGCGACGTCGTACCACGACATGGACTTCTGGTCGGACGCCGGGCGCAGCGTGTACCGGCCGCGCTGGACGCTGGACGAGCTCGCGGGGTTCGACCGGTTCGAGTATCGCGAGGGACTCCTGGTCGAGAAGTTCGCCGAAGACGGTGAAGTAGTTCATGTAACGGGCCGCCGCCTCCACGACAACGGCGTGGAAGCCCACACGGCCCGCGCGCTGATCCTGGCCGCCGGTGCGCTGGGCAGTGCGCGCATCGCACTCCGATCGATGGGTGCGTACGACCGCGCTGTCCCGCTCGTGTGCAATCCGCACACCTACGCGCCGATGATCAACCTCCACCGGCTCGGTGCGTCCGGCGACGACGCGCGCCACAGCCAGGCACAGGCGTGCGTCGTGTTCCGGGACCCGGCAGACGGCCACGTCACGGTGGGGCACGTGTACTCCTACCGCTCACTACTGGCCTTCAAGCTGTTGCGGGAATCGCCGCTGGCCCATCGCGAAGGCGTTCGCGTCGTACGCGAGTTGATGCCGAGCCTCGCGATTCTGCTGCTGCAGCACGCCGATACGCCGTCGAGAGAGAAGCGCTGCGTGCTGCGACGGGCGCCCGACGGAGGCCCTGACGTACTCGAGATCCACTATGCGCTGGCGCCGGAAGAGCGTCGGCGAGCCGACCGTGCCGAGCGACACATTCTCCGGCACTTCCGGTCGCTCGGGTGCTACTGCATCAGGCGCGTCCGCGCCGGCCACGCCGCAAGCGTGCATTACGCGGGCACGCTGCCGATGACGGATCGGGGCACGGACCTGACCACGACCCCGGACGGCCGACTGCGCCCGACGCGCGGGGTCTACGTCGCCGACGGTTCCGTCTTTCCACACCTCCCGTCGAAGGGTCTCACGTTCACGATGATGGCCAACGCGAACAGGATCGGCACGCGCCTGGGTTCGGCGCTGGCAGGGCGTGGGCCTTAGTTTTCAGATCGTGGCGTCGAACTCAGACCTCCAGGAGCAACCGGCGGCGACATCGGCGGCAGCCGTTCGGCCCCGTATGTCGCGGGCCTTCCCCGTCGCCTGCGTCATCGCGCTGGCCACGCTCGTGGGCGCCTACTCGAACTCCTTCGACAACGAATTCCATTTCGACGATAGCCACGTCATCCAGACGAATCTGTACATCCGCAACCTGGGCAACGTACCGCTGTTCTTTCGCGACGCTACCACGTTCAGCAGCCTCCCGGCGAATGCAGGGTACCGGCCGCTCGTGAGCACGACACTCGCGCTTGACTACTGGATGGGCGGCGGCCTCAACACGCGCGCGTTCCACACGTCGCAGCTCGTAATGCTTGCCGCGCTTGGCGTCATGCTCTTTTTCGTGGTCCTCTGCGTCCTCAACGCCGCACACGCGCCGCCGTGGGGGCGATGGGCTGCGCTGGCGACTGCGACACTGTTTTGCATGCACACGACGAACACCGAGACGATCAACCTCATCCACGTGCGATCGGAGTTGTTGTCGCTGATGGGCATCGCCGGGTCGTTCCTGCTGTACATCTACCGCCCGGGAAGCCGGCGCTGGCACCTCTATCTGATTCCGATGGTGATCGGCGCGTTCGCAAAGACGCCAGCCGTGATGTTCGCGCCGCTCTTGCTGGTGTACCGCGTGCTGTTCGAGGAGCGGTTGTCGCTGCCAGATCTGTTCGCCCGCCGCTCGTGGCCGCGCGTGCGCGGAGCCGTGCTGCGAAGCCTGCCCGCATTCATCGTCGGAGCCGTCACCTTCTTCGGCGTAACATCAATGGACGCGCCGACGGTCGATCTCGGCGGCGGAAACCGGTGGCACTACCTCCAGACACAGGCGTTCGCGTGGCTGCATTACGGCCGCCTGTTTCTGCTGCCCGCCGGTCTGTCAGCCGATACAGACTGGAGACTGATCACGCAGTGGTACGACACGCGCGTGATCGCGGGATGTGCGTTCGTCGCGCTGCTCGTTCGTCTGGCCTGGGTATCGTCGAAAACACCCGCGCTCCGGCCGGCCGCGTTCGGCATCCTCTGGTTCTGCATTACGCTCCTCCCGGCATCGAGTATCATTCCGCTCGCAGAAGTCTCGAATGATCACCGCGCGTTCTTCGCGTTCGCGGGTCTGGCACTGGCTGCGGTCGCCGGTGCCGCGCACCTCGCCGCGTGGAGCGCGGAACGCTGGCCGGCGTTCGCACCCGCCGCCCCGCGTTTTCTCGCCGCTCTGCTCTGCATCGTCATCGGTGGCAATGCAATCGGCACGTACCAGCGCAACAAGGTCTTTCGCTCGGGCGAAACGCTGTGGCGTGACGTGACGGAGAAGAGCCCGACGAACGGCCGCGGACTGATGAACTACGGGCTGACGCAGATGGCGCAGGCGCGGTATGACGAGGCCAAGGATCTCTTCGACCGCGCCGCGGCGTTCAATCCGAACTACGCGACGCTCGAGATCAACCTCGCCATCGTCACCGATCGTCTCGGTCAGCCGGACGTCGCCGAGAGGCACTTCAAGCGGGCGCTCGAACTGAACGAGAGCAATCCGGCGTCGCATTCCTTCTACGCGGGATGGCTGCTGGAGCGCGGGCGCGTCGATGAGGCCATTGCGCATCTGGAGCGGGCAGTGGAGCTGGCGCCCGGCAACCTCGATGCCCGCTACAAGCTGATGACCGCATACGCCATGCGCACGCGCGTGGCGGAACTGCGAACATTGGTCATGGAAACGTTGCGGATCGCGCCGGGAGACGAGCAGGCCGGGCGCTACCTCGACGAGCGCGGTGACATCGTCCTTCCGGCGCTGCCGCAGGTGGTCGCGCTCACCGCCGCCGACTGGATCAACACGTCGCTGAACAGGTACAACGCCGGCGACTTTCAGGGCAGCATCGCCGCCGCCCGCGAGGCACTCGGTGTGGACCCGGGTTCCGCGGAGGCCTACAACAACATCGCTGCCGCATACGCGTCGCTGAGGCAGTGGGACGCCGCGATCGAAGCAGCAAATCAGGCGCTCCAGCTGAAGCCCGATTACACACTTGCGCGCAACAACCT
>Ga0326597_10010994_pt1 | contig 12022 bp, 8 predicted proteins | sample RVTome_12_FD_203789 | JGI IMG/M metagenome (GOLD analysis project Ga0326597, IMG submission 203789) | Soil microbial communities from uranium-contaminated site in the Upper Colorado River Basin, Wyoming, United States - RVT100D185 | ecosystem: Environmental > Terrestrial > Soil > Contaminated >... | reverse complement strand
ACCGCTCGGCGCCCGTTCTCGGTAGGCGGCAAACCCTTATACAATAGAGTTTTGCCTCGACTGCGGGGAGGCGCCCTATCCACGTGAACACCGCTGTTCAGGTCGACCCGGAAACCCGCCGCCACGCGTCGGCCGCCGTGGCCATCGCGGCCGACGGGAAGTTCCTTCGGAGCGGCGACGAGCGGTTTCTCGTCAAGGGCGTCACGTACGGCACCTTCGCCCCCGACCCCGACGGGTACCAGTTTCCCCCGCCCCCCCAGATCGCCGACGACTTCCGCCACATCGCCGAGCGCGGCCTGAACACGGTCCGCGTCTACACGCCTCCGCGGCGCGCGCTGCTCGACGAGGCCGCACGTCATGGCCTGCGCGTCATCGTCGGGCTGCCCTGGTCCCAGCATGTCGCGTTTCTCGACGACCGCGCGCTCAAGCGCAGCATCCGGCGCGACCTCGCCGCGACCGTGCGCCAGCTCGGCGATCACCCGGCGGCGCTGATGTTCGCCCTCGGCAACGAGATTCCCTCCCGCGTCGTCCGCTGGCACGGCCGGCTGCGGGTCGAGCGATTCCTGCGGAGCCTCTATCAGGACGCGAAGGAGGCGGCGCCCGAGGCGCTCCTCACGTACGTCAACTATCCTCCGACCGAGTTCCTCGACCTTTCGTTCTTCGACGTCTGCGCCTTCAACGTGTATCTCCACCGCGAGGCGGAGCTGCGCGCGTACCTGGCGCGGCTGCAGCACATCGCCGGATACAAGCCGTTGCTGCTGGCAGAGGCGGGCGCCGACAGCCTCCGCGAAGGGGAACTGGGACAAGCGGCGATCACGGCGATGCACCTCCGGGTGGCGCTCGAAGAAGGCGCGTGCGGCGCGGTGGCCTTCGCGTGGACCGACGAGTGGTGGCGCGGCGGCCACCCGGTCGAAGACTGGGCGTTTGGTCTCGTCGACCGCGCGCGGCGGCCGAAGGCCGCGGCGGCGGCTGTCACCTCGGCCTTCGCGGGCACGCCGTTCCCCGACGCGGCCAAGCGCGCCTGGCCGCGCGTCTCGGTCGTGGTCTGCGCGTACAACGCCGAGGAGACGATCGCGGACTGCCTGTCGGCGCTCGAGCGCCAGACGTACCCCGACTACGAGATCATCCTCGTGAACGACGGATCGAGCGACGGGACGGGGGCGATCGCGCGACGCTTCGCGCGCGTGCGGACGATCGACACCCCGAACGGCGGCCTGAGCGCCGCCCGCAACGTCGGCCTCGAGCACGCCGGCGGCGAGATCGTGGCGTATACCGACGCCGATACGCGCGCCGATCGTGATTGGCTGACCTTCCTCGTCCAGCCGTTCCTCACCTCCGACGTGGTGGGTTCCGGCGGTCCCAATGTCGTGCCGGGCGACGATCCGCCGATGGCGCAGTGCATCGCGCGCGCGCCGGGCAGTCCGACGCACGTGCTGCTCGACGACCGCATCGCCGAGCACGTGCCGGGCTGCAACATGGCGTTCCGGCGCGAGGCCCTCGTCGCAATCGGCGGCTTCAATCCAATCTACATGCGCGCCGGCGACGATGTGGACGTCTGCTGGCGGCTGCAGGCGAAGGGCTGGAGGATCGGCTTCGCGTCTTCGGCTCTCGTGTGGCATCACCACCGATCGTCGGTCAGGGCGTACTGGCGCCAGCAGGTCGGGTACGGGGAGGGCGAGCGCTGGCTGATGGCGCACCACCCCGAAAAGTTTCTCGACGGCCGGATGCTGTGGCACGGACGGATCTACAGTCCGCTTCCCTTCGTCCGATCGCTCTGGGGCGAGCGGATCAACGCGGGAGTATGGGGCACGTCGGCGTTCCCGTCGGTCTATCGCACCGACGTTCACCCGTTCGCGTTTCTGCCCCATTCGGTCAAGTGGCAGACGCTCTCGTTCCTGTTCGCGATCGCGGGGCTGCTCGTCGCGGCGACCCGGCAGCATCCGTGGGCGGCGGCGCTGCTGCTGGGCGCCGGAATCGTCGGGCTCGTCGCGACGATTGCCAAGAACATCGCGTACGCGAGGCGCTCGGACCTCGATTCGCTGCCGGGGAACAGGCTCTGGTGGCGGGCGATGGTCGCGTACCTGCACTTCATCCAGCCGTTCGCGCGGCTCGCCGGACAGATTCGCGGGGTGCTCTCGCCGCCCCAGGTGGCCCTGCCGGTCGCCCGGCGCCAGACCAGCCGGGGACCGCGGCCCTCGGTCCGCGAGGCCTGGCGCGCGCTGCTGCTGCTCTCGGGCAACGTCGTGGAGGATCGCTACTGGAGCGAAGACTGGACGACGGCGGATCGGGTGCTTACGCGGCTGACCGACTGGCTGCGCCGGTCGCGGGCCGTGCGGGTCGTGGCGGTGGATGACGGCTGGGCGCACGACCGCGACGTCAGCGTACTCGTCGGCCGGTGGGCCTGGCTGGACGTGCGGGCGCTCGTCGAGGATCACGGAGCGGGCCGGGGGCTGCTGCGCGTCGGCACGCATCTGCGCCCCACCGGCTACGGAGTCGCCAGCGCCTTCGCCCTGGCGGCGCCGCTGCTGGCGGGGGCGAGCGCCGGCGTCGCGCTGCGGTGGCCGCTGGCCGGCGGGGCCGCCGCCGCCGCCGCCCTCGCGGTGACCGGCTTCACCGCGTGGCGCACGGCTCAAGCCACGGCCATCCTGCATCGCGGGGTGAGCGAGGTGGCCAAGGGTCAGGGCATGACGCCGATGAAGTCCGGCCCCGCGCGCGTGCCGCTCGTCGCGCCGTCGCTGCTCCGCAGCTACGGACTGCGGAGCGCCGCCATCTTCGTCGTGATGATTCTCGCGCTGGGGGCGGGCACTTTCATGCTGCGCGAAGCAGCCACCGCGCAGGTGCTCGGCACCCGGACCGGCGGGGACGGCGGCCCCGCCATTCAAGCCTGGCCCGACACGCCCGGCGGCATCACGGTGGCGCCGACGGGGGACGTGTATTTCGCGGATTCCCAGCGCCACGTGGTCCGCCGCATCGACGTCCGGAACAACGTCACGACCGTCGCCGGCCACGACACGCTCGGCGCGGGATTCTCGGGCGACGGCGGTCCGGCGACCGAGGCGCAGCTCTACGCGCCGGACGGCCTCGCGATCGCCCCCGACGGCGACCTGCTGATCGCAGATTCGTACAACGACTGCGTCCGCCGGGTGGACCTGGAGACCGGCGTCATCACGACGATTGCGGGATCAGGGGACCACGGATACGACGGCGACGGCAAGCCGGCGACCCAGGCCGCCCTCAACACGCCGAGCGCGGTGGTGGCGGCGCCCAACGGCGACATCTACATCGCCGATCGGCTGAACTACCGCATCCGGATGATCGATCACGTCACCGGCTTCATTCACACCGTCGCCGGCACCGGCGTGCCGAGCGGCCTGGACTTCGTCGGCGACGGCGGCCACGCCACGGCGGCCTTTCTGAACATGCCGAGCGATCTGGCGATCGGGCCGACGGGCGACCTGTACATCGCCGACATGCATCACCAGCGCGTGCGCAAGATCGACGCGCGGACGCGAATCATCACCACCGTCGCCGGCAACGGCCAGTGGGGCTACAGCGGGGACGGCGGCCCGGCCCCGCAGGCGGCCCTGGCCGGTCCGGCGGGCATCGCGCTGGCGCCGGCCGGCGCACGGGACGTCACGCTCTTCATCGCCGACTACTACAACGGCCGGGTGCGGGCGGTGGGCCCCGACGGCATCATCCGCGATGTCAGCGAGGAAGGGCGCGTGACGTTCGGGGCGCCGACCCGGGTGGCGTTCGCGCCGCGCCGATCCACGCTGTGGGTGGCGGATGAGAGCCTGGACCGGCTCGTCGCGCTGCGTCTCCGCGGCCTGGCGCCCGGCGTCACGCCGGCGCGGCCGCCCGGCGGGGCCGGCGCGCCGCCGCAGGGCGTCGAATGACCACGCCTGCCGCGCGGCCGGACCGTCCGCTGCTGCCCTGGACGCTGTCGTTCCTGCGGCCGTACCGCGGGCGCGCCGTCGTGCTGTCGATGCTGCTCCTGCTGGAGGTCGCGCTCGGCGCCCTGCAACCCTGGCCGCTCAAGATCGTCATCGACAACATTCTCGACAACGAGCAGCATCCGTTCCCGGAGCCGATCCGCTCGTGGCTGACGGCGACCGTCAGCGGCAGTCTCGTGGCGATGCTCGTCCTGGTGGTCGTAGCGGGCGTGCTGCTGCAGGTCATCAGCGAGCTCATCTCGGCGCGCGCGACACAGCTGCAGGTCGACACCGGCCAGCGCATGGTGTACGACCTCCGGGCGCGCCTGTTCCAGCACCTCCAGTCGCTCGGCCTGCATCATCACCTCACGCGGAACACGGGGGATGCGGTGTACCGCATCGACGTGGATGCGTACGCGATCGAGAACCTCGTCATGAGCGGCCTCTTTCCGCTCGCCACCTCGGTCACGACGCTGGTGGTGATGTTCGTGATCCTGCTCAAGCTCGAAGTGAGCGTGGCGCTCCTCTCGCTGAGCGTGGTGCCCTTTCTGTACGTCAGCCTGCGGTATTACACGAAGACGCTGGTGACGCGCACCGAGCGGGTGAAGGAGCTCGAATCGACGCTGATCGAGCGCCTCTACGAGGTGTTCTCCGCCATTCGCCTCGTCAAGAGCTTCGCGCGGGAGCCGCACGAAGCGCGCCGCTACACGGCCTTCGGCCAGCAGGTGATGAACGCGCGCATCGCCGTCACCTGGCAGGAATCGCTCTTCGCCGTCGTCGTCAGCGCGATCACGATCCTCGGGACCGCGCTCGTGGTCATCGTGGGCGGCGTGCACGTGATGCGGGGACGCATGACGGTCGGCGAGTTGACAGTCGTGATCGCCTATCTGGGAGCCGTGTACGGGCCGCTGTCGTCGATCGCGCACACGACCGGACAGCTCCAGGGGGCGATTGCCGGCGCCAAACGCGTGCGCGCCGCGCTGGCGATCGCGCCCGAAACCGACGAGGCCGGCGATGCCATCGAGGCCGGCGATCTCCGGGGCGATATCCGGTTCGAAGAGGTCGGGTTCACCTATCCGGACGGCACCAAGGTCCTGCACGACGTGAGCTTCGGCGCCAGACCGGGCGAAATGGTCGCGCTCGTCGGCCTGACCGGCGCCGGCAAGACCACGCTCGTCAGCCTCATTCCGCGGTTCTACGAGGCGACGGCGGGCCGGGTGCTAATCGACGGCGTGGACGTGGGGCAGTACCGCGTGCGATCGCTGCGCGAGAAGATCGCGATCGTGCTGCAGGACCCGGTGCTCTTCGCGGGCACGATTGCCGACAACCTGCGGTACGGCCGGCTGGACGCCACCGACGAGGAGATCGAAGCCGCGGCGCGCGCCGCGCACGCGCACGAGTTCATCGCGCGCCTGCCGAAGACGTACGCCACCGAGATCGCCGAGGCCGGCGGCGGGCTGTCGGGCGGGGAGCGCCAGCGGCTGAGCGTCGCGCGCGCGATCCTGAAGAAGGCGCCGATCCTGATTCTCGACGAGCCGACCTCGTCGCTCGACGCGATCTCCGAGGAGACCGTCTTCGCGGCCCTGCGCCGGCTGCGCGCGAATCGCACGACGATCGTCATCGCGCACCGGCTCTCCACGGTGCGCGACGCCGATCGGATCCTCGTGCTGGATGGCGGACGGATAGCCGCGCAGGGCACGCACGACGAGCTGCTGCGCGCGAGCCAGCTCTATCGCCGGATGTGCGCCAGGCTCTCGGTGGGCCGCTCGCTCGACGAGCCGGAGAGCGTCGACGAGCTGATCCAGGCGATCCGCCCGTGACCCATCGACGAGCCGGGGGCGCACCGTGAAGATCCTGGTCGCGGGCATCATCGCCCGCTACCCCTTCGGCGGGGTCACCTGGTGCTCGTTGATGTACCTGCTCGGCCTTCGGGCGCTCGGCCACGAGGTCTTCTACATCGAGGACACCGGCGAGTGCGTGTACGATCCCGTCCAGAACGCCCTCTCGACCGATCCCGCCTACGGTACGACCCACATCCAGCAGTCGCTCGAACCGTTCGGGCTCGGCGATCGCTGGGCGTTCGTCAATTACGACGGCACGTATCACGGGCGAAGCGCGGAGCAGGTGCGGCGATTCTGCGCCGACGCGGACCTCTTCCTGAACCTGTCCGGCGGCTCCTGGTTCTGGCGCGAGGAGTACGCGCGCATTCCGCGGAGCGCGTTCATCGATTCCGATCCCGCGTTCACTCAGCTCGCGATCGCCAAGGCGGAGCCGTGGTACGTCGAGTTCTTCCGGCGGTTCGATCGCCTGTTCACGTTCGGAGCGAACATCGGCACGCCGGCGTCGCCGATCCCGGCGGGCGAGTTCCGGTGGCACCGGACGTGGCAGCCGATCGCCCTCGACCAGTGGCGCACCGACCGCGCCCCCGGAGAGCGGTTCACCTCGGTGATGAGCTGGCAGTTCGAGAGCTTTACCGACGTCGGGGGCAACAAGGATCAGGAGTTCGTCAAGTTCCTCGATCTGCCCTCGCGCACGTCGCAGCCGTTCGAGCTGGCGATCAACGGCCCGCAGGCGCTGCTCCGGGCGCACGGATGGTCCACGGTGGAGGCGATGGGCGTGTCGCGTACGATCTGGGAGTATCGCGACTTCATCCACCGATCGCGCGGCGAATTCGGCGTTGCCAAGCACACGTACGTGGCGACCCATTCGGGCTGGTTCAGCGACCGCACCGAGTGCTACCTCGCCTCGGGACGCCCCGCCCTCGTGCAGGATACCGGCTGGACCGCGCATCTGCCCGCGGGCGAAGGGCTGCTCGCCTTCTCGTCGCCCGATGAAGCGCTCGCCGGTATCGACCGGATCAACTCGGACTACGCCCGCCACGCGCGGCGCGCCCTCGACATCGCTCGCGAGCACTTCGACGCGAACCGCGTGCTGCCTCCCCTGCTCGAGGTGGCGTGCGGATGACGCCGCCGCTTCGCATCGCGCACGTGGGCCCGGTGGCCACCTCGATTCCTCCCGGGAAGTCGGGGTCGGTCCAGGAGATGACCTCGCTGCTCACCGAGGGGCTGGTCGCGCGCGGGCTCGACGTGACGCTGTTCGCGACGGGCGACTCCCGAACCGCGGGCAAGCTCCACGCGACGTTCGCCCACGGGTACTGGCACGACGAGCACATGTGGCCGTGGGAGCTGTACGAGATGCTCAACCTCGCCGCCGCCGTCGAGCGGGCGCGCGAGTTCGACGTCATTCACTACGAGGCCACGTCCTACCCGATGTCGCTCGCGTTCGCGCGGCTGTCGCCGGCCCCCATCGTGCAGACGCTGCATCACTCGCCGACGCCGGAGGAGGTCGCCTTGTGGGCTCGCTATCCGGAGGCGCCGTTTGTCGCGATCTCCCGCGAGCAGGCGCGCCTGCTTTCGGGGCTCAACGTGGCCGGCACCGTGCTCCACGGCATCGACACGGCCCGCTTCGCGTTCCGGGAGCTCCCGGAGGACTACCTGCTCTTCCTCGGGCGGTTCACCGAACGCAAGGGGGTGCTGCAGGCCATCGAGGTCGCCAGACGGGTCGGCATGCGCCTCGTGCTCGCGGGCGCCGAAACGCCGTACTACCACGACGCGGTGGCGCCGCACGTGGACGGCACGCACGTGGTCTACGCCGGCGAGGCGGATTTCGACACGAAGGTGCGGTTGTACGGCGGTGCCCGGTCGCTTCTCTATCCGGTGCAGGGGTGCGAACCGTTCGGCCTCGTGCTGGCGGAAGCGATGGCCTGCGGCACGCCGGCCGCCGCGCTCGATCGCGGCGCGGTCCGCGAAGTCGTCGACGACGGCCTGACCGGCGTCGTCTTCGAGAGCGTGGACGAGATGGCGGGCGGGCTCGCACGCGTGTTCGCGCTCGATCGCGGCCGGGTGCGGCGGCACGCGGTCGCGCGCTTCGGCGTCGATCGCATGGTGGACGAGTACGTCGAGGTATACCGGCAAGTCGTGGAGGCACGTCGTGAATCCCGAGCGCCGGGACAGTAGCGAAGCGTTGGCGGGACGGACGATTCTCGCCGTGTTCGCGCATCCGGACGACGAGTCGCTCGCCTGCGGCGGGACGCTCGCGCGGCTCGCCGACGAAGGCGCCCGCGTGATTCTCGTGTGCGCCTCGCATGGCGAGCTCGGGTCGCCGGAGGGGCCGGTGTCCAACGACGAGCTGGGACGCACCCGGACAGCCGAAGTGCGCGAGGCGGCCAGGGCGCTCGGGATTGCCACCGTCATCGTCCTCGACCACCCGGACGGCGATTTACGGTGGGCGCGCATTGCCGAGTTCCATGCGGACATCGTGATGGCCATCCGGCGGTACGCTCCGGCCGCGGTGATCACCTTCGGCGAGGACGGCTTGTACTGGCACCCCGATCACATCGGCGTCTTCGAGCGGACGACGGCCGCGGTCCGATCGCTGGGAATCGACGCACCGGCGCTCTATTACGTGACGATGCGCCAGGGCATGATGCGCACGATCGTCGATGCGGCGACCGCCCGGGGCTGGACGCCGCCGCGGAATGGATTCTGGAGCCTCGCCCCCGACGCGTTCGGCGCCGCGGCCCAGCCCCCCGGCTTCGTCGTCGACGTCCGGGACCAGGTTCCGCGCAAGCTCGCCGCGATTCTGTGTCATCGCACGCAGATGGGATCCGGGCACCCGCTCGACCAAATCCGCGATCAGGACGCGCGCGACTGGCTCGGCATCGAGCAGTTCCAGCGCGCGCCGAACGCCGCAGCGCGCCATCGCGTGCTCGAGGAGCTCGGCCGGCCTTGGGGCGAGTGACTTCGGACCGGTCTGACGTATGCGCCTAGCCACGCTGGACATCCTGCGCTGCCCGTACTGCGGGGGACGGCTGGAGCTCGTGACGTCCCTCCACCACCGGCGCGAGGGCGACGAGATCCACGACGGCATCCTCGGCTGCCACTGCTGCATCTTTCCCGTCGTGGCGGGCATTCCGGTCCTGCACCTGCAGCCGCAGGCGGTCGCCGCGCGCGAGCACATCGAGGCCGGACGGCCGGAGCCCGCGCTGCGCGCGATGATTGGCGTCGAGGGCGACCGCGAGGCCGCCGCGTTCACCGCCGTGGCCGCGTCGGACCGCTCCACCTACCGCGAGGTGGTCGAGGCGCTCGGACCGGGCTTCGAGGGCGGCTACTTCCTGTACCGCTTCTCGGATCCGACCTACCTGGTCGCCGAGGCGGTCGTGCGCGCCGTTGCCGGCGTCGTGCTGCGGGGGAGGCGGCGCGCGGTCGACCTGTGCGGTGGATCGGGCCACCTGACTCGTGCGCTGATGGACCTGTCGTCGCCCCCGCCCGTGCTGGCCGACCTGTACTTCGCGAAGGTGTGGCTCGCGCGCCGCTTCACCGCGCCGGGGTGCGAGCCCGTCTGCTGCGACGGCAACTCGCCGCTGCCGTTCACCCGCGGCGCCTTCGGTCTCGCGATGTGCTCGGACGCGTTTCAGTACATCTGGACGAAGCGCCGGTTCGTGGCGGAGATGGCGCGCCTCATCGACCACGACGGCGAGCCTGGCGCGGTGGTGATCAGCCACACGCACAACGAGCTCGCCTGGAGCGCTTCGCTCGGCCAGCCGTTGTCGCCCGACGGGTACCGGGATCTCTTCGAGACCCTCCCGCCGAGGATCTTTGCGGAATCCGGTCTCTTCGCCGACATCATCAACGGCGGACCGCTGGCTCTTTCACGCCACGACACCGCGGAGGCGCTCGCGGGCGATCCGGCGCTCACGATCGTCGCCACGCGCCATCCGGGCGTCCTCGCGCCCCACGCGCTCGAAGGGCCGTCGGCCGCGCGCGGCGAGTTCCGCGTCAATCCGCTCTACGAGACCGCGGCCGAAGGCGGTCGGCTGCGCCTGCGGCTGCGCTTTCCGTCGCCCGATTACGAAGAGGAATACGGCGCGTGCCGTCAGTACCTGCCGGAGGAAACGACGATCGAGGTGGAGGCGCTGCGGGCGCTCGAGGCGGGCGCCGCCCCCGGAGAGCTGGCCGATCTGCTCCGCCGGCGCGTCGTCCTCGATCTGCCGAAGCGGTACTACTGAAACGTCACTGCCGGCGGCAGTCGGCCGCGACGCGAGCGGCGCCCATGTTGCCGGCGCCGTACGTCGGCGCATCCTGACGGGAGCCGGCATCCCTTCGTGGACGGGCTCGGGGCCGGAGCAGGGCTTGCGGAAGTCTCCCGTCCCGCGGCCATCGACGTGAGCTGAGACAGGACTTCGCCCAGTTTCCCGCCGGCCACATCGCGTGCGAGCCGCCGCAGAGCGACGGCGACGACCTCGTTGTGGTGGAGACTCTCCTGGCTCCGTGTCCTTTCATGACCCGCACGGTCATCACCGTCACGTCTTGCTCGTCGATCTCGATCTCCTCCAGCACCCTCTTGAGGTAGTAGAGGCTGTTGTAATCGCGGGCGGTGACCAGCACTCCGCCGGGACGCACGTGAACCAGACCGCGGAAGGCTCGGCCGGACAGAGATGCTATGCAGCGCGATCCACGTGTGCAGTTCCGAGCAGATTAGTGTGGCGTCCGGCAGCGCGAGCCCGTCTATGTCGCAGGACGCCCGCGGCGAGGCTCGCGGGAGTCCTAAATAGCGACAGGCATAGAACCTGAAGATCGCCAAGTCTACGCGGGTGGACTGGCGCGGAGTTCCGTATATCCGGTACTATGTATGTCGAGCGGTCAGCGGTCCGATCTCCTGAGCAACTTTGCTGAATGTCCAACTCTGAGCGAACTCTACCCGACTTCGAGTCGCCCCCGGTCATCGAAGTCGCGCTCGGTGTTCAGTTCGATCCGCCGCTGGCGTTAACGTCCGCGCACCTCGGCCGCATCTGGGAGATCTATCAGAGGCGTTTTCCAAAGACGCAAGACCAGCCCCCGTTGCCGTCCGTCATCGAGACTCCGGACGCGAAGGTATCACCCGGTCCAAGCGTGCAGTTCGTAGGAGTCCCGCCGCTTCCGCGCTGTTGGTTCTTGAACGAAGCCGAAACCGAGCTGATTCAAATTCAGAAAGACAGGTTTGTTCGCAACTGGCGGAAGGTGCAAGTCGGCGATGTGTACCCACGGTACGAACAAATCAGAGATGGGTTTCGTGATGACTTGGATGCGCTAGTCGCATTTGCTTCCCGTGAGCGCCTTGGCGAGGTGCGGCCAACACAGTGCGAGGTTACGTACGTCAATCACATCCGGGCAGGAGCGGTTTGGCAGAGTCACAGCGAGGTTCAGAGAGTTGTGGCGCTTTGGCGTGGGAACCCGAAACCGGGAGCCGGGTTCCTTCCGGAACCAGAGGATGTGCGCTTCGCAGTCCGCTATGTGATCACCGAGGATTCAGGACAGTTTCTGGGACGTTTGAATGTTGATCTCCAGCCCGGCTTTCTGACCAGTGACCAGAGCCCGATCCTTGTTCTCACGCTCACTGCGCGTGGTCGGCCTGATGGTTCAGGATTGCAGGGTGTTCTGAACTTCTTGAATCGAGGCCGTGAGTGGATTGTCAGAGGCTTTACTGAGATCACTACGGAGGCGACGCAACAACAGGAGTGGAAGAGGACTAAGTGATGAAACAGCTTTTGTCAGAGAAAGACCGATCGGTCGTGGCGGCGATGGTACCTTTTGGCGGGGAACTGGCATCAACGAGCGTAACCGCTAGAATGCCGTCCTCGGTATGGGATATGCCTACACCTCATTATTGGGCGAGTTCAACGACAACCGAATCGTTCTACGAGGCGGCAGGTGGTCCTGGTTTCGAAATGTCAGTATTTCTATTCGGTGCCCCACTTCGTCCAATCCGAGTTCTTGTACGTGGAACGCTTCAAAACGCACCAGACTGGCTCGGACCGGCTGAAGCTGGCCTGCAGAAATTCCGATTACTCCGACCTGGGTGGGATTCGTACAACGCGCCCGCTGTCGACTCCATACAGATCGGAGCCGCGCGTGAGCTGTTGCAAGTATTGGCGTCCGAGAACGTCCCAGCTCCTAGCCTCACGCTGACGAGTGGTGGACAGATCCAGGTAGAGTGGCATACCACTAGTAAGGATTTGGAAATCCGCGTGCTGTCCCCTGGCCACTTTTCGG
>Ga0326597_10010993_pt1 | contig 12022 bp, 11 predicted proteins | sample RVTome_12_FD_203789 | JGI IMG/M metagenome (GOLD analysis project Ga0326597, IMG submission 203789) | Soil microbial communities from uranium-contaminated site in the Upper Colorado River Basin, Wyoming, United States - RVT100D185 | ecosystem: Environmental > Terrestrial > Soil > Contaminated >... | reverse complement strand
GTGCTGGTGCTGGCCGCCGGCAGCGGCGTCGGCCAGGCCGCCGTGCAGGTCGCCTTTCTCCACGGCGCGCGGGTCTTCGCGACCGCGGGATCGGAGGAGAAGCTCGAGCGCGCGCGCGCGCTCGGCGCCTACGAAGTGATTCACCATCACAAGCAGGACATCGCCGAGGAGATCAAGCGGCTCACCAACCGCCGCGGCGTCGACGTCGTCATCGAACATGTGGGAGAGGCGACGTGGGCGAAGAGCGTGCGGTCTCTGGCGCGCGGCGGGCGTCTGGTCACATGCGGGGCGACCACGGGGTGGAACGGCGCGCTGGATCTCCGGGCGCTGTTCAGCAAGCAGCTGTCGATCGTGGGCGCGTACATGGGGACGAAGGGAGAGCTGCTGCGCGCGGCGCGGTTCTTCTTCGCCGGTCAGCTCAAGCCGGTCGTGGATCGCACGTATCCGCTCGCGGAGGCGGCGGCGGCCCAGCGGCGGCTGGAAGAATCGGGTCAGTTCGGCAAGATCGTGCTCGAGGTGTGAATGCGCCTCCAGGGCTTCGGGGTCGGCGTCTTCGGTGCCGTCGCGCTCGTCAGCGTCGTGCTGGCGGTGTCCATCGTCTGGTTGTTTCTCACCAATCCGGTGACGGTGGCCAATGCCGTCAACGAAGGCGACCTCTCACCGTTCCTTCGCGAGCTCGCGGAGGTGCTGTTCGCGGCGCTGCAGGGTCTGCTGAAGTATCTGTGATGCCGGCGGCATGGGCGCGGCGGGGCCGTGATGCGTAGGCCGACGCTCGCGCCGGGGCTCGGGGGCGGCGCGCCGGTGTCGGTCGACGTCATCCGGGAGCATCTCGGCCTGTGGAAATCGGATACCCTCGACACGCTGGCATCGCTCCGCGAGTGCCGGCAGCGGGTCGAGGAGCAGGCGAAGCAGCTCGAAAACCCCAAGGCCGCGCTCGAGTTCATCGACTTCTTCGCCGACCTGTTCGCGCGCGCGGCGACCGAGCTCGATCGCCTCGCGTCGGAACTGGCCGGCGGGCCGGGCCGAGCCCATCTCGACGCGCTGCGCCAGCTCGCCAGCAACGCCGCCGCGGAGCAGCGGCGGTGCCTGATCTTCACCGACAAGTGGCTCAACAAGCCGCTCCCCTACGAGCAGCTGCGTCCGCTGCTCACTCGGATCTCGACCGGCGCGCGCGAGCAACTGGCGGACTATCGGGAGCTCGGCACGGCGGCCACGCGCCTCGAGGCGATCGTCGGTCCCGAGCCCGGCCGCGAGGCGGACGGCCGGCCGCTCGACCGCCGCGCGCTCTTCACGCGCTGGTTTGGTCGCTGACGAGCGCCCGCTTCAGGAACCGCGTCAGCACCCACCCGTCGACGAACTTGAACGGCGTCTTGCCGGTGCTGTAGTGCCCGCACCGCAAGGCCGTGACGTCGTGAGGAATCTGGCGCTCCCGGAACTCGCGGACGAGGTCCTCGGACAGATCGACGGGGAACGTCAGGTCGTAGCGTGCGTAGACGAGCAGCGTCCGGCGATCCCGCACGCGATCGAGGTACCAGCGGGGGCTGATTGGCTTCCACAGCGCGCGGAGCAGATCGAGATCGACGTGGCCATCCAGCCCTTCCCGGACGTGACGCGTCGAAATGCCGCGCCACACCACGTCCGCGAAGTAGGGCGAGATGTGATTGAGCGCTTGCGCCCGCAGCAGCGGCTCATGGGCGGTCGTCAGCAGCGCGAGACAGGAGCCGAGGCTGGTGCCGAGAATGCCGATGCGGTCGAACCCCTCGGCCGCCAGCCAGGCGATGGCTCTCCGCGCGTCGAGCACCGCCTGGCGGCACACCTGCACGGTGCGCGCGACGTTCGCGCTCACGATGTAATCGGCGCGATGCAGCTCCGGCGGCATGCGCTGATCGTGATACGGAAGGCTCAGCCGCAGCGCGGTCATCCCGTTCATCGCCAGCAGCCGGCAGAGGCCGACGTGACCGCCCGGGTCGGCGTTCCACTGCGGGAGGACGAGGACCGCCGCTCGGGGCGCCGGTGGACCGGAACGCGCGCGCCCGGAACGCCGTCTCGCCCGGGCCGGAAACAGCCGGGCATGGACCGTGTTGTTCTCGCGGTGCGGCGTCTCGAGCGCGCTCGGAAACGTGAGCGGGCGATCGCCCGAGGGCGACGCCGCGCCCACGGCGTAGTTGACGATGGGAGGCGGCGTGAAGAAGGCGTCTGTATCGGTCATCACCTGGGCCACCCATCGATCGAGGATCTCGGACGGCGTCGCGCCGCCGCGATGGCTGCGATGACCGTTGGGCGGCACCCACTCGAGACCCCAGTCGAAGGGGCCGACGACGCGATCCTTGGTCACTGCGGCGAGCCTGCGCTCCCAGGCATGGAAGAGGGCTTGAAGCATGCGTCCTCCATGCTATACTCATCGGTCGGCGGTCTCGAAGGGTGCCGCGCCAGATAAGCCGTAGACAAGCAGATGAGACGCATGCCGTTCATGTTCGACACGCGAAAGTGCACCTGGCGAAAGCGGGCCACCCGTGTCGAAGGAGTTGTGCTCGGCCGCTAATCGCCCTGACATTCGAGCTGACCCTGCCGACACGGTTTCACCGCGTCGGCTTTTTTTTTGTGACCGCGCCCCCTGGCGGATAGTCGCCATCAACCACCGCCGCTGGCGATCGACGCCGCCGGCGGCCGGTCGCGGGGAAGGGGCCCGCGACGAAGGACGCACATGATTCCCGTTGGCATTCTGGGCGCGACCGGCATGGTCGGCCAGCAGTTCATCGCGTTGCTCGCCGCGCACCCGTGGTTCAAGGTCGAGTGGCTCGGCGCCAGCCAGCGTTCGGAAGGCAAGGCCTTTCGCGACGCGGCCGCCTGGCGCCTGTCGGACCGCCTGCCCGAGGACGTGGCGCGGCGAACCGTCGACGCGGCGACGCCCGGCCGGGCGCCGAAGCTCGTGTTCTCCGGCCTCGATTCGTCGGTCGCGGGCGAGATCGAGGGGGCCTTCGCGCAGGCGGGGCACATCATCGTGAGCAACTCGCGCAACTACCGGATGGAGCCGGCGGTTCCGCTGCTCATTCCCGAAATCAACGCGGACCATCTCGCCCTGCTCGACCTCCAGGCGGCCGCCTGCGGCTGGAAAGGGCGGATCATCACCAATCCGAACTGCTCGACGGTGGTGCTCGCCACGGCGCTCGCGCCGCTGCGCCAGTTCGGGCTGAAGACGACGATGATCACGACGCTGCAGGCCATCTCGGGCGCCGGCTATCCGGGCGTGCCGTCGTGGGACATTCTCGGGAACGTGATCCCGCACATCGGCGGCGAGGAAGAGAAGATCGAGACCGAGACGAGGAAGATACTCGGCACGCTCTCCAAGGGCGGCGTCGAGCTCCACCCGGTGACGGTCAGCGCGACGACCACGCGCGTGGCCGTCCAGAACGGCCACACCGAGTCCATTTCCGTGGGCCTCGAGCAGCGCCCGACGCCGGAAGAGGTGATCGAGGCGTGGACGTCGTTCCGCGGCCGCCCGCAGGCGCTGGAGCTTCCGTCGGCGCCGCCGCAGCCGATCGTGTACCTGCGCGAGGCGAACCGGCCGCAGCCAATCCTCGACGTCAACCGCGACGGCGGGATGACCGTCACGATCGGCCGCCTGCGGCCCTGCCCGCTGTTCGACTACAAGTTCGTGGCACTCGGTCACAACACGATTCGGGGCGCAGCCGGCGCCGCCATTCTCAACGCCGAGCTCATGCACCGCGAGGGCCTGTTGTGAACGTGATCATGAAGTTCGGAGGGACGTCGGTCGCCGACGCGGAGGCGATGAACCGCGTGATCGCGATCGTCCGGCGTCATCTGGACATGAGCGCGGCCGACCAGCCTCCCGTCGTCGTCGTGTCCGCGATGTCCAAGGTGACCGATCGGCTCATCGAGACCGGACGCCTCGCCGGGGCGGGCGACGACAGCGCCGCCGCGAAGGTGTTGAGCGATCTCCGGGAGCGGCATCTGGCGGTGGCGGCCGCCCTGGTCGCCGGGGGCGCGCTGGCGGAGCTGACCCGGCAGCTGGACGAGGACTTTTCGGTGCTGGCCGACGGCCTTCCAGGCTTCGCCGCCCAACTCGAGGTGACGCCGCGGGCGCACGATGCGCTGGTCGCGCTGGGCGAGCTGGCCAGCAGCCGGATCATGGCGGCGGCCTTCGCCGCCGAGCACGTCCCCTCGGCATGGGTCGACGCCCGCGCGGTCCTCGTCACCGACAACGAGCACACGGCGGCGGTGCCCGACATGGACGCGACGCGGCGCCGTGCGCGCGAGCTGATCGGCCCGAGACGGGCCGCCGGCGAGGTGGCCGTGACCGGAGGCTTCATCGGCGCGACCGCCGCCGGCGTCACGACGACGCTCGGGCGGGGCGGGTCGGACTACTCGGCGGCGATCTTCGGCGCCTGTCTCGACGTCGACGAGATTCAGATCTGGACCGACGTGGACGGCATGCTGACGGCCGATCCGCGCGTGGTGGCCGAGCCCAAGCTCGTTCCGCAGCTCTCGTTCCTCGAGGCGTCGGAGCTGGCGTATTTCGGCGCCAAGGTGCTGCACCCCAGCACGATCCTGCCGGCGGTCGAGAAGAACATCCCGGTGCGGATCCTCAACTCGCGGCGGCCGCAGGTGATGGGCACGATGATCACGGCAGAAGGCCGTGCGCACGACGGCCTGACGGCGCTGGCGTGCAAGCGGGGCGTCACGGTGGTCGACATCACGTCGACGCGGATGCTGATGGCGCACGGGTTTCTGCGCCGGCTCTTCGAGGTGTTCGAGCGCTTCAAGACGCCGGTGGACGTCGTCACGACCTCCGAGGTCAGCGTGTCGGTGACCGTCGACAACCCGCGGCGGCTCGACGACATCGTCGACAACCTGCGCAAGTTCGCCGAGGTGGCGCTCGAACGCGAGATGGCGATCGTGTGCATTGTCGGCGAGAACCTGCGGGTCGACCCGGCGCTCTTCGGGCGGGCGGTCACGTCGCTCCAGCGGGTGCCGCTTCGCCTCGTCTCGCAGGCCGCCTCGCGCCGGAACATCACCTTCGTGATGCGCGACGCCGACGTGCCGGAAGCGATGAGCCGGCTGCACGGGGAGTTTTTCAACGAGGTAACATCTCCCCCGCGGCGGTGACGCGGCGGCCGGGGGCGGAGCGCTTCAGCATGCGGATCCTGCTGGTGGGTCACGGACGGATGGGGCGGCTCGTCGAGAGCCTGGCGGGGCAGTACGGCTGCGAGGTCGCGGGGATCGTCGACCCGCAGTCGCCGTCGCACGCCGCGGGCGTCGAGGATGCCCGATGGGGCGCCGTCGACGTCGCCGTCGATTTCACCTCGCCCGACGCCGTGATGGCGAACGTGCCGCTGCTCGCCAGGCGGCGGATCAACGTCGTCCTCGGCACGACGGGGTGGCAGCAGCATGAGCCGGCGCTCCGCCAGGCGATCGCTCAGGCGGGCACCGGGATTGTCGCCGCGCCCAACTTTTCCTCCGGCGTCGTGCTGTTCGAGGCGCTGGTGGCGGCCGCCGCCAGGCTCTTGGCCGGTCAGGACGACTTCGGGGCGTTTCTCCACGAGGCCCACCACGCAATGAAGCAGGACGCGCCGTCGGGGACGGCGCTGCTGCTCAAGCGTGCCATGGAGCGCGCCGGCTTCGATCGCCCGATCGACGTGGCCTCGACGCGCGCCGGCCACATTCCCGGCACGCACACGATTGGCTTCGACGGATCGTCGGAATCGATTACGCTGACCCACACGGCGCGGGATCGCAGCGCGTTCGCCCGCGGCGCGCTCGTGGCCGCCCGTTGGGTTCAAGGGAAGCAGGGCTGGTTCACCATGCACGACGTGTTGGGGGTGCCAAGATGAAAGCCAACTGGACCGGCGTCGGCACGGCGCTCGTGACCCCGTTCACCAAGGCCGGCGAGCTCGACGAGCAGGCGGTCCGCCGGCTTGGACGCCGGCAGATCGATGCCGGCATCCATTTCCTGGCGCCGTGCGGCACCACGGGCGAGAGCCCGACGCTCACCCATGCCGAGCGCGTGCGGATCGTCGAAATCGTGGTCGATGAAGCCGGCGGCAGAGTGCCTGTACTGGCCGGCGCGGGCGGCTACAGCACGAAGGACGTGATTCGCCTCGCCGACGACATGCGAAAGGCGGGCGCCGCGGGGCTGCTCTCGGTCGCCCCGTACTACAACAAGCCGACGCAGGAGGGGCTGTTCCAGCATTACCGCGCGATCGCGGAGAGCACGCCGCTGCCGATTGTGGTCTACAACGTGCCAAGCCGAACCGGCTGCAACGTGGAGCCGGCCACCCTCGTCAGGCTCGCCGCGATTCCGAACATCGTCGGGGTGAAAGAAGCGTCGGGCAACATGACTCAGATGTGCGAGATCTGCCACGCGGTGCCGGCCGATTTCGTCGTGCTGTCGGGAGACGACGCGCTGACGCTGCCGCTGATGGCGATCGGCGGACGGGGGGTCATCTCCGTCGCGTCGAACGAGATCCCGGCCGAGATCGTCCGAATGGTCGAAGCGGCGCAGCGCGGCGACTTCGCGGCGGCGCGGGCCGTCCACGACCGGATCCTCCCGCTGATGCAGATCAACTTCGTCGAGGCGAACCCCGTGCCCGTCAAGGCCGCCATGGCGGCGATGGGCCTGATCGAGGAGAGCTACCGGCTGCCGATGTGCCCGCCCCGGCACGAGTCGAGGGAACGGATACTCAAGGTGCTGAAAGGCCTCGACCTGCTCAAGACCGCACTGGTGTAGCGCCATGCTGAAGGACGACATCGACAGCCTCGTCGCCGCCGGCGCCGGCGCCGATCGCGATGCCGCGCGCGCCGCCTTCGCGCGGCTGCGCGAGGCGCTGTCGTCGGGCAGCGTTCGCGCGGCCGAACCCGATTCGTCGAGCCCGATCGGCTGGCGGGTGAACACGTGGGTCAAGCAGGGCATCCTGCTCGGGTTCAGGTTCGGCGAGATGGCGGACGCGTCGATGGACCACGGGCGTTTGCCGTTCTACGACAAGGACACGCTTCCGCTGAAGCGTCCCGGGCTCGCCGCCGGCATCCGCATCGTGCCGGGCGGATCGGCGATCCGCGACGGCGCCTACCTGGCGCCGGGCGTGATCTGCATGCCGCCGATGTACGTCAACATCGGCGCGTGGGTCGGCGAGCAGTCGCTGATCGATTCGCACGCGCTCGTCGGCTCCTGCGCCCAGGTCGGCGCCCGCGTGCACGTGAGCGCCGGCGCGCAGATCGGCGGCGTCATCGAGCCGGTCGGCGCGCTGCCGGTGATCATCGAGGACGACGCGCTCATCGGCGGCAATACCGGCATTTATGAGGGCGCCGTCATCAAGGCGCGCGCGGTCATCGGCGCCGGCACGGTACTGACCGGCTCGACGCCGGTGTACGACCTGGTCCGCGGCGAGATCGTCAGACCTGGACCGGACCGTCCCCTGGTCGTGCCGGAAGGGGCAGTGGTCGTGCCGGGCGCTCGAGCGGTGTCCGCCGGCAAGGGTCCCGAGTGGGGCCTTTCGCTCGCGACCCCGGTGATCGTCAAGTACCGCGACTCGCGCACCGACACGCGGACCGAGCTCGAGGCATGGATCCGCTGACGTCGGCGGCTCACGTCCGGGGGGGCGTCGACCTGATCGGCTTCACCCGGGCGCTCGTCGACATCGACTCGACGACCGGCCGCGAGGCCGAGGCGGGCCGCTGGCTGGCCGGCTACCTCCGCGAATCGGGCTTCGCGGTCAGGGAACAGCGGGTCGACGACACGCGGTTCAACGTGATCGTCGGACCGGAGAGCCCGGCCGTCGTGCTCTCCACGCATGTCGACTGCGTGCCGCCGTTCTTCCCGAGCAGGGTGGAAGGGTCCCGCATCTTCGGCCGGGGCGCCTGCGATGCCAAGGGCATCGTGGCCGCTCAGGTGGCGGCCGCCGACGTCCTCCGCCGCGACGGCGAATCACGCGTCGGCCTGCTGTTCGTCGTGGGGGAGGAGCGCGGAAGCGACGGCGCCCGCGCGGCGAACCTCGCGGCCAACGGATGCCGGTTCCTGGTCGACGGCGAGCCGACGGACAATCGTCTCGGTCTCGCGACGAGAGGCGTGCTGCGCGTCAAGCTGCGCGCGACCGGCCGCGCCGCCCATTCGTCGTTTCCGGAGCTCGGCGACTCGGCGATCGACCGCCTGCTCGATGCCCTGGTCGCGCTGCGGGCGATCGAGCTCCCCGCCGATGCCGGCCTCGGCCTGACCCATTACACCATCGGCCTGATTTCGGGCGGCGTGGCGCCGAACGTCGTCTCACCGGCGGCCGACGCCGAGATCATGTTCCGCACCGTCAGCGACGCGGCCGACGTGCGCCGCGCGATCGCGCCTCTCGAATCCCGCGTGGCGATCGAGCACATCCTCGACGTGCCGCCGGTCCGGATGGCCACGGTGCCGGGCTTCGAGACGGCGGTGTTTCCGTACACGACCGACATCCCGTTCCTGGGCCGCTGGGGTCAGCCGCTGCTGTTCGGTCCCGGATCCATTCACGTCGCGCACACGGCGGACGAGCACATCGACATCGCCGATCTGCAGGCGGCCGTGGACGGGTACGTCACCATCGCGCGCGATCTGCTGGGTCGCGCCCGCTAGCGTCGAGTCTCCGAGGTTCGGCGTCGCACCGAATGGCAAACGAACTTCGGAGACTCGACACCAACGTGGCCGCTCCCAGACAGGAATACGAGCGGCGCGTCGCGCACGCGAGCGATTTGATCGCCCGCGGCGAGCGGGCGCACCTGATCGTCTCGAACCTTCGGCTGGCGCTTGCGGCGGCGGCGGCGGCCGTCGCGTGGCTGGCGTTCGTGCGGAACGCCATTTCGCCGGGGTGGCTGGCGGCCCCAGCCCTTGGATTTCTCGCGCTGATGGTCGTGCACGCCCGCGTGATCCGGCGCAACGAGCGTTCGGCCCGCGCGCGCCGCCTGTACGAGCGGGGCATCGATCGGCTGGAGGACCGCTGGGCTGGCGGCGGCCCAGACGGCGCGCGGTTCGCCGCCGGCCATCCGTACGCGCGCGACCTCGACCTGTTCGGCGCCGGGTCGATGTTTCAACTGCTCGACACGGCGCGGACCGAGGCGGGCGAGGACGCGCTGGCCGACTGGCTGCGGGCGCCCGCGTCGGTCGACGAGATCCGCGCGCGCCAGGCGGCCGTCGACGAGCTGCGTCCGCGGGTCGATTTCAGGGAGGCGCTGGCGGTGCTCGCCGCGGAGACTTACGTCGGCCGGACGACGGCGCTGGCCGCCTGGGCCACGAGCCCGCCGGCGGGTCTGTCCGGCCGGACCGCCGCGGCGCTGGTGGGCAGCGCGCTGACGACGGCGATCCTCGCGGCGGCGACGGCCGCCGGCACGGTCGGGTCGGGCTGGATCGTCGGCTGGATCGTCGTGCAGTCGGCGCTCGCCGGCATATGGCGGCGTCAGGTCGCCGCGGTCCTGGGCCGCATCGACCTCCCTGCCTTCGAGCTGAATCTCCTCGTGGAGCTCCTGGAGCGCATCGAGCGCGAGCCGTTCTCGTCGCCCCGGCTGGCTGCCCTGCACGCCGAGCTCTCGGCCGGCGGCGTGCCGCCGTCGCGGCGCATCGCACGCCTGCAGACGTTCGTGTCCGCGCTCGACTCGACGCACAACCTGCTCGTCCGGCCGATCGCCTACCTGCTGCTCGTGCGCAGTCAGGCGGCCGCCGCCATCGACGGCTGGCACGGGACGTATGGGCCCGCCGTGGCCCGCTGGCTCCGCGCCGTGGGGGAGCTCGAGGCGCTCGCCTCGCTCGCCACCTACGCCTACGAGCATCCCGCCGATCCGTTCCCGTCGCTGGTCGATGAGGGCCCGATGCTCGACGCGGTCGCCCTCGCTCACCCGCTCATCGCCCAACGCGCCGCCGTGCCGAACGACGTCCGGCTCGGAGCCGCGGGCCCGCGGATGCTCGTCGTCAGCGGGTCCAACATGTCGGGCAAGAGCACGCTGCTGCGGGCCGTCGGCGTGAACGTGGTGCTGGCCCTTGCCGGAGCGCCCGTCAGGGCGGCGCGCATGGCGCTCTCGCCCCTCGCCATCGGCGCGACGCTCAGGGTGGAGGACTCGCTGCAGGCCGGACACTCGAGGTTCTACACGGAGATCCTCCGCATTCGCGCCATCGTCGAGGCCGCACGAGGGGCGCTGCCGGTGCTGTTCCTGCTCGACGAGATTCTGCACGGGACGAACTCGTACGACCGACGTATAGGGGCCGAGGCGATCGTCCGGGCGCTGGTCGAGGCCGGCGCGATCGGCCTGGTCACGACGCACGACCTGGCGCTCACCGATGTGATCGAGACGCTGGGGCCGCGAGCCGCCAACGTGCACTTCGAGGATCGCATCGAGGATGGGAAGATGGTGTTCGACTATCGCATGCGGGAGGGCGTCGTCGAGCGCAGCAACGCGCTGGCGCTCATGCGCGCCATCGGGCTCGACGTGTAGGTTTCGCGACGGGTTTGGCTAACGGGCCCGACCGGATCGCGTCATCCGGTCCTCGCAGGCGAGCGCCACCGCCAGCAGGGTCTCCGTCTTGCCGCGCGGGCCGACCAGCTGAAGGGCGCAGGGCAGGCCGGCCGAGGTGCGGCCGCAGGGCAGCGAGATGGCCGGGTGGCCCGTCAGGTTGAAAAGCTGGGTCAACCGGAGCATGAGGTTCCGCACCGGTTCCCGAACCGTACCCACCTGGACCGAGGCGGCACCGAGCGGCGGGGCCGGAATCGGCAGCGTGGGCAGCACCAGGGCGTCGCGACCCGAAAGCGCGGCGTCCACCTGCCGCCGCAGCAGTTCCCGGCCCGCGAGCGCGCGCACGTAGTCTTCCGCGAGCACGTACCTCGCCAGCTCGAGCCTCAACCGCACGGGCGCCGTGTACCGATCGGCCATCGTCTCGAGCGTGGTCGCGTGATAGGCGGAGGCGTCGCCCAGGACGATGTGCAGATACACGGGCGCCACGTGGGCGGCCGCGGGGATGTCGGCGTCGTCGATGCGCGCGCCGGCGGCGCGAAGCGCGTCGAGGGAAGCCTCGAATCGGCCGCGCACGTCATCGTCCAGCAGGTCGCAGAAATACCGGCGCGGCACACCGAGGCGCAGCCCGTCGACCGGCGCTGCGGGCAGCGGTCGCGGATCGGCGTGCCCGATGAGCGCGTGGTAGACGCGCCACGCGTCGGCAACCGTTCGCGCCAGCGGGCCCGCATGGTCGAGGGTGCGCGAGAGCGGCACCACGCCTTCCAGCGACACCTCGCCGTAGGTGGGCTTCAGGCCGACGACGCCGCAGGCGGCCGCCGGAATGCGAATCGATCCGCCGGTATCGGTGCCGATCGTGGCGAGCGCCAGGCCCGCGGCGACGCTCGCGGCCGAGCCGCCGCTCGACCCGCCGGGCGATCGCGACGGATCGTCGGGGTGCCGCGCGGGTCCGAACGCCGAGTCCTCGTTGGTCGTGCCGAACGCGAACTCGTGAAGGTTCGTCTTTCCGATGATCACTGCGCCCGCGCGACGCAGATTCGCGATGGCCCGGGCGTCGCTGTCGGCGACGTGGCCTTCGCGGACGCGCGACGCGGCGGAGGTGGCCGTGCCGCGGATGTCGAACAGATCTTTGATTGAGAGTGGCACGCCGTGCAGCGGACCGCGATCCCGGCCGGCCGCGAGCTCGCGATCCACGTCCCGGGCCTGGCGCCGCGCCTCGTCGGCCATCACGAGAATGAAGGCGTTCAGCTGTTTGCCGGCCGCCTCGATCGTGCGCAGGCACTCGTCGGTGAGCTCGACGGCGCTGATCTCGCGCGCGCGCAGGCGGCGGCCGAACTCTTCAATCGTGGGGGTATCGAGGTTCATCCTGCGGCCGGCCGCTCGCGTGTTCGTTGAAAGGGGCGCTGCGCAGCGCCCGCGGGGCCTGCGCGAAGCTTTCGAGCAGCGGCTTGAGCTCGGGGAGGCCCCGCCGTTCGGCATCCGCAACTGCGGCCTCAAGCCAGGCGTCGACTGTCATCTCTCCCGGCCTTTCTTGACCGAGATCGCG
>Ga0326597_10010992_pt1 | contig 12022 bp, 10 predicted proteins | sample RVTome_12_FD_203789 | JGI IMG/M metagenome (GOLD analysis project Ga0326597, IMG submission 203789) | Soil microbial communities from uranium-contaminated site in the Upper Colorado River Basin, Wyoming, United States - RVT100D185 | ecosystem: Environmental > Terrestrial > Soil > Contaminated >... | reverse complement strand
AACGGTGGTCCCCTTGAAAGTCACCGGCGCACGTCGTGCGCCCGCGTTCGGACTCGACATGGGTCGGGTGTTCCGGCGATAGGTCCTAGCCAATGTTTGCCTGGCGCATCTATCTCGGGCCCGAGCTGCCGGCCGGCGACATCGTCGACTGCGCCGCAGCCGCGGAGGCCGACGCGTCGTGCTCGACGTCACTGCGGCCGAACACGAGGACGCCATCGAGCGGGAGGTGGAAGAGGTCGCCCGGCGTCTGCCCAGGGATGTCGAGTTGTGGCTGGGCGGGCGCGGCGCTACGACACCGGCTTGACGTCGGCGTCGATGTCCCCGTCCTCTGAGGGCACGAATGGCAGCCCCTCGGTCAGCTCCGTCGCCTGCGGCATCCGAGGCACGCGGTCGATGGGCTCGACGGTGTCGAGGTCGTCGCTGGCCGCCACGCGCAGATCCCTGAATTTCCTGGCCTTCACGAGGACGTTGCCCTCGAGCGAACCCACCGTCTGGTTATACGCCTCGAGGGTCGACTTGAGTCTCGCGCCGAGCGCCGTGACGTGTTCGCCAAGCCTGCGGGTCGCGTCGTACAGGCTGCGCCCCAGATCGCTGATCCGCTGCGCATTCTCCTCCATGGCCTTCTGCTGCCAGCCGTAGGCCACCGCACGGAGGAGCGCGATGAGAGTCGTCGGGCTGGCCGGAATGACCCGTTGCTCGACGCCGAACTCGATGAGCGAGGGATCCTGCTCGAGCGCGGCGCTGAAGAACATCTCGCCAGGCAGGAACATCACGACGAAGTCGGGGCTGGGCTGCACATGCGCGGCGTAGCCCTTGGCCGCGAGCTGGGTCAGATGGGTACGGACCTGGCGGGCGTGGTCGCCGAGCAGCGAAAGACGCGACGCCTCGTCGGGCGCTTCGAGCGCTCTCAGATACGCGTCGAGCGGTGCCTTCGCATCCACGACGATGTGCTTGCCGCCAGGCAGCCGGACGATCACGTCGGGGCGGAAGCGGCGATCGACGCCGTCCGCGTCGCCGTCGATGGTGGCCTGCGCCTCGAAGTCGCAGTGCTCGACCATCCCGGCCAGTTCGACGACCCGCTTCAACTGGAGTTCACCCCAGCGTCCCCGCACCCCGGGGCGCTTCAGGGCATCGGCGAGCCGCGCGGTCTCGGTCCGCAGGTTCCGGCCGGTCGTGTCGAGCAGCGCGATCCGTTCGAGGAGCTGCGCGCCGTCTCTCGTCCGGAGCCGCTCGGACTCGCTCACCTCACGCTCGACCCGCTCGAGCGCGACGCGAAGAGGGGCGAGCAGATCGTCGATGGCCTTCCTGCGTTGCTCAAGGTCAGCCGTGGCGACGGTCCGTGCCTCGCGCAGCCTGGATTCAGCGAGATCGAGAAACGCCCGGTTGTTGAGCTGCAGCGCGTCCGCGCTCAGGGCCTGGAATGCCTCGCGCATGGTAAGGTCGGCATCCCGATACACCTTCATCCGCTCGTTGTGCGCGGCGCGGTCGCGATCGAGCTCGGTTCGCAGGCGTACGTAACCCAGGCGGCCCACCAGCCAGGCGATGAGCGCGCCGAGAACCAGCCCGGCCGTGAAGATGAGTGTCTGCGGATCGATGGACACGAGTATCGCACGGGCGCTCAGAGTCCGGGCTCCAGGCTCGGCAGCCAGGTTCAGCGAGCGACGACGAATGGCAGCCAGGACTCGGGGAGCTGAAGTTCCGCAGCGTGGACGGCCGCGGCGAAGACCCGCGACTCTTCCGGCGTCACCGACCCGCGCGGGCGGATGCCGGACACGACACCCTGCAGCGCGCGGCGCGCGGCCACCTGTGCCTGGCGCCTCCGGACCTCGAAACGCCCGGCGCCGGCCGCCGCTCCCGCGCGAATGGTCGCGTGCTCCGCGCGCAGGCGGTCCAGCCGGGGTCGGTTCACGGGCTCGAACGGAAGCTGCGCCTGGAAGCGCGCCTCGGAGGCCGTGTCGAGGTTTCCGGCGTCCCTGATCGCCCGCTGCCGCTTCAGGTCGGCCTGATGGCACGCAAAGCACAGAACCTGGCGTGTCGCCTCGGCCCGTCCCTCCGCAGGCCTCATCCGGCAGGATGCACACCGAGCCGCCACGGGCCGTCCCTCGAGTTCCCCGCCGGGGAACGCAACCCATCCCGTGCCGCCCTCGTCCCGCGCCGGCCCAGCCCCCGCCCGGCCTCCCCGCCCCACCAGGCCCACCAGGCCCACCTGCCTTACACGACCCACCCGGCCTACCCGACCTTCTCTCCCTGTCATGCCCCCAATCTACGTCCGGAGAGTGACAGGACAGGTCACACCGTTTCATCCGGCCTACCCGGCCTACCCGACCTACCCGGCCTACCCGGCCTCCCCGACCACATTGATGTACTCCACGCGATGTCTGCCCTCGCCCAGGAACCGCTCGAAATCGGCGAACGCCAGTACGAGGGTGGCCGTGTTGATGTTCGGATGGAACGAGATGCGCGGCGAGGCTCGCAGTTCGCGATCGACGTAGACGCGGACGTGTCTCGCCGCGTCGTGAATCAAGCCGAATGGCGAGACCGACCCTGGCGTGACGCCGAGGTGGGCCATCAGCCGATCGGGTGACGCGAAGCTCAGTTTCCCGTCGCCGATCTGGTTGGCTACCGCACGCAGGTTCGCCCGCTTCGACGCGGCGAGGATGACGAGGTAGTGCCGATCTCCCTTCTGATTCCTCAGAAACAGGTTCTTGCAGTGCGCGGCATCGATGCCCGACCAGTGCTGACGGCCCTCCTCCGCCGTCGCCACCGGCGGATGGTCGTGACGCTCGAACGGGATCCCGAGGGCGGCCAGATGGGCGAGGACGGGCGCGTCGGGAGAGGGCACGAGCTGACAGGATACCGAAACTGCGGAGTTGCAGGATGCCAGTTGTACAATTCCAGTCGTGCCCCGCAACGCCGAAGTGATCCGCCAGTGGACCATCCTGCGCGAGATCGAGCGCGCGCGGGCAGCCGGCCTCACCATCGACGAGCTCGCCTCGCTCGCAGGGGTCACGACGCGGACGATTCGCCGCGACCTGCAGGCGCTCGAAGAAGCCGGGTTCCCCCTCTTTGACGACCGCTCCGCTGACGATGGGCGGACCCGATGGTGCATCAACGGCCAGGCCTTCAAGGGCCTGGCGGCGGGATTGACGCTGTCGGAACTGTGCGCGCTCTACTTCAGCCGCACGCTGCTCGAGGCGCTCTCGGGCACGCCGTTCCGGACCGAAGTGGAGCGCGCATTCGAGAAGCTCGCCTCGGTCCTCACGCCGCACATGCGGCAGTTCCTCGACCGGCTGCCGAGTGTCATCGCCGCCAAGCCCGACCCGCTGCGGCGTCGGCCGGACGGGGACACCCGGCACGACCAGATCGTGGCCCGCACCTTCGAGGCCACGCTCCACTACCGGCAGGCGATGCTCACCTACCACTCGAAGTCGAGCGAGCGGACGAAAACCTACCTCGTACACCCGTACCGCCTGGCGTACGCCCAGGGCGGGATGTACCTGCTCGCCTACGTGCCCGAGTACGGCGAGGTCCGGACCTTTGCCGCCGAGCGGATCGAAGACGTCTCCCTGCTCGAGGAGCACTTCACGCCGATCGAAGACCTGCCGGAGCAGGCCTTCCCCCACTCGCTCGGCGTCCACACAGGGCCGCCCGAGCGCATCGAGATCGAGTTCGACCCCGCCGTGGCCGACTATGTACGCGGGCGGCAGTGGCACCAGTCGCAGGCCATCTGCGATCGTGAAGACGGCAGCCTGCACCTCACGCTCGACGTGTGCCGCGATCGGACCCTGTCGAGCTGGATCCTGAGCTTCGGCCCGTTCGCGCGCGTCCTCCAGCCCGTGCCTCTTGCCCGCGAGATCGGCGCGCAACTCCAGGAGGCGAGCGCCCGCTACGCGTCCTAGACAGGGCCCGCGCGCGCCATCCCCCTGCCATGCTGAGGCTCCTCGCGATCGACATCGACGGCACGCTGCTCGACTCGCGCGGCCAGATTCCCGCCGGTCACGCGCAGGCGCTCGCGAGCGCCTCGGCGCGGGGAACCCGCGTCGCGCTCGTGACCGGGCGCAGCCTGCACTTCACGCGCCACGTCGCCGACGCCCTGCCCCTGCCGGTCACGCTCGTCGTAAACAACGGCGCCCTGGTCAAGACGCCCGACGGCGGCACGGCTCTGCGCCGCCCCCTCGATCGCGAGACCGCCCGCGCGATCCTCGACGGCACGCGGGCGCACGAGACGAGCGTGGCGGTCGTCGTCGACCGCGACCCCCGGCTGGACGAGGGCCCGCACGTCCTCTTCGAGCACATGGACTGGACGCATCCCCATCGACGCGGCTACTACGAGCGCAACCGGGCGTTCATCGGGCGCGCCGCGCCGCTCGCCGAGGCTCTGGCGGAGGACCCGCTCGAAGTGCTGTTCACCGGCTTCGTGGCGCCGATGCGCGCGGTCGCCGAGGCCGTCCGGCGCCTGCCGGTCGCCGATCGCGTGTCGGTGGCTCTCACCGAGTACGAACACCGCGATTTCTCGCTCGTGGACGTGAATGCCGCCGGCTGCTCCAAGGGCGACACGCTCGCCCGCTGGACGGCGGCCCTCGGCCTGACCCGCGACGAGGTCATGGCCGTCGGCGACAACCTGAACGACCTCGACATGCTGCAGTTTGCCGGCACCCCCGTCGTCATGGGCAACGCCGCCGACACGCTCAAGCAGCACGGCTTCCATGTCACCGCGACCAACGACGAGGACGGCCTCGCCGCGGCCATCCACCGCTTCATCCTGACGCCGGACGGCCACGTGGCACGGCCGTGAGCACGATCCGTCGTGAGGTTCAGGCCATGGCCCGGCTGGCCAATGGCGACGGCTGGCAGATCACCCATCAGCATCTGACCACGCTCGTGGACCTCTCGACGGCCGGCCCGGCGACCGGCATCGCGTTCGCCCCGTGCCATCCCGTCTTCTGCCAGGACACGAGCGATTTCAATCCATAATTACTAGGTGGGTGTGCACGCATGAGACTCGGCGGCGGACTCGGACAAGGCGCGGAGCGCATGCACGGCGCGCGCAAGCTCGCGCGGAAGCACGGCGGCGACCCGGAGCCGAAGAAGGGCGTCACGGCCGGGGCCTGGCGGGAGGCCCGGGGCCTCGTCTGGATGCACCGCAGGCGCCTCGCCCTCGGCCTCACGCTCATGCTCGTCAGCCGCCTGGCGGGGCTCGTGCTGCCGGCCACTTCGAAGTGGCTCGTGGACGAGGTGGTCGGCAACGGGCGCTGGGAGCTGCTGAGCACGCTGGCCCTGGCTGCCGGCGTGGCGACGCTCGTGCAGTCGAGCACTTCCTTTGCGCTCTCCCAGGTGCTCGGCGTGGCCGCCCAGCGCGCCATCACGGACATGCGCAAGGTGGTCGAGGCGCACGTCATGCGGCTGCCCATCCGCTACTTCGATCAGACCAAGACGGGCATCCTCATCTCGCGCATCATGACCGACGCCGAGGGCATCCGGAACCTCGTCGGCACGGGTCTCGTGCAGCTCACCGGCTCGACCGTGACGGCCGCCTTTTCGCTTGCGATCCTGCTGTACCTCAACTGGCACCTGACGGTGCTCACGGTCCTCGTCATCGGCACCTTTGGCAGCGGGATGGCCGTCGCGTTCAAGCGCCTGCGTCCGCTGTTCCGCGAGCGGGGCCAGATCAACGCGGAGGTGACAGGCCGGCTCGCCGAGACGTTGAGCGGGGTCCGGATCGTCAAGGCCTATACCGCCGAGAAGCGCGAGGAGCTGGTGTTCACGAAGGGCGTCCACCGGCTCTTCCGCAATGTCGCGCAGGCGGTCACCGGCGTCTCGGCGGTTTCCGCGTTTGCGACGCTCGTGCTCGGCGCGGTCGGCGTCCTCATGATCCTCGTCGGCGGCGCCGCCATCCGCGGCGGCACGATGACGGTCGGCGACTTCGTCATGTACCTCATGTTCACCGGCCTCATGGCCATGCCGATGATCCAGCTCGCGTCCATCGGCACGCAGCTCACCGAGGCGCTTGCCGGCCTCGATCGGATTCGCGAGCTGCGCGACATGACCACCGAGGACAATGAGGACGCGAGCCGCGTGCCGCTCTCCGACATCCGCGGCGACGTGACCTTTGACGACGTGAGCTTCGAGTACACGCCCGGCACGCCGGTGCTGCGACATGTCTCGTTTGTCGCGCCGGCGGGTTCGACGACCGCCCTCGTCGGATCCAGCGGCTCCGGCAAGAGCACGCTCATCAGCCTCGTGATGGCGTTCAACCGGCCCACGGCGGGGCGCGTGCTCGTCGACGGCCACGACCTGACCACGGTCCGCCTCCGCGACTACCGCGGCCACCTCGGCATCGTGCTGCAGGACAACTTCCTCTTCGACGGCTCCATCGCCGAGAACATCGCGTACGCCAGGCCGCACGCCACGCGCGAGGAGATCGTCGCGGTGAGCCGCATCGCCCACTGCGACGAGTTCATCCAGGCCTTCGACCAGGGCTACGACACCCTCGTCGGCGAACGCGGCGTGCGGCTGTCGGGCGGCCAGCGGCAGCGCGTGTCGATCGCCCGTGCGATCCTGGCCGATCCGAAGATCCTCATCCTCGACGAGGCGACCTCGAGTCTCGACAGCGAGAGCGAGGCCTACATTCAGGACGGGCTCCGCACGCTCCGGCGCGGGCGCACGACGTTCGTCATCGCGCATCGGCTGTCGACGATTCAGAGCGCGGATCAGATCCTGGTGCTCGAGCAGGGCGAGATCGTCGAGCGCGGCACGCACGAGGCACTCCTCGAACGGAACGGCCGGTACCGGCATCTCTACGACAAGCAGTACCGCTTCGAACGTGACCGGTTCGTGAACCCGGGCGAGGATTTCACGCCGGAACCCGAGGCCGTGCTGGCGGCCGGGCGGCCGGCCACGCGGGCCAACGAAGCGCTCTGATCTCGGGAAGCTGAGAAACTGGGGAGTTGTGGAACCGAGGAACCCATGCACATCGTGATCGGCCGGCTCAGCGCCGCCTTGCTGCTCTTCCTGAACGCCTGCACCACCACCGCGCAGCCCGCCCAATCGACCGACGCCGGTGTTGCCGCCGTGGTCGCCACGATTGGCGGAGCGCCGATCACGCTCGGCGAACTCGATCGGCAGGCGCTGCGCCGCGATGCGGCGGACTACGGCGGGCTCAGCCTCGCCCAGGCCCTGTACGAGGCGCGCGGCGCGGCCCTCAACGAGCTCATCGCGACACGCCTCATCGATGCGGAAGCCACGCGCCTGGGCATCGACAGCGCGGCGCTCGCGCAGCGCGAGATTGTCGCCAAGATCCAGGAGCCGACCGAGTCCGATATCTCCGCCTGGTACTTCGCCAACGAAGAGCGCGTCGAGCACGCGGAGCTCGACCAGGTGCGCGAGCCCATCCGCCAGCTCCTGCTCCGCGAGCGCGGGTTCGTCGCCCAGGAGCAGTACGTCAACGCCCTCAAGGCCCGGACGAGGGTGACGATCTCGCTCGATCCGCCCCGCGAAGTGGTGGAGGACGCCGGGCGGCCGTCGCGGGGGCCGGCTGACGCGCCGGTCCAGATCGTCGAGTTCTCGGACTTCCAGTGCCCGTACTGCCTGCAGTCGGTCGCGACCATCGAGCGCGTGCTCAAGGAGTACGGCGACCGGGTGCGCCTCGTCTACCGCCACCTCCCGCTCCCCAATCACCCCGACGCGTGGCCGGCGGCCGAGGCGTCGATGTGCGCGGCCGAGCAGGATCGGTTCTGGCCCTTTCACGACCGGCTGTTTGCGAACCAGGACAAGCTGGCCGTCGACGCCCTCAAGCAGCACGCGGCCGACCTGGGCCTCGACACCGCGGCCTTCAACGCCTGCGTCGACAGCCGCCGCCACCAGGCGGCCGTCCAGGCCGACACGGAGGCGGCGCAGGCGCTCGGCGTGTCAGGGACGCCGGCGTTCTTCGTCAACGGCCGTCCGCTGAGCGGCGCCCAGCCCTTCCCGCGGTTCAAGGAAGTCATCGACGAGGAACTGCAGCGACGGGGAGGGGACTGATCAGCGATAGAGCCGCACCCCGGCCACCACAGATGCCGCAATCGCGAGGAAGGTGGCCGCCAGGCAGGCGACGGCGAGCACCACATGGTCACCGCGCTCCCGCGTCAGCGGGTTGAAGAAGGCCGAGACCGCGTAGCCCCCCGCGAAGCCTCCCGCATGCGCAAAGTTGTCGATGCCGGGCATGAAGAACCCGAACAGGAACAGCACGAGCGCGTACTGCGTCGCCTGCCCGCGAATCAGGCTGCTCCCGCTGACCCGCCCGTAGTGCACGAGGGCGCCGAGGAGGCCGAAGATCGAGGCGGACGCGCCAATCGTGATCGTCGCGCCGCGCAGCAGGGGCAGTGGCAGACCCAGCTGCCCCATGAACGAGCTCAGCGCAAACCCGCACACCCCCGACACCACGTAGATGACAACGGTCCGGGCCGGCCCCACGACATCGGCCGTGGCCGGCCCGAGCGTGCGGACCCAGTACATGTTGAAGAAGATGTGCAGCAGCCCGCCGTGCAGCCAGGTCGCGCTGAGGACCGTCCACCAGCTGCCGAACGCGAACACAGGAAGCGCGCCACTTGCGCCGAAGAAAACCAGCGCCCGCGTGCTCGGCGCGAGAATCGACAGGCCGCGTCCCGCCACGGTGAGCTCGTTCCCGGACACGAGCAGTGTCAGCACGTACAGCACGCTCGAGACGCCGATGACGAACGGCACGAAGCCGAAGTCGGCCCCGAGCTGCCTGAGCAGGGGCGCAAATCCCCACAGGCCCGGATTGGCCCGCCCGCAGACGTAGCAGCGCTCGTCGCGGACGCCGACGAGGTTGCCGCAGGATGGACAGACGACCGACCCGCTCGTCCTCCGCCCCAACATGTTCACGCCTTCGGTCGCTGATTTGCCTGGAGAATGCGCTTCCGCAGCCGAATGCTCGACGGCGTCACCTCGACGAGCTCGTCGTCGTTGATGAATTCGATCGCCTGCTCGAGGCCGAGGCGGCGGGGCGGGATCAGCCGGATCGCCTCGTCGGCCGACGAGGCGCGCATGTTGGTCTGCTTCTTTTCCTTGGTGACGTTCACGTCCATGTCGCTCGGCCGCGCGTTCTCGCCGACGATCATGCCTTCGTACACCACCGTGCCCGGATCGATGAAGATCTCGCCGCGCTCCTGCAGATTGTGGATCGCGTAGGCGGTGGCCGGGCCGGTCCGGTCGGCCACGAGGACGCCGGTCGGCCGGGCGGGGATCGCGCCGTGCCACGGTTCCCAGCGCGAGAAGATGTGATTCATGATCCCGGTGCCCTTGGTATCGGTCAGGAACTGGGACCGGAAGCCGATGAGGCCCCGCGCCGGGACGCGGAACTCGAGGCGCACGCGTCCGCTGCCGTTGTTGACCATCTTCGTCATCGTGCCGCGCCGTTCCCCGACCATGGCGATGACGACGCCCTGGTGGACGTCGGGCACGTCGATGACGAGCTCCTCGACCGGCTCGACGACCGCGCCGTCGACGACCTTCGTCACGATGTCGGGCCGCGATACCTGCAGCTCGAAGCCCTCGCGCCGCATCATCTCGATGAGGATCGACAGCTGCAGCTCGCCCCGGCCGACGATCTTCACTTGCTCGGGCGAGTCGGTCGACTCGAGACGGATGGACACGTTGCCGACGAGCTCCCGATCGAGCCGGTCGCGCAGCTGCCTCGAGGTGACGTACTGGCCTTCGCGTCCAGCCACCGGGGAGGTGTTCACGCCGAAGATCATCGACACGGTCGGCTCGTCGATGGCGATCGGCGGCACGGCCAGGCGATGCTCGACGTCCGTGACGCTCTCGCCGATGGAGATGTCGGCGATGCCGGCGAGGCAGACGATGTCGCCCGCGGCCGCCTCTCCGACGTCCACCCGCCTCAGGCCGTCGAAGGCGTACAGCTTCGTCACCTTCGTTTCCTGGACCGATCCGTCCAGCTTGCAGACGGCGACCGGATCGCCGATGCGCACGCGCCCGTTGAAGATGCGGCCGATGGCGATGCGCCCGAGGTAGTCGCTCGAGTCGAGGTTCGCCACGAGCATCTGCAGCGGCGCGTCCGGGTCCCCGGCGGGCGGCGGCACGTGATCGACAACGGCATCGAAGAGCGGCTGCAGGTCGGCGCCCGGCACCGCGGGATCCAGGCTGGCCGTCCCGGCACGCGCGTTGGTGTAGAGCACGGGGAAATCGAGCTGCGCCTCCGCGGCGTCGAGGTCGATGAAGAGGTCGTAGATCTCGTTCAGGACCTCCTGCGGCCTCGCGTCGGTCCGATCGATCTTGTTCACGACGACGATCGGCGTCAGGCGGCGCTCGAGGGCCTTGCGCAGGACGAACCGCGTCTGCGGCAGCGGCCCTTCCGAGGCGTCGACGAGCAGCATCACGCCGTCCACCATCGACAGGGTCCGCTCGACTTCCCCGCCGAAGTCGGCATGGCCCGGGGTGTCGACGATGTTGATCAGGAGGTCGCGGTAGTGAACCGCGGTGTTCTTCGCGAGAATGGTGATACCCCGCTCGCGCTCGAGATCCGTGTTGTCCATCGCCCGTTCCGCGACACGCTCGTTCGACCGGAACGTGCCGCTCTGGTGCAGGAGCGCGTCGACGAGGGTCGTCTTGCCGTGATCGACGTGGGCGATGATCGCGATGTTCCGCCTGAAGGGGTTGGCCACGCGAGGCCGGCCCTCGATCGTCAGATGCTGCTCCACGGGGACAAACATCCTCTGAGTGTACCCCACCACGCCAACCCCGACCGGGAACCCTCCCGCGCCGGGCGGATGGACACGGCCGGTCGTTCGCCGCAGAATAGGGGCATGCCCCTCTTCGAGTACGCGTGCCGCGCGTGCGGCCGGCGCTTCGAGTACCTCACGCGCGGGGGACAGTCGCCGTCCTGCCCCGACTGCCGGAGCGGCGACCTCGAGAAGCAGCTCTCCGTGTTCGCGGTCAGCGCCGCGTCGGCGTCTTCGCCGGTGCGGACGGCACCGGGAGCGTGCGGCACGTGCGGCGACCCACGGGGCCCGGGGTCCTGCTCGATGAATTGAAGGCGCGCGCGGGCCTGTTCACCCGTAGCGGCGGGCCTTCAGGCCCGCGCTTGTACGGTTCCTCACACACCCTGCTAGTCGGTCCCGGTGCGCCGCGCGCCCATGTGCTCCAGCACGTGCATGCCCGCGCCCGCGCGATCCGAGATGAACGCCAGACCGCGATGATCGACGTCCACGTCGTTGGTCTGGATGGCCGTCGGCTGCCCCTCGATGAGCGGATGGGAGTTGGCGTTCGGCCGCGGCATGTAGTGCCCGACCTCGCGCAGGTTGTACGGATCGGCGATATCCACGACCCTCACCCCCGCGTTGAAGTAGGCCACCCACGCGATCTTGTCCTCGAAGCGGTTCAACTGGCCGTTCCTCGTCTCGGCCGACTGGTGCGGGCCGAAGCGGCCGCCCTTCTGGCAGAAGCGGCCGACCGGCACCTGCCAGGTCGACACCGGGAACGGATGGCTCTCGTGCGTGATGTCGAACATGTACGTCTTGGTCCGGACCGGCTCCGGGCACGGCATGGCATCGGGTCCGCCGGAGGCCTCGTCGACGACGAACGCGTAGGTGCGCGGCAACGCCCCCGGCCCGAAGTTCGGGACCGTGTCGTACCTGATCGGCGAGACCGTGTGCGGCCCACGCCCAGGAGGCGCGGTGTCCACGCGCCACGCGAGCTTCGGGTTCGCCGGATCGGTGATGTCCCAGGCCACCGCGTCGCCGCTGCCATGCCGGTAGCCTCCGTACACCCGCTTGTTCGCCTCGTCGACGATGGGATGGTGGAAGCGCCCGAGCTGCGGGTCCATGGGCGGCTCCCCGTCACGCTGACCGGGCAGCCAGGCCCGGCCGACGAAGGTCGGATTCCGCGGGTCCTTCAGGTCGAAGATGAGGAGGATCGCCTGCTGGAACCCCGGCTCGGCGGCGGCCGCATAAAACAGCCCGCTTTCGTTCGACCAGTAGCCCTTGTGCGACCGCACCGTCAGGAG
>Ga0326597_10010991_pt1 | contig 12022 bp, 12 predicted proteins | sample RVTome_12_FD_203789 | JGI IMG/M metagenome (GOLD analysis project Ga0326597, IMG submission 203789) | Soil microbial communities from uranium-contaminated site in the Upper Colorado River Basin, Wyoming, United States - RVT100D185 | ecosystem: Environmental > Terrestrial > Soil > Contaminated >... | reverse complement strand
GCGAGCTGCTCACAGGTGTCCTGGTTGGGGTGACGGTCGCCGCCGCGTTCTACCCGCTGGCATTGTGGCGATGGGGTGATTTCGATGTCGCCGTGACGGCGGCTCTTGCGCTGCTGGCCGCTTGCAGCACCGCAACCGTGGTGGCCATGGCTCTGCCCTACCTCCTCGACCGCTTGGGGAAGGACCCGGCCTATGGCAGCGGACCGCTAGCCACCGTCATCCAGGATCTGATCTCGATTCTCGTCTACTTCGCAATCGCCACCGCAATCGTCGGGTAGCGCATCGGCCGGCACGAAGGATTGCCTCTTGTCATCCGGTCCCGGCTCGACGAACATATGTTCGATGCGAGATGAGGCGTCCATCCTGCACGCCGATCTCGACGCCTTCTATGCGTCGGTCGAGCAACGTGATGATCCCCGACTGCGGTCCCGGCCCGTGATCGTCGGGTCGGGGGTGGTGCTGGCGGCGAGCTACGAGGCCAGAGCTCACGGGGTTCGCACCGCCATGGGAATCGCCATCGCCCGCCGGCTCTGCCCGACGGCGACCGTGGTCGAGCCAAGGATCTCCGCCTACTCCGAGGCAAGCAAGGCGGTTTTCGAGGTATTCAAGGACACGACACCGATGGTGGAAGGGATCTCGATCGACGAGGCCTTCCTCGACGTGGGTGGGTTGAAACGAGTCTCGGGCTCCCCCACCGAGATCGCCAGACGGCTGCGGCGACAGGTTTTCGAGGAGGTCGGGCTGCCGATCACAATTGGCGTTGCACGCACCAAGTTCCTGGCCAAGGTGGCAAGCGGAGTCGCCAAACCCAACGGGCTGCTGTTGGTGGCGCCGGAGAGAGAACTGGACTTCCTCCATCCCCTCCCGGTGGAGCGGGTTTGGGGGGTGGGAAAGGTGACCGCCGCCAAGCTGCACGATCGCGGGATCTCAACTGTCGGGGAATTGGCCCAGTTGGCGGAGCCCGCATTGGTGGCGATGCTCGGTCGAGCCTCGGGTCGCCATCTCCATGCCCTGGCCCACAACCGCGACCCACGGCCGTTGCTGGTGGGTCGACGCCGGCGCTCGATCGGGTCGCAACGGGCCCTCGGTCGTTCCGCACGATCATCGGAGGACATCGACGCCATCCTGATCGGCTTGGTGGAGAGGGTGACCCGCCGACTGCGGTCAGCGGATCGGGTGAGCAGAACGGTGGTACTACGTCTTCGCTTCGACGACTTCACCCGCGCGACCCGCTCACACACCCTGTCCCGGGCGACCGCTTCCACCCAGACCATCCTCCGCACCCTCCGGGGGCTTCTGGCGGAAGCCGCGCCCATGATCGACAACCGAGGTCTCACCCTGATCGGGATAGCAATGGCCAGTCTCGCCGACGACGATGCGGTTCAGCTGGTTCTGCCCTTTGACAGCGAGGTCGGCAATGCCCTCGACGACGCCCTCGACAACGTCCATGAGCGATTCGGATCGTCGGCGATCACCCGGGCGGTGTTGCTCGGCAAGGACCAGGGTCTTACGGTGCCACTGCTCCCGGAGTCAGAACCGATCGGGGTTCGCCATCTGGATTGAGAAGCCCTCGATCCGGTCAACGTATACTCCTAGGACGCCAACCGGCGTTCGTAGAGGAGAACCTGCATTGCTTAGACATACCGCCCTGTTCCTGTGGAGGGACACGACAACAGATCCCGAGAAGCTGGCCGCACTCAAGGGCCTTGCCTACCTGAGCTACGGGTCTCCTTCCGTTCTTGGCGTGGACTTCGGCACAGATCTCTTCGACGGCAGCTCACCGCTCAGGGAAGTGAAGCCATGGAAGCGCACTCCCCTGTGGGACGCCCGCAAGGAGGGCCCGCCCTCCAATTTCGACATGGCATTGCATCTCGACTTCGAGGATCACGCCGGGCTGGAGGCATACAACTCTGACGACGTCCACCACGAGGTCGCGTTGTACAACGCATCTGTATGTCAGGGTGAGTTCACCGCTCGGGTCGACTGGCTGTACGACGGCCCGTCCCGGACCGAGCGCTTCGGCGTCAGGCACACGTCGCTCTTTCTCTGGCTCGACGAGGCAACGGATTCTGCCAAGAACGACGTACGCGAAGCATTCACGTCCCTGACCTCATCCATCCCGGGCGTCCGGTCCATCCTCGCCGCTGACAACGTGGGAACGCTGACGACTGACTACGACCTGCTTGTCGACGTGACTTTGGACGACCTCAATGCGGCCAAGGCTTACCTCGGGCACGCCGGTCAGCAGGAGGCGACGGCTCTCGCGGCCGCCAACACCAAGTACGAGTGGACGGCGCGAATCACGCACCTGATGGCCTCGGGTTGAGACCGAACCGAGAGGGCTAGGGGCACATCAAGGACAGCATCTCGTAAACCACGTTGGCCGCTGCGATCGAGGTGATATCGGCGTGGTCGTAGGCAGGGGCCACCTCGACGACGTCGGCCCCGATCAGGTTCACACCTCGCAGACCGCGCAGGATCCCGATCAGCTCTCGGCTGGAGAACCCTCCGACCTCGGGGGTGCCGGTGCCGGGGGCAAATGCCGGGTCGAGAACGTCGATGTCGAGTGAGATGTACATCGGGAGATCCCCCACCTTCTCACGGATCCGAGTCACATAGCCGTCGATTCCGATCCGCTCGATCTCCCAGGTTCCGAGGACCGAGAACCCGAACCCTGCGTCCTCTCCGAGATCCTCCGGCCCGTACTTGGACCCACGAATGCCCACATGCACTGAGTGGCCCGGAACGAACAGACCCTCCTCTGCGGCCCGCCGGAACGGGGTGCCGTGGGTGAACGCGGCGTTCATATAGGTGTCGTAGGTGTCCACGTGTGCATCGAAATGGACGAGGGCAACCGGTCCATGTCGTCGGTGCACCGACCTGAGCAGGGGAAAGGCAATGGTGTGGTCCCCGCCCAAGGTCACGATCCGCTTCGACGCTTGGGATAACTCGTCGGCTGACGCCTCGATCGTCCGTATCGCGTCATCGATTATGTAGGTGCTGCAAGGAATGTCACCGGCGTCCACCACCTGCTGTGAACCGAACGGGTAGATCTCGAGATCCGGATGCCAGCTACGAAGGGTTCGTGCCCCGTTACGAATCCCGATCGGGCCGAAGCGGGCACCGGGGCGATAACTGGTCCCGATATCGAAGGGAGCCCCCACTATCGCCACGTCCCAATCCTGGACTTCGTCGATCCGCGGGAGCCGGGCGAAAGTGGCGGGTCCCATGAACCTGGGAAACCGGCGACCATCAGGCGGGCCAAGCCGTCCCTCATGCTCGGTGAAAGGTGTGTCCACTACTCCCTGCAATCTGTTTCTGTGCCCGGATGGACACATTTTCGACGCGGCGATCCTTCACAGGCTAACATCCCATCATGTTAGCTCTGCTCAAGATTGGGAGGCGGGTGACCGGCATGGGACGTCGACGTGGTATCGCAGGTTTCGCCTTTCTGGCGTTGGTATTGGTCGTCGCTTGCGGCGACAGCGAAGGGTCCGGTGACACGCAAGCCGGTGAGGAAATGTCGATGCGCTTCGTCTTCTCACCCGATCCGGTGTGGAACTGGCTGGAAGATGAAGGAATCCTCTCCGAGATGGAAGAAGAGGCGGGGATCACCATCGAGCGCAACGAGTCGGAAGACGAATTTGCGTTCTTCGCCGGCGGTCATGCCGACATCGTCTCGACTGGTAGTTATGAAACTCCGGTCCTCGAAGTCGAAACGGGAGTCCAAACCGTGACCATCGGCAAGTACAACAAGGCGAAGGACATCGTGGTAGTTGCCGCGGACTCGGGCTACACGACCTTCGACGACCTCGCAGCCGGCTGCTCGGTGGGAGTCGAGTCGTTCAGCGGTTCAACGATCGTCTGGATCGCCCTCGCCCAGGACCTCCACGGTCGCACGCTGGGCGAGGGCCCGGACGACCTGCAGATGGCTGCAACCGACTTCAACACGGCACCCGAGCTCGTCCTCACCGGTGACCTCTGTGCCGGTGTCTCCTCGATATACAACACGATCCCGTACTTGATCGAAGGCACCATCTCCGGTCTCTACGACTTCAGTTCGGCGTCCCAGATCTACGGCGAGGAGTACGTGCCGGGCCACGAAGGCATGAACAGCAACAACTTCGTCGTCACCAAGACCTGGTACGACGAGCACCCCGAAGAAGTTGCGTTCTTCCTGTCGGTGTGGGACCGGGGATTGCAGGAGTGGGCGACCAACCGCGATGCCATCCTCGAGGCCTACCCCGATGACTTCGGGTACACCAACGACGAGGAGCTCACCTTCCTGAAGGAATGGTACGACAACCAATTCAACGAGTTCGTCGACACCGTCTATCTGGACGAGGCTTGGATCGAGGGCGAGGCGCAGGTCACCGACCTGTTGATCGCCGGCGGAGTCGTGCCCGAGGGCACCCCTGCCCCGCTCCATGCTTGCATCGACCCCGACTCCGGCGAGGAGACCTGCCTCCTACCATCCTCATGACCTAGACACCTCCGGAGCGAGCATTGGCATCTCCCACGATCCCAGAGACTGAACGCTCCGATCAACTTGGGGTTCCGCCCTCCACCGGGCCACGGCGAACAACCAATGCCCGGTGGAAGGCCGTCGCCTACTCGGTTGCCGGCGCTGTCTCGCTCCTTGTCGTCTGGCAGATAGCTTCGGAATACACCCGGACTGAATTCGACCTTCTGCCAGGCCCGCTGGAGGTTGCCGAGCGGATGGGCGACTACATATTCGGGAACGAGGCCGAGAACATCCCGCCGGGTTGGGTGTTCGTCAACTTTTGGGAGACGTTCCGCAAGACCCTCTACGGTTTCGCTGGCGCCCTGATCATCGGAGTACCGATCGGGATCTTGATGGGGCGATACCGCTACGCCAAGAACTTCTTCTTCGACTTCGTCTACCTGGCGGCCAACATCCCGTTGATCGTTTACGCCATCCTCGGTCTTCTCATCTTCGGACTCGGCGACACGGGTCCGGCTTTCGTGGTTGGACTTCTGGTGTTGCCGGTGATCACCCTCAATGTGGCGGCCGGGGTCGAAGGCGTCGACCAGAACCTGCTTGCGATGAGCCGCTCCTTTGGGCTCTCCTCGAAAACTGCCCTACGCCACATCGTGGTGCCGTCGTTGTCCCCGTTCCTCTTCGCCGGCTCCCGAGCCTCGTTCGCAGCATCATGGAAGCTGGCCGCACTGGCCGAGACCTTCGGCGGCACAACCGGTGTTGGGGTTCAGATCCGGAAAGCGTTCCAGGGCTTCTCGGTCACCGACATGTTGGCCTGGATGATGTTCTTCGTGATCTTCGTTGTAGTCATCGAGCGCGTCCTGCTGATGCGATTGGAGCGGTGGGTGTTCCGCTACCGGCTGAAGCGCGGCGAGGACATCCTTCGGTTCTGAGCATGAGCGACGTCCAAACCCTCGCACGCGACGACCAGGTCGATCTTGGAGGTGGCCTGCTCTCTTTGCTCCGCAGCGACCGCGCCGCGAGGTGGACCTCACGTCTCGCCCTGTTGCTGCTATGGCAAGTGGCTGGCCAGCTCAGTGCCCGCTTTCCGACGCCGGTGGAGACGGTTGAGATCCTGGTTCGGGAGTTCCAGACACCTTTCGAACGTGGCGAGTGGAGCCTCATCAACAACGAGCTGGTCTCCAATCTTCTCATCTCGATCTACCGCACCGGACTGGCCCTGGTCTTCATCATCCTGATCGGCATCCCCATCGGTTATGCCATGGGCAGGTGGTGGCGGGTTCAGGCCTACTTCACCGACCTGGTGACGGTAGGTCTTGCGATGCCGGCATACATGTGGGCCCTGCTCGCAGTGATGTGGTTCGGCTTCGGGATCAGAGCCCCTGTCTTCTGCGCCGTGGTGTCAGCAACCCCCGGGCTGATCGTGCACGTCCTTCAGGGGAGCCTCTCCATTCCCCGCGACCTCCGGGACATGTCCGATGCGTTCGACGTCCCGGGACCGACGCGCATGCGTCATCTCGCCCTGCCATCCATGGCCGGGGCCCTGATCGCCGGGATCAGGCTGGCCATCATCGCGGCCTGGGGGTGCGTGGTCCTCGTCGAGTGGTTCGGGAGCAACGAGGGGGCTGGATTCCGGGCCCGAGACTGGTACCAGTCGGCGGCCAACTACAACGGTCTCATGGCCTGGGGAATAATCGTGTTGGTGGTGGTGATCGTGGTCGACCGGGGAGTCATAGAGCGGATCGATCGGGCCGTCCACAAGTGGCGTGGATCCGTCGGCGGCTTCGGCGCGGCCAAGGCCGCAGTACTCGACTCGATACAGGAAGGGTGAGCACTTGGCAGTTCTGAAAGCGTCCAAGGTGGTCAAGGAGTTCCCACCACCAACCAAGCATCAACCCACCGTAAGAGCACTCGATGGGCTCGACTTCGAGATGGCTGGTCAGACCTTCGTCAGCATGGTCGGCCCCTCGGGTTGTGGCAAGAGCACGTTCTTGAACCTCGTCTCCGGAGTCGAGACCCCAACCTCGGGCTCGCTTTCGGTGACCGCCGATGATGGCTCGGCGGCGACGCTCGGCTACGTGTTCCAGGACCCGAGACTGCTCCCCTGGCGGACCGTGGTCGACAACCTGATGTATGTCCATCGCGACAAGTCGGATGAGAACCGTGACCGGTTAATCAGGTACCTCGATATGGTCGGGCTCCAGGGATTCCGCGAGATGTACCCGGCCCACCTTTCGGGTGGGATGCAACAGCGCGTCGGCATCGCGCGTGCCTTTTCGGTCGAGCCGGACCTGTTGCTCATGGACGAGCCGTTCAGTCATCTCGACGCCATCACCGCCCGCACTCTCCGTGAGGAGTTGCAGGCGATCTGGCACGAGACGAAAAAGACGGTGCTCTTCGTCACCCACGACGTGCTGGAGGCCGTCCAACTCTCGGACCGAATCATCATCGTCGCCTACGGGGGAAAGAACTACGCCGACCTCGAGATCGACCTTCCCTATCCGCGCCTTCAGACCGATCGGGCAGTGGCTGGCCTTCAGGCCGACATCCTCGAGGTCTTCAACGAGATGGAAGCCAAGCGGCAGCAAATCGACCCCCGCCTTGCCTCCAACCCCTCGCCTGCGGGCGGGCGCTGAGACGATCCCCAGTCGGGCACTTTCCTCCTGGGATAGTTTCCGTTCCCTCCCGGGTGGGCCCCGCAGGGGGTCTCTGACCTATAGCCCGAGCAAACGCGCCGGATTCTTCTCCAAGATGGCCGTCTTCTCGTCAACGGTGAAGGAGCCCAGGCCGTTGATCCAGTTGACAGGGTCCTCGAGGGACATCGGCGCCGGGAAGTCGGTACCGAGCACCACCTGGTCGATCCCCACCATGTCGACCAGGAAACGGAGGGTCGGCTCGGTGTAGGTGCAGGAGTCGTAGTAGAACCGGCTCAGGTACTCACTCGGGGCGTTCTCGAGAAAGGTGCGCGAGTCGTCGAACTCCGGCATGTTCTCCAGAGCGCCGGCCCGCCATCCCTTGTCCATGCGAGCCGCGCCAAAAGCCGTGTAGCCCCCCGCATGCCCCAAGCAGAGTTTGAGATCGGGATACCGGTCCATGATCCCACCGTAGACCAGGGTGGCGAAGGTGATCGCCCTCTCCGTCAAGTTCCCGATGACATTGGGAATCCCGTAGCGGAGAGTCCGGTTCTCGACGACCGTCGAGCTGGCCTGGTGGAAAAACACCACGGCTCCCAGCTCCTCGACCGCCTTCCAGAACGGGTAGAACCGGCTGTCGTCCAGAGTAATCCCGTTGACATGATCGCCGATGGTGATCCCCTTGAAGCCCATCTCTCCCATGGCGTGCGCCATGACCTCGATCGCGCTCGGGACATCCTGAAGCGGAATCGATGCCAGGCCCAGGTACCGGTCGGGGTAGGCGTTCATCATCTCCGCCAGCGCTGCGTTGCATTCGCGGGCGATGGTGTTTGTGATCGCGGGATCCAGGTCGTAGCGGAAGAAACCGGTGTTGATGGTCAGGACATGGATGTCAACCCCCATGTCGTCCATCTCGACGAGGCGCTCCTCGGCGCTGATCGTGAACTTCGGGATGTGCAGCTCGCCGACATCTGGCCCGAGCGTGTGCCACTGCCCGTCTCGCTCGATGGCGTCGACGAAGACACGCGGTGTCACATGGTTGTGGATGTCGATGACAGCCAATTTCCCTCCCTGGAGTGGCCTGGTCTAGATGTTGAATTGAACCCGGGCCGTGATCTCTTTCTGGGTCACCGAGGCTACAAGGTCGGATGCCTCGTTCATCACCGGGTGGGCAAAGTAGGCCTCCAGGGCGGGCACATCGTCGAAGTCGGCCACGAGGACCATGTCCCAGTTGTTGGGGTTGCGTTCGATGTCGAAGCCAACCGTGTACTCGACGATGGTGGGAACGACTCCCTTCAACGCGGCAAGCGAATCACGCGCCGCCACCTTCTGATCCTCGGTGACGTCGTCCTTCCACTTGAACATCGCTACGTGGCGAAGCACACGGTCCTCCTCTAGGTCGCGCTTGTTGTCCTAGCATGCGAGGATATCATCTTTGTGAGTGATCTTCATTACGGCATTCGATGCTCGTGCCGTCGATCCGAAGCTGCCATAGTCGAATGTCTTTGAAGAAGGAGAATGACCGGTTTGAGCCCAGCCAGCGCTAGAGAAATACGTCCCATCGACCACCACAGCCCTGTCCCTTACTACTACCAGCTCGCCGACATCCTCCGCGAAGAGATCGACAACGGGAGATGGGGAATCGACGAGCTCATCCCGGCCGAAGGCGCCCTCACCGAGATTTTCGGCATCAGCCGGAGTGTGACCCGTAAAGCCCTCGATCTCCTCGAGGGAGAAGGCCGAGTGCTCAGGATCAAGGGCAAGGGAACGGTGGTCACCAAGTCCAAGTTCGCCTACGAAGCTGTCGACGCGGCCGGGAGGTGGTTCTCTCCGCGTTCGGGATCCGTCCGCCTCGGCAAGATCGTTGGCGCCGGCCGCGTCCCCGCGGGTGGAAACCTGGGAAAGCTGCTCGACCTCTCCCCTCGCGACGACGTGTGGGAGATCACCCTCACCCACACCGTCGACGACGCCCCCTTGTCGCTGAGCCAGATCTACCTTCGGATCCAGGGGACCTTGACCGTGAGCGCTCCCCCCGAGTTCCAGAGCGGTGGCCCCGACATTCTCCAGCAACTCGCCACCAGGTATGGAGTGGAGATAATCGACTCGCAGCTCGAGGTCGATGTCGCCAAGGCCTCGCCGTTCGAGGCGGAGCATCTCGACGTGGATGAGGCCACTCCGGTGATCCAGGTCAGCTCGCTCGACTTCGGGACTGGAGGGAGGGTCGTCGGATTCACACGCACGGTGGTCCGGCCCGAACGCTTCTTCTTCGCTGTGGTCATGCATCGCAAGGCGGGAGTAGCTACCAGCTCCGCACTGTCCGGGGTGGTGGCCAGGGTGGGCAAGTAGCGCGCCCGCTAGGGGTAGACGAGTTCCACCCAGCGGTTTGCGGCAGCGCTCTCCACGATCGCCTCGAGGACCGCGACTGCCTTCCTTGCCTCTACGCCATCGGTCTCCGGTTGTGCCCCGCCACGGATTGCCCGGCTGAACTCGGTCAACTCGTCGGCAATGGTGTCGAGCGGATCCAATGGCATGTCGACCAGTTCCGTCGAGCCCCGCCGTTGCAAGGTGAGATTCTCTCCGTCACCGGTGTTGCGCGCGATGGCCTCGGTCCCATGAGCGATGACCTCGACCACCGGTCCGGTGGCCATCGACGTGAAGAGATGACCCTGGATGCCCGACTTGAACTGAAAAACGACGGTCGTGGTGTCGTCGACCTCTCCCTCAGGCAGCAGACGGGTGCTCCGGGCGAACACTCCTTCGATGGGTCCCGCCAGGTAGTGCAAAGTGTCGACTTGGTGGATGCCCAAGGCTGCCATCCCCCCGACCGGCGTCTCCTCCAGGCGGCGCCGCCACGGAGCCAGGTTGGGGTTGAACAGGAGGGGGGCAGCGTGAGTTGCCGAGACCTCCAACATCGCCCCCAGCGCGCCGCTGTCGATTGATTCCTTGATCCGCCGATTCGCCGGCTGACGTCTTCGATTGTGACCCACCTGGAGCACGACTCCTGCAGCCTCGGCGGCGTCGACCGCCCGGGTCGCCTCGGCGACGGTCAGCGTGAGTGGCTTGTCGACAAAGACATGCTTGCTCGCTTCGGCCGCGGCGATGACCAGACCGGCATGTGTGGTGTGAGGGGTGGCTATCAGCACGCCGTCGACGTCGGAAGCGAGCAGCGCGTCGAGCGAGTCGAACGGCAGGCAACCGTGCTCGCCGGCAAAGCTCTTCCGGCTGTCGGCACTCCGAGCAAAACAGGCGACTATGTCGACCAGACCCGTGGACCGTGCGGAGTTGGCCAGTACGCCACCCCACCAGCCCAAGCCGATCGAGCCGAGTCTGACCGGGGGGTCATCGGGCAAACCTAACATCCCATCATTCTAACTGACGGGGGGCTGACGACGCGACCCGGACCGGGAGAAATGGGGACGCAGTTCTATACCGCGCGTTTGCATCGACCTTCAGCACCGCCTGCACCCAGGCAACGAGTTGCGATCGGGCCCGTTCGGAGGCGGGTAGCGTCCCTTGGTCGTGTCACTCAGCGCCGAAGGACTGGAACAGATCGCAGCGGCCAGAGAGGTCGTGATCGAGACCCGTTCGGGCGGCCGGGTCTTCCGAACCGTGATCTGGGTCGCCGTCGCCGAGGAGGACGTGTTCGTGCGCTCGGTTCGCGGTGGAGCGGGGCGGTGGTACCAGCGGGCAATCTCCGAACCCCACGTGAACCTCACGGTTGGAGACACCCGATTCCGGTTCACGGCTGTGCCGGAGACCGGGGCGGACTCGGTGGACCGTGCCTCGGAGGGATTCCGTGGCAAGTACCCGAAAGGCCGTTCCCTCGAGGCGATGCTTCGTTCTGAAGTCTTGGACACCACCCTCCTCCTCGAACCTCTGGCCTGACCCGTCCTCGTTTGTGGAAACAGAATCCAGTTGCCCGCTCCTCCGGTCCCGAGCCCGACTTGTCAATAGAGCCTGACGTTCAGTTGGTGCTGACCTCCCAGGCCGTACGCGCCTTCGGCTATGGGTTCGGGTCGGTGCTGTTGGCCTCGACCCTGGCCGAACGCGGCCTCTCGGCTATCGATGTTGGGGTGGTGCTGGGGGCGCTGGTGGCGGGCACCGTCATCGCCCAACTGGCCGTCGCCCGCTGGGGGGACGGTTGGGGTCGTCGCCGCAGTTATCAGCTTCTTTATCTTGCTCTTGGTGTTGCCGGGCTGGTGTTCGCCAGCAACGCCCCGCTGTGGGTACTGGTGGCGGTGGCATTGACCGGGGCTCTCTCCGCCGAGGTGGTCGAGTCCGGCCCGTTCACGACGCTGGAGCTGTCGATGCTCTCGGGACGGCTCGACACCAACGCCCTCGCCGCAGGGTTCGGCTGGTACAACGCCATCGCCGCCGTCGCCGGCTCCTTCGGAGCACTCTCTGCAGCCCTCCCCCAACTCACCCGACGCGCAATAGACGGAGCTCCTTCCGATCGGGTGTGGTTCTTGGTGTTACTTCCGATCGCCACCGCCGGCTTGCTCATCGCCCGCCGCTTGAGTCCAACGGTCGAGTTGACAGAAGGGAGTCGCAAGGCTGCCCCGCTGGGCCCCTCACGGCGTGCCGTCACCCATCTCGCCGGTCTGTTCGGCCTCGACGCGTTCGCAGGTGGGTTCGTGGTCCAGACCTTCATCGCTTTCTGGCTCATAGACCACCATGCCGCCACCACCGCCAGTGTCGGAGTTCTCTTCGCCGCCATCGGGGTGATCCAGACCGCCTCATTCCTGGTGGCACCGGTGATCGCTCGGCGATGGGGGCTGCTCAACACCATGGTCTTCACCCACCTTCCCTCCAACCTCTTGCTGGCCGCCGTCGCCTTCGCTCCCAACCTCCCTGTCGCCGCCGGCCTCCTTCTCGCTCGGGCTGCACTCTCTCAGATGGATATCCCCACCCGTCAGGCCTACGTGAT
>Ga0326597_10010990_pt1 | contig 12022 bp, 11 predicted proteins | sample RVTome_12_FD_203789 | JGI IMG/M metagenome (GOLD analysis project Ga0326597, IMG submission 203789) | Soil microbial communities from uranium-contaminated site in the Upper Colorado River Basin, Wyoming, United States - RVT100D185 | ecosystem: Environmental > Terrestrial > Soil > Contaminated >... | reverse complement strand
CGGCCATCGAGGTCTCGGATGAGCAAATGGAGAGCATGAAGATCCGCCGCTCGTCCTTTCACGGGGAATGGAACTACACGATTCTTCCGAGGTGAGCAGATTGATCGTTTATTTGTTTACTGGCCCATAGTGGGCGCATCGGAGCGTTGACCACGGTAATAGACGCAGCCGTGATCGCAGCTAGGGAGAGCCAGCGGTTCATTTCGTGGCCTCCATGTTCCTTGCGATCATCTCAGCGGCGCTCAGGGGGAAGACTCTCGTGCGAAGCAATTGAACGCGAGCATCAAAACCCGGGACGTCTCTAATGACGTCAAGAATCCAGGCAAGCAACTCCCCTCCGGTGGGAGGAGGTGTAAACTGGAGTCCACCATCCGTTACAATAACGAGGGAGCGGGGGGTTGCCAGCGCATCTTCAACCGCGGCGATTGTCTCAAAGAGGGCTGCCTGGGGGTCCGTTGGTGATTGGGAACGAGTGGGGGCACGGAGGGAGACATTGGATGGGATTTCTGTGTGCGTCCACTCGATGCGAATATCTGCAATCTCGCCATCCAGAATTGCTGAGGCAACCGCGGGTTCGTTTGCGTCCAGGTGATCACGGGCGCGTTCGCGAACAGTCTGATCATCCATGCTCTCACGCCACTCGGCAGCGCGTTCAAAGAGGCGCGCTAGCACACCGTGCTTGATCATCACGGTTTGACTTACGTCCGGCGCATCTGGCCTTGGAAGGCGGAACGCCTCCCCGTTGACATGGATGACGTCGTTGAGGACATCGAATGTCCATGGCGGGTCGACTAGTCGGCCATTTACAATCAGCCACGGGCCCTGCTCTTCCTGTCTCGCCTTTGCGGCCGAGTACGCAATGGCCGCACTTAGAAGGACGAGGGTTATCAGGGCTACGGCGGGAGACGGCTTCCTCATTTCTGGCCTCCTTCACCCTGGGGACCCGAGCTCTAGAGCTAGAGGGTGGTTATTCGAGGGTAGCCTTCGGCGTGTATCCGGGTCAAGTAGGAAGGCCTGCAACCGGCCTCCATCGCCCCCGTCATGCGACCTGACCGCACGTTGGCCGCCAGGGCGATCTGATCCCCACTTCCTGGTCGCAGGCTTGGTTCAATGCGACCTCCCCGCCCCGGAACGTCCCCGCCCGGGACCCTCGGGATGGCTGGGCCCTGGTGGCGGTCCCCGACGCTGGTCACCGATCCGATCGCCGTCCGGCAGCCCCGGAACGTCCCCGATGGGGGTGGCTCCGGGCGTTCCCCGACGCCCACGGGCAAGCTTGAGGACGTCCCCGGAGGATCGCCCACCGGGCCCACTCCGGATCTGTGAGAACGCCCCCGAAGGTCCCCGCAGCCACCCCCCGGGAACCCGCCTCCGCCATGGCTCACCCGAACCCGGCTCCCGTCCCCGGAGGGTCCCCGGTGGCGGCCTTTGCGCAGATGCGGTGGCACCACCTCGGAGGCCACGTAGGAGGCCCGAGCCGGGGCCCTCTGCCCCGAAAACGCCCCGGAATGTCCCCGGAACGTCCCCGCTGAGCGCCTTTTGGGACTTTCGGCAAGAAGGCCGGCATGGCGGAACTGGCGACTCTGTTACGACTTACGAGCGAACGCGGTCCCTTCCGCGTGGATGTTAGGTAGATTGCCGGTGACAATTGGGCCGCGCGATTCCGGGCGGTCGCTTCTGTCGTAAGTCATAGACCCGCATGCATGTTACGGAGGATCAAGAGGCCCGATCCGGGCCAATTGGAAGCGCCCCGACATGTCCCCGCAACGTCCCCGATGTGTCCCCGGAGCCCCTCGAAACTGTCCCCGCTGTGTCCCCGCGATGACCCCTGGAGCCGATCGGGGCTGGTAGCGGCCCGGATAGGGATTCGGGGCGGTGTCGGAGGGGTGCGTGGGGCGCGAGGGGTGCGTTCGCCGAGAGGTTTCTGTACGCAAAAACGGTATTCGCAGAGATCGGACGCAAGCCCATGGTCGCCATCCGTTCGGTCAGGCCACCAGCCACCAGCGACCAGCGGGGCGGGGGAGGGGTGCGTGGGGCGCAAGGGGTGCGTTCGCCAGGAGGTTTCTGTCCACGAAATCGGTAATCTGGATGCTGGCTGGCTCCTCGATCGCGCCGGTGACCTGCGCAATCCGGGCCTACGCAAGCCCCGATGGTCGCAAACGGGGGACCTATGGGGGACCTCGGGGGACCTATGAATTACGAGGTCCCCCTGGCGTAGAGCCATTAGAATCAATGGCTTATGATCACGAAGGGGGACCTGAAGGACGATTTCTCCCTCCGAGCCCCAGGACCAGGAAAAGATGGCATCCGGGGGTGGGCCCTGGGGGGGGGAAGCCATCGGGGGGGTTATGCCCCCGGAACCCCTCGGAGGGAGGGCACTCCCCTGGTGGTGGCCATCCCTTCGGGGGGGGCGGAAGGCTCCTGTCAGTTGCTGGGGTCCGGCCGCGAGGACAAGGGAGCTAGGCAAGAAGACAAGGCCCAGCCTCCCTGTGACCGCGCCGTCGCCCACACCCGTTTGGAGGCAATGTCACCGACCCGCGAGGGCACCGTTGACGACCCGTCCCTGCCGGCTGCGGTGAGGACAAGGGTCCCGATGCCCGGCCATGGAGCTCCGTCTCACCGCGGGGGGGGACGCAGCCCGAACGACGCCGCCAGCAGAGCTCCGATCCTGACGAGGTGGAGAGGGCTGTCCGGAAGGCCCTGACGGGGTAGGGAGTCGTGCTCTGCAGGGCGGGGTAGCTGTGGTCCGGGGTATCCCCCCGGTGATCGCGATAATTCAGGGTCGAGAGTGGCCAACCCTCGCCCATCGTGATCGAGAGACCCGGGAAACGCCCGCAGATACTGTGAGAACAGGCTCAGTTTCACTGCCTTACCTCAAGGGGCTTTGCCCAGCCCCAGCCTGTGACCACAGGGGGGGGCGGGGCAGTGGACTGGGAAGCGAGGTCGATGTGATCCCGCTCACCTAGAGAGGGGTGAACCAGCAACCCGACGCCGGACTGCCCCCCGCTGGCTCCACCTCCTGGTGACACCCTTCTTTTTCCGGCAGCCAAGGTCGAGAGGCGGAAAACAGCCCCCGAGGTCCCCATCGATCTTCCAACCCCTTGGGAGACAAGGGGATTGTGCAGGGGGACCTCGTGATTTCAAGGTCCCCCCCAGGTCCCCCAAGGTCCCCCTTGGGAGTGGAATCAGGCCGCCTGCAAGGCAGTCGGGGAGGCTGGCGAGCTCGTCGCGGATGGCGACCAGAAACCGATCTGGGGTCGCGCCCCTCGCGCCCCACGCACCCCTTCCCGTCTGCCCCGGGGCCCGTCTGGGGCGGCACGGGCCAGGGAGCTACCATGGCGGGCGGGTTCACCGTGGGTTACGAGGAGGCATCGCCATGGGCAAGCTCGCACGCTTTCACTGTTCCGTCTGCCACTTCGCGGCCACCACCTCGGGAGGAGACGGCCAGAGGTACGACAACCCCTCGGTCACGCTCCATTGCCACGACTGCAAGCAGCTCTTCGAGGTGGCGCTGCCGGTGGTCCCGTGGGGCGGCGAGATCGTGATCCGGTCGAACCCGCTCCAGTGCCCGCGGTCGGGCGACCACCAGGTCGAGAAGTGGAAGCATCCCGGCCCCTGCCCTGTGTGCGGGACGGAGCTTGACCGGGAGGAGATCGCTGAGGTCCCCGATACCTGGCCGGAGGGGATGTAGGGGGTGGCGGAAGGCCCGTCAAGCGGGCGCTGGCACCGAGGAAATGAACCGGGTCGAGGAGAACCGCGCGACTAGGTAAGTAGGAGAATAGGGGAAGATAGATTGGGATACGCGCGGTTTTTCACGCCGATGACGGCAACCTCGGCCCGGGTCGTTTCGGCACATTCCTCCTGAGTCGTGCCTGGCCCGCACAGATGATACGCCTTGGCCTCGTCGGGTGCCAAGTCCATTCCCTGCGAAGCCGCCCGCTGGGGTCCACAGGGGTGCCGTTGTCCCCTGGCCACGCAAGAGCACAACCCAGAATAGCCGCCTTCCGTGTTGAGGCTCCCCTCAAAGATTCCCCGTCGATTCCCCTTCCCATGTCCCCGGTCTCGATGGCTCATCCTGTCCTGCGTCCCGATGGTGGGGCGCTCAACGCAGGAGGCCACACCATGGCCAAGAAGACGACGAAGAAGGCCGCGGGGGTCACCAAGGCCCCAAGGGCGCGACGTAGCGCCCCGTCCCGCGAGAAGGCCCCGGATGCCAACGCGGTGCCCCCCGAACCCGATCCCGCCCCCACGGGCGAACCTGGGCCGCCACCGGGAAAGGAGAGGGTGACCGGGATCACCCTCGGCCTTGGCGACGACGGCGAGGCTGGCGGGGCGACGGCTACCCAAACGGAGGGGACTCCGGGAATCGCGACTCCGAAACCGCCGGCCCGAAAGAGGGGCGAGATCCTCTACCGGCACGAGGACGGACGGGTGGCCTGCGCGCACCACGCGCACATCCAGCCGGGGATGCAGTACGGCACGGGGTGGAGGCGGATCTCCAAGACCGAACGCCTGCGCCTCCACAACAAGGGCGAGGCACCGGTCTGCGAGGGCTGCGCGAAGATGGAGGAGAAGAAGCGGGCGACGGTGAAGCCGGGGCTCTACTGGAACGAGCGCGGGCAGATCAACTGCGAGCAGCACATCCCTTATCCGGGCTCGGACACCTGGGTCTTCGAGCACTGGAAGAAGATCGACCGCGCCTCGGCGAAGGAGGCGGCCGAGAAGGGGATGGAGCTTGTCTGCGAGACCTGCCGCGCGATCGCCAAGCGGCAGAAGGCAGAGCCAGCTACCAAGGGGCGGGGGCGACGCAAGAAGAGGAAGGAGGCGGTGCCGCCCAAGCGATTCTCCAACCGCCCCTCGCAGCCAACCGAGCCCGACATGACGGTGACCCGCCTCGCGGAGGCCTACCTTCGCCACCTCGGCGACCTCGGAAAATCGCTGGCCACGCAATTCTCCTACTCGATGGACCTCGGGATCGCCAAGCGCGAGATGGGGCCCGAGACGCGGATCACCGACCTGACGCCCGAGCGGGTGGCGGCCTTCTTCGAGAGCCCGGCGGTGACCGTGCGCAAGAACGGGCGACCCAAGACCCAGGTCACGATCGACAAGACGCGGCGGGTGCTCCGGATGGCGCTCGAATGGGCGGAGGAGGAGAACCGGGTCGCGAAGGCCCCGCTTCCCACCACGGCGGAGAAGGCGTGACCGACAAACCGGAGGGAGGTCGCGGGCGAGCAACGTCCCGGCCTCCCCTTTCCACGGGAGACACGACCATGTGTAAGGAGACGACGAAGAAGAAGAAGAACCCTGCCCCGGATCGCCTGGTGATCGAGGCCCACGCCCGAGTGGTCCGCGAGAACCTGATCCGCAACCTCCAGGAGAAGGTGACCGACGCGGAGAACCGCCGCCTGCGCGCCCGGGACGACCGGGACGACGCCAGCGAGCGCCACTACTACGGGGCGCGCAACGCCTACCTCGACGCGACCTGGATGGTGGCAGAGGCGATCCTTCCCCCGGACGAATTCGAAGCCTTCCGAGCGGAGAAGGAGAAGGGACGGTAGTCATGACCACCACCGACGACCGCTGCGACTTCTGCGGGGCGATCCTCGACTACGATCCCGCGCGGGTCGCCTGGGACATGGACGGCCACCCGGTCGAGCTAAATGACGAGCAGGCGGAAGACACCCCCGAGCACGCCCGGCTCTGCGACGACTGCGCGAGCAAGGTGCTCGACGAAGACGAGGACAAGGAGTGACCAAATGCGCATCGACACCGACACCCCGATCTGGATTGTCGCCGACCCGATCGGGAGTGGCACGATCAACGACATCCTCGGCGAGACGACCCTCCGCGGGCTGGAGCGCCAGTTCCGGGGCGGGCTCACCTGCGAGGCGAACCCGGTGATCTTCACCGACCGCGAGGAGGCGGAGGCCCATGCCCACCAGCGGCTCGGAGCGTGGCATCGACACCGGGAGGCGGCGCGTGAGATCGAGAGCCGTCTCGCGGAGGAGCGGCAGCGCTACCGGGCCGAGATCGAGGCGCTCCCATGATCACCGGCCAGCGATCAGCCGTCCACTTCGACCTCGAATCCCTGGAAGATCCCGGCCGCGTAGAGGTCGCGGTGAGCCTGGACCCACCGGGCGGTCTCGGCGAACCCCATCGTCTCGGCGAGCTGGATCACCACGGGCCGGTCGAACATGTTGGTGAGGCCGGACTGGCGCACAGCCTCCAGCCCCGCAAAGACCTCGCGGGACACCCGGGCGGGCGCAGGTGCAACCGTCTCCCGCTTGCGATCGATCATGGCAAAACCTCCGCTGGGTTCGACGACATGGAGCCAAATGTCTCGCGGCAGCGCAAGGCCCGGCCTCGGGCCACAGAGGAAGGGGCGCCATGAAGATCGATGAGGCCCTCGCCCTTTTCCTCGTCCAGCTCGAAGCCGACGGGCGGAGCGTGCACACGATCGGCCAGTACCGGCGACACGTGCGCGCGCTGGCCCGCTGGCTGGCGGCGGAGCGGCTCCCCCTCGACGTCGCCGCCATCGGGCACGGAGACATCGCGGCCTTCGTCGCGTCCCCTGCCGCCCGCTTCCGGCCGGACGGAACCGCCAAGGTCGGTACCTCGGTCAACGCGATGCGATCGAGCCTGAGGGGCTTCTACGGGTACCTGCACGAGGCGGGCTACGTCGCCACCAACCCGACCCGGCTCCTCCGGCGGGCGATCTGCTCGCCTCCACCACCCCGGGCGCTCACCGACGACGAGCAGCGGAGGCTCCTTGAGGTCCTCGACGGCGACAACTACGAGGCCCGGCGGGACGCGGCTCTGGTCCGCACAATGCTCGGGACCGGCATCCGGCTCTCCTCCGCTCTGGCGCTCCGGGTCGAGGACGTGGATCTGCTGTCCCGCGAGCTGGTGATCCGATGCGCGAAGGGCAGCAGGCCCGACCGGCTACCCGTCAGCCGGGAGGTGACCCGGGTGCTCGCGACCTGGATCGGAGAGCGGACCGAGGGCGCGCTCTTCTGCTCTCGGTCCGGGTGGAGCCTTTGCGCCCGCCACGTCCAGCGCCGGTTCCGGAAGGCCGTCGAGGCAGCAGGGATCACGAGGGCGGTCTCCCCGCACTCCTGTCGCCACGCCTTTGCGGTACAAATGCTCACCCGCACTGGCGACATCACCCTCGTCCAGGCCGCCTTGCGCCACCGCTCGATTGCTTCGACCCTGATCTACGCCCGGACCTCCCCGGACCGGCTCCGGGCGGCGATCGGGTAGAGCGCCAGAAAAGCGCGATTGGAAGCAATCCCCTCACGCACTCTCGCGTGCTGGCCACGAGAGAACATTGTTGGGAGCGGGAGGCCGCACCTCGATCTACCGAGCTTCTATTACGACCGCCGTCGGATACGCCAAATGTGTTACCCTTCCGGCATCGGGACTGTGACCGCCTCTCCCTCCGCCGGAGGCTCCTTGAAGCGTTCCCATTGCCTGGCAAGATGCACCTCCAGCTCCTTCACTGCTTGCTTGTGCTCCCCGAGTTCAGAATCCGAGAGCTCACGAGCTTCGTATTGCTTGGCCTCTCTTCTGAGAATAATGAGCTGAATTGGATCTGCGACACCACCTGGGTTCGTGTCTATTGCATGAAGGAGCGTCCATAGCGTTGCAAGGATACCCTCTCCCAGCGAAGGCGACTTGTCCTTCCAAAGTACCCTCCGCAGGAAGGCAAGAAATGGATCCGCTATCTGCTGGCACGGAAGGGTCCGTGATTTGCTCTCTCTCTCTCTCTCTCTCTCTCTCTCTCTCAACTCTCCCCTCCTGAGCTTCTAGGCTCCCTCCGTCGTCGAGCGCGTCTTCCTACGGAGACGTCGCGAGCGAAACGACACCCACCTCCCCTCATCCTCGTCTTTCCCCTGATGGCTGTCCTGCTGTCGATGGCAGGCTGCCGAGCACCCACCTCTTGCTGCGAGACCGGACCTGGTGAGGGTCACGCGACCGAGACCGGTGCGCCATCCCACGCGACGGAGCCCGTGGTCGTAAGTGTCCCGTTGGCGCCTCCACTGAGCGACGGGCCCCGGTGGTCCATCACCGTCGGGCCGGACCTCGTGTACGACGCCGGTGAGCGGGCCGTGCTTCTCCTCGGTGGCGACGGCGATTCGAACGAGCCCTCTCTCTGGACCCTTCCCCCCTGCGACCCCAACGATCCGAGCTTCTCGTCCTCGCCGAGTGAAGTGTCGTATCGCTTCGCCTTCGATAGCCTCGATGAGGAGCTGGATTGGCTGAGGACCAAGTACGAGATGAACAGGATGTGGAGGGAGTACCGGGACAGGGTGCCCCTGTGGCGGCCTCGACATGGGGGTCAGGCGGGGAGGATCCCATTTGAAGGAAGACAGGTCGATGACCTGCCGGACGAGCCATGTGGCTCCCTGGCGGCCAATCATGTACGGGAGGATAGATGATGAACCATCGATACAATCCACGATTCGGCGAAGCGCAGTTGCTAGTGGGGCTGGTCCTCATGATCATCCTGTGCGCACCGAGTCTGACGCACGCCCAGCCAGTTGACACCGAGGTCTTCGTCCACGAGGGAGTGGGTCCTCATTGCTCTCCCGTTCACGACGTCGACCCGAACACGGATCAGATCGTCGTGCTTGATTTCGGCGCCACGAACAAGATCCTGCTGATCGCCATCACATACAGCGCGACGGATCCGAACTCCTATGATATCGGCTCACCTCTCGGTGTAGGGAGTACGAACAGCAGTAGCATCAACTACCTCAAGTGGAATCCCGTGCTCACCGAGGGAGGAGCCAGAGGGCGATACATCGGATATGGAAAGAATGATGCACAGGGCGTATTTCACTGGTTTCGTCAGCAGGTAGATGACTCCGGGAGTTTCCTCGTCCAGATGTCCGACCTTACGAACCTCAACAACCGCCAGTACTTTCGCTGGACCGGTGATGGCACCTGGGCCACCTACGAGTCGGATGACACCGGCGGCGGATCGGGGAATGACGCGACGTACCGGTCATTCTGGAGCTCGGCCCTTGACGAACTGGAGATCCAGAACATCAGCCAGACCATCAACGAGGCCCCCGTTCCGTCGCCGGCCTCGAGCTCCTCGGCGGGGACGTTCGAGACCGTGCTGGTCAACAGGATCGGGGGCAACAGGGTCAGTCTCCGCACGCTCCAGGCCGAGGATCCTCCCGATCCGAACAGCGAACTGTACCAGACCCTCGGCGCCTACGGGGAGTGGCTGACCGATGCAGACATGGTCTTCATCAAGCCGCTGCAGGGGTTTGCCGAGGTCGTCCGGAGGTCCTGGTCTCCGCTGGGCGAGTTCGAGTTCGCTCCCCACACCATCTCGATCCTGTACTCGGACGGGGCGGGAAGCCTCGACGACACCGGTCGCCTCGAGCAGCCGGCACTCCGCACACCGGTCGCGCTCACTCTGGGCCAGATCGACGCCGGTTCGACCATGGATGCGTTCGTGGCCTCGCAAGATGGTCTGAGCCTCGCCCTCTTTCTCGGCCTCGGCGACGGCAAGTTCTCCCGTGGCTCCTGCGCCCTCGATGAGAACTCGAGGCCCATGGACGTCGTCGTCTGCGATCTCGATCCGACCGACCTCGATCCCGAGGACCCGAACGTGGACGCGACGGCCGACCTCCTGATCGCCGAGCGCGACCTCGATCAGGTGCGGGTGATCTGGAACGACGGCAAGGGACGGTTCCCGGTCGAATCCTCCGATGTCTTCGCGGTGGGAGATGAGCCGGTGGCGGTGGCGGCCGGGTACCTCAACAGCGACGGGGCGACCGAGTATCTCGATCTCGCGGTCGCCAACCGGACCGCGGACACCATCACCATCCTCCTCCAGGACCCTGGCTACGATCCAAACGATCCGAACGACGACCGCTTTTCCTCGTCCACGATCTCGCCCGGGGACGGTCCCTCGTGCGTCGCGATCGCTGACCTCAACCAGGACGGCAAGAGCGATCTTGCCATCTCCCTCGAGAACGACCATACTGTGGAGATCTGGGAGGGAGATGGATCCGGGGGCTTCACCTTTGCCGTCTCTCTCCAGGCAGTGGACGCGAACGAGATCGGTCTCACCGACCCGCGGCCTTCGGGGCTGGCGCTGGCCGACTTCGGCGTGACGGATCCCAACGACCCGAACGAGCTCACGGGGACCATCGACGTGGCGGCTTCCAACCTCGCTGCCGACAAGGTGACGGTCTGGCGCAACAACAGCACCAGCACGACCTGGTCCTTCAGTGCGGCGAGCTTCTACGCGACGGGGGACAAGCCGACGGGCATCGCGGTGGGGGACGTGACCGGGGACGGCCAGAGCGACCTCGTCACGGCGAACTTCGGAGACGACACGGGGACCATCCTTCCCGGGAACGGGAGCGGAGGGTTCGGGAGCCCGATCACCCTGACCACGGGCGACAAGCCGTGGAAGGTGAAGTTGGGTCAGCTCCTGTGCAGCGACACGCGGCTCGACATGGCCTTCATCTGCGAGGGCGCCGACGGGATCTGCCTTCACGAGTGGAACCAGGCCCATGACCCGAACGACCCGAACTCGCCCGAGTACAGGTGGTCGACGACCCTGCCGGTGGGAGACGGACCCAAGGCCCTCGGGAAGGGGGACGTGAACGGAGACGGGTGCCTGGATCTCGTCTCGGCGAATACCGAGTCCGACGGGATCTCGATCCTGTGCCGGTCGATCATGGCGGACGGGACCACCATCGATCCCGGAAGCTACGAGGGGTACTTCGACGTCGGGGCAGGTGATCTTCTTCTGAACTTCGATCCGGTAGCCGTCCAGCTCTTCGACTTCGATGTGGACGGGAAGAAGGATGTCGCGGCGGTGGGCCTAGGTGTCGGCGTTGTTGGCCTGGCCATCTACCGCGGTGACGGCACAGGCCACTTCTCCGAGGTACAGGTACCCGCGGCAGGAGCAGGTGGTCGCTGGACGTCCTTGGCGACGGGTGACTTCGACCTCGAGACGACCGACGATTACGAGGAGGTGGCCGTGCTGAACACGGGAAAGGCCTCCGACGTCGCAAGCAACGAGGAGATCAGAATCTACGGCTACAATGATCAGCAAGATCGCTTCGTCCTGGACCAGACGATTCCTCTCGACGATGGGGATCCGAATGAGCTGTGGTTACCGGAGGAGGTTCGTGGCGCGCGGAAGATCGTCGCCGCCGACGTGGATGCCGATGGTGACCTGGACCTGGTCGTGGTCTGCGGCCTCGGAGGGGCGGTTCTCCTCTTCAAGAACGACGGGAGCGGCGCTTTCAGCCCGGCGCAGTTCATACACAACAGGGTGGAGCCGCACGACCTCGTCCTCGCCGATCTTGACAATGATGGAGATCTGGACGGAGTCCTGACTATCACCGGGGCTGAGACATCGACGGGCAACGGCAAGCTGAGGATCTTCCTGAGGCCTGGAAGCTCGTCCAGCGCACAGACCTTCATGGATGCCGCCAGCCCTCCTGCTTTCGCGATCGAGGGGGTGTATGCGGTGACGACGGGGAACTTCAACGACGACACGTACCTGGACCTGGCGGTGACGAGCATCATTGCGGACCCCGACGATCGAGGAGTGTACCTCCTCCTGAACAAGGGAGCCAGCGATCCGGGGGCGTTCGAGAGTCCGGTGGGTCCCTTCGACTGTGGTCCGGGGCCCGTATCGATCGCGGCTGCCAACCTGGATGGAGTGAGCTTCGACGATGTCATCGTGACCAACGCGTTCGAGCCTCTGGTCGAGATGCTGACCGCGACTTCGACCTCCTACGAGTTGCCTGTTCCGACGACGGGAGCCGTCCGGGGGGACAAGATCGCGATCGGAACGCGAACTCGGGATGGTGCCGAGAGGCAGATCGCGGTGATCGATCTGACGGGTACGGTTCCGATCCTGTCGATTCCCGCGCTTGTTGACATGACGGTTCTCGAGATCGTCAAACGGGAATACTCGCGGTGCTCGCTCCAAGACCAGTCGATCACGCAAGCCAATCGCGGCACCTGGATGAGTCGTGACGCC
>Ga0326597_10010989_pt1 | contig 12023 bp, 11 predicted proteins | sample RVTome_12_FD_203789 | JGI IMG/M metagenome (GOLD analysis project Ga0326597, IMG submission 203789) | Soil microbial communities from uranium-contaminated site in the Upper Colorado River Basin, Wyoming, United States - RVT100D185 | ecosystem: Environmental > Terrestrial > Soil > Contaminated >... | reverse complement strand
GGTCATCGTCGAGAGGGACTCACCCGTTACGGCGGAGGCGCGGGAGGCGCTGATCGAGAGCGGCGTCCTCAGCGGCCGCTGGGAGGCCGAGGTGATCGGCGCGAGCGCGATCCTCGCGGCTCTCGGTGCCGTCGCCATCCTCGCCGGCGTGCTGGCTTTCCGGCCTAAGACATCGGGCCGCCAGCTCCTCGCCATCGGCCTCGCGATCGCCCTGCCGATCTTCGTCATGAAGGTCTTCCTGCCCTTCATCCTGCCGGACGATCAGCGCTACTTCCTCGCCTACGCCGTCCCCATCGCCGCCGCGTCCATGGTCCTCGCCGGCCTCGTAGGCGCCGAGATCGCCCTCCTCGCGGCCGGCCTGATCGCGCTGCTCGCTGCCTTCGCCGCCGTCCTCCTCTTCGACGTGACCTTCGTCGGCACCGCCGGCACGCTGGACGTCACCCGCGTCGCCCTCGTGACCGCCCTCAGCGGCGCCGGCGGCGTCTTCGCGGTCCGCAACGCCGAGCGCCTGAGCCATTTTCTCCTCGGCGGCCTCGTCGTCGGCCTCACCGTCCTTGCCGTCCTCAGCGCCACCTGGCTCATAGACCCGGCCCGCGAGGCCGCCGACCTCGCCTGGATCCTCCTCGCCGCGAGCGCCAACGGCGGCCTCAGCGCCTTCCTCGCCGCCGGCATCTTCGTTACCCTCGCGCCGCTCTTCGGCGTCACCACCCGCCTGCAGCTGCTCGAGATGTCGCAGCTCAGCCAGCCCCTCCTCCTCCGCCTCCAGGACGAGGCGCCGTCCACCTTCCAGCACAGCGTCATCGTCGCCAACCTGGCGGAGAAGGGGGCGCACGTCATCGGCGCCGACGCCCTCCTCGCCCGCGTCGGCTGCTACTACCACGACATCGGCAAGCTCGCCCGCCCCGGCTTCTTCATCGAGAACCAGCTCGGCGGCGACAACCCCCACGACGCGCTCGACCCGACCGACAGCGCCAGGATCATCGCCGACCACGTCAACGACGGCCTCGCCCTCGCCGCCCAATCGAAGCTGCCGGCGCGGGTCGCCGCCTTCATCCCCGAGCACCACGGCACTCGCACCGTCACCTACTTCTACCGGCTGGCGGCGGCAGCGGCGGACGTCGACCAGGACGCCTTCCGCTACCCGGGCCCGAAGCCCCAGTCGCGCGAGACCGCGATCGCGATGCTGGCGGACTCCTGCGAGGCGACCGTCCGCGCCAGCCCCGACCACTCGGCCGAGCGCATCGACTCGATCGTCGACGAGATCTACAGCGAGCGCCTCACGGAGGGGCAGCTGGACGAGTCCGACCTGACGCTGCGCAACATCCGCATGCTCGCCGATTCGTTCAAGGCGACCCTGAAGGCGATCTACCACCCGCGTATCGAATACCCGGCGCCGAGCCAGGCGGAGCTGCTCCTCCGCCGTCTGCCCTTCCGCCGCTTCTCCCACCGCTGATGCGCTTCGCCGTCCTCGTCTTCCCGGGTACGTGGAGCGACCACGACTGCCAGTACGTCCTCCGCGACCGCCTCGGCCAGGAGGCGGACCTGGTCTGGCACCGCGAGGAGGACCTCGCCGCCTACGACGCGATCGTCCTGCCGGGTGGCTTCGCCCACGGCGACTACCTGCGCTGCGGCGCCATCGCCCGCTTCTCGCCCGTGATGGCGGCGGTCCGCCGCGAGGCGGCGCGCGGCAAGCCGGTGATCGGCATCTGCAACGGCTTCCAGATCCTCTGCGAGGCCGGCCTCCTGCCCGGCGTCCTCATGCGCAACGACAGCACCCAGTTCCGCTGCGAGGACGTGCAGCTCCGCCTCGAGACGGCGGCGACGCCCTTCACGGCCGCCGGCGCGGCGGGCGACGTCCTCCGGGTACCGATTTCCCACGGCGAGGGCAACTACTACGCCGACCCGGAAACGCTCGCCCGCCTCAACGCCGAGGACCGCGTCGTCTTCCGCTACTGCACGCCGGCCGGCGCTGTCACGGCCGCCGCCAACCCCAACGGCTCGCTCGAGAACATCGCCGGCATCTTGAACGAGGGCCGCAACGTGCTGGGCATGATGCCCCACCCCGAGCGCGCCAGCGAGGCGCTCATGGGCGGCGAGGACGGCCTCGTGATCTGGCGCAGCCTGGTCGCTAGCGTGACGGCAAGGGCCGCCGCGGCGCGCTAACGTCCGCCGGGGCTGTGAGGGCGACGGCGTGAGAGCCGAGGGTATCGTTACGACGAGGCTCGGGCTCACGCCGCTGCGCCAGATCGACGCCGCGGCGATGTTCTCAGTCCTCGACGACCAACGCCTCCACGTCTTCACGGGCGGCCGGCCAAGGACGCTCGCGGAGCTGCACGATCACTACGGGAAGCTGGCTGCCGGAGTCTCGCCGGACGGCAACGAGGACTGGCTGAACTGGATCGTCCGCCTGCGTCGGCCCAAAACGGCGATCGGCACGGTACAGGCAGGCGTCGAGGATGGCAGTGCTAACGTTGCCTGGATCATGGCGCCCCTGGCAGGGTCAGGCTACGCTGTCGAGGCCGCGACCGCCATGGTAGCCTGGCTGGCCGCCCACGATGTCCGGAGCACGCTTCTTCCGCAGGCGTCGCGAGGCGCGTCGGGCTCCGCTCGACAATGGAAGTGATAGATGTGAAGTGATAGATGGCGAGGTGATCTGGTGCAACGGTGCTGCGGCGCGCTGGACCTGGCGCAGGTATAAGCCGTCGCCTGCGCCGTCGCCGTTGTAGACTAGACGGGCTATGCGAGTCCTGCTGATCAACGGACCCAACCTCGGCACCCTCGGCACGCGCGAGCCGGAGATCTACGGCCACGACACGCTCGCCGATATCGTCCGCCGCGTCGAGCAGCGGGCAGTCGCGGCGGGCGTCGAGGTCGTCGCCTTTCAGTCGAACCACGAAGGCGGCCTCATCGACTTCATCGAGACGGAGGCGCCGTTGGCCGCCGGCCTGATCATCAACCCGGGCGCCCTCGCCCACGGGAGCATCGCCCTGCGGGACGCGATCGCCGCCAGCGGCCTCCTGACGGTCGAGGTCCACATCTCTAACGTCTTCGCCCGCGAGCGGTTTCGCCACCGCTCCGTGATCTCCGCCGTCTGCCTCGGCCTGATCAGCGGCCTTGGCTGGCGCGGCTACGTCCACGCCCTGGACTCGCTCGTGGCCGCGCTGAGCGAGGCGAAGGAGCCCGAGAGCATTCGATCGCTAAAAGGTGAACAGCCATGAGCACTCTCGACCGGGTCCAGCGTCTGCGCGCCAAGCTTGAGGAGGAGGGCCTCGGCGGCCTCTTCGTCAGCGCGACGGCGGAGGACATCCACAAGACGATCGGCGCCAACCGCCGCTACCTCTCCGGCTTCACGGGCTCGCTCGGCCACCTCCTGATAACGGCCGACGCCGCCTTTGCGGCCGTCGACTTCCGCTATCAGGAGCAGGTCGGGCGCGAGTCGCCGGACTTCAGCCTCTTCCCGGCCAACGGGCCGATGACCAGCTGGCTGCCCGACCTGATCGGCGAGGCGAAGCTCGGCGGCGCCAAGCTCGGCTTCGAGTCGCAGGGGGTCACGTACGGCACGCACCGCAGCCTCGTCGACGCCGTCGAGGCGCTGCCGGAGGGCGACCGGCCGCGGCTGACGCCGACGAGCAACATCGTCGAATCGCTGCGCGTGATCAAGGAGCCGGCGGAGATCGAGGCCCTGGAAGCCGCCGTCGACCTCGGCGACGCCGCCTTCGCGGACGTAGCCCGCCGCGTCGAGCCGGGCTGGACCGAGAAGCAGGTCGCCTGGGAGATCGAGCGCTACGCCCGCGAGCACGGCGCCGAGGGCCTCTCCTTCCCGACGATCGTCGCCGCCGGTCCCTGGGGCGCGATGCCCCACGCTCAGCCGCGCGACCAGGTCCTCGAAGAGGGCGACGGCGTCGTCATCGACATGGGCGTGAGCCTCCACGGTTACATGTCCGACCTGACGCGGACGGTCTACCTCGGCGAGCCGGACGACAAGTTCAAGAAGGTCTACGACATCGTCCTCGCCGCCCAACTCACGGCCGAGGAGCTGGTGCGGCCCGGCATGACCGGCAGCGAGGCCCACATGCTCGCCCACCGCGTCATCGAGGAGGCGGGCTACGGCGAGAGCTTCGGCCACGGCCTCGGCCACGGCGTCGGCCTCCAGATCCACGAGTCGCCGCGGGTCAGCCGCACCTCCGAGGACATCCTGGAGGACGGCATGGTCCTCACGGTGGAGCCGGGCATCTACCTGCCGGGCTGGGGCGGCATCCGCATCGAAGATATGGGTTACCTGAAAGACGGGCGCTACGTCTCCTTCACCAAGGCGCCGAAGCTCCAGTTCAGCGGCTGAGCGGTCGGCCGAGCTTGGCAACGCTGGACGAGGAGAGCGAGAAGCAGGCGCCGCACTCGATCAACGTCGCCGGCGCCGCTCTCTGGGGCATCGCCGCGACGACGCTGCTCACGAGCCTGATGCGCGGCCTGCAGGCGGCGGGCGTCACCCGCATGGACCTGCCGCTGATGCTCGGCACGATGGTGATGCCGGACCGCGACCGGGCGAAGCTCGTCGGCTTCATCATGCAGTTCGTCGGCGGCTTCGGCTTCGCCTTCGGCTACGCGGCGATCTTCGAGTCCTGGCGCAAGGCCAACGTCTGGCTCGGCGCGGTCCTCGGCTTCGTCCACGGTGCCTTCGTCCTCACGGCGGCGCTGCCGATCCTGCCGGGCATCCACCCGCGCATGGCCTCCGAGTTCTCCGGCCCTGAGCCGACCGCGAGCCTGGAGCCGCCCGGCTTCATGGCCTCGAACTACGGCCGCGGCACGCCCGTAGTCACGATGATCGCGCACGTCCTCTTTGGCTCCATCCTCGGCGCGTTCTACCGCATCAGCAAGAGCGACACGCAGCCTTAGCAAGCGTCACGGCCGATCGCGCACGTCCGCTTCCGTTGCGCCCGCGGCGCCTTCTACCGCATCGATGAGAGCGAGCGACTCGCAGCCTTAGCAAGCGTCACGGCCGATCGCACGTCCGCTTCCGTTGCGCCCGCGGCGCCTTCTACCGCATCGATGAGAGCGAGCGACTCGCAGCCTTGGCAAGCGTCACGGCCGATCGCACACGTCCTCTTCCGTGCTCCTCGGCGGCTTTACCGCCTCAACGAGGGCCGTTCGAAGCATCGCTGAGCGCCACGGCGGCGTTGAGCAGGGCGATGTGGCTCAGCGCCTGGGGGAAGTTGCCCAGCTCCTCGTTGGTCAGAGGGTCGACCTCCTCCGGCAGGAGGGCGAGGCTGTTCGCCGCCCGGCACTGCTGCTCGATGAGGCGCTGACTCTCGGCGAGGTCGCCGCGCTGCGCCATCACGGTCGCGAGCCAGAAGCCGCAGGCGAGGAAGGCGCCCTCGCCGCCGCTGAGGCCGTCGTCGACCTGGCGGTAGCGGTAGATGTAGTCGTTCTCGCCGAGGTCGGCGACGATCCGGTCGACGGTGGAGACCATCTCCGGCGCGTCGGCCGGCAGGAAGCGGAGCAGCGGCAGCAGCAGGAGGCTGGCGTCGACGTCCTCGCCGTCGAAGGTGCGGGTGAAGGCGCCGAGCCGCCGGTTGAAGCCCTGGGTCATGACCTTGCGCCGGATCGCGGCGGCGGCCTCCTCCCAGCGGCGACCGTCGCCGTCGATCAGGCCGGCGTTTCGCAGCGAGACCGCCCGGTCGAGGGCGACCGCCGCCATCGCCTTCGAGTACGTATGGTGCAAGCGGACGCTGCGGACCTCCCAGATCCCCTCGTCCGGCTGCTCCCAGATGTTGACGACGTGGTCGGCCATGCGCCGCAGCATGCTGCGGGTCTCGCCGTCCGGGCGCGCGCCCGTCCGGGAGAGGTAGGTCGCGACCGCGTCGAAGACCTCGCCGTAGATGTCGAGCTGGTGCTGCTCGGCGGCGGCGTTACCTACGCGGACGGGGCGGGAGCCACGGTAGCCCTCCATGTGGGTCATCTCCCGCTCCCGCAGCCGCGTCTCGCCGTAGACGTCGTACATGACCTGGAGGCGCGGGTGGGTGAGCCGGGTCGCGTGCAGGAGCCACTCCGTGAACGACTGCGCCTCCGCGACGCAGTCGACGTCGAGGAGGGCGCGCACCGTCAGGGAGGCGTCCCGCAGCCAGCAGTAGCGGTAGTCCCAGTTGCGCTCGCCGCCGATCCGCTCCGGCAGCGAGGTCGTCGGCGCGGCGATGATGCCGCCCGTCGGCGCGTAGGCGAGGAGCTTGAGCGCGAGGGCGCTGCGCCGTACCTCCTTCTGGAAGGGGCCTTCGTAGCTGCAGCAAGTGGTCCATTCGCGCCAGAACTCGACCGTGCGGTCCAGGAGCCAGCGCCCATCGTCTTGAGCCGGCAGGACGCCGGTCTCGTGCAGGGCGTAGGAGAGGAGGAGGCTGCGCTGCTCGCCGTCGGCCAGACTGAAGTGGGAGACGGCGGCGCCGTCGCTGAGCTCGAGCGGACAGTCGGACCTCAGGTGGAGCCAGTCGCGGCCGGTCTCGGCAACGATCGCCGTGGGCGTGTGCCGGTGCATGCGCGGCACCCGGCGGCCGTAGTTCGGCCGCGGCTCGAAGCGCACAGCAACGTCTACCTGGCCGCGTGCCTCCACGAGGCGGACGAGCTGGCGCTGGGGCATGAGCCGCTGCCGCTTCAGCGCTTCGGTCAGGGCCGGCATGAAATCGGTGACGATGAGCTCGCCGGTCTCCGTCTCGAACGTCGTCTGGAGGACGTTCGTGTCCTCGATGTAGGACTGGCGGCCGACGCCGCCCGCCGCCGGGCCGATCGAGAAGTAGCCGCCGCTCTCGTGGTCGAGCAGGCGGCCGAAGACGGACGGGCTGTCGAAGCGGGGGAGGCAGAGCCAGTCGATGCTGCCGTTGGCGGCGACGAGAGCCGCCGCCCGGCTGTCGCCGATGAGCCCGTAGGCGCCGATGGGCAGGTAGGACAAGGTTCCCTCCGCTGCTACTGTACGGCCCCGGCGGTCGCTGGTCCCAGCGCGGCGCCGCAGGGCTGCCTTGGCGATCTCGCTCGCGCGAGCCGGCGGGTCATCACAATGGCCCCGATCACCTACTCGGCCGATCGAACTCTGTAGTATGTCTCTGTAGTATGTAAGGCAGGCCGCGCCCGGCGGCGACCTCTGGCGGCGAGAGGATTCTCGATGAGCTTCAGTCCGGCGGCCGATCAGGACATCATCATCTTCGGCGGCACCGGCGACCTCGCCCGCCGCAAGCTCCTGCCGGCTCTCTACAACCTCGCCGTCGCCGGCCTGCTGCCGGAGCGGGGCAGCATCATCGGCTACGCGCGCAGCGCCAGCACGGACGAGGGCTTCCGGGAGCTGGCGCGGGCGGCCGTGGCCGCCTTCTCCCGCACCGGCCTGGACGAGAAGGTCTGGGCCGCCCTCGCGCCGCGCCTGCGCTTCGTCACCGCCGAGCCGCACGGCTACGACGAGCTGCAGCGCCTGGCGACGCTGCGCGAGCGCCTGATCTACCTGGCGACGCCGGCGTCCGGCTTCTCGGCCATCGTCGGCGAGCTGGCGGGGCACGGCCTCACGGCGGGCACGCGGATCATCATCGAGAAGCCCTTCGGCCGCGACCAGGCGTCGGCGCGCGCCCTCGACGCGACCCTGCACGAGTCCTTCGAGGAGTCGCAGATCTACCGCATCGACCACTATCTCGGCAAGGAGACGGTGCAGAACATCCTCGTCTTCCGCTTCGGCAACGCCGCCTTCGAGCGGATCTGGCACCGCGACGCCATCGACCACATCCAGATAACGGTCGCCGAGGCGATGGGCATCGAGGGCAGGGGCGCCTTCTACGAGGAGACGGGCGCGCTGCGCGACATCATCCAGAACCACGCCTTCCAGGTCCTCTCTCTCCTTACCATGGAGCCGCCCGCGTCCTTCGACGCCGGCGCCTTCCGCGATGAGAAGGCGAAGGTCTTTCACGCGATGAAGCTGCTGGACCCGGCCCGGGTCGTGCGCGGCCAGTACGGCCGCGGCCGTATCGACGGTCAGGACGTGCCCGGCTACTGCGACGAGGATCAGGTGGCCGCCGACTCGACGACCGAGACCTTCGTCGCCCTCGAGCTGGCGATCGACAACTGGCGCTGGGCCGGCGTGCCGGTCTACCTGCGGGCCGGCAAGCGCCTGCCGGAGCGCACCGTCAAGATCCAGATCGTCTTCCGGGAGGCGCCGGTCGTCTTCTTCGAGGGCACGGGCGTCCACGACCTGGCGCCGAACTATCTGACGCTGGCGCTCCAGCCGGACGAGTCGATCACTTTCACGTTCATCGCCAAGGTGCCGGGGCCGGCGGTCGAGGTGAAGCCGGTGCAGATGCGCTTCTCCTACGACGAGGCCTTCATGTCGCAGCCGGCCGAGGCCTACGAGCGCCTCCTCCACGACGCGCTGGACGGCGACCCGACCCTGTTCGCCCGCTCCGACGGCGTCGACCGCGCCTGGCAGGTCGTCCAGCCCATCCTCGACGCCGACCTGCCGGTCAGCGCCTACCCGGCCGGCACCTGGGGGCCGGCGGAGGCGGACGCGCTGATCGCGCCGCGGCGCTGGCTTTGATCTTCGACGCGACCCGGCCGCGAGCGCTGCCGCTGCCCTGGCGGAGAGCGCCGTGACCGCGAGCGAGAGCGCCGGCGTCCTCGCCGTCGACCTCGGCGGCACGCGCCTGCGCGTCGCCGTCTTCAGCGCCGCCGGCGAGATGGTGCACAGGACGATCCTGCCGACGCCGCGCGAGGACGCCAGCGCCCTGATCGAGGCGATGCGCGCCGCTCGCGCCGACTGCGGCATCGCGATCGAAGGCGCCGTCGTCGGCGTGCCGGGCGTCGTCAGCTACGCCGACGGCACGGTCCTGCGGGCGCCCAACCTGCCGGGCTGGGAGGGGGCGCTCGCGGCGTCCCGGCTCGGCGAGGGCCTCGGCCTGCCCGTGGTCCTCGCCAACGACGCCGACCTCGCCGCCCTCGGCGAGTATCACTTCGGCGCCGGCAAGGGCGCGCCCGACATGGTCTACGTGACTTCCAGCACGGGCGTCGGCGCCGGCGTGATCATCAACGGCCGTCTCCTCCGCGCCGCCCGCTCGCTCGCCGAGGTCGGGCACACGATCATCGACTATCACGACGGCGCCACGGTCGAATCGCTCGGCTCCGGCACGGCGCTCGAGCGGATCGCCGGCGACGCCCCCGCCGCCGTCGAGGCGCGCGCCCGCGCCGGCGACCCGGAGGCGCAGCGCCTCTTCCGCGCCGTCGCCGATGCCTTCGCGACCGGCGTCTTCAACCTCGCCCACCTGTTCATGCCGACGCGGATCGTGATCGGCGGCGGCATGTCGCGCGCCGGCGAGCTCCTCCTCGGCCCCGTGCGCGAGCGCCTCGGCCGCTGCTCGCCGGACTGCCCGCTCCTGAGCTGCGAGGTGGTGGTGGCGGCGAACGGCGACGACGCCGGCCTCGTCGGCGCCTATAGCTTCTGGCGCGAGGGTGGCGGCCGCCGCGGCGCGGCGTGATCCAGGCCGTGATCTTCGACCTCGACGGCACGCTCGTGCAGAGCGAGCGCCTCAAGGCGATTTCCTACGGCCGCGCCATTCGGGAGCGGCTGGACCTGGCGGTGCCGGACGAGCGTATCTTCGAGCTCTACAAGGAAGTCGTCGGCCAGACGCGCGACGTCGTCTCCGGCTCCCTCGTCGAAGCGCTCGGCCTCGAGGAGTGCTTGCGCAGCCATATGGCGGCCTACGGCGCCGCGGAGCCGCGCCAGGTGCTGACGGCCATGCGCCTCCAGATCTACGCGGAGATGGTCGCCGACCCGCAGCTCCTGCGCGACAACCAGTGGCCCCACAACGTCGCGCTCCTGCGCATCGTCCGCGCCGCCGCCTGTCGCACTGCCCTCGCTACCTCATCGCTGACGGAGGAGGCGCGCTACGTCCTCCGTGCCCTCTCACTGGAGGAGGAGTTCGAGGCCGTCGTCGGCGTCGATCAGGTGGAGCGCGGCAAGCCGGACCCGGAGATCTACCTCCTCGCCGCCTCTCTCCTCGACGTGCCGCCGGCCGACTGCCTCGTCATTGAGGACTCGCCGATCGGCGTCCAGGCGGCGCTCGCGGCGGGGATGAGCCCGGTCGCCGTCGCCACGCCCTTCACCTACGCCGGCCTCCACGCTGCCGGTTTGCTCGACCACGATTGGCTGGTGCACGAGCCGGCAGACCTCCTCGCGACCGTGGCGAGAAGGCTCGCCGCCCACGGCCAGGATCACGCCGCCGGCGCCTAGCCGCCGCCGCCGCTCTCCCGGCCGCGGCGCGGCGGCCCGACCCGCGGCCGGGTTAAGGGCGTCGCTCGTGCTCGTGGATGACGAGGCCGCGCAGGAAGACCCAGGCCCGCGTGCGCAGCGGCAGCTTCGGCTTGGTCGACGGCGGCGCGTCGTAGTCGCCGCGCACGACGCGTGGGTACTCGGAGGCGACCTCGGCGCCAAGGAGGAGGATGTTGGCGCTGAGGTAGACCCAGAAGAGGAAGGCGACCACGGCGCCGAGGGAGCCGAAGACGACGTCATAGTTGCTGAAGTTCTCCAGGTAGATGCTGAAGCCGACCTTTGTGGCCTCGAAGAGGAGGGCGGCGAGCAAGGCGCCGAGCCAGACGTCGCGCGCCTTGACCGTCGCCGCGGGCACGATCGTGTAGAGGAACATGAAGGCAGAGAACGACACGACCACCGGGAGGAGGAAGGAGGCCAAGGTCCAGAGCGGCCCGAGCGCCTGGCTGAGGTCGCCGACAAAGGCAGCGTCGTCGCTCGCGGCTTGGGCGAAGCGAAGGCCGGCGGTCGCGGCCAGCGAGAGGATGAAGAACGGCGCGAAACCGAACACCATCCCCAGGTCGAGGAGCTTCTGGCGCACGATCGGCCGGTGGAGGTCGACCCCGTAGGCGATGTTCAGGGAGCGGCGGATGACGCCGAACATGTTGCTGCCGGACCAGGCCATGCCGAGGAGGCCGAAGAGGCCGAGCACGCCGCTGCCGACGCCGGCGACGCCGCGCACCGCGTCCGTGACGTCGTTGCGGCCTTCATCTTCGCTGAAGGGAATGTTTTTCAGGATCGCGTCGATCAGATCCTCCTGGAGGGCGGAGTCCTGGAGGACGACGCCGACGATGCCCATCGAAAAGATCAGCAAAGGGAAGAGCGAGAAGAGGACGTAGTAGGAGATGGCGGCCGCCATCTGGGAGCAGTTGTCCTCGCCAAACTCCTTGACGACGCGCACGGCGAGGATGCGGAGGTGGTAGAAGCTCAGCACCCCCCCAGTCTAGCTGCCACAGGCTGCCACAGGCAGCTTTGTACTGTCCAGTCCTTGGGTGGGGGTTCGGAGCCTGGTTACATCCCTCGCACGTTGCTCGGCGCCTCGTAACCTCCCCCTAAGCGCTCGGAAGCCCCTTCAAGCGGCCCGTAACCTTTTTGGGGGGCCGGCCGATTAAGTACGCGAGAATGCTCTCGTTGGCCGAGGCACAAACGGATCAGCCGCAGGACGGCGTCGCGACGACCTCGGTCGCGGCCTTGGCGGCGCATGACCCGTCGGCCTGGCAGGAGCTCTTCGAGCGCTACTACCGGCGCCTCTACCGCTTCGCCTACGTGCGGACCGGCGACGCGAGCGCGGCCGAGGAGATCGCCGCCGAGTCTTTCGTCGCCGCCGCGAAGGGCATCTCTCGTTACCGAGAGACCGGCGCGCCGTTCGGGTCCTGGCTCTACCGGATCGCCCGTAACCTCACGGCCGACCACCTCGAGCGGCGGCGGCGGCGGCCGGTCCTTCCGCTGGAGGCGGTCGAGATCGTCGCCGGCGCCTGGAGCGGCGGCGTCGAGGACGCGGCCGACATCGCGAAGGCCCTGGCGCGCCTCACCGGCGACCAGCAGGAGGTAATCGTCCTTCGCTTCTTCGATGACTGCTCCTTGCAGGAGGCGGCTACGGCGCTCGGCAAGAGCGTCGGCGCCGTGAAGGTCCTCCAGCACCGGGCCCTGGCGGCCCTGCGTAAGCATCTGACGGCAGGAGGCAGGCCGTGATCATGACCTACAG
>Ga0326597_10010988_pt1 | contig 12023 bp, 7 predicted proteins | sample RVTome_12_FD_203789 | JGI IMG/M metagenome (GOLD analysis project Ga0326597, IMG submission 203789) | Soil microbial communities from uranium-contaminated site in the Upper Colorado River Basin, Wyoming, United States - RVT100D185 | ecosystem: Environmental > Terrestrial > Soil > Contaminated >... | reverse complement strand
GTTCACAACCAGTACGTAAAAATCAGTTCGCTGGATTGGCAATCCCTGTATTACGCCGCGTTTTCACTCGATTCCGGGCCTTTGCGCCGCCCTGTCTCCATGCTGAGTTTTGCGCTTAATCACTATTTCGCCGGGGAGATTCTGCGTTCTACGTCTTACAAGCTGACGAATATCGCAATCCATGCACTTAATGGAATACTCGTCTTTGTGTTCGCACGGCTCGTAATTACGCGCCTGCACGCGCAGCACCGACAACCATTGCTGGTCGGCGAACATAATCAATCGCGCGCGACCCTGCTTACTGCAGCCACCGCTGCGTTGCTGTGGTCGCTACATCCCATCCAGCTGACCAGCGTACTTTATATCGTTCAGCGAATGAATTCGCTTTCCGCCCTGTTCACCCTGCTCGCGCTCATCAGTTACCTCTACGGACGTCAACGGATGGTCGAGAAAAATGCGAGTGGTGCCTGGATTGCAGGTCTGGGACTCCTGGGCTGGGGAACACTAGCCATTCTGAGTAAGGAAAACGCCCTGCTACTCTTGCTATTTGTACCATTACTGGAGGCAGTGCTTTTCCTGTCGGAAAAACCATGGAACCAATGGCACCGGCTTTCACCGCGGATTAAGCAGACATTGGCTTTGTTCGTAGTCATCGGCCTGGTGATCTCACTGTTTCTGGCGATACGGTACGCCTTTCCTGGGTATGCCGGTCGCCGCTTCACGTTCACGGAACGCTTGCTAACCGAGGGGCGCGTATTGTTTCTGTATCTTTCGCTCATTCTTGTACCCCAGATTGACCGCTTCAGTCATCAACATGATGACATTGCGGTTTCTACCTCGCTGTTGGAGCCCTGGACTACCCTGCCTTCCCTGGCGGGCCATATAGTACTAATCGCGGTCGCGGTCGTACTGCGCCGTCGCCACTCATTGATAGCCTTGGGGCTGCTCTGGTTTTATGTAGGGCACGTCCTTGAATCAACCATTTTTCCGCTTGAAATCGCTCATGAACACCGCAACTATCTCCCCTCAATCGGCATCGTATTCGTGCTGGTGGGGATACTCGCCAAGATACGCCAAAGCTTTAAGTGGCCGAAAATTGCACTGTTCGCCCCGGTCGCCATCGTTCTCTTGGCAACCGTTACGACTTTGCGTGCATCGCAGTGGGAGAGCTATGGGTCTTTCTACCGCTACGAGATGTTGCACAATCCACACTCCGCGCGCGTGCAGGTGGGTTTCTCGATTCTGCTCGGAGCCCATGGCGACTATGAAGGCGCCGCGCATGCACTGATGCGGGCGACAGAAATCGAACCGTACGAAACCGGCTACCTGATCCAATTGCAATTTCTAGCGGCACGCATGGGCAAGGATCGCCCAGCAGCCGAAAATGAACGAATTCGGCAACTGCTACAAAACGAACCGTTGTCCACGACGACTTTCCTTTCTATCCAGTACATTACCGAGTGCATCCAAAGTTCGTGCCGCTCATTGCGAGATCCTCTGGAACAATGGCTGCGCATCATTCTGGGACGCGAAAAGAATCCGGGGGATCGTTCCTTCTACCAATATTCCCTGGGAATGGCGTTGGTGGCTCAGAACAGACTTCCAGAGGCAATTAATACCTTTCGGGTATCACACGATATTGACAAGTCCTATCTGCATCCATTGTTCGCCTTGGCGAATATTTATGTTCAACTGGGTTTGTTGAACGAAGCAGAGCAAATCCTGGAAAATCTTAAGCAAGCCAACCGCGGCAATCTGCATCCACGCACTCGTGAAATCGAGCTGGTCGCGCGTGACGTCGAACGACTGCGGCGTGGTGAGCGCAACATCGTGCCGGGTCAACCGTAACTGAGCGCAACGTGCACTCACACCAACGTTCCCTCATTCATACCATCATCCTCGGCGTCATCATTGCTGCTGTTATTGTTATCTATATGCCGGGCCTCACCGGTCCCTTTGTCTTCGACGATTGGATCAATATTGTTAACAATGACGGCATAGCCATCCCGCAGATAGGAGCCGCTGAATTGCGTGTGGCCGCACTTTCCGATGTCAGCGGATCGCTCGGCCGTCCTTTAGCTTCCATTACGTTCGCGCTCAATTATTATTTTGCCGGTGGATTTAGCAACACTTTCGGATTTAAGCTCACCAATCTACTAATTCATATCCTCAACACCGCCCTGGTGTATTGGTTCCTGCACCTTCTTCTAAAAACACCTACTTGCTTAAAGTTAGGTACTGCGAATGATACGGGTCGGCAGCGATTAATTGCAGGCGTAGCAACAGCATTATGGGCCTTACATCCCATACAGCTCACTTCAGTATTGTATGTAGTACAGCGCATGAACAGCCTAGCGGCCTTTTTCATGCTCGCCGGGCTGATCTCCTACCTCTACGGACGCCAGCAATTGTCAGAAAACCCAATACGAGGGCTTGCATTTATCTGGGGTGGTCTTACCGCAGGGATGGTGCTCGGATTGACCAGCAAGGAAATTGCCTTGCTTCTGCCGTTTTATGCACTAGTCATCGAATGGACACTGTTTAATCATGAAATGAAACGCGATAGTCGCCGACTTTTCGCGGCCTACCTGGTGCCGTTCGTGATCATGATGGTACCGGTTTTGTGGTGGCTCTATCACCATGGCGCGTCGTTGCATATCGTTTACAAATTGCGTGAATTTAGCATGTTGGAGCGGATGCTGACCGAGACACGAGTGCTGTGGTTCTACCTCGGCCTGCTTGCGTTGCCCACAACGGGTCGGCTTACACTGTTTCACGACGACGTTGTCATCAGTACGGGACTCCTCACTCCATGGACGACACTTCCGGCAATCATTGGTCTGATTGCCTCGATATTCGTTGCCATTTGGATCCGGAACAAGCAGCCTGTCGCGAGTTTTGGTCTGCTATGGTTTCTGATTGGCCACAGCATGGAATCAGGTTTCATCGGTCTTGAGCTGGTACATGAGCACCGCAATTATTTTCCTAGCATCGGCTTTCTGTTTGCCCTCTCAATAGCAGTGATAACAGTGGCTTCGAAAATGCATATGAAACGCATGATAACGATCGCCATCGTTTTCTTGAGTGTAATGTTTGCTTTCACAACTTATGTGAGGGCCCGCTACTGGGCCGATGAGCACATCTTAGCCGAATATTTGGTGAGACATCACCCCAGATCCGCACGCTCCCATACCATGCTAGCGGAAGCGCTTCTGAAGAATGCCACCTATAATCCACTAGCTGCGATTAATCATTATCACATCGCGGCATTGCTCGCACCCTCCAATCCATCTTACCTGATCAGGCTGGTGAACATTGCTGATCTGACTAAAGCACAGACAAACTTCAACAATATCCCGCTTGATATCCCCTTGGCGGTAGACAGATCCAGTGATCAGCGGCCTATTCTCCGACTTCAAAAAAACGGAAATGACGCGCATCTGTCCATAGACAAGTCAGTTTTTTCTGAGATCGAGCGCCGCCTGTCGACTGAACCTTTGAGTGGACAGACGCAAAGTGCTCTAGCAAAGCTGACAGAATGCGCGGTGGAGCATCCTGACCAGTGTGACCAAATACAGCCACGGTTGGTCGAATGGATCAAACGAGCCTTAACCAACCCTCGCACTAATGACAGCCTCCGCAAGGCCCTTTGGATGCAGCTTGCGCGTCTGCAAATCGAGCAAGGTGATATAAACGATGCTCTTGAATCGGCACAACGGTCCCGTAAGATTGATCCATTTAATGCATCGCTTGCCATTATGGAAGCAAACGTCCGCCTACTGGCTGGTCAGAAAGATGCTGCCAGCGACATCCTGTCATGGTTAGCGGTCAGGCCTCTGAATCCCTCTCAACGGGAGCAAGTCGCCGCTCTAAACCAAATGCTGAAGGCGGCACCTTGAGCATCTCACGTAGGTATTTAGTCCTGCTGGGCTTGATGCTGATTGGAGCGACACTCATCTACGCCCCGGGGCTAAATGGACCTTTCGTACTCGATGATGAGGAAAATATCACCGCCGTTCGCGAAATCGCGATCCATCATCTCGATTATGTCAGCCTGCGTGATGCGGCACTCAATAGCCTCGACGGTCCGCTTAAGCGTCCTCTGGCGGCGTTAAGCTTCGCGCTGAACCATTATATCTCCGGCGGCTTCGATGCAACCTTCGGATTCAAGTTTACGAATCTGCTGATTCATCTGGCCAACACCGTGTTGGTGTTTTTCTTCTGCTGGGTATTGCTTGACGCGCCGGAGTTGCAAGATCGTCTGCCGGCGGGACGCCGCGCGACCGTGGCTCTGTTGGCGGCAGCGTTGTGGGCCTACCACCCGATTCAAACGACGAACGTGCTTTACGTGGTACAACGAATGAACAGCCTAGCAACACTGTTCATGCTCGCTGGCCTGATTTTTTTCGTGCGGGGGCGACTGCAGCTGGCGGCCTCGCCGAAAAAGTCGTCATGGTTCATGGGCATCGGCTCTATTGGCGGTATAGCTCTCGGGCTCACCGCCAAGGAAAATGCTGCGCTACTCCCTTTGTATCTTCTTGTAATTGAATTTACATTGTTCTCGAGAGATGACCTGACTCAACGTGCGCGCCAATATCTATTCAGATTCTATGCACTCAATCTCGCTTTTCTCCCTGCTATCTTGATTATCTATCTTGTGAACCATCCTGAATTCATCGCAGACGCGTATGCGACGCGACATTTTACCGCGTATGAGCGGCTGCTGACGGAGACTCGTATCCTGTGGCACTACGTATTTCTTCTACTTGTACCGAACACAATGCATCTCGGTCTATTTCACGACGACATCCCCCTCAGTAACAGTATTTTCGATCCCATATCGACATTGGTGGCCATAATTGGGATCACAGTCGCCATCGTGTCAGCTTTCATTCATGCTAAGCGATTTCCTATCGCCGCTCTTGCGATACTCTGGTTTCTGGTCGGTCACAGCATGGAATCCACAATTCTCGACCTTGAGCTCGTTTATGAACACCGTAATTACCTACCCAGTCTTGGTCCACTCTTCGCTATTGCATATGGTCTAATTTCGTTAGCGAGATACTACCCTTCAAGCAAACCGGTATGGTATGGACTGGCCATGGTGCTGGTGGGAATTCTCGGTGTCAGCACCTGGATCCGCGCCGATTCCTGGAAAGACATCCGGACGTTCGCCACCACCGAGGCCCAACATCACCCCAAGTCCGGACGCGCCAATAATTTTGCCGCGCATGTCAGCCTTATGAAAAATCACGATGTCTTGGGGGCCTTGCCATATACGCTTCGCGGCTTGAAAGTGGCTCCTGACGAAGTTGGCTTCCTGGTCGACTTACAGATCTTATTAGCACTGGTTCCACCTGAATATCGTTCAAACGTGACGGCGTTAGATATCCCCCAGGAACTCGTAGCCCCCGATAGAATCTCGGCTTTCCTGCGGTCAAAATCTGTATCGGTACACGGTGTTATTTCGCTTGAGAACTTACAACGGTGTGTCGTGGCACCACCCCACGCCTGCAATGCTTTGCGCGAAAAAGCCGTGCAATGGCTGGTTATTGCGGCAGATGACGCGCGCACTTCGCATGCCCACCGTGGCATAATTGCCGCAAGCGCGGCTCAGCTGCTGGCCTACACGGGTGACTATCTGAGAGCATACGAATATATAAATCGCGCCTCCGCAGAATTTCCCCATTTGGTATCTTACAGGCTTGGAAAAGCCGAGTACTTGTTGAAACTGGGGTGCCGGACGCAAGCCAAGACCGTTCTCGAACAAATTGAGCGAATGAAACAGCTTAAGTATACGTACAACGCAGAAAATCAAACTTCGTTCAACCGGCTAAAAGAAATATACAACGTTTCATTAAAACAGGATTCCGGTACGGCGCAAACGGAACAATTATGCTATAAATTGGACAAATAAACTCAGTCTATAAAATCATGCTACAAGACGTCTCGATAATCATCCCGGCAAAAAACGAGCACGCAGGTCTAAGCGTGCTACTGCCTGCGCTCCGCAAAAAATATCCCACTGCCGAGATTATTGTGGTAAACGATGGTTCGTCGGACGATACCCCGAATGTCTGTGTCACACATAATGTAGTGCTGCTATCCCATCCGTACAGCATTGGCAATGGCGCGGCTATAAAAACCGGTGCGCGTGCCGCCAAAGGCAAAATTCTGGTCTTCATGGACGGAGATGGTCAACATAACCCGGACGATATCCCGAAACTCATGGAACAGATCGAAAATGGATATGACATGGTCGTTGGTGCACGCGGTAGCCAAGACCAAGCAACCCTCGGTCGCTGGTGGGCTAATTCCGCCTACAACACACTCGCAACATGGATGGTTGGCCAACCCGTAGCTGATCTCACGTCTGGATTCAGGGTGGTCAATTCAAAAAAATTCAGGGAATTTTTGCATCTCCTGCCGAATGGTTTCTCTTACCCCACTTCGATCTCCATGTCTTTTTTCCGGGCAGGGTACTCGCTGTGCTATGTGCCGATTCAGACGGAACGAAGAGTCGGCAAAAGCCACATTCGGCCCCTGCGTGATGGCATCCGCTTTTTGATAATCATTTTTCGTATCGGTACACTCTATTCGCCGCTAAAGTTGTTCCTGCCATTCAGCTTGATGAGCTTCCTCCTTGGTGTGAGTTACTACGCGTACACACTGCACAACTACGGGCGTTTTACGAATATGAGCGCCTTGCTGTTTATCACTTCGATATTAATATTCCTGATCGGCCTGGTTTCGGAGCAGATCACCATGCTTATATACAAAGACAGCGGCAAGTAGATGAAAGTACTTCTTGATATCGGTCACCCTGCTCACGTCCATTTTTTCCGCAGCCCTGCCCGCCTTCTCGCACAACGCGGCCACGAAATACTGATTACCAGTCGCCACAAGGAAATGACGCTTGAGCTACTGGATCAGCTTGGCTTGCCACACATATGTCTTTCTCGGCTAAGTAATGGCGGACTTTTCTCGCTCGGGACCGAGCTCATTCAGCGGAATCTGGAGCTATTCAAAACCGTTAGGCGTTTTCATCCCGACGTAATGGCAGCGATTGGCGGTGTAAGTATTGCCCAAGTTGGGAAAATAGCGGGCGTGCCGTCGCTGGTTTTCTACGATACTGAAAATGCACGCCTGCAGAACGCGATCACCTATCCATTCGCCTCCTGTGTCATTGTGCCGAGATGTTATGAGGCATGGCTGCCCAAACACAGACATATTCGCTATAATGGTTATCACGAACTCTCATACTTGCACCCCGCCCGCTTCAAACCCGACAGAGCTGTGGCGCTTGCAAATGGTCTCTCACCTGAAGGGGAAACCTTTTTTATCCGGATCGTTTCATGGCAGGCTAGTCATGACATCGGCGAAAATGGCTGGAACGCCGAGCTTCTTCGACAATTTATCCAGAAACTGACTCGTCATGGAAAGTTGCTTATATCATCCGAGCCACGGTTGCCGGCGGATCTAGAAGCTTACCGCTACCCGGGCAAGGTGTCTGAAGTGCATCATGTCCTAGCTTTCTGTCGAGCATGCGTTGGAGAAAGCGCTACGATGGCTTCCGAATGCGCGGTACTCGGCGTTCCGGCGATATATGCCGCACAAACCGGTAGAGGATATACGAATGAGCAAGAGGCTCGGTACCATCTTGTTAAGAATATTCGGGAACTGAGCTGGCCCCGGCTCGAGCAAGCGCTTGACGAACTGCTTGCTGTACCTCTAGCTACCTGGCGTCGCGCGCGCGAAAAGTTGCTCGCGGAGACAATCGATGTTGCCGCGTTTGTCGCAGACTGCATTGAGACGTTTCCTGTACCCTTGCACGCCTACCAGGCACAGACACCCTGACATGTGCGGTATCGCAGGCTGGTTTTCACGGGACCCGATCCCACCCGAGAGCCACGCCTCTCTGGAAGCCATGGTAGGAGCAATAGCGCATCGCGGACCCGATGGTCATGCTATACGCCTGCTGGAGCATGCGGCGCTGGGCCATGCCCGGCTCGCCATTATTGATCTGGCCGGCGGTAACCAACCAATGTCGACGCCAGATAACAGCGCCACCATCGTTTTTAACGGCGAGATCTACAACTACCGTGAACTACGACGGTCCTTGATTGCGTGTGGCGTCGAATTCCGCACACACTCCGATACCGAGGTTATTCTTCATCTCTACCTGAGGGAAGGCATGGACGGTTTCGCAAAACTGCGCGGGATGTATGCATTTGCGCTGTGGGACGAACGCCAGCGGCTTGGCTTACTGGCCAGAGATCCACTTGGCATCAAACCTCTGTTTATTGCCGAGTCTCCCGCAGGAACGTTCGAATTTGCCTCGGAGGCAAAGGCATTACTAACCCGGAACCAACTTGGCGCGGAGATGGATACCGGGGCATTGCATCTGCTGATGAATTTTCGCTACTTGCCGGACGATCGAACGATGTTCAAGAGAATCAAACAGGTGCCGGCCGGCATTGTCATCGAATGGCGGACAAACGGCTCGGTCACCCGACATGCGATTCGCTCATCCCTGCACCAGGAATACTCGGATACTTTGGGCGCGCTTCGCGAATCGGTGCGCGCGCATCTCACCGCGGACGTCGAGGTCGGCGCCTATCTGTCCGGCGGCATTGACTCGGCCGCAATCGTTGCGCTTGTCAACGCCGAAAGCGGCACAAAACTGCGCACCTTCACGCTGGCCCTTGGCGACGATCCTGATGAGTCCAGAAATGCCTCCCGTACCGCGGAACTGTTGGGAAATTCGAACATGCAGTCGCCCCAACCAGATGGCTTGGGCGAAGCCTTGGCGAAGATTATCTGGCACCTCGAAGTTCCGAAGATCAACGCGCTTCAGGTGCGGCAACTTGCCAAGTTCACGCGACGACACGTTAAGGTTGTTCTCTCCGGTCTTGGCGGCGACGAACTGTTCTTTGGCTATAACGCCCACAGGATTCTGCATCTGGCGAACAGCACCTATCGCTGGATGCCGCGCGTATTGTGCGAAAAAATCGGCGACATCGGCGTAACAGCATTGCGCACGTTGTCCACTGTCCGATGGAGCGAAAGTGAGCGCGCGCTGGTAATGTTGAGTCAGCTCGGTAACTGGCCAAGGGTGTATGGCGTATTACGTAACCTCTGGGACGCACCGTCACTGCGCACATGGATATACGGGCCGCGCATGCTCGATACCCCCCTGCCCGATGCATTCGAGACGCTCGAGGAGTTTTGGCCGCGACATCCGGATCCGGTCGTGGCCATGGCGGAGTTCGAATGGCGCCACAAGATGGTGAACGATCTGCTCTGGCACGAAGACCGCTTGAGCATGGCTGAAGGGCTTGAGGTCAGAGTACCTTTCGTCGACGCGCACCTGGCACATCACGCCAGACAGTTCGACCGCAAAACGCTCATGCCGCAAGGCCGGCCGAAAGGCTATCTGCGCAGTGTCCTTCGGAGCATCCTTCCGGACGAAATCCTGGCGCGACCCAAGAGCGGATTCCAGGTCAATGCGCCGGAGTTCTTTCACAGGCATCTTCGCTGTTGGGAAGATCCATTTCTGTCGGAGGACTATATTAAAAATGCCGGGCTGTTCAATCCGGCGTTCGTGCGGTCGATTCTTGGGTACGGCTCCCACAAGCGCACACGCTGGCACTACTTCATGTTGTATCTGATCCTGGGCGCCCATTTGTGGGTGGAGCTTTTCGAGAAGCGCGCATGTCCACAACCGTCATAACCTCCGACGAAATCGAACGGGTACTGGAAAAGACCTACCACTGGAGTCGAACGCGCGACTTCTGTGGCCACACCAAGCATGACGCGCTCAACAGCCCGCTGCTTAAAATTGCGCTCGGGTGGAGCAAATGGACACGCATCCTTGCCATACAGGGAGTGATGCGCTTTCCGGTGAACCTACGGCCGTTACTGCTTGTCCCCAAGACCGTCAATCCCAAAGGGCTCGCGCTGTTCGCGATGGGGCTGATTGACCGTTATCGTGCCACGGGTGAGCGGCGACACCTCGAGGAAGCAGAAGGGCTGCTCGAACGCCTGCTGATGCTGCGTTCTCCCGGTAACTGGAACGGTGTCTGCTGGGGTTACCCTTACCCTTGGCAGGACCTCGGCTTTTTCGCTCCGTCGCATACGCCCAATGCCGTGGTGACCTGCTTCGTGGGAGAGGCGTTTCTCGAGGCTTACCGAGAAACCGGAAACACCCGGTACCTTGCCACCGTGAAGAGTGCCACCGGCTTCCTGCTGAAAGACCTCACGGTTCTCAAGGAAACAAAAGACGAGCTATGTCTCGGCTACATGCCCCTACCCATGGCGATGCGAGTCATGGACGTCAGCATTCTGATCGGTACTTTGCTCGCACAATACGATGCCTTGAGCGGGGAACAGGTTCACCGGCAAACCGCATGGAGGCTGCTAAACTATGTAATAAGACAACAGACGGATTATGGCGCCTGGTATTACACGGATCCGGCCGAAGCATCGCCGATACGCCACGACAATTACCATACCGGTTTTATTCTTGATGCGCTTTGGCGATATATGAGAGTCCCGAACGACTGGGGTTGGAAAGAAAATTATCGGCGGGGTATCGAGTTTTACGCAAAGCATCTGTTCAACTCCGATGGTTCGCCGAGGTGGATGAGCGATCGCGATTATCCTCATGACATTCACGGGGCCGCGCAGGGAATCATCACTTTCTCGCGACATCGGGAAGAGTATCCCGCTAAAGCCGAATCCATCGCTCGTTGGGCTCTGGACAATATGTATCACGACACAGGCAGGTTTTATTACCAGGAAGAACGCTTATACAAGAAGCGATTTACCTTAATGCGCTGGTGTAACGCGTGGATGGCGCGCGCGCTGGCCAACCTACTTCTATCTATGAAGGAATAGCCAACCATTTATGAGTGGCATTGAATCACCTAATCCCACGCCACGCGCGGGGCTGACCCGGGAAATACAACATTTCTGGACACAACACGTCAATGCCGAACGGATTCTGGGAAAAGAAGTCACACAACATGCGCGCGGCGACGACGCCTATTTTGCCGATCTTGAGAACCAGCGCTACCGTTCCCATCGCCACCTGCTGCCTTGGATTCAGGGAATGCAGCCTGGGCGGTCCGTGCTGGAGATCGGTTGTGGCGTGGGACTCGATACCTACACGATGGCCAGACACGGTCTTAAGGTTACGTCGGTTGATCTCACAGAAGTTGCCGTCAATGCTGCACATCAGCGGTTCCATCGCCATCAGCTGAGCGGATCGTTCGCGGTCGCCGATGCCGGTTGTCTTCCCATCCCGGCCAACACCTACGACTATGTTTATTCCTTCGGCGTGCTGCACCACGCCGCGGATACACCCGCGACGATTGACGAGGTGTACCGCGTCCTCAAACCAAATGGGGAGGCCAGAATCATGCTGTACCACCGCCGCTCCATTAATGAGCTAGTGCATCGCTTGACTCGAATCCCTTTTGAGGAAAAGGACGCTATCTGCCCTGTCGTGCGGCGATTTACCCGAGCAGAAGTCCATTCCATGTTCCGCGCATTCGGCAAAATCGAGATCAAATTGGACTACGTTTACGGCGAAGGCTACGGAAAACTATTTCACCTGACACCGCGTTGGCTGTATGACTGGCTTTCTCAGCACTTCGGCTGGCACCTAATGATTGTCGCAACCAAATAGGATTCGTCATGCCCTCAATCCATCTGCTGCGTAACGAGTCCCTGCGCGCCATCCTGTCACCTCTCACGAAGGGTCGCGCCTCAGAACATTTCAGGCCAACTATTGCCGCCGTCTATATCACGACATTTTGTAATTCGCGGTGCACAATGTGCGATTTCTGGAAGAACGAACACAATCCCCGAGAACTGACAAGCGAGCAGTGGGGTATCGTGTTCTCCAGGCTCAAGGCGTTTGGAGTCGATTTCGTCGGTGTGAACGCCTCGGGCGAGATGTTCACCCGCCCCGACGCCTTCGACATCCTGGGACACCTGCGTGATCTGGGAATGCACTT
>Ga0326597_10010987_pt1 | contig 12024 bp, 9 predicted proteins | sample RVTome_12_FD_203789 | JGI IMG/M metagenome (GOLD analysis project Ga0326597, IMG submission 203789) | Soil microbial communities from uranium-contaminated site in the Upper Colorado River Basin, Wyoming, United States - RVT100D185 | ecosystem: Environmental > Terrestrial > Soil > Contaminated >... | reverse complement strand
CCTCGTCGGCGTTTTGCAGAGTTCCCGTGGCCCCGATCAACCACCCGGCCGGGACGGTGATCCTGACGTCGTAGTCACCATAGCCCATATAGAACTCGGCGTTACCGAGATAGCGGTCGATTTGCCAACCGGAGAGGTCGTCGTAGACGGCTGCCTGGGGGTACCAATAGCTCAGGAACATGACCTCGCCATCATCACCACCACGCGGGGCCCCATTTGGAGGAATGCGGAAACTCCATTCGAATGCGAACTCCATCGAGCCACCCGGGGCCAACGGTCGTGGTGGTGTCACCCGAAGCCGTGTACCGTCCACTTGGTATCCCAAACTGTCGTCGATACTGGGCTTGAGGTCTTGACCCTCAGCCGCAACCCGCTCGAGTTGCATCCCCCCGGTGACCTCGACCGTGCGATTCCTCGGGGCGCCTGGGGCGAAGAGATTCTGATAGACGTGAAACCAGACGCTGCGCAGAGTGTCAGGCGAGTTGTTGAGATAGCGAACCGTGCCCCGTCCTTCGAGGCGACGGGTGACTGGATCGATTCGCGCCTCCAGTATGTAGGTGGCTCCCTGTTGCCAGTACTGCGCCCCTGGTTGGCCCGTCCGAGTTCTCGTACCCGCACTCACGGCGTCTCGGAACGCCATACTCTCCATCGGAGGATACGGGATTGGGCGCGCCGGCACCGACGATTGCCCCGTCAACCATCCCGGCCCGAGCCAGGCAAGGAGGACGAAGAGGACTTGCGGTCGAACCATCAGGTTCAACGGCATCGGACCAGGACCGGTCATCGGTCCAGTTGATCCGCCGGGTTTGTCTTCATGAGCAGGCGTTCGGTAAAGTCGACGCGCTCGGCCAACTCACCCACCTCGCGCCGCAAGGCGTCGAGTTCGTCGAGTACCTCGTGCGTGATTTCGGCGGAATGACCCCCGGCATCCGGATCCCAGTGGATCAGCCGACGGTGGTCCGCATCACGAAAGCCGCCCGAGGCAATTACGATCACGTCGTAGAGATACCAGACACCGAGCCCACCAAAGGTGAAGAGCATCAGCAACCCGGTTCCGACCTTCCCTACATAGAACCGATGAGCCCCGGCCCAGCCAAGGAGAGCAGCCAGAACAAATGCTACCCCACGGGATTTGTCCGATGTCCCTGACATGCCACTTCCCCCTGAAAGGTCTCCTTAGAAACTAACCCGTGCGTCGACCTGAATGCGGTGGAGGGTATTGGCATTTGCACTCGGGACCTTCCGGATGAGGCTCATGATGTGATCCTTCGCAGAGAGGGTCACCGAGGCGACCGGCCTCCAGGAAATGGCCATTATGGGGCCCTGGACGTTCGTACCTCCTTTGCCCAAGTCGCTGTACGAGAGCATGGAGAGGACTGCCTCCTGCTCCAAACGCGCCCACGCCAACGCAAAGGCCCACTGGCCCGGACGACTCGCGGTACCCAGGCTCGCGCCAGTCCACATACCGGTGTTTTGGGCCTCGGCTCCGGTGTTGTGGACGACCGTAGCATACGCGGCGAGGCGCGTCCCCATGACATCGGAACGGGTGAGTCCGACCGTCCCCTGAACCAACCGGAAGTCGTTGGCAAACCGGTCGAACGGATCCGAAGACGAGGGTTTGAGAGAGAGGCCCCCGTCGATTGTCGCCCCGCTTTCCGTGATCACGGTGTTACTGACAAGTAGTTCACCGTTGTCGTTACGGGCTTGGGCCAGCACCTCACCGTTGATGAAATCGAAGTACGAGCCGGACAGATCGAGCGTGGTTTGGTCGTCGAGCGCCAGCCCCAGCACCGCCTGGGTACCCACCATCCATGAATCACGCCCTGAACCCACCTCGCGCATGATCCATTGATCTCCATGGACGGCGAATCGACGGACCAGGCCCTCTTCCGCCTGGAACAGCGTGATGGCCTGATGGAGGCCTTCAGGCGCGAAATCGTCGTCAAACACGAGTTCCGAGCCGATTCCACCCGTCGCTTTCCATACAGGCAGCCCGAATTTCCCGGCAGTCACCTGCACGGTCTTCGTCGGTGACCAGCGCAAGTAGCTCCGGTCCACCCTCGGGCTCAACTCGCCGAGGGAGCCCAGCGACACGTTGGTGGAGGTGATGTTGCCAGGAGTTCCGGTCGCGACGCGAGCGCCGAAGGTGAATCCATCCGTGAGCTGGGCGATGATCCCGATTCGCATTCGGACCCGAAGCCTGGTGCGCTCGGTGGCGTCCTCCTGAAAGAAGGACTCCGAACGGACCCGAAAGTCACCACTCATGGTGAGTCGGTCATACCACTTTGGAGTGGACTGGGCCTTGACCGTTCCAGGTGCGAGGACGAGGAGAAGCAGAAAACCCTGACTGGCACAACGGAGTAGAGCACTCACGAGAAACCTCGGGGCTGGGGAGCGCGCATAAAGGATCTGGTAGTTCAACCGGACGATGCCAAGCTAATCAGCGTGGACCGCTCCCGAGTAACGGCTCGACGACGACTGCGTCACAGTCATCACCGCGTGGCGGACTGGGGGAGTGGGGAGTATCGTGAGAGGTCGATTTTCGAACCCCTTGACCCGGATCCGTCATGAAACTCGCCCGCCTTCTAATCCCACTCGTCCCTCTCCTCACCGTGACCCCCGTGATAGCGCAGGTCCCCGATCCATCGACCCTCCGCCTGCAGATCCGAAACTATCGGGAGGCCAACGAATCCCAGATTCTGCAGGAACTCACGACCCTCCTTGCCATTCCGAATAATGCCGCTGACGACATCAATATCCGGCGGAACGCCACGCGCTTGGTGGCGATGTTGGAGGCCCGAGGAATCACCGCCCGACTACTCGAGGTCGACGGATCTCCACCCGCCGTCTACGGGGAACTGAAGACCATTGGAGCAACACGCACCATCGTGCTCTACGCCCACTACGATGGCCAGCCTGTCGACTCATCCCGATGGGCCTCGGCTCCATGGGTCCCGATGCTGCGGACGGCGGCCCTCTTCGATGGGGGTACAGAGATCCCCTTTCCCAGGGTAGGAGAACGCGTCGACCCAGAATCCCGCATCTATGCCCGGTCGGCGAGTGACGACAAATCGCCTATCGTCGCGATGCTCGTTGCGCTCGACGCCCTCCGGGCGGCGGGTGTGGTCCCGTCGGTCAACTTGAAGTTCTTCTTCGAAGGTGAGGAGGAAGCGGGGTCACGACACCTCCGAGCCATGCTCACGGCCCACAAAGAGCTCTTGGCTGCTGACGCCTGGCTCTTCATGGATGGTCCGGTACACCAGACCCGCGCCCCCATGGTGGATTTCGGTGTACGCGGCGTGACGGGCCTGAACCTCACGGTGTTCGGCCCGAGTCGGCCACTGCACTCGGGCCACTACGGCAATTGGGCCCCAAACCCCAATGTCGTCCTGGCACACTTGATCGCTTCGATGCGTGACCTCGACGGACACATCACCATCGACGGGTACTACGACGACGTGCGGCCCATCTCCCCCGCCGAGCGCGCTGCCTTGTCGAAGGCCCCTCCCATCGACGCTCAACTGCGCGCGGATTTTGGTCTCGCGGCCAGCGAAGCCGGCAACGCGCCCCTGCTCGAGCGATTAATGCTCCCAGCCCTGAATGTTGGTGGGCTTCAGGGAGGCCTCACGGGCGCCGGATCCGCAAATCTGATCGGCACTGAGGCGAGTGCGTACATCGATTTCCGGTTGGTTCCGGATCAGACCCCGGATCGGGTTCGTGCACTGGTGGAGGCCCATATCACCAAACTTGGCATCCACATCGTGCGAGAGATCCCCGACTCCCAAACCCGGACTCGGTATCCCCGCCTGGCGATGCTCTCCTGGGGATCAGGGTATCCGGCCCTCCGTACGCCTATGGACCACCCCGCCTCGCAGGCCGTCGTGCGGACCGCCGAACTAGCTCTGGGGCGATCAGTCGTTCAGCTCCCGACCTCTGGCGGAAGTCTCGGCATCTACCACTTCGATGACATCCTCAAGACCCCGCTCGTTTTCGTCCCAATCGTCAACCACGACAACAATCAGCATGGCCAGGATGAGAACCTCAGACTTCAGAATCTCTGGGATGGTCTGGAACTGATAGGCGGCCTGATCGCCCGCTTGGGCCTGGAATGGCGCGATGCCACCTGAGCGCCCGCCCCTTCACTACCCCGCGACGGGGGTCAGGTGCAACCCTTTCGCGCCACCTCGTGTCTGACTGGGTGACATGGGAGGCCTCGCCATAGCTCGCGAGTCGACGGCCCCAGAGGCTCTGGTGAAGCGGGTATTGCGCGGGGACCCGGCCGCGGAGCGGGCGCTGTACGACGCCAATGTGGATCGGGTGTATCGCCTGACCTATCGCATGGTCAACGATCCCACCCTGGCCGAGGAGTACACCCAGGAAACGTTCATCAGGGTGTTTGACCGGCTCGGAGACTTCCGCGGGGAGGCAGCGCTGTCGACATGGATCGCCTCGATTGCGATCTCGGTGGTCTACAACGGCATGCGGAAGGTGAAACGGTTCCGCGAGCGGGAACGGGATCTCGACACCGCCGAGCCGATGGCAGCGCCAGCCCGTGAAGCGGAACCCGACCTCAAAGCCAGAATGGCCATGGCGATAGATGACTTACCGAAAGGGTACAGGACGGTATTCGTGATGCATGATGTCGAAGGATTCACCCACGAGGAGATTGGATTCGCTCTGGGAATTCGCGAGGGAACGTCGAAGGCTCAACTCTCGCGGGCCAGGGCAAAGCTGCGGGCCGCGCTGGCGGTCCACGAAGGAGAATGGGCGTGACCAGACACAACGACACTCCTGAGTCGCACCTGCCGGAGGCCATCCGGGCCCTGGTCCAAGAGTATCATCGCCCGCCGGCCACCCCTCGGAATGAGATCTGGACGCAAATCGAGACCGCTCGTTGGGTTCGTGCCGCAGGCGCTGATATCGAACAAGATGTGACTCCGCTGCACCACCCACTGCGTCGCAACAGACGACTCGTCCTTCGGGCTGTCGGCATTGCCGCAACGCTAATCGTGGGGATCGGACTCGGGCGTCTGTCGATCACTCCCGGATCCGAACAGATCCCACGCCTGTCCATCCCTATGGCCTCCGACCGGCCCAATACCGCTTTCGCCGTTTCAGCGGCGCAACACCTGTCGCGGACCGAGACTTTGCTCACCAGGCTCCGGATCGATCGCACCGGTGAAGAAGATTTCTCCGACGAGGCTCGTGAACTTCTCGTCTCGACCCGGCTCATGATTGACGCCCGAGTGGGCTCAGATCCCAAACTCCGGAGCCTACTCCTCGATCTCGAATTCATCCTGGTTCAGATCGTCCAGCTCGACGAGAGTCGCCGACAAGAAGAACTCGAGTTGATCACCGATGGGTTGGAACAACGCCACGTCCTCCCCCGAATCCGGACCGCCATCCCGGCGGGCCCCATTGCCACTTAGGAGTTTTGCAGATGCGTACACCGACACTTGTGCTCGCCCTTGGCATCCTGGCCCTTCCGACCCCCATACGCGGCCAAGTTGCCATCAGCGGCCGGGACATGAAATCAGCTGAAGCAGTTCTCGCGAGACAATCCAGGAACCTCGATCGGACTGCGGCTACACTCGCCCACGTGCACGTGGCACTCGCCGCTGCGCAGGTGCGGCAGGCCGCGATTCACAGTCGGCTGCAAGGCCAACTCGCACCGCGCCAGGTTCAAACATTGCGCTTGCGGTCTCAAGCCATGGCACAAGCGCGTGTTGCCCTCGAGCGAGCCGGCTTGCCTGGCGGGCCTCTCGCCCCCACGCGCATCGCGACTGCGCCCCCGGTGGCCTGGGCTATACAGGATCCTGCTGATTCGCTCTATCGGCGGGCGCGACAGGCACTCAACCGAAATGACTATTGGCAGGCTGTCGATTTGTTCCGGAGTTTGAGGGACCGCTACCCGAAGTCCGCGTACGCCCCCGATGCGTACTACTGGGAGTCCTACGGACTCTATCGCCGCGGAAGCGCAGATGCCCTTCGGATGGCGCTCGAAGCTCTTGCCGCGCAGGAGCGGTTGTTCCCCAAGGCTGGTACGCGGGAATCGGGGGATGCGCGGTCGCTGGAAACCCGAATTCGATCGGAACTCGCGCGGTCTGGTGATGCCAGGGCGGCCCTCGCCATCGCCACCGAGGCTCAGCGAGCGGCGGTTCCACCTGGACCCCGGGCGACTCCGGCGCCTCCGGCAGTGCCCGCGCCAAGGGCCATGCCGGCCCCACCGGCCCCGCGGGCGGCTTACAGTGGGGCACTCGCCCTGGCTAGGCAACGTGATGAGTGCCGGGATCAGGAGGACGACATCCAGGCGGTCGCCCTCAACGCCTTGCTGCAAATGGATGAGGAGCGAGCGCTCCCCATCCTCAGGAAGGTGCTGGCACGGCGTGATGAGGCATCCGTCTGCCTGCGGCGGAAGGCCATCTTCATCGTCGGGCAGCATGAGGGCTCCGATACCGAATCCATCCTGCTCGGAGTCGCCCGCACGGATCCGGATGCGGAAGTGCGTGGCCAGGCCGTGTTCTGGCTTTCCCAGGTCGATAGCCCTGCTGCCGTCCAGGCGCTGGACTCCATTCTCTTCAACAGCAAAGACCCCGAACTCCAGGAGAAGGCACTCTTCGCGCTGAGCCAGCATGAGAGCGTCGAGGCGCGGCAAGGCCTCCGTCGTTATGCCGAGCGGAGTGACGTGTCACCAGAGATGCGCGAAAAGTCCCTCTTCTGGCTCGGCCAGAGTGACGACCCCGAGGATGCGGCGTTCTTGCGCTCGATGTATGGCCGGGTACAGGACCCCGAAACCAAACGAAAGATCCTCTTTGCGGTGGCGCAATCCGACACCAAGGAGGTTGGTCCGTTCCTGACCGCCATCGTCAAGAACACAGGGGAATCGCTGGAAGTTCGGAAGCAGGCTTTGTTCTGGCTGGGACAACGCGACGAAACTTCTGGGGCAGACCTTGCCTCGGTCTACGGCACCTTCTCAGACGTTGAAATCAAGGAACACGTGATCTTCGTACTGGCACAGCGCGAGGACCAGGCATCCATGGATAAGCTCATCGACATCGCCAAGCGTGAGCCGAACCAGGAATTGCGCAAGAAGGCCATTTTCTGGCTAACGCAAACCGATGACCCTCGAGTCGTGGACATCCTCGCAGAATTGCTGGAGAAGCCATGAGAACCCGTCTGGCGGTCGGGCTCGTTGTGGGGCTCGCCTGTGGAAGCCTCCTCCCGCTCGAGGCGCAATCGCTGACAGACCGAGTTTCGGCAGTCCAGAACGGGACCGTGCGGATGAGCTACGCCGCACGAGAGGGAGTGTGCGGCAACGGCCGAAACATCAACATGCGTTCGCGCTCACGGGAATGGGAACACGACTGTGAACCCGGCCCGGTCCGTGTGGCGATCGAGAAGCACGACGGAGTCGCCACCGAGATCAGAACCTATGTGGGCGGCCGCTGGCGACCGGGCGACAACGTCACCGATCTCGGGACGGTGAGCGCTCCCCGTGCCGCGGAGTTCTTCATGGGGCTCGCTGAGCGATCCACGGAGTTGCGTGGTGATGTGATTGCCGCAGGGGTGTTCGCGGACAGCGCCATGAACACCTCGGCCCTGTTGCGGATTGCTCGCGCCACCTCAGTCCGCAAGAGTACTCGTCGTCAGGCTGTCTTCTGGCTCAGTCAGGAGGCTGGCGACGCCGCCGTCAAGGGACTGACCGAGCTGGCCGACGACCAGACCGAAGATCAGGACATCCGGAAACAGGCTGTCTTCGCATTGTCTCAGCTCGATGAAGACCAGGGCATACCCGTCCTGATCCGAGTGGCCACCCAGGATCGTGATCCCGTGATTCGGAAACAAGCGATCTTCTGGCTCGGTCAGTCGAAGGATCCTCGTGCCCTCGATCTGTTCGAGAAGATTCTTACTGGGAAGGCTCCTCTGCACTAGTCTTCCTCCGCGCCGGCGGCGCGGACTTCGTCTTCGAAGAGTCGCGCCGCCACACCAAGGAAGTCACGCTCACTCACGATCCCGACGAGGCGATGGTCGAGGACCACCGGGAGGCATCCGACGCCGTGACGCCGCATGAGATCCACGGCTTCGAGGCAGGTCGATTTCGGGGTCGTGGTCACGGGCTGGATTTGCATCAGTTCTCTGACGGCCACACCTCTACCCGCGTCACGCCGTCCCTCGGCCACGAGTCGGAGGAGTGCCCGGTAGGACACGAGCCCGACGAGGTTCCCCGCCGCGTCCTCGACAGGCACATGCCTAATGTGCTTCCACTGCATCAGTGAAGCGGCGACATCGACGAGGTCGTCCGGGTTCACCGTGAACACGTCGGTGGTCATCACCTGCCCGACGGTGCGATACAGGTCCTGCCACCTGGTATCCATCTCCCGGTCTGGCAGTTCCCAGGTATGGACAGGGTCTCCGTTGCGTTGAGAGCGGAGGATTGCCCGTGAGACGCGCTGTGAGCGGATCGTCTTGGTGCGCGAGTTGTCGAGCCGATCCCAGACGTCGAGTTGCCACCGCGCCCCGTTCTGTCCCGTCCGAACCCGCTGTTCGATGATGTCCAGATAGCGGGTGATGTCCTGTTTCGTGGTCCCCAATCGCTCCAACCCCTTTCGGGCGATGGGCAGCAGGGTCTCCAGCACCAGTTCCCGGACGGGAATCACGTCCCTACCGGCCCACCGCATGCTGGCATCGAGGCCATACCGAGCAGCAGTGAGAAAATTGGTCTTCACGTCATCGAACCGAAACGCCTGCCGAACGTCTTCATAGATATCGCTCAAACCCGCCAAGAGACCGTAGAACAACGCAGCATTCGCTACCTCATCCACCACCGTTGGACCCGCTGGAAGCGCGCGATGCTCGATCCGCAGATGGGGTCTTCCCTCGGAGATGCCATAGCAGAGACGGTTCCAGCGATAGATGGTACCGTTGTGGGCCGCGAGGGCGGGGAGCGTGGGGATCCCGCCATCCGCGAGGATGACGCTCGAAGGACTTTCGACATCGACATGGAGCAGAATGCGGTGGCGGGCGATTTGTTCCCGATATACCTCGAGGACTGAAGTGTGGACCCAGTCCCGCCCGAAAGTAACCCGCTGCCAGGTATCCCGGATCCGGCCAGAAGCGGTGCGAAGGTCCAGGGACTGCTCGAACAACGCAATCCGGGTTTCATGCCAGAGTCGATGATGGAGAAAGAGTGGGGCGTTGGCCGCGACCGCGACCATCGGCCCGGTGATCAGCTGAGCGAGGTTGTAGAGGTTTGGTGCTTCGTCAGGCCCGACTTGGAGATGAAGCTGCAAACTGGTGTTGGACGCCTCAAGCATCATGTTGCCATGCGTAATCTGCAGTTGATCGGTGCCATTGATCAGCGTCCGCAGTTCGCCGGCTGCCATCGCGGACATCACTCGATTGAGTTCTTGATAACGGGTGTGCGGGGTGAGGTTGTCCAGCGACAAGTCCGAGAGCTCGATCGAAGGCAGGATTCCCACCAGCAGCACGTCAGCTCCGAGCCCGTGTGCTGCCTCTCGAACTCGCTCGACGCCCTCGGCAAGTGAGGTATGGAGCCACTGAAGAAAATCAGCCCCGATGAGACGAGGAGCGACCTTGAATTCGAGGTTGAAGAGTCCGATTTCCGGAGTGAACCGAGCATCCCCAAGCCGTTGGAGAAGGTTGAGGCTCACCGGCGCGGGCCGCGCCGACCGATCAACCAGAAACATCTCCTGCTCGGCTCCAATCCGTCGCACCCCATTCTCGATCATGCCCGAGGCGATCATCCGCTCGAGGGTGGCCAAGTCGTCGAGCAGGGCCCGTGCAAACGCGCGCCGGCATTCCTCGTCCTGCTCTCCCGCGCGGCCTTCGAATTCCCCCATGAGACCCAACGATACGTTGAAGCTACGTGAAGACTTCCTTACAACCCGATCTTACGCCGAGCCTCCTCCGGGCAACCCACCCAGGAGGTAACGAAGGTGTTCCCGACATAGCCAAGATCCTTCACCCCGATCTCACTCGACCAGAATCCGCTTGCCACGAGATCGCGGAAGCGGTTGAAGAACGCCACGCCCGCGCTCACCGTTGGGGCGCTTCGATCGGGCCAGGCGATGGCGTTGAGCATCTCGGTGCGTTCGGCTGGTGCCGCATCATGGAATCGACGGCCGTACCGAGTACGACATTCTCGATCGAGCCAAGTGAGGCCACCCCGGATGGCCACCTGTTGTGACTCCGACCCCTCGCCAAGCAGATGATCCATGAACTCCGGCGCGCCGGCGTCGGTTGCCGATCCCGATCGATCGTCACGAGGAATGACCAGGTCCGCGAGGAGACGTACTGTCTCCCACTCCGTGGCCGTGAAAAAAGTGGGCGCGTATGTCCCCGCCCCCTGCTCCCTCACGCTCCGGCTCACCCGCAGGGCGCGTTCGAGGACCGCGGGCGAGACACCGAGGAGTCCTGGGAGCGGGGAGGCTGCCAGCATCTGCAGTACCGCGCGGCGTTCCAGTCTCATAGGGCACCTCGCCGCATCTCTTCAGCGATGTACTCGCTGGTCCGCATGGCGAGCGCGAGGATCGTCCAGGTCGGGTTCTTGTCGGCCTGAGAGACGAAGGGCCCACCATCTGCAATGAAGAGATTGGGGACTTCGTGAGCCTGACAGAAGCGGTTCACCACCGAGCTGCCGGGATCGTTCCCCATGCGGGTGGTCCCCAGTTCGTGGATTATCCGGCCACCCGTCGCCAGGCCCCAGTCGTTACTCGGGCCTGCCGACCAGAGTGGGGTTCCTCCCATCGCATCGATCAGTGCAGCGAAGGTCTCTTGCATATGCTTGACCTGTCGAACCTCATGGTCCGACCACTTCCAATGGAATCGGAGAACCGGAATACCCCAGCGATCAACGACCTGCGGATCGATTTCGCAGTAGCAGTCCTGGTTCGGTATCTGTTCCCCTCGTCCGCTAAACCCGACGACCGACCCATAGTAGGAACGGTACGCGTCCTTGAGAGCCTGACCGTAGCCCCCACCAACAGGGTAATTCTGAACCCCACCCATCGCGCCCGCTCCCGGCATCCCACGCCCACCCCAGATCTCGATGTGGTAACCACGAGGGAAATCGAGAGTCTTATTGTCCTTGACCCAGGGGAAGTAGAGATGTGCGCCGCCGACACCGTCGCAGTTGTGTGAGGGCACATCCATGAGTCTGGGCACGAAGGCCCCCATGTCCGCCCCCGTCGTGTCCGTGAGATACTTCCCGACGACTCCACTCCCATTGGCCAACCCATCGGGAGCAGCGGCAGACCTGGAGTTGAGCAAGAGACGCGCAGACTCGCAGGCGCTTGCGGCCAACACCACCACCCGGGCTCGAATCTCCCGATCCTCCCCGGAGGCCTTGTCGACATACGATACCCCGTTCGCGCGACCTCGGGTGTCGACCAGGATCTCGCGCGCCATCGCTTCAGGAATGATGGTGAGTCCGCCGGTCTCGAGGGCCGGGCGAAGGAGGACCCCTGGTGAAGAGAAATTCGCATTCGCCCGGCACCCACGGTTGCACTGGCCGCAGTAATGACACGCGGGACGGCCATTGTGGGGTCGTGTCAGAATGGAGAGTCGTGAGGGAATGATCGTGAGGTCGAGCTGACGGGCGGTCGATTGGACAAGACGTTCCCAACACCGTGGTTCGGGTGGGGGAAGAAAAACGCCATCGGGCTCATTGGGGAGATTCTCCACACTCCCGAAGATCCCGATGAGGCGATCTACCCGGTCATAGAACGGTTTGACGTCATCGTACCCAATAGGCCAATCGTCGCCCAGACCGTCGAGACTCCTTCGTCGGTAGTCATCGGGTCCAAACCGCAGGGAGATACGTCCCCAGTGGTTGGTCCGTCCCCCGAGCATCCGACCCCGGTACCAATCGAACTGTGTGCCAGGCGCCCGGGTGTAGGGTTCGCCTTCGATATCCCAACCACCATCGCCCGCATCAAACTCCCCGAACGGTCGCAGTCTGGTCCCCGACCCCCGTCGAGGTGTTTGATAGTTCCAGGTGAACAT
>Ga0326597_10010986_pt1 | contig 12024 bp, 9 predicted proteins | sample RVTome_12_FD_203789 | JGI IMG/M metagenome (GOLD analysis project Ga0326597, IMG submission 203789) | Soil microbial communities from uranium-contaminated site in the Upper Colorado River Basin, Wyoming, United States - RVT100D185 | ecosystem: Environmental > Terrestrial > Soil > Contaminated >... | reverse complement strand
CTCACTCTCGGCGAGGAGGCCCATGGCCGCGGCGCGGCTCAGGGTAGCGACCGCCGTGCGGGCCAGGTACGGCTCGGTCATCGGTTCTCTGACGGATCGAATTCGGATCTCGCTCATGATCCGAATTTACTCCCCAGCGGTAGTGCTCGGCAAGCGGCGACGCCGGGGCCGTGGCTATCGGCCCGCGAGACCCGGTCCGCCACCAGGCCACGGGTTGCCGCATGGTGGTGCGAGTAGTATGCTGGTAGTATGAAGGAGAAGACCTCTATCACACTAAGCAGGGAAGTGCTCCGGGATGTCGCCCGCAACGCCGGGACCGGGGAATCACGGTCCGCCTACATCGAGCGGGTCCTGCGCCGCCATTTCCGGCGCCGCGCGCGGGCTGCCGAGCAGGCCGGAGACCTCGAACGGCTCAATGCGGCCGCAGATCGGTTGAACGCCGAGATGGCCGACGTGCTCCGGTTCCAGGCCCCCTGGCCGGACGACGACTAGTGGCTTGTAATCATAGGTTCTAAAGTGCTATATTCGCGGACATGGTCCCGTCGACTGCCTTGCAGCTCCGTCCTGAGGAGCGCGCCGAGTTGGAGCGGCGCGCCCGATCGCAGCGCGTGCACGCCGACGAGGCGCGGCGCGCCCGGATGATGTTGATGCTGGCCGATGGCCTGGCCTATACCGCGATCGAAGCGGCGCTGGGCTGCAGTTCGGCCACGGTGGCGCTGTGGAAGCAGCGGTTCACCGAGGGAGGTCTGCCCGGGCTGGGCGCGCGGCACCGGGGGACGCGCGCCACGGTACTCACGCCCGCGTTGGAGGCCCGCATCCTGGCGTGGACCCAGCGCAAGCCGCCGAACGGAGCCACGCACTGGTCCACGCGATTGCTCGGGCGCCGCCTGGGCGTGAGCCACACCCTCATTGCCAAGGCGTGGCAGCGCGCCGGCCTGAAGCCGCATCGGTTGGAGCGCTATGTCCGTTCCACCGACCCCGACTTCGAAGCCAAGGCCGCCGACATCATCGGGCTCTATCTCAATCCTCCCGCGCATGCTGCCGTCTTCTGCGTGGATGAGAAGACGGCGATTCAAGCCCTCGATCGCCGCGACCCCGTGCTCCCCATGTCGCCGGGACGGGCGGAGCGCCACGGCTTCGAGTATGTCCGCCACGGTACGCTCTCGCTCTACGCCGCCCTCGAGACCCAGACGGGCGCGGTCCTCGGCAAGACCGCCGCCCACCACACCAGCAGTGCGTTCGTGGCCTTCCTCGCCGCTCTCGTGGCCTCCCAGCCCAAGCGGCGCGCCATTCACGTGATCGCCGACAATCTCTCGGCCCACAAGACGCCCCAAGTGCAGGCCTTCCTCGCCGCGCATCCCCGCGTGACGATGCACTATACGCCCACCTACAGCTCCTGGCTGAATCAAATCGAACTCTGGTTCGCCAAGATCGAGCGCGACGTCATCGCCCGCGGCATTTTCACCTCGGTGACCGACCTCGCGCGTCAGCTGCGGCGCTACATCCATCAGTACAATCGCACCGCCACGCCCTTCCGCTGGTCCTACGCGGACCCGCGTCGACGCATCACAGCACTTTCGAACTCATGACTACAGTCCACTAGGGACGCCGTCCCAGATGCACCGCGGCGACCTCTACCGGGTCCGGCATCCGTCGGGGGACCTGAAGCGGTCTCGCGTCTTCGTGGTGGTGAGCCGCGCCGCGCTGATCCGCGCGCGGTTCTCGACCGTGATCTGCGCGCCCGTGCTCACGCACGGTGAGCAGCTGACCACCCAGGTAGCGGTGGGCCCGGCGGAAGGACTCAAGCACCCGAGCTGGATCATGTGCGACGGGTTGACCAGCATCGAGAAGTCACGACTGACCGACTTCGTGGGCTCCCTCTCGCCTGCGGGGCTTCGCGAGCTGAACCGCGCGCTCCGGTCGGCGCTGGACCTGGAGTGAGCCCGCGGTCGTCACCTCGCCGCGACCATCTTCACGGCAGAAGGGTGAACGCGAGACCGCGCGCCCCGCGGTAGGCGGCGAATCCTCGCCGATCCGTAGTGAAGACGCGGGAAAGCCCGAGCGCGTCTCCCACCGCGACCAGCGTTGCGTCCGCGAAGTCCATCGGCACATCCGCATACTTTCCCATCAGGGACGCGACCTGACGGAGTGCGGGCACGGGCAGGTGTACGACCGGGATCTCGGCCGCCAGCACGAACTCGAGCGCCCGGACCGGCAGGGCAGCGCCGCGGCCAAGGAGGTGCGTGGCCTCGGTGACGACGGCTTCGGTCGTCACACAGCGTTCGACCAAGTCAGGCCACGCCGTCAGGACCCGGTGATGCCACTCGTCGCGCGGGTCCAGCAGGGCGACGAGCGGGCCGGTATCCAGCAGAATGTCGCGCGGAATGGGACGTTACTCGCGCCAGTTGTGCCGGCGGAGCCGCGCAGCCAACTCGTCCGCGTCCGTGGCGGCGCGATCGAGGGGGGCAGAGCCGGCGAAATGTCGGACGCGCTCCCAGACCGAGCCGGCTTCGGCTTCGCCCGGCGCTGTCAGGTACTCGGCGAGCGCCTCGCGTACGAGCTGGGAGCGCGGGACCCGGCGCGCCCGGGCCGCGCGCGCCAATGCGAGGGCGAGGTTGCGGGGAATACGGAGGGTCAGCTGGTCGTCCATCGTCCCGCCGCCGAGCGTGTGTTGCAGTGCATTGTAGTGCATTGCAGTTCGCTACGTCAAGCAGCCGGAGCTCCGCATTCACCTCTCAGCCTGACGTGGACAACGCTCACCGCCGTTTCGTGGACATCGAAGGAGGCGTCGCCGCGCCGAACGCGTCGAAGCCGAGAGTCCTTAGCGCCGTGGCGATGCCGGTCGTGCAGTCGATCCGCACCAGAGAACCTGCAGAAGTGCCGAGATTGGCGGTGAGGCCCAACAGATCCTCTCCAACGAACGCCAAGCCCCAGACGTTGGTGACCCCCATGCCGACGCCGGGGTTCACGGCGCTCGCGGCACCAGTCATCGGATCCACGATCGCCAGTACGCCTAGTCCACTGCTGGTCTCCAGACTGGCGTAGAGAGTTCCGGCAGGGGCAAACGCCAAGTCACCCCAGGAACGGTAGCCGGATCCGAAGCTGCCGATGACCGCCGCAACTCCGGTGGCTCGATCCACGCTCATGAATTGGCCTTCGAGGTCCCCAGCGTAAAGCACTCCCGATTCATTACAGGCGAGGCCGTTGACCTGATTCGCACCGAGACTCCCCATCCTGGTCGCCACGGCCGTGCGGGGGTTGAGCTGGTACAAGTCAGAGAAGGAAATCCCCCATAGCGTTCCGTCAGGGCACAGGGCCACATCCGTCATCACGGGTTCGGATCCGCTGGACGTGCGTATGCGCCCGACCAACGAGTCCCCGCCTTGGGCGGAGGGGCTCACCGCGTACAGGTCGCTGGGCGGAAGGCTCCCAAAATAGGACGCGTACCCGCTGACCGCCCAGATGCTGGGGCTCAGCGTGCTCGAGAAAGTCGCCGCGACATCAAGTCCGGTCAACGAGGCACTCACTGCCTGGGTAGCCGTATCCGAACTCAGCGTCCACGTGACCGACGACAGGCCAAGCGCGTCGGTGGTGTCGTACATCTGACTGACACTGCCACCCTCAGTAATCGGCGTCCATGTAACCCACGCACCATCCACTGGCTGACCTGCTCCATCCGTTGCTCGCACGACCAACTCGCGGACGGAATCGCGGGCGCTGCCGGCCCTTACACGCACGATGCCCCGAGCGCCACGAAGCTCGTTGTAACTCAAATCGAATCGCTCGCGTAGCTGAGACGTCGCCGCGGTTACTCCTGTGGCCAGTATGTCGAACGCCGCGAACGCCAGCTTCGTGCCGGTGAACAATGGGCTCAGGCTCGTCAAGATCCCCACAAGTGCGTCCGCGGTAATCGTCACGCCTGAGATAGCGGCGATCTGCGCTATGTGTTCAGCCAACTTCCCCGGGTTCTGACTGTAGTACCTGATGAGAGCCTCAGCCAGGCACGCCCACGCCTGGGCATTGTCGGCTTCCGCCCTCGCAAGGCAGCCTAGTAGATCGCTTGCGTCCACCAGTACGGAAAGGCTCGTGAGCAACGCCTGCATGCGATCGCTCACGTATGGGTCAACGGATTGGAGTTCCAGTCCGATAGCTGCGCCTAGAGGTGGCCCGATCACCTCGAACCAGACTGTGGTGAGCGCCGGGACGACCCACCGCCACGTCTCCGCGCCGGTGATGTCGTCGAGGTTGGCCTGGAGTCGAGAGAACCCGAGTCCGTACCCGTACAGCAGGTAACGAGGATTGGCCGGGCTGAACTCGACCCAGACCGAGTCGATATCGGGGCTCTCCCACTCTCCTCCTCGGAGCCATCGATACAACTGGAGCCAACCCGAGAAAGTCAGGATGTCTGGGAAGTAGTCGGCTGAGGATAGCCAAGCGCTTCCCCCTAGCAGAACGTACGGGAGCGTGGAGAGATCGGAGCGAGGTCGCCCCAGCGCGTCTGCCGGCTCAAGGTACAGCTCGACATCCCGTGCCCCCCTGTTCCGTATCTCCACAAGGACGGTTGCGCTGGCATCCGTGGGCGTCTGCACATCGAGGCGCCCGCCCAGGGGTACCCAGCCGGCGTATGCGTCAAGCGGTTGCGTGGCACTCCCGAACTGGCCCAAGGACGCGAGCCTGACGTGGGCTGCGGTCACCGCGGTCCGGTGTGCTGCGGCATAGTCCTCCACCGTGGAATCGGGCAGCCGGCCATGCGTGTTGGTGTACTGCTCAAGGATCTGTGCGAGCGCGGCCACCTCAGGCAGGGACGCGATGACGACGATCAGCGAATCCGTTGCCGACGCAGGGGCCGAGGAAAGGAACGGCGTGAGGTACACCAACGCTACGGCTGTGGACGACGGGTCAATGTTGACCGAAGATGTCGCGGGCGCACCGGGCGCGGCGGCCCGCCGTGGGGCTGACGTAGCCGAGGGAGGAACAAGGGCGAGTCCGAACGTTTCGCCTTCATGCCTGGCAAGCAAGGCTGACGTAGCACCGCTGGGGGTGTTCACGGCGTACAGGCCATCCGCGTTCGACGCTCCCGCACCGCCCAAGGGCGAGAAGACGTACATGCGACTCGTATCCAGATTCGCCGGCACCGTGACCTTCGCGAGAACCTCCGACACCGCAACCGGTGGTGGCGGCAACTGCGTGACGGTGACACCGGCGGCCGCCGAGAGCTGCCCGGCCGTTGCCGTTATGGTCGTGGACCCCACCCCAAGGGCCCGCACGCTGCCTCTTGCTGTAACGCGAAGGACGGCGCCGTCCCCGGTCTCCCAGGAAAGGCCACTCACCGAATCCGGGACTGTGCTGCCACGCGCGTCGCGCACATCAGCCGCCACCATCGCCGTCTCGTTGACGCGCAGATCTAGCATCGGCGGCGTAACACGGATCGTGGCTGGACGCTGCCAGACCCGGAGTTCGGCGGAACCGGACTTTCGGGCGGCGGTGGCTGTGATCGTAACTGAGCCATTTGCCAATGCTGTGATCAACCCCTGACCATCGACCCTCGCGATCGCGGTATCCGATGACGACCACGCCACGGGAACTCCTGGTACTACCTGGCCCAGCGAATCCGTGGCGATCGCGGCGGCTCGAGCCGTGTCACCAAGCGCTCGGATGGAGTCGCGGGTGAGCACCACGGTCAACGACAGAACGCGTTGCGTGACAGTCAGTGTCGCTCCACCGCTGATGCCCGCGACGGTCGCGGTGATTGCCGTCTTCCCGTTGCCGATTGCCGTCGCAGTTCCAGTGGAATCGACCGTGGCTGCCGCCGGGTTGTTCGAAGCCCACGTGAAACGCGAAACCGGGATCACCTCCCCGTCCTCACCATATGCCCCAGCCGTGAAACGCACTGCCGCCCCGATCGCCGTCAAGGTGTCGGACACGGGGGTGACCGTCACGCTCGCCACGGTCGGTGGTTTTGGAGCTGTAACGTCCTTGCCACAGGCGGCGAGGAGCACGGCCCCGGCAACCGCGGGATAGCATCGCGTGATCTTCATGGCCGACGCTCGCATGTAGGAACCGAAGGGTGCCATTGAAGGTCACATCGATCGCGGGGCATCACAGCTCCGTCGCGGGAAGCCCGTCACCCCCCCGAGCGGTATCAGCACGCGCGGATGCGGGCGATACCCCAGGGTAGCGGCGTTCACGGTGCCCGGACCAGCCTGAACCGAAAGGTCGCACGCTCCGTGGGGTTCGCCGCCGGGTCCACCCGAGTAACGAGGTCGAACACGGCGATCCGTACCTCCTGTGGTGACTCCAACACCAACCCTTCTCGAAGCAGGAGGTATCCGGAGAATGTCCGACCAGGGAGGATCTGAAGACGGGGCCACTCCTCTGTCGTTACGGTTCTCGGAGCTGAGAGCTCGCGAGCTTTGGACAAGGCACTCGCCTCTAGGCGGTTGATAGTCGCCTGCAGTTGCGCCGTCCGACTCTCGAGCGGCATCATCAGAACTTGCTCGATCCGGGTCGGTGTCGGCGTACTGTCGAACTTCGCTTGTGACGCCTCGCCTTGCGACTTCAGGATCATGATTCTCGATTGTTCGTGGCGGCGATACTCATTCTCCCACCGAGCGTAGGCAGCTTCGTAGGATTGGGATCGGGTGCGTCTCGCCGCGAACTGCGTGTCGTGCCAGTCGGTCACGGCCTTTCGATACCCTGCGTAGAAGACCCGGATCCGTTCTTCTAGCTGTGGACGCCAGTCCAGCCACCCTCCAGAGAATAGCGGAAGATCGTTTTCGTTCTGATCCTCCACGGCGAGAACCGAGCCGGCGAACCGTAGTATGTGATCCGTGCCGTTGTCGACATCTAGTCGCAGTGAGTAGCCCACCGCCGGCAGGTGAATGACTTCACCGGTTGGTGCCTCAACGGGCACGCTTGGGAGGGGCGCCGAGTCTCTTGGCACGTCGGGATCAAAGACTGTGAATGATATCGACACATTGCTCTTGCTGATGGTGCTCGCGGCTCCCTCGGCCGCGGAATAGCGATATGTGTTCGTTTTGGATGCCGCGGGCCACGAGAACTCAAGGAGCCCGAGCGACGGGGCAACCGGGGGCACAGGCGGAGGGGTCGTGGCGCAACCCGCCACTATCAGCCCCACGCATGTCGAGCCCAGGACATGCACCGTGGTGCCAAATCGAGTCATGGGGTACCTCCACATCAGTACTTCAGCATAGACCAAGGTCGTTTCATGTATCCTCTTATCCTCTTACCCTCTGCCCGCTGTGCGCGGCCTCAGCGCGTGCACACATCTACCCCGCCGCTTGCCGCAACAAGCGCCGCAAGTATCTCGGAATCGGAGGGCGAAGACGCCAAGTGCGTCGTTTGCGGCCGCGCTGACGTGTGTTTCCGCGATCCGCTTACTGGGCCTTGGAGTCATTTGTCTTGTCAGGAGCTGCTCAGTGTTGCTGGCCCTCCCGTTGCACGCAGTGCGCCCCGCGCTTTAGCATGTCGTCCGCGGCGCAATCGTAGATCCCGTACCGAGTGGTCGCGATCCACTTTTACTTGAGTGGCTCCCCGACGCACCTCCGAGATCTGAACGGAGTCCGATACAACCGCTGGTGTGATTGCCTTTGCGGACTCCAGTCGCAACTTGCCAATGCTGCTGGCGCAGCCACCGACGGACGCTGCCAGAAGCAGGAGTATCCCCCTCTCACTCATGACCCCTCCCAAGCAAGGCGTTCAGGCAATCACACGTACCCTGGCGAGTGTGCAACAAGTAGAGCATCTTCAGAACGCCGAGGGCCTCCAGGCCCGACCACATCCGTCCCGACGCATCCCAGCGCGAGCTTCCGCGACCGGCGGAAGCCCCCGGCGCATCCGACTGCCCATTCACCCGCGGGACTGGCCCGCTCAGGGAATCGGTGGCAAGTTCGAGCGCCCCGTCACACCCGCGTCACGGGCCGTGGCGGGCCTTGGAGCCGGGACCTATGCTCTGGTGTCGAACCCTCGGTGAGTCCGCGCTTTACACCGACCCCTCCTGCGAGACAACCCTACTGCGCGCCGGTAAGGCAACCGCCCTACTCGCCTATCTCGGCCTCCACCCCCGCCGGCGCGAACACCGCGATCGGCTGGTGGAGCTGTTTTGGCCGGGAACGGCCAACGGCAATGGCCGGCATGCCCTCCGCCAGACCCTCTATCGCCTTCCCCAGGCCCCGGATGACGAGGCGCTGACTGACGCCGATGAGACCATAGTCCGGCTCACGGGACCAGTCTCGTTCGACTGCGTCGAAGGCGAACGCGCTCTTGGCAAGGGGGACTACGAGCGCGCCTTCCAGTTGCTCAGGGGACCCTTCCTCCCCGGCCTTGGCTTCCCGGTTTCGGGAGACTTGGCTGAGTGGATCGAGGCGCAGGACGCGCGATTCCGGGCGGGCTTCACCCGTGCCGCGGCAGCGCTGATCGGGCACGCATTCCAGGCCGGCGATCCTCGGCGGGCCGCCACGATCGCCGAGGAGTTGGTGAGCCTCAACCCGATAGATGATGAGCGGGTCCGCGTGTTGATGGAGGCGTTCGACCGCTCTGGCCAGGCCCGGCAAGCGCTAGCGCGATATGCCGAGTACACCCAACGTCTTCGGGTGGACAATGGCGACGAGCCCCCCGCCGAGCTTCAGACCTACGCGCGGGAGCTTGAGCAAAGCCTCGACCTTGCACCCCAAGAAGCTAGCCACGTGCTCCCGTTCGTCGGGCGGTACGAGGCCTGGGCCCTCCTCGATCGCGCGTGGGCGGAGGTCGAATCGGGCCGCAGCGCCACTGTCCTTGTCGAAGGCGACGGCGGCCTTGGCAAGACTCGGCTGGTGGACGAGTTCGCCCGACGGGTGACGGCCCGCGGGGCGGTCCACCTGTCCGGGAAATGCTACGAGATCGAGGCGACCCTCCCGTATGCGCTGATCGGCGATCTGCTTCGCTCGGCTGAGACCGCGGATCTGCTTCCTCGCCCACCCCAGCTCAAAGGCGTCGAACACCCGCCGGCGGCCCCCATTCTGCCGGACCTCCGGTCGAACGGTGCGGGAAACGGCGACATCACGTTGCGAGAGGACCTCGTTCGCTGGCTGGGAAACGCGGCCGCGACGCGCCCCCTCATGCTCACCTGCGACGACGTGCACTGGGCGGATGAAGGCAGCCTGCGACTGCTGCACCCCCTGACGCACCGCCTAACTGGGTCGCGTGTCCTGATCGTCTGCTCGTACCGCCCTTTGGAGCTGACCACCGCGGCGCGGCGCTTCGCGCTGTCGCTCATCGGCGAGGACCTCGCGCGCCTCGTGACGCTGCGCCCATTCAGCGTGGATGAAGTCCGAGAGATCCTCACCAGCATGGGGATCTTCGACCCCGAGGCGCTCGGTGTCAGGCTCGCCGAGGAACTCCACCGGCACACCGACGGCAATCCCCTCTTCCTGGCCGAGCTCCTGGAGGCGCTGGCCTCGCGTGGCGATCTGACTCGGCAGGACGGCCGCTGGGAGACGAGCCACGAGTTGGATAGTGCGGCGCTGCCCAAGACCATCAAGAAGATCCTCGCCGATCGCGTGGACGCCTTGGCTCCCCGCCTTCGCGACGTGCTCGAGCTCGTGGCGGTGGCGGCGGACGCAGTGGAAGCGGACGTTGCTGCTCGGGCGCTCGGTCTCAGCGAGCCGGCCGCGCAGGCGGCCTTCGCGGAACTCGGACGGACACGGCTGGTGAGGTCGGAGCGATCAGGGCGTTGGGCGGCGGGACATGACGACCTGTGTCAGCTGGTCCATGCCTCCATCCCTGATGACCGCATGCGCCGGCTCCACGGGGCAATAGGTACGGCTCTCCTGGAGCGGGGTATTGACAGCCCAGCGGCTGCCGCGCGACTCGCCCACCACTTCGAGCAGGCTGGCGACGCGGCTCGGGCACGCCAGTTTGCGGTTCTCGCCGCCGGCCAAGCAGGCGCAGTCGGTGCCGTGGAGGCGAGAAGGGAACTGCTTGCGCGAGCCGAGGCCCTCGCGATGGGCACCAGGCGGGCGGGGGTCGCGGCTACCGGTCCGTCAAGCAAAAGGCGACGACGCCCCCTCCACGCGGCTGCCATCGCGGCCGCGATGCTCGCTGTCTCAGCGTGGCTCGGCGGGCAGCTCTTCCGCGGTCATGCCCCGGCCTATGCACAGGGCTCCTTCTATCTCGTCGCCGAGCGTCACACCGACCGGGGCACGGCAAGCTCGCAAGTTTACAGACTGCGCTGGCCGCGGCGGTACGACGACACGGCCCGCCTGGGGACCGTCCCGGGCTGGCCAGCCGCACTGCCACCGCGGCTGGCTACGGCGTTCCAGCGCGCGAACGGCAAGACGCAAGGGAGAGTCTTTCGCATCGGCGACACAGACTCCATGCAACTCACGTTCGGGCCCACGGATGACGGGCCGGCAGTCTGGGGGCCGGACCGCAGGGTCATCCTCGTGCAGAAAGGCTGGCGCACGGGTGACGAGTACCGATTCAACCTCGTCGTGGTTGACACGGTGGGACATGAACTGTGGAGGGTCACGGAGGGTCCCTACGAGGACGGTCTGCTCGATTGGTCACCGGACGGCAGTCGAGTCGCCTTCAGAAGGGTTTCGAAGGGGCGGTGGACGCTGATGGTGACCGATGCGGATGGCCAGCGGCCGTTGAATGTGACCGAGGCATTCGGACTCGGGGACGCGCAAATGACTGTCGCATCCTTCGCCGCCGGGGCATCGCGCCTGGCGGTCGCGCACGACTCCAGTGTCAGCATTCTCGACCTCGATCGACGGTCCCGTCAGCCGCTCGCGATTCACTGCCAAGGTGTGCGACTCCTTGCCTGGTCGCCGGACGGTCGGTGGCTGATGGCGCCATGCCGCCGGGGCACACGCGATGTGCTCCTCGCCATCGCGACCGACGAGCCGAGCACGGCCCATACTCTGCTGACCCTGCCGGCCGGCTTGGTGTACGGCAGCGCAGCATGGCTCGGCAGGCGGGCCCAGTACGTCGCCGGGGTGTCGCTGCAGGTGGAGTCGGTCACAGTGGCGGCAGGGCACGGGAGGCAGATCCGAGTATCGGCGCTCACGGAATCCGGCAGTCCTGCGGCGACGAGCATTCGATGGTCCGTCGGGGACACGAGCCTCGCGTCCGTGGATGAGAACGGATTCCTCAGGGGCCAGCGGCCCGGCATCACCCGACTCGTCGCGAGCGCGGGCGGGTTTCGCGCGGATACCGCCCTGCTGACCGTCCTCCCATCGCGCAACGACACGCTTCTGGCGGAAACGTGGGACGCTGGAATCGACCCCAAGCGCTGGGAGGTAGTGGGCGAGCCCAGCCCGACGGTTACTCCGGGCGCCGGCCCCGGCGGAGCGGGCGCCTTCCTCTCAAACGGAGATGACAGCTGGCCGAGCGGTGTGCTGTCGGTGGCGGAGTTCGACGTGGCCGACGGCCTCACGTTCGAGTTCTCGGCCTGGTTCCGCCTCACGGGCGGTCACTGGCAAGAGTTGGAAGCTGCCCTGGTACCGCGTGCCGCGGCGGTCATGGCCGGTGAAAGGACTGTGAAGCGCCGGGTTGCCTCCTGGTGGGTGACGGGACCGAGCCCCCACTACGCCACAGGTGTGTACAGCTGCGGCCCAGATGCGGGGACCATCTTCCGGGAGGGAGTGTCAAGCGATCACCTCGAGGGTCGGTGGCGGCGTTTTGCCCTTCAAGTTCGCCCCGACGGCTACGTCGAGTGTTACCTCGACGGGGAGCGAGTGGCGGTTCTCGAGATTCCCGAAGCGACGCGGGCGGAGCGTCTTTCCGTCTATTTGGGCGGCAGGACCAACAAGACCAGGATCTACCACGGTCCGGTCTTGGTGACGCGGGGTCTGCGCTACTAACGACGGCCTGGCCGAACCGCTACATGCACAGTCCCAACGAGATGGTGGATCTGGGCGACCTCGAGCCGCGCGGCAGCGTTGCTGGCGGCGTTTGCCCGGCGGGTGACGCCGCGCCTCGACTTCACCCCCCGCTGAGCCGCGCCAGCGCCTGCTCGGCCTG
>Ga0326597_10010985_pt1 | contig 12026 bp, 11 predicted proteins | sample RVTome_12_FD_203789 | JGI IMG/M metagenome (GOLD analysis project Ga0326597, IMG submission 203789) | Soil microbial communities from uranium-contaminated site in the Upper Colorado River Basin, Wyoming, United States - RVT100D185 | ecosystem: Environmental > Terrestrial > Soil > Contaminated >... | reverse complement strand
GCGGAGCGCGCCAACGCCGCGAAATCGCGCTTCATGGCCCAGATGAGCCACGAGCTGCGCACGCCGCTGAATTCGATCATCGGCTTCTCCGACATCATCCGGCACACCGGCGACCTGCCGAACCTGAGGGCGAACGTCGCCGACTATGCCAACGACATCCATACCAGCGGAACGCATCTGCTCGAGCTGATCAACGAAATCCTCGACATGTCGAAGATCGAGGCCGGAATGTACGAGATCCGGGAGGAGAACGTCTCGGTCCCCGGGATCGTCGGAACCTGCCTGCGTCTCGTCACCCCCGCCGCGGAGGCGAAAGGCGTCGCGATCGGCAAGAACATGGCCGACGATCTGCCGCTACTTTACGCCGATCCGCGGAGCATGCGTCAGATACTGCTCAACCTGTTGTCCAACGCGGTGAAATTCACGGAATCCGGGGGCAGGGTCGCCATTGCCGTCGACGTCGATAAGACCGGCTGCCGGATGACCGTGTCGGACACCGGCATCGGTATCCCGCCCGATCAGCTGGACGAGATTCTCGAGCCGTTCACCCAGGCGGACAACAGGCTCTCGCGGGAGTACGAGGGAACCGGCCTCGGCCTGCCCATCACCAAGGCCCTGGTCGAGTTGCACGGCGGCACGCTGGCGATCGAAAGCACGCTGGGACAGGGCACGCGCGTGACGATCGCCCTGCCCGCCGACCGGCTCCGCCACGAAGGCCTGATCGGGTTCGAGGCGGCGCGGGCCCGCGCGAAAGCCTGACGGCCGGCGATCAGAGGGCGTCGGCGCCGGTTTCCCCGGTCCGGATCCGGATCGCCTGGGCGATCTCGAAGACGAAAATCTTGCCGTCCCCGATCCGGTCGGTGTTCGCGGTCTCGCGGATCGTGGAAATGACGCGTTCCGCCAGCTCGTCGGTCACGGCGACCTCTATCTTGACCTTGGGCACGAAGTGAATCTCGTACTCCGCGCCGCGGTAGATTTCGGTATGCCCCCCCTGCCGCCCGAACCCCTTCACCTCGCTCGCCGTCATGCCGGCGACCCCCAGCGAGGACAGCCCCTTGCGTACCTCGTCCAGCCTCGACGGTTTGATGATTGCCATGATCAGCTTCATCGCCTGTTCTCCCTGCGCCCGCTCGCGCGATCAGATATGGTACCCACGTTCGCCGTGGACGGTAATGTCCAGCCCCTCGGTTTCGTCCTCTTCGCTGACCCGAATCGGCGTGATCGCGCGGATGACCCAGACGATCGCGACGCTGCCGACGACCGCCCATGCCGCGGTCGCGGCCGCGCCCAGCAGCTGGACGCCGAACTGATGGCCGACGGAGACGCCCTTCGCCAATCCCAGACCGCCGAATGCGGGCAGCGCGAGAAACGCCGTGAGCAGGGTGCCGGTCAGCCCGCCGACCCCGTGAACGGCGAACACATCGAGGGAGTCGTCGATCCGTAGACGCTGCTTGATCAGCTGCACCGCACCGTAGCAGACGATGGCGGACACGATGCCGAGGATGAGCCCGCCGACCGGACCGATGAAGCCGGATGCCGGCGTGACGGTCGCCAGTCCCGCGATGGTGCCGGTCACGAAACCGACGAGGCTGGGCTTTCCGTGCCGGCGCCATTCGATCGCCATCCAGACGAGCGAGGCGGCGGCGGCGGAAATATGGGTGGCCGCGATCGCCATCCCCGCGGCGCCGTTGGCGGCCAGCGCGCTGCCGCCGTTGAAGCCGAACCAGCCGACCCACAGCATGGCGGCGCCCATCATGACGTAGCCGGGATTGTGCGGCGGCGCGACCTCGCGCGGGAAGCCGCGGCGGCTGCCGAGCATGAACGCGATCACGACCGCGGAGGTGCCTGCGGTCAGATGGACCACGAGCCCGCCCGCGAAATCCATGATGCCGAGGTCCGCGAGCCAGCCGCCGCCCCAGATCCAGTGGCACACCGGCACGTACACGACCAGCAGCCAAAGGGCGCTGAACAGCAGCATGCCGGGAAAGGTGATGCGTTCCGGGTAGGCGCCGACGATCAGCGCCGGCGTGATGATCGCGAAGGTCATCTGGAAGACGAAGAAGACGACTTCCGGAATCGTGCCGTTGAGCGTCTGCGTCCCGATGCCGGCGAGGAAGCTCTTGCCGAGGCCGCCGATGACCGCCTGGGCCGCCCCCCCGTTGTCGAACGCAAGACTGTAGCCGATGGCGAGCCAGAGCACCGACACGACGCAGCAGATGACGCTGCAATGCATCAGCACCGACAGCAGGTTTCGCGACCGCACGAGGCCGCCATAGAAAAGGGCGAGCCCCGGCATGGTCATGAACAGCACCAGCGCCGTTGCCGTGATGATCCAGGCGGTGTCCGCCCCGTTCATCGCGGGCGCCGCCTGCGCGAACGCCGACGTTGGCGCCGCCAGGATCGAAACCGCCGAGAAAACGGCAAAAGATATCTTCTGTCGATGGATCGACATCATCCGCCCTACCCTTTCTTATCCGGCCTGCCGCCATTGACAGGGCCGTGACGCCTATTCCGGCGTCAGGCGGTCATGATGCTCGAATCGGGAGACGGAGTAAAACGCCAAGCGCGGCGCCCGTCCGCACCGCACCGCGTCGGAATGGCGGCGTCGAGCCGGGATCAGGAACGGGCGCCGGCGGCGATGGCGGCGACCAGCGCCTCGGCGACGGCCAGTTCCGCTGCGGCCGCCGCGCGCTCGTCTTCGGTTTCGGCGTCGCCGAGGACGACGCGCGCGGCGGCGGCACGCTCCTCGGCGGCCGAGCGATCGGCCTCATCGAGCGCGATGGCCTCGTCGGCCAGCACGGTGCAGCGCTGCGGCGTCACTTCCGCGAACCCGCCCGAGACGAAGATGCGGCGGTCGATCGCGCCGTTTTCGTAGATATCGATCACCCCGGTCCGCACCGGGGAGATGAACGGCGCATGACCGGGCAGCACGCCGAAATCGCCTTCGGCGCCGGGGATCACCACCATTTCGACCGGGGTCGAGACGAGCAGGCGCTCCGGCGCGACAAGTTCGAATTCCACGGTATCGGCCATGCGTCAGTTCCCCTGGCGAGCCGCGCGGCGTCAGGCCGCTTCCGCCGCCATCTTCTTCGCCTTCGCGACGGCGTCGTCGATGGTGCCGACCATATAGAAAGCCGCTTCCGGCAGGTCGTCGTAATCGCCCGCGACGAGACCCTTGAAGCCCTTGATCGTGTCCTCGAGGGAGACCAGCACGCCGGGGAATCCGGTGAACACCTCGGCGACATGGAAAGGCTGCGACAGGAAGCGCTGGATCTTGCGGGCGCGGGCCACGACCAGCTTGTCCTCTTCCGACAGCTCGTCCATGCCGAGAATGGCGATGATGTCCTGCAGGCTCTTGTAGCGCTGCAGCACCTCCTGGACGCTGCGCGCGACCTCGTAATGCTCCTGGCCGAGAATGCGCGGATCGAGGATGCGCGAGGTGGAGTCGAGCGGGTCCACCGCGGGATAGATGCCGAGCTCCGCGATCTGGCGCGACAGCACCGTGGTCGCGTCCAGATGGGCGAACGAGGTGGCCGGCGCCGGGTCGGTCAGGTCGTCGGCGGGCACGTAGATCGCCTGCACCGAGGTGATCGAGCCCTTGGTCGTGGTGGTGATGCGTTCCTGCAGGGCGCCCATGTCGGTCGCCAGCGTCGGCTGATAGCCGACCGCCGACGGGATGCGGCCGAGCAGCGCGGACACTTCCGAGCCGGCCTGGGTGAAGCGGAAGATGTTGTCGATGAACAGCAGCACGTCCTGGCCTTCGGCGTCGCGGAAATATTCCGCCAGCGTCAGGCCGGAAAGCCCGACGCGGGCGCGCGCGCCGGGCGGCTCGTTCATCTGGCCATAGACCAGCGCCGCCTTCGATTCGCCGTCGAGATTGATCACGCCCGACTCGATCATTTCGTGATAGAGGTCGTTGCCCTCGCGCGTGCGCTCGCCGACGCCCGCGAACACCGAATAGCCGCCGTGCGCCTTCGCGACGTTGTTGATCAGCTCCATGATCAGCACCGTCTTGCCGACGCCCGCGCCGCCGAACAGACCGACCTTGCCGCCGCGCGCATAGGGCGCCAGCAGGTCGACGACCTTGATGCCGGTCACCAGCGCCTCGGTTTCCGTCGACTGCTCGACGAATGCCGGCGCCGGACGGTGAATGGGCAGGCGCAGCCTGGCATTGACCGGGCCGCGCTCGTCCACCGGCTCGCCGATGACGTTCAGAATCCGGCCGAGCGTTTCCGGGCCGACCGGAACAGTGATCGGGCCTCCCGTATCCCTGACTTCATGGCCACGCACGAGACCCTCCGTCGCATCCATGGCGATGGTGCGGACCGTCGATTCGCCGAGATGCTGGGCAACCTCCAGCACCAGCGTGCCGCCGCGATGATCGCAATGCAGCGCGTTCAGAATCTCCGGCAGGACGCCATCGAACTGCACGTCGACAACGGCGCCCAACACCTGGGTAATCCTGCCGATACTGTTGGTCGTTTCCGCCATGATCCGTCCTCGTTTCTTCGTTCCGCGCCGTTACAGAGCTTCGGCGCCGGAAATAATCTCGATAAGTTCCTTGGTGATGTAGGCCTGACGCGTGCGGTTGTAGGTCAGCGTCAGCCCGTCGATCATATCGCCCGCGTTGCGGGTCGCGTTGTCCATCGCCGTCATGCGCGCGCCGTGTTCGGAGGCCGCGTTCTCGAGCAATGCCCGGTATATCTGGACCGCGATGTTCCTGGGCAGAAGAATTTCCAGGATTTCCTGCTCGTCGGGCTCGAACTCGTAGACCGCCTGCTGGCTCCTGTCCGCCGCTTCGTCCTCTTCCGCGGCCTTCGGCTTCTCGACCGCAAACGGGATCAGCTGCTGGGCCGTGACGATCTGGCTGATCGCCGATTTGAACTGGTTGTAGATCACGGTGCAGACGTCGAACGCGCCCGCGCCGAACATCGAAAGAACCCGTTCGGCGACCTGCTCCGCCTTGTCGAAGCCGAGCGCCGGTCGGCCGATGTCCTCGATGGTGCCGACGATGAGCGCGGCGAATTCGCGGCGCAGCACGTCCCGCCCCTTGCGGCCGACGCAGAACAGCCTGACCGTCTTGCCGTCGGCCTTGAGCCGGCGGATCGTATTGCGCGCCTCGCGCACGATGGTCGCGTTGAATCCGCCGCACAATCCGCGGTCGGACGTCATGACGACGATCAGATGGGTGTCGGCCTTGCCGGTCCCGGCGAGCAGGGCCGGCCCGCCGGCGCCGCTCGGCAGGCCCGCGGCGAGCGATGCCAGCATGCGGCCCATCCGTTCCGAATAGGGCCGCGCGGCTTCCGCCTGCTCCTGGGCGCGACGCAGCTTTGCCGCCGCCACCATCTTCATGGCCGACGTGATCTTCTGCGTCGATTTGACGCTGTTGATGCGGATCCTCAGGTCCTTGAGGTTAGGCATCTGGCGTCACGGTCCCCTGTCTGGCGGTTGCGGCCGGCGGGCGGTCAGCTGGCGACGAAGTTCTTGGCATAGACATCGAGCGCCGATTTCAGCTTGCCTCTGGTCTCGTCGGAGAGCGCCTGGGTGGTGCGAATGTCGGCGAGGATGCCCGCGTGGTTCGCCCTGACGTCGGCGAGCATGCCGGCTTCGAAGCGCGTCACCGCGGCCACCGGCAGCCGGTCGAGATAGCCGTTCACCCCGGCGAAGATCGACACCACCTGCTCCTCCACCGGCATGGGCGAGAACTGCGGCTGCTTCAGGAGCTCCGTCAGGCGCGCGCCGCGGTTGAGCAGGCGCTGCGTCGACGCATCGAGGTCGGAGGCGAACTGGGCGAACGCCGCCATTTCGCGATACTGCGCGAGCTCCAGCTTGATCGAGCCGGCGACCTGCTTCATCGCCCTGATCTGGGCGGCGGAGCCGACGCGGCTCACCGAGATGCCGACATTCACCGCCGGGCGGATGCCGGCGTAGAACAGCTCGGTCTCGAGGAAGATCTGCCCGTCCGTGATCGAGATCACGTTGGTCGGGATATAGGCGGAGACGTCGCCGGCCTGGGTTTCGATGATGGGCAACGCGGTCAGCGACCCGCCGCCGTTGGCGTCGTTGAGCTTGGCCGCGCGCTCGAGCAGGCGCGAATGCAGGTAGAACACGTCGCCGGGATAGGCCTCGCGTCCCGGCGGACGTCGCAGCAGCAGCGACATCTGGCGGTAGGCGACCGCCTGCTTCGACAGGTCGTCGTAGATGATCAGCGCGTGCTTGCCGTTGTCGCGGAACCATTCGCCCATGGTGCAGCCGGCATAAGGCGCGAGATACTGCATCGGCGCCGGTTCCGACGCGGTGGCGGCGACCACGATCGAGTATTCCATGGCGCCGTAGTCTTCCAGGGTCTTGACGATCTGGGCGACGGTGGAGCGCTTCTGCCCGACCGCGACATAGATGCAGTAGAGCTTCCTGGTTTCGTCGTCGCCGGCGTTCGCCGCCTTCTGGTTCAGGATGGTGTCGATCGCGACCGCGGTCTTGCCGGTCTGGCGGTCGCCGATGATCAGCTCGCGCTGGCCGCGCCCGACCGGGATCAGGCTGTCGATCGCCTTCAGGCCCGTCTGCATCGGCTGCGACACCGACTTGCGCGGAATGATGCCCGGCGCCTTCACGTCGACCCGGCTGCGCTCCGCCGCCTCGATCGGTCCCTTGCCGTCGATCGGATTGCCGAGCCCGTCGACCACGCGGCCGAGCAGGCCGGGGCCGACCGGCACGTCGACGATGGAGCCGGTGCGCTTGACGGTGTCCCCTTCCTTGATCGTACGGTCGTCGCCGAAGATCACGACACCGACATTGTCGGTCTCGAGGTTCAGCGCCATGCCGACGATGCCGCCGGGAAATTCGACCAGCTCGCCCGACTGGACGTTGTCGAGCCCGTAGACGCGGGCGATGCCGTCGCCGACCGACAGCACCCGTCCGACCTCGGCGACCTCCGCCTCGGTGCCGAAATTGGCGATCTGCTCCTTGAGAATCGAGGAGATTTCCGCGGCGTGGATATCCATCACGCAGCCCCTTTCATAACGAGTTGCAGTCGCTGCAGCTTTGTCCGCAGCGACGAATCGACCATGCGCGAGCCCACCCGCACGATCATGCCGCCGATCAGCGCGGGATCGACGGCGGTGTTCACGGTGATATTGGCGCCGATGGCCTGCTTCAGCGCCTCCTCGACGGCGGCGCGCTGCGCGGCGCTGAGCGGCGTCGCGGAGATCACCTCCGCCGTTACCTCGCCGCGGTGCCGCGCGACCAGGGCGCGGTAGGCTTTTATCATCCCCTCCAGCGCGAACAGCCGCCGGTTCCGCGACACGACCGCGACGAAAGTGCGCACGAGCTGCGAAATGCCGGCCTTTTCCAGCACCGCGTCCATCGCCGCATGCTGCTGGTCGCGCGAGAACAGCGGGCTGCGGATAAGGCGCCGCAGATCGTCGGAATCGTCGATCATGGCCTGAAGGCTGGCGAGGTCGTTCGCGGTCGGATCGAGGGCGCCCCTGTCGACCGCAAGCCCGAATAGCGCGGTCGCATATCGCCCCGCGACACCGGACGTTTCTGTCTGTTCGGCTGCCACAGATTTAGCCTTCGATTTCCCTTCGGAGAATCAGCCCTAACCTATTGAAGTTTTTGGGCATATCAGAAGGCACATCAATAGGAACGCCGCCCCGCTTCGCCCGCAGCCCCGGAATGCGCCGTTAGCTAACACACTCGGTTCCGGCTTGCAACCCGGCTCGCCGGATCGGAGCCATGCGCCGAATGCGGGCCTTACTGAAAAAGGGCGTGCACGTCCTGCATTGCTGTCAGAAGACGGAAATGCCGGTCCGGCCGGTGAACAGCTCGAGGGCTCTTGTCCCGGCGAGCGAATTGCCGCTGGGATCGAGACCCGGCGAATAGACGCAAATCGCGAGGCGGCCGGGAATGACGGCGGCGATGCCGCCACCCACCCCGCTTTTCGCCGGTATGCCGACCCGATAGGCGAAATCGCCCACCGCATCGTAGAGGCCGCATGTCAGCATCAGGGAATTGATCCGCTTGGTCTGGCGCGGACCGGTCAGGGACTGGCCCGTGCGCGGCGACACGCCGCCGTTCGCCAGGTGCAGGAAGCCGCGGGCGAGCTCGCGGCACGACATGGCAAGCGCGCAGTGGTGAAAATAGACGTCGAGAACCGCATCCACGTCGTTCCGCAGGTTGCCGAAGCTCGCCAGGAAGTTGGCCAGCGCGCGATTGCGATAGCCCCAGGCGGCCTCGGATGCGGCGACCTCCCCGTCGAAACCGATATCGTCGCACCCCGATGCCTCGCGGACGAACCGCAGTATCGCCGCCTTGGGATCGGGAAAGGCGTCGATCAGGCAGTCCGCTACCACCAGGGCGCCGGCGTTGATGAAGGGGTTGCGCGGGATGCCGTGCTCGTATTCCAGCTGGACCAGGGAATTGAACGGATTGCCCGAGGGCTCGCGCCCGGTGCGCGCCCACAGGCCGCCGCGCAGCACCTGCAGCGCCAGCGTGAGGGTGAAGACCTTGGAAATGCTCTGGACCGAGAAGCGAAGGTCCGCGTCGCCGGCGCCGTATTCCGCGCCGTCGACCGTGGCTACCGCGATGCCGAACCGTTCGCGCGGCGCCGCCGCCAGCGCCGGGATATAGTCGGCAACCTTTCCCTGTCCGAGACAGGGTGCGACCTCGACGCGGATGTCGTCGAGAATTCTCTGGTAGTCGTTCTCCAGGGTTGCGGCCTCCCCGCGTCCGTCGCCTCGATGCGTCCCTACTGGTCGCTCCTGCTGATCCAGATGGCGACTTCCATCCGCTCGTCCTCGACCCCGCCGACCCTCACCCCGCGGATCGGCGCGACGTCGTTGTAGTCGAGCCCGACGGCGGCGCCAACATGGTTTTCGGTGCCGTACACCCCGTTCGCCACGTCGAAGCTGACCCATCCGAGCTTCTCGACCCAGGCTTCGGCCCAGGCATGGCCCGCGGTCACCGGCATGGGCTGCTGGCCGTCATACAGATAGCCGCCGATGTAGCGCGTCGGAATGGCGAGCGACCGGGCGCAGGCGACGAACAGGTGGGCGAAGTCCTGGCAGACGCCGGCGCCCTTCGCCAGCGCTTCCGCCGCGGTCGACTGGCCGTGCGTCGCGCCGGCGGTATATTCCAGCCGGTCGCGAACCCCGTTCATGAGGGCATGCAGCCCGTCCATCTGGCTGTCCGCCGCCGCGCGCCTGAAATCGGCCGCGAAGGCGCGGATTTCCGGGGTCGCGCGGGTCAGCGGGGTCGGCCGCAGGAAAATCCCGATCGGCGGGTCGTCGGCGTCCGGCGGCAGGACGCCGGCGGTGTCGGTGGTCTGGACCCGGCCCCGCGCGGTAACGACGATCTCCGTCGTCGGCCGGTCCTCGACCAGCGTATGGCAGATATTGCCGTAGGCATCCTCCCACGGGGTGAGCTGGCCCGGTGCGTCGATGCGCCAGTCCTCGATCCGCTGGCTCGGGTTGTTGCGCGGCGACAGGTGCAGGTACTGGGCGGTATGCAGGACCTCGCCGGGGTAGCGGTAGATGGTTTGGTGCTCGATCGATATCCGCATGGTTTGCGCCTCAGGCCAGCATCATGAAGTCGCGCTGGATCTGCGTGCCCAGGTCCGAGTTGCGATCGATGAATTCGGTCAGGAACTCGTGCAGCCCCATCGCGAAGATGGCGTCCATGCTGGCATAGGCGATCCGCGCGTGAAGCTCTCCCGCGAGCCTCCGGCATTCGAACGGACGGCGGCCGCACAGCTCGTCGAGCGTCGCCGTGATCTGGTTGAGGCAGGCATGGAGCGACCGCGGCATGTCGGCCCGCATGATCAGAAGCTCCGCCACACGGCGCGGCACGATGACGTTGCTGTAGATCTTGTGGTAGGCGCGGAAGGCGCTGACCGACCGCAGCAGCGCGCCCCACTGGTAATAATCCACCGCGCCGCCGACATCGGCCACGCTGGGCAGCAGGATGTGGTACTTGGAATCGAGCAGGCGGGCGGTATTGCCGCCCCTTTCCAGCGACCAGCCGAGCCGGACGAAATTGTAGGAATCGTCCTGCAGCATGGTGCCGTTGGCGACGCCGCGGAACAGGTTGACGCGCTCCTTGACCCAGTCGAGCAGGTTACGCACGCCGCGTGCGTGGAGGCCCCCTTCGTCGAGGTCGCGATATTCCAGCCAGGTGCTGTTCAGGCTTTCCCAGATTTCCGTCGTGATCGTGCCGCGGAGCGCGCGCGCGTTCTCGCGCGCGGCGTGCAGCGACGAATAGATGCTCGACGGATTCTCCGGATCGATCGTGAGATAGCGGATGACGTGGTTCCGGCTGATCTCCCCATGGCGCTGGAGGAAATCCTCCTGCCCGCCGGCCACCTCGAGCGTCGAGGCCCAGGCCGAATCGCGCGTTTCCTTGGCGCTGGGGATGAGCGCCATGCGCAGCCCGACATCGAGGAGCCGCGCGACGTTCTCCGCGCGTTCCATGTAGCGCGCCATCCAGTAGAGCGAATCGGCGGTCCGGCCCAGCATCGCCTATTGCCCCAGCACCCAGGTGTCCTTGGTTCCGCCGCCCTGGGACGAGTTGACGACCAGCGACCCTTCGACCAGCGCGACGCGGGTGAGCCCGCCGGGCACCAGCGAGAACCTGTCGCCGCCCAGCACGTAGGGCCGGAGGTCCACATGGCGCGGCGCGATGCCGGTCTCCACGAAGGTCGGGCAGGTGGAGAGCGCCAGCGTCGGCTGCGAAATGAAGTTCGCCGGATCGTCGAGCACGCGGGCGCGATAGGCCTCGATCTCCGCCTTCGTCGCCGCCGGCCCGACCAGCATGCCGTAGCCGCCGGCGCCGTGGACTTCCTTCGTCACCAGCTCGCCGAGATGCTCGAGCGCGTATTTGCGGTCCTCCTCCTTGCGCAGCATGTAGGTGGGGACGTTCCGCAGGATCGGCTCCTCGTCGAGGTAGAACCGGATGATGTCGGGCACGTAAGGGTAGACCGACTTGTCGTCGGCGACGCCGGTGCCCATGGCGTTGGCGATCGCCACGCGCCCGCTGCGATAGACCGAAAGCAACCCGGGCACGCCCAGCATGGAATCGGGCCGGAACGCGAGCGGGTCGATGAACTCGTCGTCGATGCGCCGGTAGATCACGTCGACGCGCCTCGGCCCCTCCGTCGTCCGCATGTAGACGACCCCGTCGCGCACGAACAGGTCGCGCCCCTCGACCAGCTCCACCCCCATCTGGTCGGCAAGGAACGCATGCTCGAAATAGGCGCTGTTGTAGAACCCGGGCGTCATCACGACCACGGTCGGATCGTCGACACCGCGGGGCGCCACCGCGCGCAGGTTGCGCAGCAGGTCGTCCGGGTAATGATTGACCGGCGCGACGGGGAAGGTCGCGAACAGATCCGGGAACAGCCGCATCATCACCTCGCGGTTCTCCAGCATGTAGGAGACGCCGGAGGGAGAGCGCAGATTGTCCTCGAGCACGAAGAAATCGGTCTCGCCCGTGCGCACGATGTCGATGCCGGCGACATGGGTGTAAAGCCCGCCGGGCGGCTGGAAGTTCACCATCTGCGGCTGGTAGAAGTCGTTGGCCAGGATCAGGTCCGACGGGACGGCGCCGGCGCGGATGATCTCCTGCTTGCTGTAGATGTCGGCGAGGAACATGTTGAGCGCGCGCACGCGCTGGATGGAGCCTTCCTCGAGCCGGCGCCATTCGGCCGCGCTGAACACGCGCGGGACGATGTCGAACGGGATCAGCCGTTCCGTGCCGCCTTCGCGCCCGTAGACGATGAAGGTGATGCCGAGGCGGCGGAAAAGGATATTGGCTTCGTCGCGCTTGCGGCCGAGCTCCTCGACCGGCTGCGCCTGGAGCCAGCGGTCGATCTCCCGGATCATGTCGCGCGGCGTCCGGTCCGTTCCGTACCATTCGTCGAACGCCGTCATCGCGCCCGGGCCGTCTTGTTCGTCAGAACCATTGCCGTCATCTTTACATTGTTGAGGCGGCAATCCCAGAGCTATCCCGGAAACGCCGTCAGGACAGCATCC
>Ga0326597_10010984_pt1 | contig 12029 bp, 8 predicted proteins | sample RVTome_12_FD_203789 | JGI IMG/M metagenome (GOLD analysis project Ga0326597, IMG submission 203789) | Soil microbial communities from uranium-contaminated site in the Upper Colorado River Basin, Wyoming, United States - RVT100D185 | ecosystem: Environmental > Terrestrial > Soil > Contaminated >... | reverse complement strand
TTGGCGATAGCCTGCGGTTCTCGTGAACTTCGAGAGAACCGCACGCTATCGCGTGGCGGCTGATTTGCGAGGCGTTTTGGGCAAGATAGCCGTAACTCCTCTTACAAACGTGTATTTTGAAGAACGTTGACCGGTTCATGAATAATCCGGGCTATGGCCGTCAACGCCCAAGCAAATCGTCAAAACTGGCGGCATCTTGTGCCGCGAAGAACTGATCCAACGCCGCCGCAACATCGGCGGCCCGCATGGCAACGCGGCGTTGGCAAGCAAGCGGTGGATTATTCTCTCGTAGGAGGGAGTTGTACTCCGTCGGGACGGAATGCAATTCCGTCCTACGAAGACGATTCGAATGGTCACGCCACAATGTTGTCACCGTGGAGTCATCGAACGGCAACATCGGAGGTTGTGCCAACACAGCGAGACGCGCCGTGCGGCTGCTGTCTTCGCCTTCCGTATTGTTTGATGGCTCGTTCAGGAAGTTCACGACCCGAATGACATCGACCGGGGAAACGAATCGGCCGCCATTCGTGTCGATGTAGAAGAACTCCGTCAGACCGGCAACCGACGTTGGTGTGGCTAGTGGGCTCGAACCAGTGCTATTCAATCGGTTGACGATAATCAGCGCATCGAGCGGCGAAACACTGCCATCGCGATTGGTGTCCAACGGGCGAAACGGATTGCGGAACGGGATTGTGTTGGCAACTTCGATCGTGGCGTTCGTCCCCTGTTTCAGAATGTGGACAAACTGGCTGGCAATGATCTCTGGAAACTCGACCGTCCAACCAGTCCCATAGTTCACTGCATCACCCTCGTCATGCACGACTCGCAACGTGTCGGTCGTGGTCGAGACGTTGAGGACTTCGTTGACATCCAGGCTCAACGTATTATCGCCGCCGCCGGATATGTCGATCGCTTCGAGTCCCTGAATGTCGGCATCGGAGATCTGGGTTAGATCGAGCACTTGCCCGCTGCCGGTGAGGCGGAGCGTGTCGCGGCCCGCGCCGGCGTCTCCGGTAACCAACCCGCCGAAGATCGCATCCAGGTTAGCGAGGTTGAGCGTGTCGTCCCCGTCGCGTCCGAAGATCTCAAGTCGGTTCAATGACGAACCGGGCGCACGGAACAATTCGATCTCCCCACTGCGAACAACCACGTCGTTGCCGCCCGCAACCGTCTTCAGGGTCGATCTTCTGGCCAAGGATCAAGGGGCCACCGCTGTGCCGCGCGCCGTTCTGTGCCAGCGTCACGGGATAGCTGCTCGTGAACCCTGTGTCGATCGCCGTCGGAGCGTCGCCGAAGTCAAATCTCGTCGTAGCGAACATCTCGACCAGAAATGAATCCGTGGCAGCCGCTCCGCTCACGTCGAGTCCATTGATCTTGCCAGTCACCGAACTCGTCGTGTTCGTTACCGTCGTCGCCAGCGGTATGGTCGCCGGCACTTCGACCGTCACGCTGAAAAGGATACCGTCACACGCGGACGTCGCGCGTGCCGGAGCGGCAATCGATACGCCGGCGGGCAGAACATCGACAAACGCCAATTCGCCGACACCGTTCGCTTCGTCTTCGTTAAGAATGTCGAATGTCAGCGTACTCACACTGCCTGCTCCGATCACGGGAGGATCGAAGGATTTAGCGAAACTGATCGGAGCGATCACCAAATCCATTGTCGCCCCCAACACGACAAGATTCGGAGTACCGGACTCCGTGTTCACATTGGTGATCGTGAAGCTTTGCAATCCACGTTGCGGATTCACATCGAAGACGTGTCCGAAGACCGCCGGGTCGCTGGCATCGTGGAAACCGATGCGAAATCCATCATCCACGCGATCCATACCGTCGATCAAGTGGTAGCGGATTGCGTCGCCATTCACCTCGCGGTCTTTAACTTCGTCGAACCAATCCGCCACCTGCGTTGTGAGTACATCGAGGCCATCAGCGTAGGTGAGCGTAACCTGCATGTTGCTGGCACCATTGGCAGACAACGCGAAGAGATGCAATCGCGTGACCAGGCTCGCCGCGACGTCGACCGTTACCGAATTGTTCGTGTCCGGCAGAAAAACGACATTGTCTCCGTTGTCGTTGTTGTTGTAGCCAAGCTGCACAGGCGGATGAAACGCGTTGGCGGCAAACGCTCCGTTGTCCTTCAGCCCATTGCCGCTATCGCTCTGATTCTGCGCGTACGCATCTGTTACCAGCCGGCAGCAGCCGTCGATGCTGCTATCTAGCAAATCGTCGCTGCCGCCAGAGCGATTGCGGATCGAGTCCTGACTGAAAAGCGCGCTGAAATCCAGATCGACTGCCAGCAAGCGACGACACTCCAACGGCTCGAAGAAGACGCGGCGAGCATACGCAGCGCGAAACCCGCTGGTTTGACGAACGGAACGATAGGGCGGTGCCGAACCGCGCAGGCGCTGAAGCCAAGTCGGAGAATTCATATTGATTTCCAGGGGCGCAGCCTTTGGATATGTCTTCGCGATCTTGCGGGAATGGAATCAACGACGACGCGTCGTATGAGTTCACTGGGGAAAATGCATGCCAACACCATCATTGACTCCAACTTCGACTGAGATCCAGATCGCACAGGCCTTTGGCTCGGAGCTTCTTGCCACCCAAGCCGCTCGATAAACTGATCGCGTGAGAATCATTCCGGTAATTGATCTGAAAGATGGTGTCGTCGTCCGTGGCGTGGCGGGCCAGCGGGAACTGTATCGGCCGGTCGAGGGCGTGCTGGGTTGCGATGCGACTCCGAAGGATGTCGCGGATGCGTTCGTGCGCCAGTTCGGCTTCGACTCGGTCTATGTCGCTGACTTGGATGCGATCGCAGGAGCCGAACCAGACTGGACTGCGTACGACGCGATCGCACTGTCCGGACTTCGCGTTTTGGTCGACGCGGGAACGAACTGCGTTGAGCGGGCATCGCGTTTCATTGACGGTTCGGGGGATGGCGGTTGGTGCCGCGGAGTCGTTGTGGGCTTGGAATCTTTGCGGAGCGAGCGAGATCTGCTTGCTCTATGCACTTCGATTGGCCCGGAACGGGCGGTCTTCAGCCTCGACCTCAGAAACGGCAAGCCACTGACCGAAATCTCCGCTTGGCGCGGGTCGGAACCGATCGAGCTAGTCGATGTCGCTGTTAACGCAGGATTTGAACGGCTGATCGTTCTGGACTTGGCCAGTGTGGGGGTTGGGGAGGGGGTCTCAGTACGCAGCCTCTGCACTTCCATCCGGGCACGGCATCCACGACTCGAAATCACATCCGGCGGCGGGGTGCGTAGCCGTTTAGATCTTGCGGAGCTTGCTGACGCCGGCTGCGATGCCGCTCTTGTCGCCTCGGCGCTGCACGACGGCAGCCTCTCGAAGGAAGATGTAATCGACTTTCCTAGAATCTAGAAGTGCGGGTCTTGTCAGCGGCTGCGGCTTGACTTGTAGTCTCCGACTGCAAAACTATCACTCTGTAAAAGATGGTATCGGTTCAGCGATCAATCCACGGAAGGTCTACCATGTGCGTTCATCGACTCGCCGCGCCAATCCTGCTTGGTATTGGATTTTTGGTTAGTTGGCTCGCTCCGTCAGTCGGGTACTGTCAACGTCAAGTTGCGGCCATAACGGGTACGCCATTTGGGGTGGCGTCCGTCGCTGTACCGATCACGGCGGGTGACGCAACCGATCTATTTGCGGCAATGAGCTTCTCGGTGGAAGAGGCAGACGGGCGAATCTTTTACCCAGCTTTCTCGAACACGCTGCTGCGAGGCCTGATCGACGCTGGTGCGAGCGGTGAGCTGACGGTGTCTTTTCTGTTCACCGGCGATGGGCCTTTGCGTGTGACCGTGTACTCGCCGGCAGCGCACACCGTTGACTTGCTGCCCCGTGCTCAAACACCGAGGCTCTTCAATCGTGAATTGACACAGTGGTGGCGCAGCTACAATGCGGCGGCGCGCCAGTTGGCAAGCGAGAATGACTTCCCACCGCTCGTTCACACTTACCTGACATCGATGTTAGGCAATCGACTCGGGCTGCAACCACCGCTGCTGAGTCGATTGCAAGAGAGCAAACAGTCAACCGAGCTGCAGCAGACGCTCGAGCTGCTTGCTGGAACTGAAAAACTCCGCGCAGGCCTCATGCGAGAAGCGATGCGGGCCACGGGCGAACCTGCATCACCGGCCGACTACCCGGTGCCGGGAGATGTGTTGTGGAGCCCCGAAGTGCTGCCGGCGATCGGCGAACTACCTGACGTCGAATCGATCGCGTTGCGAGTTCCCCAAGAGTGCTTCTACATCCGTTTTGGCAGTTTCGAGAACTACCTGTGGCTCAGCAAGTTAATGCAAGAGTACGGCGGAGACATCGGGCGGATGGTCACGCTCCGCGGACACGACGCGGGGTTGGACGAGAAGACACAGCGACAACTGGTTCTCTACGAGACGGCCTTGTCGGAACTGTTGGGCGGAACGGTAATCGCCGATGTCGCTTTGATCGGACGAGATTTGAATCTGCAAGACGGCGCTGGAATTGGCATGTTGTTTCATGCCAAGAGCAACCTTGCGCTCGCTGCCGACTTTCAGCAAAAGCGATCCGCCGCCTTGGCTGCCAACGAGAATCGTGGTGCCGTTCTGGAAACGGTTGACATCGACGGCAACAAAGTCTCGTTCCTGTCGACTCCGGACAACTACCTCCGCTCGTATTACGTCGCGAGCGGAGACTTTCATCTTGTAACGACATCACGCGAAATCGCTCGCCGCTTCCTGGAAGTTTCTCGGAGCGGTGCTTCACTTGGCAACTCACCGGAATTCCAACAGGCGCGGCAAGTCATGCCAACCGAGCGAGATGACACCATCTTCGCCTATTTTTCCGCTCCGTTTTTTCGGGGCTTGGTCAGTCCGCAATATCAAATCGAATTGGCTCGGCGACTGCGGGCGACGACCAACTTGCAACTCGTCAAGCTCGCCCAACTGGCCGCAATGGCGGAGGGAAAACCCGCGGATACTCTCGACCAATTGATCGACGCCGCGATGTTGCCGCCAGGGTTCGGTCGCAACACGGACGGCAGCGGGCCGATCCTCGAACGCGATCGCGTGATCGATTCGCTGCGTGGTGAACAGGGAAGCTTCACGCCCATACCGGATGTCGAACTGCGAGGTGTTTCCGCGAGCGAAGCCGAACGCTACTCGACGCGTGCCCTTTACTATCAAGAACACTGGCGTCAGATGGATCCATTGATGGTGGGAGTGAAACGCTACGCCCTCGGAGACAGTAACATCGAACGACTCGCTGTCGACGCGAACATTTCGCCGCTGGCGGAAGAAAAGTATGGCTGGCTGATGTCCATGATCGGACCGCCAACAGACGTGCGGATCGTGACACCGCCGGACGAGTTGATCTCGATACAGGCTTCGTTGCGTGGCGGTCCCTTTGCCCCAGGAGTTGTTCCGCATCACCTGTTCCTGGGCGTGCGCGACGCGCCGCCAGACGCGAACCTCCAGCCAACCGGCTTCCTGGAGATGGTTCGCATGGTGCGGGAAACGCCAGGGTACTTGGGAGCTTTGCCAAAGCTTGGGTTTCTGGACTGGCTCCCTGTCGGGCTGGGGGGCGGCGAGCCCGATCCGGATGGATTTTCACGGCTGTTGCTGGGTGGTTGGCGTTGGCAAGGCGGCGACTTTTCCATGGTGTCGTTTCATCGCGACGTACTTGAGCGGACGATTGAGGAACTGCGTGTTGAACCGACCGAAAATCCCGCGCAGATTCGCGTCCACATAGGCGATCTATCCCAATCCCATCTGTCGCGTTGGTTCAGCTTCCTTAACTATGAACGCGCGACGCAGACATCGGTCGGCAATGCGAAACTCCTGCAAGCAATGTCGCAACAGTTGCGAGTTCCCCGGGCCGAAGCGCTTCAAACGACGCAAGATTTGTTGAACACGAAGCTTGTTTGCTCGCTGGATGGGAAGTACGAGTTGATGGAACGCGGTGATGGGCAGCCGACGTGGCATTCGAAAAAGTGGCCGGTCGCGGGCCAACCGCTGCCGGAAGACTACAACGCACCGGTGCTCGATTGGTTCCGAGGCCTCAACCTCGATCTCACGAAGTACGGGGATCGCATGGTCATGCACGCGGAACTCGACATGCAACGAGGCCTGGAAGAGAAGAGCAGGCTGGAGCTTCCTTTGTTCAATCTATTTGGAAGTGGTGCCGACGAAGGCAAAGAGGAGTGATGCTGGGTTCGGCTGTGCCTTGCTGCCCCCTTGGAAAAAGGTACAGCCACGAACGGGGCTGCCAGGTCACTTCCGGCGGAAGTGACCTACTTGGCCCCGACAATTTGCAGTCTTAACTCGCGCAGTTCCCGCTCGAATCCACCGGACAGGATCGGAAAGCGGCACCAGGTCTTGGGATCGAGGTTCTCGTCGTCCAGATGGAACGACGGAGCGTAACGTTCACGCTTCCATTGGTTGCGGCTCCATAGCCGAAAGAAGCGTTCGAGCCAAGCGAGCAATTGCTCGTTGGACTGCTCGGCGTGAGTTGCCTTGAGTACTTGATAGACTTCCCGCGGTCCAAGTTTGTCGCGGATCGCGGCTCGCTCGATTTCGTCCAAGACATCGTACGGCATCAAGTCTTGTTCGTCCGTTTGGTTCGCCCCCGGAGGCCGTAGTTCGGCGGTCGGCTGTTGTGCGTTGACGGCGGATAGGGCCGGCAGCGGACCGGCTTCGGCAAGACCGTCTGACTCCATCCAACGCAACCACTTTCGCAAGAAGGCTTTATCGATCCCCGCAATTGGCGACAAGCCACCGCACGTGTCGCCATCCATGGTCGCGTATCCGACCGCCGCCTCGCTTCGATTGCTCGTGGAGAGCAATAGAGCGCCGCGCAGATTTGCCAGCAACCAAACACCTGGAGCGCGCGCACGAGCCTGTATATTCTGAAGCGCCAAATCATCCTGCTTCCATGTCAGCTCGCGCCCCAGCGAAGCCGATACCATGCTAATATAGTCTTGCACTAAGCTGTCGACGTCGAACTCGAGGAACTGCGAGCCAACCGATGCCGCGACCGAGCTGGCTGCATCGCGAGTTGTCGAAGAACTGTTCCGTGTCGCTTGATAGACCGACGTCAGTAATTGATTGACGAGGTCGCGTGACGTTCCAACGTTCTGGCTCGTCGGAATGTACGCCAGGCGATCCTTGATTGCATGCAAGCCAAGTTCGGCCACGCCAACCTCGATCGACAATGCCGACAGTACGGCGACCGCCGCGGAATCGGCGCCACCGCTGAGCGACACGATGAAGCCGCGTGAACGACTCTTGCGCAAGTAGTCGAACAAGCCCAGCGCGACGGCGCGAGCGAATTCCTCTTCCTTCAAATGCCGACTCTGCTCCCACACGGCTGGCTGTGCGGAGGCTGGCTCCCCTTGGCAATCAGGAAACGGAAACGGCACGCTGATTACATCACGGTCGTCGAGATCCGGTTCGTAGCTATCGTCGCGAGCGCGACTCATTCGAGCTGCTTCGACATCGACGGTGACGGCTGTGATATGCGAGTCCGCGTACGTTAAGCGAGGCCCTTGAGCGAGCATGCGGCCTTCGCTGGCGATCATCGCGCCCCCGTCATAGATGGCGCGGCCTGCTTCATTGCCGACGAGGTTCGAGTAAACGTAAACGACCCCGAACGCTCGCGATCCTTCCAGCACGAAACGCTCGCGAATGCGATGCTTCGCAAAGGCGAAGTGGCTCGCACTCGGGTTCAAGATCATGTCGACACCACGTTGCATCAGTTCGCCGCCAACACGATCGGCGACCCAGGCGTCTTCACAGATCTCGAAGCCGATCACAACTCCGCCACAATTGAACACCAGATCACCAAACGGATAATTGTTACCATCCACTTCGACCTCGACTCGAGCATCCCGCGGCCAGCGTTTGAACCAGCGTGGCTCGTAATGGATGCCGGTTCCGGCCAGATGCCGTTTGCCAACGAATCCCGAGATCCTGCCGTCGACGAGCAGGCATGCCGTGTTGTACAGCGCGCCGCGACTGGCGAGCGGAATCCCAACCGAGACGATCATGCCGCGAGTCGCGGGCGCGATCTCGACCAAGACTTCTTTCGCAAGTCGGAGGACGTCGCCGGAAAAGAATGCATCTTCGCAGCCATATCCGGTGATACAGAGTTCCGGCAGGCAGAGGACAGACGCGTTTCGCGCGCCTGCTCCGTCGATCGCTGCCAAAATGCGATCCTTATTGCCCTCCCAATCGAGGGGAGTTTGGTTCAGCACGCCTGAGGCGACTTTGAGCAACTTCATCGTGTCACTTTGAGTAATAACCATCAGCGGCCAAACACACTACAGCTTGCAGGGTAGGCGCAGCCACCCAATTCAATAGGTGGGCACCGCCCACGGTACGCTACTGCATGGCATTTCATGCACTGCCCTCGCGACGACTATCGCTTCATGCCGCCCCTCGGCGAGCCAACCTTCTTCGTAGTGAAGGACCTTAAGGCCCTTCACAAGTCGTGGCAACTCGCCATCCTCAAGGAGATGTCGACGCGACGGCTTGGCATGACGTTGCAAGTTCGTCCGCGTCGGATGAATACAGACGAGAACACCTCCAGCCGCCAAAACAGCAAGGAACGTATCGAACAGGGGACGCCAGAGAAAATGGACGCAAACGATCAGATCCCACGGGCCAGGCGGGAACGGATCGGATTCAAAGTCGACGCGCCGCGTTGCGATCGAGACACCGGCCTCGGCCACGCGAGCTACGGCAAGTTGAAGAGCGACTTCCGATACATCGGCGACGCAAACATCAAGACCGCGGTCAGCCAGCCAGATCGCATTCCTGCCGGCTCCTCCGGCGACATCGATCGCGCGGCCTGAACTCGGCAAGAACGAATCGAGATCGGTTAACAAACACGATGGCCCGGACGATGCGTGTTCGCCGAGTTGGTACTTTTCATTCCACCGAAGTCGATCGTCTTCGGACATGCGGACTGGGATCTTCTTAGTTGGACGGCGCTAAATTGAGACGTGATCGCCTGTTTAACGTCATGTGATTACTGCGTTTAACCGCAAGCCGGAGGCGTGCGCGACACGCACGCCTCCGGCTTGCGGTTAAACGACTGATTGGCAACTGCATGGACATCGCAAATCGCCACGTTCCAATTACTCTGCGGCCTTTTCCGGTCCGGCGGGTTTCAATGGAATCGTTGTCAGTTTGCCTTCTCGATTGATCTCAAAGACGGCTAACGCTCGGGGATCGACGACGTAGATCGTGTCGCCTTGTATCGCCATGCCGACCGGATTCACAAACGGCTCGCCTTTCACCCACGCTTCCGGCTTACCGCCTCGAGTAATCTTCCAGATTGTTTTCGCGTAGCCGTCGCACACGTACGCTGTCAGGTCCTCATCAACGACGACCGTATGCGGAAACTCAAAAGCGCGACCTTCGACGATCGTCTCCGACTTGCCGTCAGGAGAAATGCGAAACAGTTGATCGTTCGTGGTCGAGACGACCCACAAGTGATCATCCTTGTCAACAAACAGGCCGCGACAGCCGGATATCTCGGTAACTTCTTCGGGCTTGCCGCCGGCCTTGGGGACCTTCATGACCCGTTGAATTTCGAGATCCGAGACGAACAGATCGCCGGCCTTGTTGACGGCGATATCCATCGCAATCCCGATGCCGCCGTCTGTCAAAGGAACGGGCTTGCCTTCGTCGTCGAATCGATAGACTTCTCGCGTCGAGCTGTCTCCCGCGAGCAGCTTGCCATCGGAATCAAACTCGACGCAACGAATCGCGTTGAGCGGCGTCCGAAACTTCTTCGATCCGGTGAAGTAGGCAGACAGTTGGCCGCCCTCCAATTTCCACACGCCGGGAAGATCACGATCGGCCAGCATAATGGTCGCATCAGCGACAGCAATGGAAAGCGGATACTGCGCTCCGTCTTCGGCGTTCGCCTGTGTTGGGGTGCTGAAAACTAGCGCGGCAAAGCCGACGACGCCGGCCGCAAACAGGTTCCTCGAAGATTTCATCAGGACTTCCCAAAGATCGGTTAATAATAGGCGAATAGTCACCGCGACCAGGTGAAGGTGCTAGTCTATCACGCCAGGGGCGGCCGCTGGGAGCCCCTGGGCAAGATCGCGACGCGGTATCCGAGATAATGCTACTTGCAAATCGAGTGGCCTTTGCGAGAATCAACCCATGCTAATCCCGCGGTTCTCGCTCCGACAGCTGCTGGCCATCACAACCGCCAGCGCACTTTTCTGCTATGTCATTGCCATGGCCAATCGCGGTCATCAGTGGGCCATCGCGATATCACTCGCGATTTCCAGTGTCCTGTTGGCCCTGGTCGTGTACGCGGGCGTGTTCGCCATCGCGTGGTTACTGACTCTGATTGGCGGCTTGTTTACGAGGCAAGATGTCGCTGCTTCGCCGTTTGCCAACGCCGCGCCGCCACCGCAGTTCGTGACTCCGCCAGAGGACCCAGAGTGATGACGCGAGCAACGCCATTAGAGAGCAGCGTACGACGGCCCTCCGAGGCGGTCGAAACCTCGCAATTTCAGGCGTCGACGGCCTCGGAGGGCCGTCGCACGAAGAAGATGTGGATCGTAGCAGCCATTTGTGTTGCGGCAATGTTACCGACGTCAGTCCGCGCCGGCTCCGGTTCGGAAGTGAGTGTGCCGCTGGCGGGTGTGAAGGTGACAACCGGCCTGAAACTGACGATCAACACGGAATGGGTAGATGGCAACGGCTACCGACCGGTTACCATTTCGATTTCCCCTTTGCTAGGCGGAGCAGCGCCAGCGGATCGAACGTTGGAGGTGACTCTGCACCCGCACAGCCAAGGTTGGAACGTCGCGATGCCGAGCGTCAGCACGTCCATCAAGTTGGAGCAGGGCCAGACGGTCGCCGAGAAGACTGTTGCGATACCACAAGTTCAGATGTGGGGCGCGCTGGAAGTTGCCACCTCCGAGGATGGTCGCCGGCGCGATGACCTTTCAGAAACTCTCGGTTTCGCTTGGAACAACGGTAACACAGAGTGGAGCGAGGCAGCTCCGACAATCTTGTTGATCGACTCTGATGTGCCGCCTGGCGGCCGGACCGCAAGGTTCGGTACTAACCTCTCGACAACGAACAGCAAGAGAGAAAAACGCCCCGAACGGCTCCCCGATATCCGTCAACTGGCGCTGCTCTACTTGACGCAGAACGCCGGGGGCAACATGACGATCGCTGGAATTGATCCGTCAGAAGATATCGACGACGCCGGCTTGTTGCGGCTGGTTCAGTTGCTTAACAAAATGGAGATCGTCGATCCCGCCCGCATGCCGACCGAGTGGCTGCACCTCACCTCCGTCGACATCATCTTCGTTTCGATGCCCGATCTACAATTGCTTAAACGCAATCTCGATGCGTGGGACGCGATTCGTACGTGGCTGTCGACCGGAACGACGCTTTGTGTCTTCGCGGTTGGTGAAGACTTCAGCCGCATCTCGGATCTGGAAAGCCTTTTTGAACTTAATGTAGCTGCCGCACCCGAATCAGGATCTTCACTTGGCGATCTACTCGCGCGAGGTTGGGCGGCGCCGCGTGTCGCGGACTATGCCAACGAAGTGCATGCCATACGAGGCGCGCAGTGGAACCAGCAGATGTATGCTCAACCGCTGTTAGCGAGGGCTACACCCACGAACAATAATAACGCGTCGACACGGCTGAAGCCGGATCGTCCAAGGCCCTTTCTCATTCGAGAGGTGGATCACGGACATCTCGTGGCGCTGGCCGCCGCGAATCCATTTCCAGGTAAACGCGAAGAGTGGTGTTGGCTGTTCAATACACTGAACAACCAGGATTGGATGTGGTACCAACGGCATGGCATGTCGTTCCATCGCGAAAATCCGCAGTACTGGGACTTGCTGATACCCGGCGTCGGGAGCGCGCCCGTCAACTCGTTTTTGGTACTCATTTCGCTGTTCGTCGTCGTCATTGGGCCGGTTAACTACTTCATGCTGCAGCGTCGGCGAAAGCTTTATTTATTGCTGCTAACAGTCCCCCTCGGCGCGG
>Ga0326597_10010982_pt1 | contig 12031 bp, 10 predicted proteins | sample RVTome_12_FD_203789 | JGI IMG/M metagenome (GOLD analysis project Ga0326597, IMG submission 203789) | Soil microbial communities from uranium-contaminated site in the Upper Colorado River Basin, Wyoming, United States - RVT100D185 | ecosystem: Environmental > Terrestrial > Soil > Contaminated >... | reverse complement strand
GCGGGGGCGCGAGCGCGAACTGCAGCTCATCATGGACAGCGTGCCGGCGATGATTTCACGCGCGGATCGCGACGAACGGTACGTCTTCGTCAACCGCGCCTACGAGCGCCTGATGGAACGGACCCCGGCCCAACTACTCGGGCGCAGGATCAACGAGGTCGTCCCGCCCGAAATTTACGCGCAGGTCAAGCCGGACATCGACCGCGTGATCGCCGGCGAAACGGTGCGCTTCGAGCGCACCCAGTTGCGCTCGGACGGGGAAACCCGGTTTCTGGACGTGCTTTATGTTCCCGATCTCGATAGTGACGGGCGTTCCACCGGCTGGTTCGCGCTCCATTGGGATGTCACCGAGACCAGGAAGGCCGAGAGCGCGCTGCGGCGCGCGAACGAGCGGTTGGAGTCGGCGCTCGAGGGCGGGATGGTCTCGATCTGGGACACGGACCTGCAAACCGGCGACGTCTGGCTTTCAGACGGCTGGACCGGGCTGGTCGGCGGCCCGCCCGGCGAGACGCGCACCACACTGCAGGATCTTTCGTCGCTGACGCACCCCGACGATCTGCCGAACGTGATCCGGCTGTCGGCGGAGACCATCCGGGGACAGCGGGAGTTCTATACCGAAGAGCACCGCGTGAAGACGCTTGCGGGGGAGTGGCGCTGGATACTTTCGCGCGGCAGGGTCGCCGAACGCGACCCGGGCGGGCGCGCGCTGCGCTTGAGCGGCACCAACGTGGACATCACCGAGCGCAAGCGGGCGGAGGAGGCGCTGGCCACGAGCGAGGCGCGCTTTCGCGCCGTTTTCGAGCGCTCGAATGCCGGCATCGCGATGTGGGGGGTGGACGGCAGGTTTCTCGCCGTCAACAACGCCTATTGCGATTTCGTCGGCTACGCCGCCGACGAGCTCGTCGGCAAGCGGGCGGCCGGGGAACTGCGCCTGCCCGGAGACGACGAGGGCTTCGACCTGACCGGCAGGATGGTGCGCGGCGAGATCGCCCACACCTCGCGCGACCGCCGCTACCGGCGGCGCGACGGCAGCGTGGTCTGGGGCCGCACGACCGTGGCCGCGGTGAAGGGCAACGACGGCGCCCCGGAGCATTTCGTCTCGGTCGTGATCGACATCACCGAGGCGCGCCAGGCGCGCGAGCGCAACGAGAAGCTCAACGTCGAGCTCGAGGAGCACGTGGCCGAGCGCACCGTCGAGCTGCGCAGCGCCCTGAAAGAACTCGACGCGTTCGCCTATTCGGTGTCGCACGACCTGCGCGCGCCGGTCGGCGCCGTGAGCGGGCTCGCCCACCTGCTGCGCACCGGGGAGGCGGCGCGCCTGAGCGACGACGGCAAGCGCCTGCTCGGCATGGTCGAGGCGAACGCCGAGCGGATGGTCGCGCTGATCGACGGGCTGCTTCGCCTGTCGCAGCTCGGGCGCGGGGCGATGCGGCGCATCCCGCTGTCGATGACGGAACTGGCGCGCGACGTGCTGCGCGACATCGCGGGCGGGACGCGCGCCGAGGTCCGCATCGGGGAACTTCCGGATTGCGACGGCGATCCCACGATCCTGCGCCAGGTGTGGGCCAACCTCATCGGCAACGCGCTCAAGTATTCGCGCACGCGCGAGACTGCCCGGGTGGACATCGGCTGGGACGCGCAAAGGCAAGCCTACTTCGTGCGCGACAACGGCGTGGGTTTCGACATGCAGTATGCGGCGAAGCTCTTCGGCGCCTTCGAGCGGCTGCACGGCGAGGCGGAGTTCGAGGGCAGCGGCATCGGTCTTGCCATCGTGCAGCGGATCCTCGAGCGCCATGGCGGAAAGATCTGGGCCGACGCCGCTCCCGATCGCGGCGCCACTTTCTGGTTTGCGATCCCCGCCGCTGCTTCGGCACGGCAGCGGTGATCCTGCGTTCCACAAGCTGGACACGGCATCCTGCGGGGCGTAGTCTTCGCAGCAGTTTTCCCTGGGAGGAGTCCTGGCAAAGGCGTTGATCCACCTGCTGCCGGCGGCGCGCAACACCGTCATGGTGGTGGACGACCAGTCCACCAGCCGCTCCATCCTCGAGCAGGTGGTGCGCGGCCTCGATGACCGGGTGCTGGTCGAGGGGTTCGCGCGCCCGGTGGACGCGGTCGTCTGGGCGGCGCGCGACGTCGCCGACCTGGTGCTGCTCGATTACATGATGCCGGACATGGATGGCATCGAGCTGGTGGGCCGGCTGCGCTCGCTGCCCGGCTACGAGCATGTGCCGATCGTCATGATCACCGGGCAGGACGACAAGAAGGTCCGCTACGCCGCGCTCGACGCCGGGATCACGGACTTCCTCACCAAGCCGGTGGACGCGCGCGAGTGCCTCGCGCGCTGCCGCAACCTGCTCACGCTGCGCCGCCAGCAGCTCGCGCTGGAAGACAAGCGCCGCCTGCTCGAGGGGATGGTCGACGAGGCGACGCGCGAGATCCGCGAGCGCGAGAAGGAGACCCTGCTGCGCCTGGCGCGCGCTGGCGAATTCCGCGACGAGGAGACCGGCTACCACCTGATGCGCATGGCGCGCTATTCGCGCCTCATCGCCAACGCGATCGGCCTGGAGCGCGACGAGGCCGAGACCATCGAGCTCGCCGCGCCGCTGCACGACCTGGGCAAGATCGGCATCCCGGACGGCATCCTGCTCAAGCCCGCGCGCCTGGACGCGGCCGAGTGGGGCACGATGCAGCGCCACCCGACGATCGGCCACGAAATCCTGAAGGGCAGCGCCTCCAAGTACGTGCGCATGGGCGCGCTGATCGCGCTCGGCCACCACGAGCGCCATGACGGCAAGGGCTATCCGCGGGGCCTGGACGGCGATCACATTCCGCTGTGCGCGCGCATCGTCGCGGTCGCCGACGTCTACGACGCGCTCACCTCGGCGCGGCCCTACAAGAAGGCGTGGCAGCCGGCCGACGCGTTCGAGTACATCAGGGCGCAGCGCGGCAAGCACTTCGACCCCGGCCTGGCCGATGCGTTCCTCGGCATCGGCGACAAGGTCCTCGAAGTGCAGCGCGACCTCGAGGATCCGGCCCCCGGCAATGGAGGCGCCATGTGACGGCGCTGCGCCGGCTCGCCGCCCTGGTTCACGCGCGGCTTGCCGCCCGTTCCGACACCGAGCACGAGCAGGCGCTCGTGCGCCTGGTGATCGGGGTCCTGCTCGGCGTGTACCTGCTGCCGGAGATCCTGGATCGGCAGGCGGGGGAATTCGCCGAGCCGCATTTCCAGATCTGGTTCGGCTTCGTCGCCTTCTCGATTGCCATCTTCGCCGCGATCCTCGCGTTTCCGCGCGCCTCCCCGGCGCGCCGCATCTTCGGCACCATCCTCGATGCCGCCACGCTCAGCTGGTGCATCGCGCACTTCGAGGGACTGGGCGTGCCGCTGTTCCTCGTCTACCTCTGGTTCACTTTCGGCAACGGCTTTCGCTACGGCGTGCGCTACCTCCTCGTGTCGCTGGTCCTGAGCATGACCGGATTCGCGACGGTGCTGGCCGTGAGCGGCTACTGGCAGGCCCGCCTCAACGTGGGCATCGGGCTGATCGTCGGGTTCGTCGTCCTGAGCCTGTACGTGCTGACGCTGGTGCGGCGCACCTTCGACGCCCTGGCCCGCGCCGAGGCGGCGAACCAGGCCAAGCGCCGCTTCGTTTCCGCGGTGAGCCATGAGCTGCGCACGCCGCTGAACGCGATCATCGGCATGTCCGACCTGCTGCGCGATACCCAGCTTTCGCGCGAGCAGGCCGACATGCTGCAGACGCTGCGCGGGTCCTCGCGCGTGATGCTGGGGCTGGTGGAGGATGTTCTCGACTTTTCCAAGATCGAATCCGGCAAGCTGGTCCTCGAGCGCGCCGACTTCGACCTGCACGCGCTCGTCAACAGCACCTGCCGCATCCTGTCGGCGCAGGCGGCGGCGAAGGGCGTCGAATTCGTCGTCTCCCTCATGCCCGAAGTGCCTCCCGCGGTCCGCGGCGACGCGCTGCACTTGCGGCAGGTGCTGATCAACCTCGCCGGGAACGCGGTGAAATTCACCGAGCGGGGCGGCATCACGCTTCACGTGAGCAGCCAGGGCGAGACCGAAGCCATCGCGCGCCTGAAATTCTCGGTGCGCGACACGGGCATCGGCATCGCGCCGGAGGCGCAGCGGAGAATCTTCGAGAGCTTCGTGCAGGGCGACCAGTCGACCACGCGGCGCTTCGGCGGCACCGGCCTGGGCACGACGATCGCGAAGCAGCTGGTCGAACTGATGGGCGGCCGGATCGGCGTGGAAAGCGCCCCCGGGCTGGGCAGCACGTTCTGGTTCGAGATCGAACTGGAAAAGCAGCCCGAGCGCGCCGGGGCGGGCGCGGGCGAGCTGGCGGGCGCGCGCATCCTGCTGATCGGATTCCCGCGGGCGCAGTGCGATGCGCTGGAAGTGTCGCTCTCGGGATGGGGGGCGACGCCGGTTGCGGTGGCCGACGTGGAGGAGGGCGTGAGGCGCCTGGTTGCCGAGATCAGCCTGGCGCGCCCATACCACAGCGTGCTGCTGTGGGCGGGGGAGAAGGACCTTCAGCTTGCGCAGCGCTTCCGGCGCGCGGCGCCCGATCCGGCACCGCCTACCGTGCTCGCGGTGCAGCGGGACGCGGATGTGCCGCGCTTCGCCGCCCTCTCGGCCGGTTTTGGTGCCGTGCTCGAGATGCCTTTCGACAAGCGGCAGCTCTTCAACGTGCTGCATTCGGTCACGGCGCGCGAGGAGGCGCGCGAAGGCGTGGTGCGCCTGCAGGACTACGCGCAGCGCGGCGCGGCGGCCCGCGGGCTGCGCGTGCTGGTCGCGGACGACAATGCGACCAACCGCGAGGTGCTCGGCAGGATCCTGGATCGCGGCGGGCACGTCGCGACCCTGGTGGCCGACGGCGAAGGCGCGCTCGACGCGCTCGAGACCGGGAACTACGACGTCGCGCTGATCGACCGCAACATGCCCCGGCTGGGCGGCATCGAGACGGTGCAGGCGATTCGCCTCATGGGCCGGGCGCGCGCGCGGCTTCCCGTCGTCATGCTTTCGGCCGACGTCACGCCGGAGGCGCGGCGCGAGTGCCTGGAGGCGGGCGCCGACGCCTTCCTGTCCAAGCCCATCGAAGCGCCGCGGCTGCTGGAAGAACTGCAGCAACTGTGCGGCGGGCCGGCGCACGAGGCGCCCAAGCCCGCGCCGGCGCATGGCGTGCGTGAGCTGCGCGCCGGGGAGCCCGGCGCAACGCCGTCGGTCAATCCCGGAACCCTGGCGGACCTCGAGGAGCTGGGCTCGTCGCCCGGCTTCATGGACAGGCTGATCGGCGTGTTCGTCGCGGACAACGCCACGCTGGTGGCGAAGATGGAGTCGGCGCTGGCCGGACGAAACATCGGGGAATTCCGCAGCCACCTGCACGCGATGAAGGGCTCGGCCGCGAGCATGGGCGCGGAGCGCCTCACCGCGTTGTGCAAGGACATTGGGCGGCTTTCCGATTCGCAGATCAAGCTCCAGGTGCTGTCGCTGCTCAAGTCCCTGCGGGACGAACTGGCGGCGACGCGCGAAGCCCTGGAACGCTACCTGCGCAACCGGCAGCGCTCGGCGGGATAGCGCCGCCGCGGCGCGGGACGATTGGACTCCGACCGTTCCGGGCCGCCCGTTGACGAGCGGCGGCTGAACATCCGCGCCCCGGATGGATACGAACTCGGCGCAATCTTCTACCCGGCGAACGCGCAGACCGAGCCGCGAAGTGCCGTGGTCCTGCACGGGGGCGCCGGGATCCCCGCGCGGCGCTATCGCCATTTCGCGCGTTTTCTGGCGCGCGCAGGCATCCCGGCGTTGACCTACGACTATCGCGGCATCGGGCTCTCGCGCCCCGCCGCGCTGCGGGGATTCCGCTCGGCCGTCGAGGACTGGGCCGAGCACGATTGCAGCGCGGCGATCACCTGGCTGCGCGAGCGTTTGCCGCGCGCGGAACTGGTGGGCATCGCCCATTCGGTCGGCGCGCTGCTCTTTGGCGGCGCGCACAACGCCGCGGAGCAGTCCCGCCTGGTCCTGGTCGGTCCGCATACCGGCTATTACGGCGATTATGGTCCGCTCTACCGGTTGCCGATGGCCGCGCTCTGGCACGGGTTGATGCCGGTGCTGACTCGTCTCATCGGCTATTTCCCGGCGCGCCGCCTGGGCCTGGGCGACGACATTCCGGCCGGCGTCGCGCTGCAATGGGCCTCGCGCCGTTCCTCCGGCCTGCGTCCCGCCGGCGCCAGTGCGGCCGAGGAGCGCACGCGGCGGCTGCTCGAGCGCTGTGCCGCGCTGCAGCGCCCGGCGCTCGTGATCCGGTTCAGCGACGACGCCTTCGCCACCGCCGACGGCGTACGGCGACTGCTGGCCTGCTATCCCCGCCTGTCGCCGCAGCACGTCCTGTTCACGCCCGCCGACGCGGGTGCGCGCAAGATCGGCCACTTCGGCTTCTTCGGGCGCGGGGCCGGCCCCGTCCTGTGGACCTGGCTGGTCGCGCGGCTGCGGTCGCCGGAATTCTGAGCGCCGCTCAGCTCGCCGCCGCGAGGCGCTCGACCGGAATCGAGTGGCCGGCGACCCCACCGGCCTCGACGCGCTCCATTTGTGCGCGCACCACCCGGCTCATCATGCGCATGTCGCGGTCTTCGAGCCGCAACGCGCAATCCACCCAGGTATCGACCACGGCATCGAGTTCCTCGCGCGTCACCGGATTGACCTGCTGGCGCGCGCGCATCACTCCCTGGAAGCCGTTGCGCCGGCGCGAATTCCTTGCAATCCAGTCCTGTACGGCGGCTTCGCCCTCGCCGTCGTTTGCCAGCACGTCGACGACGCCCAACTCGTGCAGCCTGGCCGCGGGCAGGAGCTTGCCAGAAAGAATCAGTTCTTCGGCGCCGCGCGCGCCGATGCGGCGCGCAAGCAGGCTGTAGGCGCCCATGCCCGGGAACATGTTGAAGAGAATTTCCGGCAAGCCGATCAGGGCCGAGCGCTCGGCGACCAGGACATCCGAGGCCAGCGCGGTTTCGAAGCCGCCGCCCAGGGCATCGCCCTGCACCAGGGAAATGGTCGTCAGCGTCGGGCAGAAATAGTTCTGCACGCGCGCGTGAATGTTGTCGATGCACAGCCTGGCATAATGCGCGAGCGCGGCGCGGTCGCGCGCGCGGATCAGGAGCAGAAACAGCGAGAGATCCCCGCCGAGGTTGAAGACCCCCGGCACGCGGGAGCCGCCCACGTAGTAATGCACCTTGTGCATCGCGCCATCGAACTCGACATGGCCGCCGTTGGCGGTCAGTTCGCTGCCGAAGGCGCGCAGGTCCTTCAGCAGGCCCAGGTTGAAGCAGGGATTTCCCCGCTGGTTCATGTAGCCCCAGACGGTCCCGGTCGCGGGCTCGAACTCGAACTGGACTTCGGAATAGGTCTTGCAGGTACCCCTGAAACCGGTTGCGTCGCTCATGTCGCTCATGATGCAATCTCCCCAAAATTTCCCCTTGCGGGGAAGTCCGTTATGGCGGGCGCGGGCGGTGCCCGGCGCCTTCTGCGGCCATTAGACGCCTGAAGTTTCCGCCGTGCAAACCAGGGCTGTCAGCTTTGCGCAACGCGCGTCGCGCGCGCAAGCCCGGGCGGGACGGAATGATTAACCCGGGCGGTAGCCGAAAAGCCGTACTTGGGTTAAAGTTTTCGGGTCGCCGAGCGCAGCGTATTCGGGGGAAGCAGCATGTACGCAATAGTCTATAAGTCTGACGGATTCCCGGTCTGCCAGCAGGTCGCGGGCGTGAGCCCCGACCCGGTGGTCACCTGGAATACCGAGGCCGCGGCCAAGGCATTCATTTCGTCCAAGGGTGCCGACGCGGACCTGCAGCCGGTGTCGCTCACGGACGAGGCCATGGACAGGATCGCGCAGGCGATGGGCTGCCCGGTCGAATCCATGATGTTCGAGCCCTACCCAAGCTAGAACTCCAGGTTGTCGATCAGGCGCGTGCCGCCCAGGCGGGCCGCCGCGAGAACCACCCGTTCCCGGTCATGGTCCTGTGGCGGCAGGAGGTCGCTGCGGCTGCGCACTTCGACGTAGTCTGGCTGCCAGCCGGCCTGAGCGAGCTCCTCGAGCGCGACCTTGCAGTCCATGCCCGTTGCCACCTTTTGCAGGACGCGCTGCAGGCGCGGCGCCTCGGCGCGCTCGGCCGGGCTGAGGTAGGCGTTGCGCGAACTCATGGCCAGTCCGTCGGCCTCGCGCACCGTTTCGCCGGCGAGGATATCGACCGGCAGGTTCAGCTGGCGCACCATCGCGCGCACGATGTGCAGCTGCTGGTAGTCCTTCTTGCCGAACACGCCGATGCGCGGCTGCACGCAGTTGAAGAGCTTCAACACCACCGTGGCGACGCCGTGGAAAAAGCGCGGCCGGAAGCGGCCCTCGAGTTCGCCGGCGATCGCGGGCGGCTCGATGACGAAGGCCTGGGGCTCGGGATAGAGCACGGACTCGTCGGGCGCGAACAGCAGGTCGACCGAGGCGGCGCGCAGCTTGGCGCAATCGGCCTCGAAAGTGCGCGGATAACTGGCGAAATCCTCGCTCGGCGCGAACTGCAGGCGGTTGACGAAAATGCTGGCCGCAACGTGGCGCGCGCGCTGGCGCGCGAGGTGCATCAGGGCGATGTGCCCGGCGTGCAGGCCGCCCATCGTCGGCACGAACGCCATGCCGGGGAGGTCCGCCGCGGCGCGGCGCAATTCGTCGATCCGGCGCACGATAAGCATCGCCGTCAGCCCAGGCTGAAGAATTCGCGCCGGCTCTTCATGCCGCGCATGCGCGTGAGCAGCAGCTCGAGATCGGCATCGTGCGCCACGAAGTTCAGCTTCTCGGAATTGACGATCAGCACCGGCGCGGCGCTGTAATTGTAGAAGAACCGCGCGTAACCCTCCGCCAGCAAGGCCAGGTAATCCTCGCCCAGCCCGCGCTCGTACTCCGAGGCGCGCCGCCTGACGCGCTCGTAGAGCGTTGCCGGCTGCGCCTGCAGGTAGACCACCAGGTCCGGCGCCGGGGCCTGCGGCCGGACCGCGTCGTAGATCTTCTGGTAGAGCGCCATTTCATCGCCGGTCAGCGTGACGCGCGCGAAGAGGGCGTCCTTCTCGAGCAGGAAGTCGGTGACCGTCGGCCGGCCGAACATGTCCGGCTGCGCCAGTTCGCCCAACTGGCGCGCGCGCTGGAACAGGAAAAAGAGCTGCGTCGGCAGCGCGAAGCGCGCCATGTCCTGGTAGAAGCGGGCGAGGAAAGGATTCTCGGCCGGCGCCTCCAGCAGCAGCTCGGCGCCGAGCCGGTCGGCGAGCCGCCGCGCGAGGCTGGTCTTGCCGGCGCCGATCGGTCCCTCCACCGCGATGTGCCGGAACCTGTCCATTGCCTGGTCAGACGAACTTTTCGATCTTCTGCGAACTGCAGGCCGAGAGCAGGCTTCTCGCCAGGCCCTTGCCTGGAACTGAAATTGCAGGAACAAGATCGAGCAAAGGCTGCAATACGAATGCCCGCTCGTGCATGCGCGGATGCGGCACGGTGAGGCGCGCCGAATCGATGGTTTCGTCGCCGTAGAGGAGCAGGTCGAGATCGAGCGTTCGCGGCGCACCTGCATACGGGCGGGTCCTGCCGTGGCTCTGTTCGATCTTCTGAAGGTTTTCAAGAAGGAGGGCAGGAGGCAGATCCGTGTCGAGTTCCACGACTGCGTTCAGGAAATCGGGCTGATCGGCATGTCCCACCGGAGCGCTGCGGTAGAAACCCGATGTCCCGGTAATCCGGCTGTCGGGCAGCGCACCGATTTCCTGCAACGCTGCCTGCAGCTGCCTGCGTGGCTCCCCGATGTTGGCGCCCAGGCCGACGTACGCAAGCGTCATTCCGGCATCGCCGCCGGCTCGGCGGCCGCCTGGCCCTTGCGGCGCCTCCGGCGCCGTTTCTTCCGGGGCCCGGTGTCGGGCAGGAGCATTTCCCGGCGCGTTTCCTCACCCGCGCTCTGGAACGCGCGCCACCAGGATTCCAGTTCCGCGGGAACTTCCCCGCTGGCGGCGCGCAGCGCGAGGAAATCGTAGGCCATCCGGAACCGCGGCAGCTCGAGCAGCCGGTGCGCTCGCTGGCCGGAGCGTTCCTCGAAGCGCGGCTGCATCGCCCATACCTCGCGCATGGTGGCGGTGAGCCGGCGCGTGATGGCGAGCTTGCCGCTCTGCGCGTCGAGCACATCGTCCATTGCCGCCTCGAGCGCCGGTATGCGCCGCTCGCCGCGCTTTTCGCGCGCCTTCCACGCCGCGAGCACTTCGTGCCAGAGGAGCGCGGCGAACAGGAACGCCGGCGACACCGGCCGGTCGGCCAGCACCCTCTCGTCGGTCTGCGCCAGCGCCAGGGTGACGAAGCGCTCGCCCAGCGGCTGCTCGAGGATCACGTCAAGCAGCGGCAGCAGGCCCTTGTGCAGCCCTTCGTGGCGCAGCTGGCGCAGGCAGGCATTGGCATGCCCCGAGAGCAGGAGCTTCAGCATCTCCTCGAACAGGCGCGGCGGCGGCACGTGCTCGAGCAGCGGCGCAAGGCGCTTGATCGGGGCGCGCGTCGCGCCATCGATCGACAGGCCGAGCTTCGCGCCCAGCCGCACCGCGCGCAGCATGCGCACCGGATCCTCGCGAAAGCGCGTCTCCGCGCCGCCGATGATGCGCAGGGTGCGTTTCTTCAGGTCGGCGAGCCCCCCGTGATAGTCGATCAGCTCGCCCGACTTGCAGTCGTAATAGAGCGCGTTGATGGTGAAATCGCGCCGCCGGGCGTCTTCCTCCGCCGTGCCGAAGACGTTGTCGCGCAGCACGCGGCCGTGCTCGTCCTTTTCCGCCGGCCGGCTGTCGGCGGCGCGGAAGGTCGAGACCTCGATCGTTTCCGGGCCCAGCATCACGTGCACCAGGCGGAAGCGCCGCCCGATCAGCAGCGCGCGGCGGAACAGCGGCTTGATCTGCTCGGGGCGCGCGTCGGTCGCGACATCGAAATCCTTGGGAACCATGCCCAGCAGGATGTCGCGCACCGCGCCGCCCACCACGTAGGCGGCGAAGCCGCGGTCCGCGAGTACGTCGCAGACCTTGAGCGCGCTCGGGCTGATGGCATTGCGGGTGATGCCGTGGCGGGACGGGGGTACGCGCTGCGGCCCGGGGTCCTTGAGGCCGAGTACGCGGCGGATGAAGCGCTTGATCATCGCGGGCCCGGATTATCTCAGGGAAACCGGAGGGAAACTGCAGGCCAGCCCCGCGCCCGGGCCACGGCCGCGAGCTTCGGGTCGGGGTCCACCGCGACCGGTCGGGTGACCCGCTCGAGCAGGGGCAGGTCGTTGTGCGAGTCGCTGTAGAAGCTGCTCTCCCGGAAATCCTCCAGCCGGCGCCCCTGGGCGGCGAGCCAGGCCTCCACGCGCGCGATCTTGCCTTCGCGGAAGCACGGGATACCCGCCACACGGCCGGTGAAGCGTCCCGCGACGCGTTCGGGTTCCGTCGCCAGCAGGTGCCGCACGCCGAACGCGAGCGCGATCGGGCCGGTGACGAAACTGTTGGTGGCGGTGACCACCGCGCACAGGTCGCCGGCGGCCTGGTGGCGTTGCACCAGCGCTCTTGCCGGCGCGCCGATCGCCGGCAGGATGCGTGTCGCCATAAAATCGGCATGCCAGCGATCGAGGTCCTCGGGCGCGTGCTCGGCCAGCGGCCGCAGGGCGAAACCGAGGAACTCGTGGATGTCGAGCGTGCCGGCCTTGTATTGCTCGTAGTACGCGGCGTTCTGCGCTTCGTACGCCTGCCGCTTGAGCACGCCGCGGTCGACCAGGAACTGGCCCCACTCGTAGTCCGAATCGCAGGAAATCAGGGTATTGTCGAGATCAAACAGGGTGAGGCGGTTCATTCTTCCCCGATGCGCAGGGTCTCGCGCACGAACGGCAGCGTGATCTGCCGCTGGCGCTCGAGCGAGCCGCGGTCCAGTTCGTCCAGGATCGCCACCAGCGACGGCAGGTCGCGGCGCACGCGGGTGAGCAGGTACCAGATCACTTCGTCCGCCAG
>Ga0326597_10010980_pt1 | contig 12036 bp, 4 predicted proteins | sample RVTome_12_FD_203789 | JGI IMG/M metagenome (GOLD analysis project Ga0326597, IMG submission 203789) | Soil microbial communities from uranium-contaminated site in the Upper Colorado River Basin, Wyoming, United States - RVT100D185 | ecosystem: Environmental > Terrestrial > Soil > Contaminated >... | reverse complement strand
GCTCATTTCCTTGACGTTGATCCTGGCGCGGCGCAGCTTGTCCAACACGCCGGCCAACACACCAACCTTGTCATGGTGCCGCACCACCAACGTGCAGACCGCCTCCGACTTGCTCTCGAAGTTCACGCAGTTGGAAACCACCCCCGTCGAGGCAAAGACCCGGGCAATGCGCACTGCCTCGGCGGCGATCGCCGCTTGTGCCTGATCCGTCGAGGCGCCGATGTGATGTGTGCCATAGACAACGCCTCCTGCATTCATGATGGAAGCGACAAACTCCGCCTCGCCGTCGGGAGGTTCGTTTGGATAGACGTCCAGGCCCACCCGAATGCCCCGGTCGCGCACCGCCCCGGCCAGCGCCTCGTAGTCCAGCACATCGGCCCGCGCCGTATTGATGAGATAGCTGCCGGGCTTCAGTTTTTCGATCACCTCAGCGTTGATCAGATTCCGGGTCTCGGGCGCCGCGGCGACGTGGAGCGAGAGAATGTCGCATCGCTCGGCCACCTCACTGGGACCGGCGCATCGCTCGACGCGGAGGCGAGCAGCCAGGTCATCGGTCAGCGACCGACTGTAGGCGATCACCTTCATGTCGAAAGCCAGCGCGCGACGGATCACGGCGCGGCCGATCTCACCCGTGCCGATGATGCCAAGGGTGCGCCCCTTGAGACCGCGGGACTCCGAAAACTCCTTCTTGTTCCAGTGGCCGTTTCGCAGTTCGGTGACGTTGTCCGCCACGCGGCGGTCGAGGGCCAGGATCAGCGCCATCGTCAGTTCCGCGACGGCTACGGCATTCTTCCCGGGGCAGTTGGCCACCGAAACGCCCCGCCTGGAGGCAGCAGGCACGTCGATGGTGTTGTATCCCGCGCCGGCCCGAATGATCAGGGCCAGTTCGTCCGCGGCCTCAATGACGTCCGCGGTCACCTGCGTGCTGCGCACGATCAGGATGGCTGGGCGAGTTCGGACAACGGCCTCACGAAGCGTATCTCCTTTCAATGAGGGGTCGATCGTGACTTCACAGTCGGCGGCGCGGAGGTCTCGGATGCCGTCTTCCTCGAACTTGTCCGCGATGAGAACGATCATCGGTTTTCCTCGGCGTTCGCTCGGAGTAAAGCGCGAAACCCGGTCGTCACAGGCCCGTTTCGCATCATATCATGGTGGGACAATTCGTCGGCCGCGTCAACGATCCTGAGCGCTGCCTGTCGGGTCGCGGCTCAACGCGGGTGGCGGCGGCGCTAAACCGGCGTGGCTCTAGTGCTTCGTCACAATCAATTCTTCGGGTTGGGTGGTACGGGCATCTTGCCCGTTCCGGACGGGCGAGACGCCCGTACCACCCGAAAGATCAACTGTGACGGAGCACTAGGCTTCGCTGGAGAGGGTGTAGCGATCGCCGGGTTCTCGTGTCACGCGCCAGTAGACATCCGTGGGATCCTGGCCAAGCAGTACGTGGCAGTCGCCGGCCGACACTTCGCGTAAGAGTCGTCCCTTGCTGAGCATGTTCTGATAGGGCAGCAGGTCGTATCCCATGTTGTATCGCAGGCCGACGTGGGCCGAGGTGGGCATCATGTCCGCCGGCATCACCACGCGCCGGCTGCCGCTGGCAAAAACCACGCCCTGCTGGTGGCGCGTATGGCCGGGCAGCGGCTGAACCGAAACGCCGGGAACGATCTCGGCCTCGCCATCGACCAGCGACAAGACGCCGGCCTCTTCCAAGGGGGCGAAGTTTTCCTCGCGGTAAGTTCCCTTCATCACGACGTACCCGCCGGTTGCATCTTCCCACTCGCCCCGCTGAACCACATACCTGGCACGCGGAAACGTGACCTGGTGGCCGCCGCGCCCGTCCGGCATGGTTCCCCCGCCGGCATGGTCGAAATGCAGATGGGTCAGGATCACGAAATCGATCGACTCACGATCGACGCCGACCGCCGCCAGTGACTCGCCGATCCAATGGTCGGACAGCCGAAAGATCGATCGCTCCTTGTCGCCGTACTTCTCCGGCAGCCCGGCCCCCGTCTCGATGAGTACCCGCCGCCCGCCGCTCTCTACAAGAAAGCAGGTCATCGCCAGCGGAATGCGGTTGGCTTCGTCAAGCTCCACCGAACGAGACCAGAGCGGTTTGGGGATGATGCCGAACATCGCCCCGCCGTCGAGCCAGAGGTGTCCGCCGTCCAGCAGGGTGATGGTGAGGTCGCCGATCTGAACTTTCGGCGGATGATCGGTTGGGCCGATTCTCGCGGTTGCCATGGTGCTTCTCGTTATAGCCGCGTGATTGATAGCCTGCAATTCCGCCGGAGCAGAGACGCTTTCACAGACGAACCTGCCCGCTATAATCGCTGCCCCGCACGTGGAGCGTGAAAACCGGCGTGGCACGCTCGACCGTTCATCACGAACATCCACGTGCGAATCGAACTGCCGATTGAAACCGAGTAGGGTCCGCTATGCGGACCAAACCGATCCCTCAGGAAACGGAGCCGGGAGAATATGCTGCTCGCTGAGAAACTCGCGGACTGGACCCACAAGCTGAAGTACACCGATCTGACCAAGGATGCCGTCCACGAGGTCAAGCGGCGGTTTATCGACTCCCTGGCGACGTCCCTCGGCGCCTATGGTTCCGAGCCGGCCCGCATCGCCCGCCAGACGGCCTCGTCCGTGCCGGTCAGCCGCGGCGGCGCCGTGATCGTCGGCACGCGGCAGCGGACCACGCCGGACCTGGCGGCGTTCGCCAACGGAGCGCACATCCGTTACCTCGACTACAACGACACCTACCTGTCCAAAGAGCCGGCCCATCCCTCGGACAACATCGCGGCCGCCCTCGCCGTGGCCCAGGCTGCGGCCCGATCCGGCAAAGACCTCATCCTCGCCACGGTGATCGCCTACGAGATTCAATGCCGGCTCTGCGATGCCGCCTCTCTGCGGGCCCACGGCTGGGACCACGTCACCTATGGGGCTTTCAGCGCGTCCCTGGCCGCCGGAAAGCTCTGGGGCCTGAACCCCCGGCAGTTGGTCCACGCGCAAGGTCTGGCGGGCGTCTGCAACATCGCCACGCGCCAGACGCGGACCGGCCAAATCTCCATGTGGAAGGCCTGCGCCTTCAGCAATGCCTGCCGCAATGCCGTCTTCGCCGCCAACCTGGCACGGCAGGGATTCACCGGCCCGCACGAGATCTTCGAGGGGCCCAAGGGGGTCTTCCGGCAGCTCACCGGTGGAGCCTTCGCGGTGCGGCTGGGCTCGAAGCGGGCGGGCTACATGATCAACAAGACCTACATCAAGTATTGGCCGGCGGAATACCATGCCCAGAGCTCCATCGACGCCGCCTTGCAAATCCGGCAGCGCTTCGCCGAGGACGGCTACACCTGGAGAGACATCGACCGGCTGGAGATGGAGTCCTTTGAGGCCGCGGTCTCCATTATCGGCAGCGAAAAGGAGAAATGGCGGCCGACCAGTCGCGAGACGGCGGACCACAGCATGGGTTACATGACCGTGGCCGCCCTCATCGACGGCGACGTCACGCGGGCCACGTTCGAGCCGCGACGGTTCACCAGTCCGAAATACCTGAAGCTCCTGGACCGCACGACCATCGTTGAGGCCGCCGACCTGAATCGCGGCTATCCCGACGGCATCCCCAATCGTCTGCGGCTGCACATGAAGGACGGCCGTGCCTATGCGAAGGCGGTGAAGTACCCTCGCGGGCACGCCGGCAACCCCATGAGCGATCAGGAAGTCGAGGACAAGTTCCGCCGGTTGGCCGACGGCGTCATCGCCAAACGGGTACAAGACAAGCTGCTCGGCGAAATGTGGTCACTCGATAAGGCCGGATCGGTGCGAAACCTCTGGCAATTCACCGTACTCAACAAAGCGACGTAGGGTCCGCTCCGCGGACCATCCCACCCAACCGCCCGCTTCCCCTACTCACACTCCTACGCGGGACCATACTCTGCGGTAATGTCCGTCGCCCCCGAGAGACGGATATCCAACCAGAGTAAAAAGACACCCGCCCGCCTCGAAGTATCGAGACGGGCGGGTGATTGATAACTACGAAACCTTCAGTCGGTCGCGCCTACGGGACACAGGTGGCAACCAGGGTCTGCGAGAGACTCTGGAAGATGTTGGCCCGGCCGACGACGAGCCCGTCGTAGTAGGACACCATGATCAAGTAGGTCTGACCTGAGACGAAGGTGCCGGTCACCACCGGTGGCGCATCGACCGAGCACAGGAACTGCGTGTCGCCGATTTCACCGGCCCCGGCGATGTTGTCGCAGTCCACCGCCACCGCACCGGCACCGACCGGGTTGAACACCAGGATTTCAGCGAAGGTCGGCGTCGTGAGCGAGAGGCTCACGCTCCCGGCACCCCCGCCGGTCGGCGTCAAGCTGAACCACGCCACGGCCTCCTTAGGCGGAGTTCCGAGGCCGAACTCGTTCAACTCACAATCCAGGTGGTTGAACGGATTGCCGCCCGGCTCAAGAGCACCCAAGGTGGACGGCTCAAAGGTCGGTCCCTGCGAACTGTAATTGATCAGGTCGTAGGTCACCGAGTCGTTGCCGCCGGAACCCAGGGTACAGGTCAGGTTGAAGCTCGCCAAGGTCGCCCCGGCACAGACATCATTCGGAGCCGGATCGAAGACGAAACAGCCGGTCGGGCCGGTCTTGATGTCAACGCACCAAGCCAGATCGATGAGTCGGCACATATCGCCGTCCTTGTAGAACTGCTGCGGATCAGAGGCCGGATCGCCGTCTCTGCGAGCGGCCTTCAGGTCACCATCGTCGGAGACCGCCCAACTCCACGTGCAGTTGCCGCCCGTGGTGTCGTTGACGATTTCCATCCAGACACACGTGCCGGCTGTGAAGTTCACCGGTGCGTGGGTTGCCCGGAACCTGACCAGGCTGATGAAGTCCGGCGGCGAGAAATTGATCTGGACCTTCGAATCCGGCAATTCCGCCTTGTCCACGACGGACAACGTGGCACCGGACTGGCTGAACGGCCCGCCGAGGACGACGTTGTCCGGCAGGGTGATGGTGCCGACACCCGGGATGGCCGAGAGGATGGTCTGGCTCCCGTAGTAGGTGATGGTGAAGTCATCCGGCACGTCGCCGGTCTGCGGGACGCAGGACACGGTCGTTGCGGGCACCGTGTTCTCGTAGAAGCCCCACCACTGGACCTCGCTGACGTCTCCGCCGGAAACGGCCAGGAAGTTGTCGGCCGACCGGAAGTTGGTCAGAGCGTTCTTGTCGCTGGCGGAGCGGTCGATAAGGCCCGCGCCGCAGTCGCCGCCGAGACCGACGTTGATGCCCTGGACCTTCGGCAACTGGCTGCCGCCGGCGCCGGCGAAGCAGGCCGGGGCGCAGTCGGTGGCGCCACACTTGATGATCATCTGATAGTTGTTCCGAAGGGAACACTTCGGCGTTCCGGCGAAGACGCCGCCGCCATCAGCCCGGCCGGGGGTAACCACAACCGCCCAGTTACCGGCGGGGATGCACTCCGAGAACTCCGCAAAGGTCGCGCCTCCCGGACCGCCGCAGTCGACTGAGGCAGCGAAGGTCGCGGAGAAGAGCAGGTTCTGGAAGATGCAGTCATTGGTATTGCCGATCGGGGCATCGCCGACGTCGACCATGAAGACGTTGCCGGGGAACTCCGAGCGGAAACTGATATTGATGACCCTGCTGGTCGTGAGTTCGGGCAACAACCACCAGTCTTGGTCGTTGTTGTTGTTCTCCGCCCAGGCCGTACCGCAGAAGATCTTGCCGTTGGGGAAGTTGCACGGTTCAAAGGCCGGCGGGATCGGCTCGAACAAGTTCAATCCCACCTGTGCACACCCGTCATTCTGCAGGATTTCGTCGCACGGCGTGGTCTCCTGATGAGCGGATGGCGGGCACGGGTTGGGGAACTGGCAGCACGGGGTCGTGCAACTGAGCGTGAAGCGGTAGGTGCTCTCATCGCAGGGAACCGCCCTGGTGAAGGAACTGAGAACCCTGACGAAATACTCGCCATCCGGCAAACAACCGGGGGCGACCGCCACCGACGTGCAGTCACCATTGGTGGAGGTGACCGACGCCAGGAACTCTGAACACCCGTCGGTACCCGGTGTGTCGGGTGCGACCGGCCTGTGAAGCTCGATAATCATGTTGGGTTGAGCCTCGAACTCCAGCAGGATGTTGGATTGCGCGTCGGTATTCCCGGTCGTGGTGAAGGAATACCAGTCGGAATCGATTCCCGGCTGATCGGTGTTGTTGGCCGTACCGCAGACGGTGATCGGAGTTCCTCCCACACCGCTGATCGTGCAGGCCAGGACACCGATATCGACGATCGGAGGATTCATGACGTCGTCGTCACAACCGCCGTTCTTGTCGAATCCGCAGCCTTCGGCCTCGCGAACGTCCCCGGTCTGGCAGGTGATCCTGCACAGGGCCGGCGGACACGGAGAGGCACAGGTGCCGCCGGAGGCAAACTGCCCGTCGAAGTTGACGGCGCACTCGCCGGCGGTCACGACCACGCACTGCTGCTGGCCGCCGCCATCGATGTAGCAGCACTGGCCCAGGACGGTGGTCGCCGGGTTGCAGCCGTCCGCTCCCGTCGTTGCGAGCAGGATGTTCAGACAGAAGGCCAGGTCGAACCCGGCGCCGGTTCTGTCGCGGAGACAATCCCATTCCGTCGGGAAGACGTTGTTACCCTGGTTCCGGTTCTCCTGTTGGAAGGCCCTTCCGTTACCGAACGGGGAGGTCTCCCACCGCCAGGTGCAGCGCCCGGTCGTGTTGTTCACGATCGAGATCCAGAGGCACTCACCAGCCGTCACGTGGACGGCGGCGTGAGACGCCTCGTACTGATACTCGGTCACGTCTCCGAAGGCCAACTGAATGATGTTGCCAGTTGCCACCCGCGTGGGCGCGACGCTGAAGGGACCGGCCTTGACCTGGTCCGGACAGTTGTCGAAATTCTCGGCAGAAATGATGTTCGTGTAGTAAGTGATGGTGAAGTCGTCCACGTTGAGGCAATCCACGCCGGCCGCGTTCTCCTGGAAGATCGCGTCACGGTCGGTGTAGGCACCCCACCAGCAGACGTCGGTGACGTTTCCGTCGGCAGTGGCAAGGAAGTTGTCCGCCGCCCGGAAGTCGTCGGGCACGTCCGGATCGGCATTGAACGACTGAACGTTCCGATCGCTGCTGAGCACGCCATTGCCGATCGCCGCGTTGTTGTCGGGCAACTGGCAACGATCGTGATCGATGCACTGGTCCGGCTTCGGAATGCACGGCGACTTGCTGAGCAGAAGGGCGACGAACTGGTCGGCGTCGGCCACGCTCAGGAATCCGTCGAGGTCGGCGTCAACGTGGCAGAAGTCCTGCTGGTAGCAGCCGCCCAGCCGCAGACCCGTGCCGCTGGCCGGCGGATGGAGCATCAGGTTCACGTACCGCTGGATGTCACTACCGTCGAGGATGCCGTCGTTATTGGCATCGCCCGGGCAGCAGTTCACCGCCTTCTGCGGCTTGACCGTCACGCACATCAGGTACTCGGAATCCGTTCCGCAGGGCACCGGCTTGAACGGCGGCCGCGGGCGGATCATCAGGTAGTACGTGCCTGGGCAGACGTCGATGGTCAGATCGTCCATCGTGTCGTCATCGCAAGGGGTCAGGGTGTTGAGCAGGAAGCCCGTCGTGTTGCACAGGTTGCTCGTCGCCGGGTTACCCGCCTTGAGAATCGCGATCTGGGCCGTGAACTCGGCCTGCACGAGCTGCAAAGTGAGCTTCGCGGCGTCTGCAAGGTCGAGCTGGTACCAGTCGTTGTCCTCGTGCTGAGTCACGCCATCGATATCGAAAATGCCGCTGTTGCCGGTGATGTAGAACGGCACATTCACGGTCGGCGCGATCGGGGTGGTCTGCGGCACGGTCACCGGGCCACCGGTTGAGGTCACCAGGACGGCGTTGCAGCCGTCGTTGGTGCCAGGGACGCCGTCCGCACAGATCGGCTCAGGCTCGACCAGGTCGATGGTGAAACCGGTGGTATCCAACTCGCAGTTGAAGCACTCGATCAGGCACCGAATCGACACGGAGGCGAGGACCGGATCGAAGGTCGGATTCTCGACCGGATCGATGGAGTTCACGCCGGACGGCTGACGCTCCGGATTGAACTGACCGACGCAGATCAGGATCCAATCGCCGGGGTTGTTGCCCTCGCTCGTTCCGGTCGGGAAGCAGAGGCACGAGTCGGTCTCGGTGCCGTTCTGGTTGTTGTAACAGGGAGCTGCGAGCGTAGCGCCCTGAGCGGCGAGGTTTTCCGGCTCGTCGTCGAAGCGGCAGTCATCGTTGATGATGACCTGCCCGTTGACGACCAGCCACTGCCCGGTGGTGCCCGGCCCGGTCACGCCCGGCACGGGATTCGCGACGGTGGGCAGATTCCCAATGTCAGCTTCGCCGTCGGTCAGACAGTTGTTCGGATAGGTCGGGGTCCACTTGAAGACCTCGATGAAGGTGTCGAAGCCGCCGCCGCCGGCAGCGTCGGTCGAGCCGCAGGTATCGATCTCAATGGCGGCGCAACCGGCCGGAATCTGATACTTGTAGTACAGCTTGTTCTTGATCAGGCGAGTGACGGTTCCGAAGGCGGTGCCGGTCTTGGCCAGCAGGGTCGCCTTCAGGTCGATCGGATTGAAGCAGGCCTCGCCCACCGGCGCACAGGGCAGAGCCTTGCAACCGACGCAGGTGATCTCGATCAGGGCCGGCAGGAAGAGGATCGGGTCGGCCGCGAGGACGGCGGGATCCCTGCCGAAATAGAAGTCGGTGACGTTGCGGAAGAAGCCGTCGAGGGCCTGGCAGTCCGCAAGGGTCGGCACCATCACACAGTCGCCGTTCGACAGACAGCAGCGTCCACCGGGATCGCCACCGCTGGTCCAGGGCGCCGGATCGGTCGGCAGATAGTCCACATTGATGAAGCCGTCTCCTCCGACGCCGGGGAACGGGCTACCGACGCGAATCACGAACTGATCGCCAGGGACGATCGGACTCCCCGCGTCGATGATGCAGAGGTAGGTCAGAGGATTGATTCGGGCCGCGGGGCGGTTGTCGATGTCATCCCCAAAACCACCGGCCTGACCGACGGCATTGGCGCCGCCGCCGGCGGCGATGTCGGCACAGATCAGGGCCAGGTTCGCGGGGATCTGGATGTCCCCGGCGGTGACCCGATAGACGGCCACGTTGGTGTCGAAGGTACTGCCGAAGGTGCTGACAATGAGGCGTCCAGCGTTATTGGGCAGGGGTGGAACACCCTTGACGATGTAGCCGAAGAAGACGTCATTGTTCACCGTCTCAAAGCCGGGAGGATTCGTCACGCCGCTGTCGGTGGCGATGACGGAATTGAACGGCAGGCAAGTACTGCCGGACAGGACGATCAAACCGTCACAATTATCATTTTCCACGACGAACGGGCACGGTGGGCTATTGGGGCCCTCGAACGTCGGGCAGAACGGGTCACCCGCCGTCGGACACGCGACTGCATTGGGGCAGAAGCGGTCGGTGGGGCCGTTGCAAAGATCGAAGGTCGTCGGCGTGGGGTCACAGCCGCCGCCCAGGGTATTGTCGCAGCAGATACCGGAGAGGTTCGCTGCACCCTCGGTGCCGTCCAACCGCAGGACGAAGTCGGCGGTGAAGGACGGGTCGATGCTGACGACGTCCTGGTAGTCGTTGAGCCCGCACTGCGGCGCCCAAATGTAGGTCGCGCCGGAGGCATTGGCCTCATTGCTGCCGACGCGGAAGGCGCCGTTGTCGCCGCCGGAAGAGGCGGCACGGTCCGGAGCATGAACCTCAACCAGCACGTCGGTTCCGGCCGGGATGGTCACCAGCTTGTTGAGGGTGACCCTGAGCATGCCTTGGAAGTCGTTGGCAACGCGAACTTTTTGGATGTGAAGCACGGTGAATTCCGGCGGTACATCGAACCAGGTATCGTTGTTAGCGGGATCGCCGAACTCCAGCGCCGGTTGCCCGGTGGGAAGCGGGCAGGTCAGGGCCGGAAACGTCGCCGTGGGTGTCAGATCGACGATGCGGACGTCAATATCGAACGGGTTGTCCGGCGGGCTGGTGTTCGACTCGACGCCAATATCGACGCACTGGAGCACCAGGTCGTTGGGGAAGTCCGACCCGGGAAAACACCGGGCCCAGGAGTTCTCCACTGTGATCGAACCCTGCGCCTGCGAGCAGGCGACCGTGCCGGCGCCGATGAGCACGGTGTCGGGGTCGATGTTCTGCGTCACCAGGGTGTCACCGCACTCGCCGGGCACACCACCGCGAAGCACCTCGACGCTGTCGGACACCACCACCCGTTGCGGGCCGGGGGCGACCGCGAGGCGCGGAGCGTCATCAAGATTGGCACTCTGGGCCCCGACAAGGCCGCGTTCCTCTTGGTTGGCCTGCTGTTGGCCGCTGCTCGTTGACAAGTCGTCGCCGGTTACACGATGAATCGTGTAAGGCTCCCGCTCTCGCGGTTGCTGTGCCGTCGTGGCCGCGATGGCCAAACAAAGACAGGCCGCCAATCCCAATCCCGCGGCAATCGTGTTACGCAGTTTCATCTGACAAGCTCCTTCCAAACCAGATTAGAGAGAATGAATGCTCATCCCCAGTTTCATACACAACTCAACCGCGCGCAACAGACGCGTTGCGGCGGCATGGTCTTCCATTTCGCTTTGACAGCCCGGACGCAATCGCAAACACGAAAGCATCCGAGGAGCCGCGACTTCCTCCTGAATGTGAGGTCGGTCGGATGGCACGATAGGGCCGAACCGGACCTTACCGTGCTCGAGGCCTGAACCGGGTTCCCTCTTAACCCTCTTCGGGAACAACCCCTGTTCCAGGTGTGTTGGCTCCCTCCCACTGACGCTCATGACGCGGCGCATCCGCCGCTTTTCCACCCTGTACAGCCCACATGCTAACCGAATCACGCCGGATGAGTCAAGGAATCGCCAGACAAAAAAGCGAAAAAAGCGTGAAAGCCAGCCGCCATCGCCGTTTTGCGGCGCCGCGCCGGACCTATCCTTTTGATTGGTCGGTCGATGCGCGGGCTGTGTGAACGCTAACTTCCTGGGATCGAGATTCGATTTCGCCTCCCTGTGTCCGTATGCACACTTATTAGGAGTTGTATGAGATGGGGGGATTGGAGCGGGATATTGAGATTCGAGAATCTTATCGTCCTTTGAAACGCTGTTGACGAATCGTTATCGGCGATACCATCCGGGGAATGACGGATGATTTCCAACAGCTCTCGGCCCTGGCGCCTCGGAGCCTTGATCATATCGCGGCAGCCGCGCACGTCGTCCAGGCCAACGTGGTCACCCTCAATGTCGCATGGGATCGTCAGCCGGCCCGCCACGGCATCGAACTCGACATTCGGACGCCGGCCCCCGGCCCGGTCCGGTCCATGCGCGAAGCCCTGCTCGATCGGGACGTCGTCAAGTCTTATGAGCCGGGCGAAATCCTGCTCAGGCTGCGGCAGGTTTGGGGCGAGTTTTGTGCCCTGGTCTGGCTCTTTCCCGGTGTGGACCCACAGAAACCCATCAACTTCAGGAACCTCCCACCGAGCCAGGCGATCCGGTGTCACACCCACACCCTGGCGAAGCTGGACGAGATCCAAAGGAACATTTGGCGGATCCGCCACGAACAGAGGAGACGCGGCGACCCGGAGGCCGGAAGGGATCCCGCCTTTCAGAAGACTCACGAGGCCGCACTGGCTTTCTCGTTGCGCATCTACGGTGTGGACGTCCTAAAATGTAGCAATGAGGCCCTGTTCTGTGCCGCCTGCGAACATGCCGGTATGCTCGCGGCCCTGCGATGGGCCACGGATCAGCGATGGGCCTGGGAGGCGCCGGGAATCATGGAGCTGGCGTTGCCCGGCGAAAGTCATAACGGAGTTTCGGGGGCGTCCTGAGCGGCCGCGGTCGTCGGACTGCAACCGGGTCCGTGACACTTTCGGCGGCCCCGAATGGGGCCGAGGACTGTTGCCACGGGTGAAGCGAGGGCCGGCAGGCCCGAGCGGAACCCGTGGGCGCCAATCCCCAAGGAACTGCCGGCC
>Ga0326597_10010979_pt1 | contig 12037 bp, 7 predicted proteins | sample RVTome_12_FD_203789 | JGI IMG/M metagenome (GOLD analysis project Ga0326597, IMG submission 203789) | Soil microbial communities from uranium-contaminated site in the Upper Colorado River Basin, Wyoming, United States - RVT100D185 | ecosystem: Environmental > Terrestrial > Soil > Contaminated >... | reverse complement strand
GAAGGACGTTCGCCACCATCGCGTGGAGTAAGCGTTTGCCCGCGCCCCTGGTCATCGTGAACCCGGCCTCGCGAGGAGGCCGGGGGGCGAGCGACTGGCCCGCCGCCGCTTCCGCGCTGCGCTCGCATTTCGGCTCCTTCGAGTGCCGTTTCACCGCGGGCCCGGGAGACGCCGCGCGCATCGCCCGTGAAGAGGCGGAGCGCGGGCGCGAGCTCCTGGTCGCCTTCGGCGGAGACGGGACGATCTCCGAGAGCGCAAGTGGAATCCTGGAGTCCGGATTGCCGACGGAGCTGGGGATCCTGCCCCACGGAACGGGGGGTGATCTCGTGCGATCGCTCCCGCTTCCGAAGAGGCTCGCGGACGCCGCCCACGCTCTTCGTCATGGAAGGTCGGTTGCGATCGATGTCGGCCGCGTGCTCTTTGACGACGGACGCGAGAAGAGCTTCGTCAACTCCGCTTCGTTCGGCCTTTCCGCCGAGGTCGCTCGCCGCGTGAGCCGGCGCGAGGGGGGTGGCTACATCACGGAGACGGTGAAGGCCGCTTCCGAATTCCACCATCCGGAGATCGAGCTCACCGTGGATTCCGGGCCGCGCCGCCGTCTTCGCATCACCACCGTCTCCCTTCACAACGGCCGCTTCTTCGGGGGAGGGATGAAGATGGCCCCCGAAGCTCGGTTGACCGACGGACTCCTCGATCTGGTCGTGGTGAGGAAGCTTTCCCTCTCGAAGCTCGTTCGTGAAAGCCCGCTTCTCTACCTCGGCGCCCATCTCGGCCTCCCGGAGGTCGAGCACGGACGGGTGAGCGTCGTCGAAGCCCGCTCGGTGAATCCTGGCGCCGAGATTCTCGTAGAGATCGACGGCGAGGTCGAGCACCGACTGCCGGCGCGGTTCGAGATCCGTCCACGAGCTCTCCGGATTCGGGTCTAGGCATATTGGTGCCGTGGGGCCCCACCCCCACGGCTCGGCCCGTCCGGCGCTTCGCGCCGATCTCGCGGCGGATCAAACGGATGCCGCTCGGGCAGGGTGCAGAGGGCCTGATCGGCACCCTGCTCGTGCTACAATCGAACCGTGAAGGCGATTCGACGGACACAAGAGACCGGGCTCACTAGCGGGGCCACGGCTCGCCCTCCGTTGTAAAGCCCGAGCCGTGGCCGCTCTCCTCAGAGGGCGGGTCACGATCTTGCTGACGAAACCCTCCCTCGACGATCCAACGCGACTCTCTCATGGGGAGGATTTGTATGTTCCAGCAGGAATCTCAAGGCGTCGAGCCGGAGCGCGACCACCGGCGGCTCGGGCGCGAGCTCGAGCTGTTCTCGTTCGAAGACGCCGTGGGGCCGGGGCTCGCGCTCTGGCATCCCAAGGGCGCTCTCGTCCGCCATCTCCTCGAGGACTACTGGCGGAAAGAGCAGATCGCTCGCGGATATCATCTTGTGTACTCGCCTCACGTGGGCCGGAGCGTCCTCTGGGAGACGAGCGGGCACCTCGATTTCTACCGGGAGTCCATGTTTCCGCCGATCGAGGCCGACGATCAGAGCTACTTCGTGAAGCCGATGAACTGCCCGTTCCACATGCAGATCTTCGCCTCGAGGCCCCGCTCCTATCGCGAGCTCCCGCTTCGGTTCGCGGAGCTCGGAACGGTCTATCGCTACGAGAGGAGCGGTGTCCTCACGGGTCTTCTCCGGGTGCGCGGGTTCACGCAGGACGACGCTCACATCTTCTGCCGGGGAGACGATCTCGAGGCCGAGATCGCCGCCGCGGTACGCTTCGTTTCCGAGTTCCTCGTGCGGTTCGGGTTCCACTCCCTCTCCTTCTCGCTGAGCACGCGGCCCTCGAAGTCCGTTGGAGACGCGGCCGAGTGGGAAGCGGCCGAGGCCGCGCTCGCCCGTGCTGTCGCGAACGCGGGGCTCGCTCATGAAGTGGATGCCGGTGGGGGGGCCTTCTACGGGCCGAAGCTCGACGTCCACGTCGAAGACTCCCTCGGTCGCAAGTGGCAGCTTTCGACGGTCCAGCTCGACTTCAACCTGCCGCGGCGCTTCGGCCTCGCCTACGTCGGACCGGACGGCGCCGCCCATCGGCCGTTCGTTCTTCACCGAGCGATCTTCGGCTCTCTCGAGCGCTTCTTCGCCATCCTGGTGGAGCACTACGGGGGCGCCTTTCCGTTCTGGCTCGCCCCGGTGCAGGCGCGGGTGCTTCCCGTCGCCGAGCGACACCACGACAAAGCACGGGAGGCGGTCTCGCGGCTCCAGGACGCGGGGCTTCGCGTGGAGCTCGACTCCCGCGGAGAGCCTCTTTCCGCTCGGGTGCGCGACTCTGAGCTCGAGAAGGTCCCGTTTCTCGTCGTAATCGGCGACCGCGAGATCGGGGAGGACACGATCTCCGTCCGTGCGCACGGAAGCTCCGAGAGCCGGAAATTGCGGCTTTCCGACTGGGTGGCCACGCTAGACTAGCCTCATGAGCAGCATCGAGACCCAGAAGGGCGAGCTGAGCGAGGCGGTGGAATCTCTCGCGCAGTTGGTCGAGGCGCTCGACGAGCAGAACTTCCTCGGACCTCTGGGGCGATGGTCGGCGCGCGACGTCGTCGCCCACCTCATCGGCTGGAACCGGTACACCGTCCAGGGGGCGAGGCAGATCGTGCGTGGAGAGCTTCCGTTCTATGACGTCGATCCCGGGGAGGACTATGCCAACGTGAACCGGACGCACCTCCGCGAATACCCTTCGCGCGTAAGGGACGAGCTTCTGGCGGAGCTACGTACCTCCGCCCGGGAGCTCTCGGAGGCGCTCTCTCTTCTCGATCCCGATACCTGGAGCCGCGACTACGGGGTGAGACACAAAGGCCAGACCGTCACCATCAGGGGCACGGTCGACGACCTCATCACGGACTACGCCCATCACTCCGAGCAGATTCGCGGCCTCGAACTGCCACGCGTTGAACCGGGGGTGGCGCGGAGCGAGGAGCCCCTGGACCGAACCCCTTGAGAGCACCGCCCACAAGGCATAGAATACGCATCGGATTTCAACGCGTTATCGTCTTATCCCGCATCCACGCGCGTGAGAACATTTCCATGGGCGCATGGGCTTCGGAGCTAAACCAAACGCGGTCCCCACTTGGACACGGCAACGCCTCAGAGCCGCCCGCCATACACTGCGGACCCAGCCGCCCATCAGAACAATAAGGCCGATACTCGATGGAACCTTCGAATTGCTGTTAGGTTAGGCAGACAGAAAGCTCGTGGAGTTACGAATGAAGTCACTTGGCGTGATGGTAGCGAGCCTCATGCTTGCCGGGCTCGCGACTGGGCTGTCGCAAGGACAGACCCCGCGAAAGCCGAACATCGTCGTCATCTTCGCGGACGATTTGGGCTATGGGGACCTCGGCGGTTTTGGCGCTCCGAACGTTCGCACTCCTCGGCTCGATGCCATGGCGGCCGAAGGGCAGAAGTGGACCAGCTTCTATGTTCAGCCCGTTTGCTCACCGAGTAGGGCTGCGCTTCTCACCGGCAGGCTTCCGGTCCGCAACGGCATGTTCGGGACCCCGGGTGGAACGGCACCCAAGGTATTCCGTGACAACACCGCCCAGGGATTGCCTCTCGAGGAAGTGACGGTCGCCGAGTTGCTGAAGTCGGCTGGTTATCGAACCGGGATGGTCGGCAAATGGCATCTAGGCCAGCTCCCGCAGTTCCTGCCGATGCATCACGGCTTCGAATCGTGGTTCGGGCTCCCGTACTCGCACGACATGCGGATGACAGTGCCCCGCGACAAGGGGCTTCAGACCGCCGCCTATTACTCTCCCAAGCCGGAATACTGGGACGTGCCGCTCATGCAGAATGACCGGGTTATTGAGCGGCCTGTGGAGCACCGCACGCTCACCAGGAGGTACACGGAGGAAGCCGTCCGCTTCATCACGGAGAACAAGAGCGGGCCGTTCTTCCTTTATCTCGCGCACTCGCTGCCGCACATCCCTCTGGCGAGGTCCGACGAGTTCGTCGGCCACAGCGATGGAGGCATGTACGGCGACGTCATCGAGGAACTCGACTGGAGTGTCGGACGAGTCCTCGATGCGCTGCGAGACGCAGGCGTTGACCGAAGCACGCTGGTGCTGTTCACGAGCGACAACGGGCCGTGGCTTCCCTTTCGTGATCACGGGGGATCGGCCGGCCCGTTGAAGGAGGGGAAAGGGACAACCTGGGAAGGCGGGGTGCGGACGCCGGCGATCTTCTGGTGGCCCGGGACTGTCAAGCCCGGTGTGGTGACGGGAATGGGCTCTGGGCTCGACCTTCTCGCGACGGCCGCGTCTCTTGCGGGAGCGAAGACGCCAGCTGATCGTTCGATAGACGGTATCGACTTGAGCGCTGTGCTCAGGGGCACCGCGTCGAGTCCTCGCGACGAGTTGTTCTACTACTGGGACAGCGAGCTGAGAGCAGTGCGGAAAGGCAAGTACAAGGCCCACTTTGTTACCAGCGGTGCCTACGGCGAAGGTCAGCCGCGTACCGTTCACAACCCGCCCCTCCTGTTTGATCTGTCAGTAGACCCTGGTGAGCGTTTCAACATTGCGGCAGATCATCCGGACGTCGTCGCCGATCTCGTTGAGGCAGCGGATGCACATCGCAGCACGGTAGCAGCGACAAAGCCACTCTTCGATGAGCTTCTGCCGAATTCACAAGGGCGGTAGCGACAGATGGCTGCCTAACCAGCTGCAGCCGACGAGCGGCGCGCTCCCTAGCGGCGCGGTCGTCGAGCGTGACCGCCACCTGTTGTGCTTCATCACCTCTCGGCTGAATCGACACCTTTTCGCGCTGGCGACAATCCTTGCCGTCGCGGTTCTCGGCGTCCTTCTCATGTACGTCTTTAGTTCCAACACTAGGGAACGGATCCTTCAAATCGCAGAGACTGGAAAGAGAGAACTTCATGTCGGGAATCAAAGACAAGGTCGTCGTAATCACGGGCGCAAGCAGCGGAATTGGCGAGGCGACTGCGCTCCTGCTCGCTGAGCGGGGTGCGAAGGTCGTACTTGGGGCGCGCGGATCGGATCGCCTTGCGGCTCTGGCGGCCCGCATCGCGGATGCGGGCGGTGAAGCCGCCTATGCACGCACAGACGTGAGACGGCGCGACGACCTATCCGACCTCGTCAAGTTGGCATGTGAGCGGTACGGCAAGCTTGACGTTCTCGTCAACAATGCCGGCGTTATGCCGATCTCCCCCCTCGATGACCTGCGCGTCGAGGATTGGGAGGAGATGATCGACGTCAACCTCAAAGGCGTTCTGTACGGCATCGCGGCAGCGCTGCCTGTCTTCCGCAAGCAGGGTTTCGGGCATTTCGTCAACACCGCTTCTACAGCAGCATATCGCATTGTGCCGAACATGTCGGTCTACGCCGGCACGAAGTTCGCCGTGCGCGCCATCTCCGAGGGCTTGCGCCAGGAGGCCGGCGATAAGCTGCGCGTGACGATCATTTCGCCTGGCTTCACTCGGACGAACTTTGCGGAATCTGTGACAAATCCGGAGTTAAAAGCCCAGCTCGCCGAGTCCCGGGACAAGTTCGCGATACCGCCGGATGCGATCGCCCGCGCTATTGCGTTCGCGATCGAGCAGCCGGCCGATGTTGATGTGAACGAGGTTGTTGTCCGTCCCACTGCGCAGGGTTAACTCCGCCTCTCTGAAGCAGGGTGCGGCTGGAAAGTTGTCTTCCAGTGACGCACCGGCGGCGCGACTAGATCGAAGCGGCCGACCCCAGGTCGGTGTTGCTGGCGACTACAGAGAGCCTCAATGCAGGTTTGGCCGTAACGTGATTACCTTGGTGGTCAGGGTGCAGAGCGCGAGGCTTCGGCACGAAGCGCAATCGAAAAGGCCCGGTATGGGCGACAAACATACCCATCGGGACGTCACGCATGATCAGGCAATCAGGCCGCTTACTGCGGCAGCGCCGTGTCGTCCTCAAGGTAGGGGTTCGGGTATCGGCAGGTGAAGGGCCGTGTCGATAGCCTACGAAGACCCACCCTTGGCGAAGCGTTTGAAGAAGCTTTCCTTGTTCCAGCTGGGCCGCGTGTCGCGGTTCGCGATCTCGAGAAGTGCTTTCGCGACCAGTCGGTTGAACGCCGCCGCCGCTTCCAGGTCCACGGGCTGATTCAAATCGTCCGAGGGAGCGTGGTACCGCTCCTTCCGCCAGGTCTTGACGATCTCGTGCTCGGGCGAGTCCTTGGTGAAGCCGACTTTGAGCGAGAGGGCGGGGATGCCCTCGCGGATGAAGCTGTACTGATCGCTTCGAACGAAGGCATTCCGCTCGGGCTCGGGGTCGGAAAGAACCTCGACGCCGGCGGACGACGCCGCTCGCTTCAAATCGGAAGCGAGGTCCGATTCCTCGAGTCCCTGGACCACCAGGCTCTTCAGCGGGAAGAACGGGGAGAACATGTCGTTGTTCAGGTTCGCCACCATCGACCCCACGGGAACCGTGGGGTGGGCGGCGTAGTGCCGCGAGCCCAGGAGACCCTTCTCTTCCCCGGTGACGGCGACGAAGACGATGGATCGCTTCGGGCGGGCGCCCGTCTCCTTCAGGATGCGTGCGGTCTCGATGAGGGTCGCGATGCCGGAGGCATTATCCATGGCGCCGTTGTAAATCTCGTCTTCACCGATGGGCCGGCCTACGCCCACGTGGTCCAGATGCGCCGAGAGCACGACGTACTCGGACGAGAGCTTCGGGTCCGATCCCCGAAGGATTCCGACCACGTTGTCCGACTCGCGCTCCTCGCTCTTGAAGCGGACGGTGGCCGCGATGGAAACGGGAACGGGAAACCGGGGAAGCGGCTTACGCGCTTGCGCCGCGGCAAGAAGCTCCGCGTAGTGGTGCCCGCTTCCCTCGAAGAACCTCTTGGCGCTCTCCGGGTGGAAGGTGACCGAGAGCTTTTGTCCGACCGCTTCCGCGAGCGCGGGGTCCGTGAGCTCCATCGCCGGCTGGAAGCGCGCGAGCGCCGCCCGTTCCCAGGGGATGTCCTGTCCCCGGGGATTGCGAATGGCGACGACCCCGAGGGCGCCGGCCTTCTCGAGGAACTTCCAGCGCTCGCCCGTCGATTGATAGTGCGCCAGAAGCGGACCGGGGATGTTCTCGGGTCCGCCGGTGAAATGGAGGGCGACCTTGCCTTTCAAGTCGAGCCCCGCGAGATCGTCATGGCCTTCCTCGGGGACGGTGAGCCCGTAGCCGACGAAGACCAAGGGCGCCTCGATCTCGGGCGCGTGCTCGATGCGCATGCCGAAGAACGCTTCGTCTCCGAGGGTGACCGGCTCACGCTTTCCGTCGCGAAGGATGGCGAGGCTCGAGCTCTCCTCCCGGACGGTGCGAACGAGAAACGGGACGTTCTGGAGGAAGCCCGCGGTCCCTCCCGGCGCGAGCCCCTGGGCTTCGAGCTTCCCCGCCACGTACTCCGCTGCGCGACGGTGCTCGGGGGAGCCCGTCTCCCGGCCGCGCATTTCGTCCGCGGCGAGGAAGCGGATGTGCTCCCACCATTTCTGGGCGTCGTCCGCCCCCACCGCCGTCGACGCGATCGCGAGAAGGCCCAAAAGCCCGGCGCAACGATTCTTCATGTCGTTCCTCCGGGGTTCCTCATACCACAAAACCTTCGTATCTATACTCCGAACATGAGACCGCGGACGGTGGTTTTTGTTCTACTTCTGACCGGATGCACGCGCGATCCCGCCGAGCTCACGGTGAGCGTCGTCGAGCCCGCGACCGCCACCGCCCAGTATTTTCATGGAAACTGCTTCGCCGGGTTCTCCGTCGGCGTGGACCTTCGTGTCCAGGAGACGCAGGGGATCGGCGCCGTGCTCTCGAGACTCGCCTATCGGGTCGCGGATCGAGGAACGGGGAGGTGCTTTCGGACGAGCGCCTGGACGCGGGCGCGATCGATGATCGTTACGGGGAACGGGCGAACTCGATCGGCGGACGGGAGGGTAGTTCATCCGTGCCGATCTGACAAGCGGGCGGCGTTGGACTATGCTTCGGGGAGTCGAAGGAAGGAGCCCTGACGATGGCCGGCAAACGAACCACCCATCGCAGCAAAGCGGGAAAGAAGCTCTACGCCGTACGCGACGCCAAGGGTCGTTTCAAGGACATCCAGACCTACGAGCGAGCGCACGGCCAGGACGTGAAGCGGAAGAGCAAGAAAGAGAAGAGCTGAGCTACGACAAGACGGCCTGGCTCAGGAACTCTTTCTTGACGTAAGCGACCGTGTCGTAGAGCGTCTCGTAGGGATCGCGCGCCTGAAAGCCGAGCTCGCGCTCCGCTTTCGACGGGTCGAGCCACCAGAAGCGCTGGCCCATCTCGACGCTCACCCGATCGACGGGAGGCGTTCGGTCCCATTGCCGGTAGAAGGCATCGACGGCTTTGCCCGCGAAGGAATAAATCCGCTCCGGCAGTTTGACGCGCGGTCCCTTGACGCCTCCGACCCGCGAGAGCTTGGCGAAGAACGTCTCGAAGCTCCAGTTGGGCCCGCCGAGAAGGTACCGCTCTCCGGCGCGGCCGCGTGATAGAGCACTCTCGAATGCGGCTGCTGCGTCCCGGACGTCGACGAAGTTCACGCCTCCGGGCGGGATGACGGGAATCTCGGAGGCGAGGAGTCTCAAGACATCCTCGGTCGAGGAGAGCCTCTTGTCGCCGGGACCGAGGAGGAGGCTCGGGTTCAGGATCACGAGCTCGGGGCCACCCTGGCACTCGCGCCGGGCCGTCTCCTCCTGATAGAGCTTGCTGGTGTAGTACGGCCACTTGCCGATGAGCTTCAAGGGTGGTGGAAAGCTCTCGTCGGGAATCGTGTCTCCGCTCTCGGTCACGGCGATGGTTCCGCTGGTCGAAGCGAGTACGATCCGCTCGACCCCGGCTTTCTTCGCCGCTCGACAGAGGATCGACGTCCCCTGGACGTGCACCTTGTAGAGCGCGGCGCCGTCGTCGGGATTGCGGGAGACCTGCCCGGCGAGGTGATAAACGGCGGAGGCGCCTTCGAGAGCGGACGTGCAGGCGCTTTCATCCAGGATCGAGCCCTCGACGACTTCGACGCCGCGCTCTTGAAGCTCGGGCGTCTTCGAGCGGGCGAGGACTCTGAGTCGCGGGGACTGCGCGGCGAGCAGCCTTTCGATCAGGTGCGTCCCGAGAAACCCGGTGGCGCCGGTGACGAGGAGCTTCCCTTTCACGACTTCTTTCCGACGACCGCAGGATTCTCAGCCTTCTTTTCCAGACGCTCGCCAAAGCGGGCCCTCTCCGCTTCGATCCCGCCCTCGATGTCGATCGCAGTCCCATCCCGGAGCCCCTCCACCACGCGCTGCACCAGAGCGGTCACCACGCGCTCGGCGTCGGAGCGAGGGAGTCCCGAGGCGGCCCGGGAGAGCGTTTCGAATGGAAGAAACGGTCCGATCCTGGCGCTCACGTCCCGCGATTGCGGATACCAGGCGCCCGGGGGAAGCGCGCCGTACGTTTCGAGATGGAGCGGGAGCACTCCCACCCGCGCCCGGAGCACGAGATGTCCGAGCCCCCTCTGGAAGGGCTGGAGCGTCCCCTCCCGCGAGCGCGTGCCCTCGGGGAAGATGAGCACGTTGTAGCCCTGCTCCAGAAGGTGGAACGCCCACTCGAGCGATTTCCGGAGCGAGCCCTTCCGCTCCATGGGCACGAGGTTCGTGAAGTTCTCGAAGAAGGTGCGCTTGACCTTGTTGTCGAAGAAATAGTCGGCGGCGGCAAGCGCCACCAGGTTCTTTCCCGACTCCCCGAGCGCCATCTTCACCAGCCCCATATCGAGGTGGGACGCGTGATTGGCGACGACGAGGAAATGAACGTGGCTCGGGATGTTGGCCCGGCCCTGGAACTTCGGCCTCAGGACGTCGTGATAAAACCATTTCTGGACCGCGGAGAGAGAAGCTCGACCCGCGTTCTTCACGACGCCCGGAAGCTCCACCTTCTCGACTTTCTCCCCCGGGGTCTCTTTCTGGGCGCGACTCCGCTGACTCCGCTCTTTGGGCTCGCGGTGCGGGCGCCGCTTCAAGTTCTCGGCGATCTCGCGGATCCCGGTCGTGGACATGAGGGCATCGGCCGAGAGGCTCTCCCCGGTTGCGGCTTCGATCGCGCCCGCGAGCTCGTGGTACATCAGGCTGTCGAAGCCGAGCTCGTCCAGGCCGGCATCGATCGAGACCGCGCTCCGAGGCTTTTCCGCCACGCGGGCGATGAGCTCGAGAAGCCACTCCTTGTCCGTCTCGGCCGCGGGCGCCGCCTCCTTCGCCTCGAGGAGTCTCGTCTCCTGCAGCCATGTCACGAGCTCTCGCCGTTTCACTTTGCGGGTGGGGGTGCGGGGGAGCTCTTCTTCGCGAATCTCGTACGTTTTGACCCGCTTGTAGAGCGGAAGCTTCGCCGAGACTTCGTGCATGTGGGCGTCGATCCGCTTTTGGGCTTCGCCGGCGGCGAGATCCTTCTTGGGAACCACCACCGCGGCCACTCTCTCACCGGCGCCGTCGGGAAGACCGACCACGGCCAGCTCCTTGATGAGGTCGGGGGCGGCGTAGAGCTCCTCGATCTCGTCGGGGTAGACGTTCTTTCCGTTCGAGTCGACGATGATCTCTTTCGACCGCCCGACGATATAGAGGTTTCCCTCCTCGTCGAGCCGACCGAGGTCCCCGGTGTGAAGCCACCCGTCGCGCAGGGCCTCTTCCGTCGCCCCTTCGTTTCCGAAGTAACCCGCCATCACGTTGGGGCCGCGGGCTGTGACCTCTCCCACTCCCTTTCGGTCGGGCTCGTGAATCTTGATCTCGACGCCGGGAAGAGGCTGCCCCACGCTTCCCGCGACCACTTTCCCCTCGGGGCGGGTGACGGTGAGAACCGGCGCGGCCTCGGTGAGGCCGTAGCCTTCGTTGAGGTTGAAGCCGAGCCCGCGAAACGTCTTGAGCGTTGATTCACTCAGAGCCGAGGCTCCGCTGATGAGATAACGGATCCGCCCTCCGAACGCCATGTGGATGGGGAAGAACAGCAAGGGGCCGAAGTTCAGAGGGGTCTCGTCGCGCAGGAGATAGTTCGCGTCGATGAACGCGTTCACCAGCTCTTCCAGCCTCGGCGAGCGCTCCTGGAACTTCCCCAGGATGCGCCGCTTCAGAAGATCCCAGAGAGCGGGGACACCGACGATACAGGTGATCTGGCCCTTCTTCAGGGCGCGGCTCACGTTGTCGCCAGTCACCTCGTCGAGGTACACGATCTGGGCCCCTCGCGAGAGCGGAAGGAGGAGCCCGGTCGTGAACTCGAACGAGTGGTGGAGCGGGAGAACGCTCAGCATTCCGTCCTCGTGGTCGATGTCGTAGACCGAGAGGAGCTTCGACACCAGGCTCGCGAAATTCTTGTGGGTGAGCATCACCCCTTTGGGATTTCCCGTGGTCCCGGAGGTGAAGAGGATCGAGGCCACCGTCGACGGTTGCACCGTCTCGGGAAGCTCGGCGATGCGCTTCTGCTCCGTAGACTCGGGCAGGAGGCGAAAGACGTCCTCGAAGGAATAGACGGGAACACCCTCGATCTTCTCGAGGTCGCGGTGCTCCTCGAGAAGCTCTCTGCTCACCAGAAGAGCGCTCGCCTGCCCGAGACGGAGGAGCTTCGCGATCTCTTCCGTCGCGCTCTCCTTTTCGAGGGGAATGGCGGTCGCGCCGGTCCGAATGATGCCGAAGTACGCCATTCCCCACTCGGGTAAGTTCTGGGACAGGAGTCCTACCCGCTCGCCCGCCTTGATCCCCTTGCTCTTCAGGAAGGCGGCGGCCCGGAGCGCGCACTCGCGAAAATCCGAGTAGGTGTACCGCTCCTCCCGACCGTTTCTCTCGATGCGCATCGCGACCCGGCCGGAGTGGTTCTTGGTCGCGGCATCGAAGAGCTCGATCAGGTTCCGATAGGTATAGATCCGGCGCGTCTTCCTTCCCGTCTCCGCTTCGTCGAGCTTGGGGAACACCCACTTCTGGAGGCCGGGGAGGTGGACGTTCAGCCAGTAGTCGTACCAGTCGATCTTTTCCGGCTCGAAGAACAGGAGCCGGTCTTCTTTCCC
>Ga0326597_10010977_pt1 | contig 12038 bp, 7 predicted proteins | sample RVTome_12_FD_203789 | JGI IMG/M metagenome (GOLD analysis project Ga0326597, IMG submission 203789) | Soil microbial communities from uranium-contaminated site in the Upper Colorado River Basin, Wyoming, United States - RVT100D185 | ecosystem: Environmental > Terrestrial > Soil > Contaminated >... | reverse complement strand
GATGTCCACGTCTTTGGGCTCGATTCCCGGGAGCTCCGCAGTGAGTAGGTACTCGCCATTCTGCTCCGCGAAGTCGACGCGAGGAGCCCACATCGAGTCCTCGCCGGCCGAGGCTCCCCATGGGAGGTTCCGAGCCAGACGATGCATCTGATCCTCAAAGAGATCGAGGTTCGGCCAGGAAGGAAGGAAGCCGCCGTCGCGGCGCTGAAGGGTGGGCAGGAGTTGCATGGAGTACCTCCGTCGTGATTGGGTAGGCCTCGGGGACGAGCCCCCGGCGTGCGGTAACGGTCCCGAGTGCGAAAGATGTGCCACGTCGCGGGGGGCGCGGGAGACGCCCATCGGGACGATGCGGAGGGCCGCTTCTTGACGGACCGGGGGGTAACCGCGACGGCGCGTGGAAGAAGACAGTGCGTCCCGTCGGCGAGACGATTTGCCCCTACGTCCCGCACGCACGCGACCCGTTGGGTCGTCTCGGGTCAAGCGCCTGGCGCCGATGAACAGCGGGTGGATCGAGCTGTACGGGGTGGGCGTCGCGCGACGGGGCTGGGTTCACCGCCGGCATGTCGTGAACACGCTCCCCGCGGATCAGATGCTTGCCACGCTGAAGTATTGACGCGTTCGTGGTCGAAGATCTGGGCATCAAGGTCTACGCGGTGACGGGTCCGGGGGCGCGACCCTCATCGCCTATCTGAAGAACGAGCTGCCCGTGGTGAGGTGGCGTGACCCACCTGAAGGCCTGGGCCGAACGGCGAGCCCACTCGGAGTCCGACGCGGTGGAGGCGGTCCGGGAGGGGCTGGACGATCGAACCGTGGCGGCGCGGACGGGCCTTCCCGTGGCCTCGGTCCGCGGGATCCGGACCTTCTACGGGCTCCTGCACGGGACCGGTCCGCGCCCGTGCACGGGCACGGCGTGCAGTTACGCCCGCGGATGGTCGGATCCGGAGGGCTCGGTCGTCCGCTGCGTCGGCCGCTGCTACGAGGCACCGTGCGAGCTGGATGACACGGAGTCCCACGTTCCGGTGAGGTCGCTGGTGGACGAGCCGGTGGCGCTCCGTTCCGTGCTCGGCCCCGTCGCAGGGGACATCCCGTCGAGCGGCCTCTACGAGCTTCCGGAGCACGCGCGCATCCCCGACCTCCTGGACGCCGCGGGCCTCCGCGGCCGCGGCGGCGCCGCCTTCCCGACGGGCGCGAAGTGGCGGGCGGCGGCGGAGACGCTGGCCACGGAGCGGTACGTGGTGGCGAACGGCGACGAGGGCGATCCGGGTTCCTACGCCGATCGCCTCCTCCTGGAGCGGGCTCCCCACCTGGTACTGGCCGGGATGAACGCCTGCGCGGCGGCCATCGGTGCCACGCACGGCATCGTCTACATCCGCGGTGAATATCCGCGGGCCGCCGGAATCGTACGAGGCGCGATTGAGGCGGCCGCTCCCCTGTTCGTCCCGGGTTTCGAGGTGACGGTGCACGTTGGGGCAGGGAGCTACGTCTGCGGAGAGGAGACGGCGCTTCTCCGTGGCATCGAGGGTCTCCGGGCCGAGCCTCGTCCCCGTCCGCCGTATCCGGTGCACGCGGGCCTCCACGGAAAGCCCACCGTGGTACAGAACGTGGAGACGCTCGCCGTCGTGCCGTGGGTCCTCGCCACGGGAAGGAAGCCCGACACGAAGATCTTCAGCCTCTCCGGGGCGGTGCGGACACCCTGCGCCGTCGAGGCCCCGTTCGGGATACCCCTGCGAGAGCTCCTCTCGAGGGCCGGAGGGGGACCGCCGGAGGGCAAAACCTGGAAGATGGCCCTCGTCGGCGGACCCATGGGCGCGGTCCTGCCGGAGGCGCTCTTCGACACTCCGTTGACGTTCTCGGCGCTGCCTGCGATGGGTCACGGCGGGATCGTCGTTCTCGACGAGAGCGTCTCCGTTCGCGCGCTGGCCGAGCACCTCTGCGGCTTCGCGGCCTCCGAGTCCTGCGGGAGCTGCACCCCCTGTAGAGTCGGCACTTCTCAGCTGGGTGGAATGCGGGACGCGCGGGCCCTTCTCCGACTCCTGGACACGCTGGAGCAGGGCAGCCTGTGCGGGTTCGGCAAGTCGGTACCCCGGCCCATCCGGGACCTCCTCGAGCACTTCGCGGACCAGTTCTTCCAGACCGACGCGGCCACGGAGACCGCATGAAGGACGATCACGGTGGAGGCCCTGGCGTGCTGAGCCTGGACGGGAAGACGGTCGCCCCGCGAGGTACGATCCTCGACGCGTGTCGAAGCGCTGGTATCGCCCTTCCTTCCTTCTGCTACGACGAAAAGGTCGGGCAGGGCGGCCACTGCCGGGCCTGCTTGGTAGAGGCCGACGGCCGGTTCGTGGCCGCCTGCACGACTGCGGCGGAAGCCTACAGGGAGGTGCTCACCGACACGCCGGCGCTCCGCGCCTACCGGAGGGACCTGGGCGAGCTGATGCTCTCCGAGGCCGACCCCGGAGCCTTAGGGCGGACTGGAGGAAGCGTCGGGGTGCCACGGCACACCGCCGTGGCGCAGGTGCTCCGGGACTGGGGCTGCGACGGAACGCGGTACGCGGTGAATCGAGACGGTGGTCGAAAGGACGAAAGCCACCCGTACCTCCGCATCGACCTCGACGCGTGCATTCGCTGTCGCCTGTGCCTCCGCGCGTGCGAGGAGATCCAGGGACAGTTCGTCTACGCGTTCGAAGGCAGAGGGCGGACGACCCGGCTCACGTGGGGCGAGGGCCCGTTCGCCGAGTCGGACTGCGTGGCCTGCGGCGCCTGCGTGGACGTCTGCCCCACCGGGGCGATCTCCGACGTGGACCGGCTGGCCGCCCTCCCGGCCGACCGCGTCGTGCAGACCACCTGCAGCTACTGCGGCGTGGGGTGCGGGCTCGACGTGCACGTGGCCGGCGACCGCGTGCAGGAGATCGAAGGCACCCGCGACAACCCCGTCAATCGCGGGCACCTCTGCGTGAAGGGCCGATATGCCCACGGCTTCGCCCGCCACCCGGACCGCCTCACCACACCCCTCGTGCGCCGCGACGGCGAGCTCCGACCGGCCTCATGGGAGGAAGCCATCCGACGGATCGCCGAGACGTTCGGCCGGCTCCGGGGGCGGGTTGCCGCTCTGTCCTCGAGTCGCTGCACGAACGAGGAGAACTACCTGGTGCAGAAGTGGATGCGCGCGGGCATGGGCACGCACAACGTGGATTGCTGCGCTCGGGTGTGCCACGCCCCCACGGCCGCCGGCATGCGGCGCGTCTTCGGAACCGGCGCCGCGACGAACTCCCTCGCGGACATCGATCGGGCCGACCTCATCCTCGTCGCCGGGACCAACACCACGGAGGCCCACCCGGTCGTCGGAGCCCGGGTCAAGCAGGCCGCGCTCCGTGGAGCCGCGCTCGTCGTCATCGATCCGCGGCGCACCGAGCTGGCCGGCGTCGCGGACGTCCACCTCCAGCTCCGGGCGGGGTCCAACGTGCTCCTCCTGAACGCGATGGCGAGCGCGATGGTTGAGGAGGGGGTCGTGAACCACGACTTCGTGCGAGAGCGCACGACGGGGTTCGTTGAATACGCCCGCTTCCTCGCGGAGCGCACACCCGAGGCGACGGAGGCTCTGACCGGGGTGCCGGCCGAGCTGGTGCGCCGCGCCGCGCGGATGTACGGGAGCGCCCGGAGACCCCTCCAGATCCACGGTCTCGGAATGACCGAGCACTACCAGGGAAGCGAGGGGGTCATGCTCCTCTGCAACCTGGCGATGCTCGCGGGCGCTCTGGGTCGCGAAGGCGTGGGAGTGAACCCGCTTCGCGGGCAGAACAACGTTCAGGGCGCCGCCGACATGGGGTGCCAGCCCCACCTCATGACGGGCTACGGAGATCCTGGGGACGATGCCGTGCGACGGCGCTTCGAGGAGGTCTGGGAGCGGCCCATCCCGGAGAGCCCGGGCCTCACCATCCCTCGAATGTACGGCGCGGCCGTGGCGGGGGACCTGAAGGCCATGTTCATCCTGGGGGAGGACGTGCTGCAGAGCGATCCCACCAACGATGCGGAGGCCGGGTTGGGAGCTCTCGACTTCCTCGTGGTTCAGGAGCTCTTCCCCACGCGAACGGCGGAGCGGGCCGACGTGGTGCTCCCGGGTGCGAGCTTCCTCGAGAAGGACGGCACGTTCACGAACGGCGAGCGTCGGATCCAGCGGGTGCGGAAGGCGATCGACCCACCCGGAGACGCCCGTCCGGACTGGCGGATCCTTTGCGATCTCATGGCGGCCACCGGGATGCCCCAGCCCTTCCGGCATCCGAGGGAGATCATGGCAGAGATCGGCCGGGTCGCTCCATCGTTTGCCGGAGTCACCTACGAACGGCTCGAGCCGAACGGCTTGCAGTGGCCGGTGCCGACGCCCGACCATCCGGGAACGGCCATCCTACACGATACTTCGTTCCCTCTGGGGAGGGCCGCGTTCGCGTGCGTGGAGTACGAACCGTCGCCTGTCTTCGAGCACGAGGCGGGCTATCCCCTCCGGCTCATTACCGGCCGCGTCCTTGAGCACTACAACTGCGGCTCCATGACGCGCCGGAGCCCCAACGTGCTCCTTCGCCCCGCGGACGATCTCGAGATCCACCCGGCCGATGCCGAGAGTGCCGGCCTGAAGGATGGCGACCCGGTGCGCGTGCGGAGCCCATTCGGCGAGGCGGTGGCCGTGGCGCGGCTCTCGGAACGGGTCACCCCCGGCGAGGCGTTCCTCAGTTTCCACTTCCCGGAGACCGGAACGAACCGGCTCACCAGCTCCGTGCTGGACCGGCTAGCGGACTGTCCCGAGTACAAGGTCACGCCCGTTCGCGTGGCACCGGCCCAAGGGTCAGCGGAGGAGTCCCCTGGCCTGCCTTGATACGCCCGACAGGATGGAGCTGCGAGCGTACGCTACCCCGCCATTGCGCCAGACGCGTGCCGGAGGGACAAAACGTCACTGCAACATGGACGAAACGCCTGCGCGGGACAGGTCCCGGGTCTCGCACGTCTGTAGATACATGCCGGCGTAAGAGCAAGCGCAGAGGGCCGCATGCAATCGCAGGGTACCCAACGTGCACCCTGGCATGAGGGGTGCATTGGAATGGCGCCAGCGACATGTCAGCCTCTGCGACCATGCAACCTGGCGTGGCAAGTTGGGCTGTCGCGCAAACCAAGCAAGGTAGAAGCGCGAGGGTCCATGAGCGCTCCGAACCCGATCTGGCACACCGGGCACCCCATGCCCAGGAATCCGTCCATGGATCAGCGTGTGACGTGGCACCTGGCCCATCAGGCACACTGCGGCTGTCGAGAGATCCCGGTCACGGTGCTGGCAGAGCTGAAACGCCGCGGTATCAATTCTTCGCCTCCGCTCGGCACTAGGGACCAGGCACGCCGCCGAGGGGCGGGACCGTGACCGACTTCACCGACCTCCGCCACCGAATGGTCCGGGCCCAGATAGAGAATCGGGGCGTTCGCGACCGAGCCGTCCTCGAGGCGATGCGAACAGTTCCTCGGGAAGCGTTTGTTCCCGAGAGACTCTCGGACTTCGCATACGATGATGCTCCGCTTCCGATCGAAGAGGGGCAGACCATCTCCCAGCCATTCATCGTGGCGATGATGATCGCCGCGGTGGGCCCAACGTCGCGAGACCGCGTGCTGGAGATCGGGACCGGCTCCGGATACGCGGCTGCGGTGCTCGCGGAGGTGGCGGGCGAAGTGTTCACGGTCGAACGCCATTCCGTCCTCGCAGACCAGGCGCGGAGGCGCCTTGCGCAGTTGGGGTTCTCGAACGTGCAGGTGCTCGAGGGCGACGGCACGTTGGGATGGCCGGAGCATGCCCCTTACGACGCGATCGTCGTGGCGGCGGGAGGGCCGGATGTCCCCCCGGCCCTCCTGGCGCAGTTGGCGATCGGGGGCCGCCTGGTAATCCCGATCGGACCGACTCCACGTACTCAGCATCTGGTCCGTGTCACCCGTCGCTCCGAGGAGCGCTTCGAGCGCGAAAGGATGGGCGACGTGCGGTTCGTGCCTCTGATCGGGGCCGCGGGGTGGTCGCCGGAGCCGGACGAGGTGGCGAGCGGGTCTACGGTTGTGCGCTCGACCCCAGCCAAGGAGGGGCCTGGTCGGCACGCCGTCAGCACGCTCCTCCGTGAAACCGTTGAGCCGTTTTCGGACATCGAGTCGGCTTCCCTAGAACCTCTCCTGAGGCGCGTGGGAGACGCGCGGGTCGTGCTGCTCGGAGAGGCGACTCACGGGACTTCCGAGTTCTACCGGATGCGGGCGCGGATCACGCAGGAGCTCATTCTACAGAAGGGCTTCAATGTCGTCGCGGTCGAGGCCGACTGGCCCGACGCCGCTCGCGTCGATCGATACGTCCGCCATCGGCCCTTGGGACCGGTCGCTTGGAAGTCGTTCAGCCGCTTCCCCACCTGGATGTGGCGGAACGCCGAGGTGCAACAGTTCGTCGAGTGGCTAAGGGGGCACAACGCCACGGTCAAGGATCCCGAGAGGCGGGTCAGCTTCAACGGCCTGGACCTCTACAGCCTCTACAACTCCATTCACGCCGTCCTTACGTATTTGGATGATGTGGATCCGGATGCCGCCGCCGTGGCGCGGGCGCGGTACGGCTGTCTCACCCCGTGGCAACGCGACCCGGCTGCGTACGGGCAGAGCGTGCTTTCCGGTCGTTACCGGGACTGCGAACCCCAGGTGGTCGGGATGCTGGAGGAGATGCTCACCCGCCGATTGGAGTATGTCGAGCGCGACGGAGAGCGGTATTTCGACGCGACCCAGAATGCGCGAGTGGTTCGAGCCGCCGAACGCTACTACCGGATCATGTATTACGGGGGTGCGGAGTCGTGGAATCTCAGAGATCGGCACATGTTCGAGACGTTGAGCAGCCTGCTTGCGTTTCGGGGCCCCGAATCCAGGGCAGTGGTCTGGGCGCACAACTCGCATGTGGGAAACGCGGCCGCGACGGAAATGGGAACTCGCGGTGAATTCAACATCGGAGAGCTAGCCCGACAGAGCTTCGGGGGTGCGGCCTACCTCGTCGGCTTCGGCACAGACCGGGGCACCGTTGCCGCCGCATCCAACTGGGGCGACCCGGTTCAGGTGATGTCGGTGCGACCCTCGCACGCGCACAGCTACGAGCGGCTGTGCCACGATTGCGACGTCAAGGCCTTCTTCCTCCCACTTCGACATCCTGCCCGCGACGTCGTACGAGCCGAGCTTGCGCCCGCACGCTTGGAACGGGCCATCGGGGTGATCTACCGTCCGGAAACGGAGCTCGAGAGCCACTACTTCCAGGCGGTGCTGCCCGTCCAGTTCGACGAATACGTGTGGTTCGACGAGACCCGGGCGGTGTCCCCCCTCCCGGCGGTAGCGCAGGCGGGTGTTCCCGAAACCTATCCTTTTGGAGTCTAGGGCTGCCGCAACCATGAACCCCCACGCCTCTTTCCCCCAACGCCTAACCCCCCGGGACCTCATCCGTTCGGGGGCTGCAGCGCTCATGGGGGTCTATGGCGTCCTGGTACTGATGCAGGCCGTCTTCGGACCGGAAGGGATGGACCGCTCCGCTCAGGGCGATCTCGCTCTCGCGACGTCTCATTTCGTCATCACTCTGGTAGTGGCTGCCGGGCTCCGGCGAGCTAGCCGCTGGTCGTGGTGGGGCGCGCTGTGCCTCGTCTCGCTCGGACTGTTCTTCACGCTCCCGATTGCGATGGGTTTCTTCTTGGCAACGGGCGAGGGGCCCCTGCGCAGCCTCCGTGAGTCGGCGCTTGTCCTATCGTCCTTTGTCACTCTCGTTCTGCTCGCCACGATTCTCGTCGCCGGGCGACGCTCGCTCGGATTCGAGAGGGAGCGGGACGGCCCCGGCTGAGCCAAGAAAGGCGCCGCAGTCGAAAATGGTTGCACGCCCCGCTTCTCCCCCCCTGCTGGCCTTCAGCTCGTCAAGCTTCGATGACAGTCGGCTCCCAGCTCATTTCGTACTGTGCATAAGGGGTTCTCACGGAGTGACCAAGATGTGGTTTTCAACCGCCGTCACGCCCGGTGCGGCCCACGCCGCCCGCTGCGCCTCGTCCCGTTCGGCCCATGACCGCACGCTGCCAGCCAAGGTGACCTTGCCCTCGCGTGCATCCACAGTGACCCGTCGCGCGTCGATCTCAGCGCTGCGTTTGAACGCGGCTTCGATCTTGTCCCTGACGTCTTTCGGCGAGATGCGCTTCGTGAGAGAAACGTTGTTGGCCACGCCTGTAACGCCGGCGAGGTAGTGGACCGAGTCAAAGGCCCGTTCCTTCTGGAACTGCCAGTCGACCTCTCCCTCCAGCGTAACCCAGCCGCCCTTATTGACAATGATCTTGATCTTCTCGGCCGGAACCGAACGGTTCGCTTTAAGGGCGCTGACACACGCCTGCGCGATGTCCTCGTCCGTTCGTTTGGTGCTGCTCGCCAGCTTGACGTCCAGCTCGTCCGCTAGTGCCTTTACTCCGTAGACGCGCTTCGCCGCCTTCTCGGCCATGTACTTCTCCGAAAAGGAAGGAACGTGACCGACCAGGGTGACGACCCCATCCTTGGCCGTGACCCCGATGTGCGCCTCATTCACCGTCGGCTCCCATTTCAGCTCGTCCTCCACGTCGCGTTTCAATGCGCTATCGGTCTTCATCTTGCTCCTCCCTGGGTAATTGAGACTCCACCAGATCTCCCGCGTGACGACACTCGACCAGGGGCTGGACCCCGTCGAGGGCAGGGGGCTGGAGGGCGAGATGCGTGCCACCTTTACAACGACGGGCAAGTCGCGAAGCAACACCTCCTTGGAGGCTGCGAGACCCGCCGAGGCGGACCGCCGATCGGCCAATGTGTCCCACCAGCCGAGGGACAACTGGGACTCATCGTCCCTTGACGAACCTCGAGGTGCCTGTCACGTATCCCCATCCCTTCAACCCCCCCTTGGCGGTCGCCACGTTCGACGGGCAACAACTCGGTGGGCACACAACCTGTACTGCTTCGGCCCGCAATGCTCGGAGTAGGCGTCTTTGAAAGCGAGGGCGTAGCGCATGCCTTACAAGAAAATGCTCTTTCGCTCGGAAGCCCGGGAGAAGGTGCTCAAGGGGGCGGCCACTCTAGCGGACGCCGTGCGCGGGACCCTCGGCCCCAGGGCGCGGTCCGTCTTGATCGAGAGGAAATGGGGTAAGCCGCTGGTTTGTGATGACGGCGTGACGATCGCGAAGGAGCTTTCGCTCGAGGACCCGAACGAGAACCTGGGCGCTCAAGTCTTGAAGGAGGCCGCCGAGCGGACGGGGGAGGTGGTGGGCGACGGCACGACGACTGCCACGCTTATCGCCTATGCGATCTTCTCCGAGGCCGTGCGCAACGTGACCGCTGGCGCGGCGGCCGTCGACATTCGGCGAGGTCTCGGGCGCGGCCTGCGCTCTGCGGTTCAGGCCCTCGCGAGTCTTTCCCGTCCCGTAGCGGGTCGAGACGAGAAAGCGCAGGTGGCTACGATTTCGGCTCACGGCGACGCCTTCGTCGGTGGGATGGTGGCGGACGCCGTCGAGAAGGTGGGGTCGGAAGGTGTCATCACCGTCGAGGAGGCGAAGGGGACGGAGACCGTCTTGGAGATGGTGGACGGGATGCAGTTCGACCGCGGGTATCTCTCGCCGTATTTTGTCACCGATGCGGAGAAGATGGAGGCGGTCCTCGACGAGCCGCTAATCCTCCTCTGCGAGAAGAAGATCACGGTGATGAAGGACCTGATTCCCTTGCTGGAAGAGGTGGCCAAGGCATCGCGTCCTCTTCTGATCGTGGCCGAAGACGTGGAGGGCGAGGCACTCGCGACGCTCGTCCTCAACAAGATCCGAGGGGTGCTTCCCTCCCTGGCGGTGAAGGCGCCCGGCTTCGGTGATCGCAGGAAGGACATGCTCGAGGACATCGCCGTTCTCACCGGCGGCAAGGTGGTGAGCGAAGACCTCGGGCTGAAGATCGAAAACCTGGGGATCGGGGACCTGGGTTCCGCGGAACGGGTCGTGGTGGACAGGGACACCACGACGATTATCGGGGGTGGTGGCGCTCCAACTGCTATCGAAGGGCGTGAGAAGGAGCTGCGTCGCCGAATCGACGAAACCACGTCCGACTACGATCGAGAAAAGCTCCAGGAACGTCTCGCCAAGCTGGCGGGGGGTGTGGCCGTCATCCGGGTCGGCGCTCCCACGGAGTCCGAGATGAAGAGTCGAAAAGAAGCTTTCGAGGACGCGATCAGCTCCACGAAAGCGGCTGTCGAGGAAGGGATTGTTCCCGGGGGAGGCTTAGCCCTTCTCAGGGCGATTTCCGCAGTCGAAGCCGAGGCTGGGAAGGCGGCGGGCGACGAGCGCACCGGGATTCTCATTCTGCGGCGGGCCCTGGAGGCGCCGGTGCGTCAGATTGCCGAGAACTCCGCGGTGGACGGTGGAGTCGTGGCGGAGCGTATGCGAACGGGGTCAGGTAACTGGGGCTTCGATGCCGCCCGGGGCGAATACGTCGACCTCATGGCGGCCGGAATCATCGATCCAACGAAGGTCGTGAGGGTGGCGCTCGAGAACGCGGTGTCGGTGGCAGGAGTCTTGCTCCTCGCGGAAGCCACGATGACCGAGGTGCGGGAAAAGGAGCCGGCGCGTCCGGCGGACGCCGAACAGGCAGGGGGCTGGTGATCGATGGGGTTGCAAAGGCCAGGCGATCGAACCACGCGCCGATGAATCCGCGGTTGGAGAGACCAGAGCAAGGATTCTGGTCATCGAGGACGAAATCGTCCTCCGGAACCTCATTGAGCAGACCCTAGAGGACGAAGGGTTCGATGCAACGACTGCCGTCTCCGGAGAAGACGGCCTCAAGCGCCTCGGGGAGGCCTTGTACGATGTCGTCCTCCTCGATCTGAACCTCCCGGGAATGCATGGCCTGAGCGTGCTCTCCGCGGCGCCCGCAACTCAGACGGACGCACAGTTCATCGTAATGACCGCGTTCGGCACCGTGTCTACCGCTGTCGAGGCGATGCAGCTCGGAGCCTTCGACTACCTGAGCAAGCCGTTTCGGGCGAACGAGCTCATCCTGGTAATCCGCCGCGCCTTGGAAGAACGGGAACTTCGAAGAGAAGTCGCCCGACTCCGCGCCCGAAGTCCTTCCGATGTCCGCTCCCGCATCATAGGCAGAGCTGGGGCGATGGAACGTGTCTTCGACCTAATCGAACGGGTGGCCCCGACCAGAGCGAACGTCCTGATCGTCGGGGAAACCGGCACCGGGAAGGAATTGGTGGCTCGGGCGATCCACGACGTGTCCGATCGCTCCCGCCGTGCCTTCATCCCCGTGAACTGTGCCGCCCTCACGGAGACTCTTCTCGAATCGGAGCTCTTTGGGCACCAACGGGGAGCCTTCACTGGCGCGATTCAGTCAAGAAGGGGCGTCTTCGAGGCCGCCCGCGGGGGCACCCTGTTCCTCGACGAGGCGAGCGCGCTCGCACCCTCGACGCAGGTCAAGCTTCTCCGGGTCCTGCAAGAGAGGACGGTGACCCCCGTGGGGAGCACAGAGCCCATCCCCGTGGACTTTCGGCTGGTGGCCGCGACCAACCAGGACCTCGAGGACCTGGTCAGAGACGGCAAGTTTCGGGAGGACCTCTTCTACCGGCTGAACGTCTTCCCGATCCACGTCCCCCCCCTCCGAGAGCGCCGTGAGGACATTCCGATTTTGGCCAACGCCTTTCGTCTCCGTCTGGCGGAGGAGCTCGGCGTGGAGGCGCCCCCCATCCTGAAGGGCGCTCTCGCGCGTATGATGGCCCACGACTGGCCCGGTAACGTCCGGGAGCTCGAAAATGCGATCGGGCGCTCGATGATCTTGAATCGTGGAGCCAAAGGGCTCGCGTTCGAGCCGGCGACTGGAGGACCTTCCGTGGGCAAAGGAGGACTCGATCGGGCCGCGAGGGCCAGAAAGGAGAAGTGGGACCTGGAGCGCCTGGAACGGGAGTACATTCTGGCCGTCCTGGAAGATGAGGGGTGGCGCCACGCAAGAGCGTCGGAAGTGCTCGGGAT
>Ga0326597_10010976_pt1 | contig 12039 bp, 12 predicted proteins | sample RVTome_12_FD_203789 | JGI IMG/M metagenome (GOLD analysis project Ga0326597, IMG submission 203789) | Soil microbial communities from uranium-contaminated site in the Upper Colorado River Basin, Wyoming, United States - RVT100D185 | ecosystem: Environmental > Terrestrial > Soil > Contaminated >... | reverse complement strand
CACCGGCGGGATTTTTGCCGTTAATACATCACCATTGACGATATTTATCCGGGCCTTCTGCATTTTAGTCAGCTTGGAAATGTTGTGATCTTTGCCCCATGCCAGGACCTCTTTGTTGATGTCCACGCACCAGGCAATATTACTTTTGCGACGACGTACCCATTCACAAGAGGTGTTCATGGTGCCGCAGAAATCTTCGCGCAATGTTACGGCATTGCGACGGCGTAAATTTTTGAATGTCCGGTCAACGAAATCAATTTCAGCTTCAATAGACTGGACGGATTCTTCATAGAGGATATGTATATCTGCTTGTTCAGCCTGTGTGGTAGCAGGGGTATGTCTTGTGGAATTTTGTTTCTCTTGCTTTTCCATTTTTTATTATGCAATCCTGTTTTTTTCCGTTATCCAGGCATCATTATACCGATATAATACAGATACAGTGTTACCGGGAGCCGGCGGCTCAGCCCGGGCCGCTGTTTTCCTCCCTGCGCCGTTCGAGCAGCTCCCCGTTTTCTTCCCAGCACTCGCCTTCAACAATAACAACAGATTGATCAGTGCGTTGCCATCCCTGCTGTCGTTGCATCCGGGACAATAAGGTACCGGCGATCCATGCCCTGGTCGCAGGCAACAGACAGAGAAAGCCTGCCAAATCGGTGAAAAAACCCGGTGTCAGCAGCAGTATTCCGGATGCGAGTAAAATGAGTCCTTCAATCAGATCAGTTGCAGGTATTTCCCCGCATTGAATTTTGTTTTGCACTCGCCGGGCAGTTTGTATACCTTGTTTGCGTACCAGTATGGTGCCAATCATAGCGGTCAGGACGCAAAGGGCCGCGACGCGCAGGGGCCCGATAGCGCTCCCGACACGAATAAAGAGGTAGATCTCGACGACCGGGACAAAAAGCAGGCAAACAAACAATAGTCTGTACACGGTATGGCTGGACCGGGGGCATTAAACAAGTATGGCTTATTACCCACTGTATTGGCAAAATGCTATTTTTCAAGTAGAAAATGGAAATATTTAAAAAGTTTATGGGACAACAGACTAAACATCTGCTGGTATTGACAACCTGCCCTGGATCGATCACGGCAAAGAAAATTGCCAATGAACTGGTGGTGGAACGACTGGCTGCCTGCGTACAGATCATACCCGGGGTGCAGTCGTTTTTTCGCTGGGTCGGCAAGGTAGACAACACAGAAGAACTCCTGTTGCTAATCAAGACAACGAGTGAAAGGTACAATGACCTGGAGGCCAGGATTGTGTCCTTACACCCGTATGAACTTCCGGAAATTATCACTGTCCCTATCAGTGGTGGACTGGAGGGGTATCTGGCCTGGATCGAGGCGAATACCCGCTCGGAATAGGCGCCGCCACTGACTCAATGAGGTATGCTGACAGCATGAAACTATTGAACCTCGTCATAGTGCTGTTGTGCGCGTTTGTTACAGCTGCTGCTTATCCACAAACTGTAAGTGAACGCTTACGAAATCTGCAAGGCCTGATTAACAATAGCAATCAGCAGCAATTCCTGCATCCTGATGAGGCCTTTGTGATGTCGGCGACGGTACGGGGCCCATCCAGTATTAATGTACACTGGCAGATAGCCGATGGGTATTACTTGTACCATGACAAGTTCAGCTTTGAGATCAGCGGAGAAGGTGCCGGTGTAAGCCCCGGCACGATAGTTATCCCCCCCGGGAAGATTAAGGAAGATCCTTCGTTCGGCAGCGTTGAGGTCAATATCGGTGATGTCGATGTCGACGTGCCTCTGATCCGGGAAAACCCAGCAGGGGTTTCCATCGATCTTCAGGCAGGTTACCAGGGTTGCAAGGACAATTCCCTCTGCTATCCGCCCATCAAAAAGACCGTTCCACTGATCCTGTCGCCGTTGTCCGGCGCATCGGCCGTAACCGGGGTGAACGCCTATCCACAGACAGCCGCCTCACAACTGTCCACCTTTATGGTATCCGAACAGGACAGCTACACCTTGAGGTTAATACAAGGCAGCGTGCTGTTGAACATACTGGTATTTTTCGGGGCGGGTTTGTTATTGTCTTTTACGCCTTGTGTGTTTCCCATGATCCCTATTCTGTCCGGGATTATAGTCGGCCAGGAAAAACACCTTACCCCTACCAGGGGCCTGGTCTTGTCATTGACCTATGTGCTGGCCATGGCATTGACCTATGCCGTCATCGGTGTATTTGCAGCCATGGCAGGGATCAATGTCCAGGCGGCGGCCCAGAATATATGGGTGATCTCGGTATTTTGCCTGGTGTTCATCGCCTTGGCCCTGTCCATGTTTGGTTTTTATGAGATCCAGATCCCGAGCGGGCTGCAAAATAAACTGATCGGTCTCAGCCACAGCCAGGCTGGCGGGACACTGTCAGGGGTTGCCATCATGGGCGCGGTTTCAGCAGTCATAGTCGGACCTTGTGTGGTGCCTCCCCTGATAGGTGCTCTGGCGTATATCAGCCAGACGGGAAATGAAATACTGGGCGGCACCGCCTTGTTTGCCATGGGTATGGGCATGGGCGTGCCTTTGCTGATCATAGGTACATCGGCAGGGTCCTGGCTCCCGCAGGCAGGGAGGTGGATGGAGATCGTGAAACAGGTATTTGGTGTCGGGCTGTTGGGGCTCGCGATCTGGTTCCTGGCCCGCGTGATCCCGCCTGTGGTAGAGCTGTATCTATGGGCAGCCCTGCTGATAGTCTCGGCAATCTATATGGGTGCCCTGGATCAACTGGAAAGGACAGCAGGCTGGGCCAGATTGTGGAAGGGCGTCGGGCTAATCATGCTGGTTTACGGGATTTTGCTGATTATCGGTGCTACCTCTGGCAGCACCAGTCTTTACAGGCCGTTGCAGGGTTTCGGTGGTGGTGTTACTACGGGCGGTATAGCAGCAAATGAGCATCTTGATTTCAAGCGCATAAAGTCGACCGCTGATCTGGATGAGGAACTCAGGCAGGCCAGTATCGCGGGAAAACCGGTGATGCTGGATTTCTACGCCGACTGGTGCATAGAATGCATAAGAATGGAAGCTAACACCTTCCCCAGGCCGGAGGTACGCGCCGCCCTCCAGAATGTAATATTACTGCAGGCTGACGTGACCCGTAACGATGAGCAGGACAAGGAATTATTAAAGCGGTTTGGAATATACGGCCCCCCTGCCATCCTGTTTTTTGGCAACGATGCGAAGGAAAGAGTGCCGTACCGGCTGTTTGGTTTTGTCGGGGCTGAAAAGTTTGTCACTCATGTGCGTGAGGCGACCGCGGCAGGCATATGAATCTCCGGCGCGCAGTCCTGCTGGTTGCAGCACTGGTTTTCATTACCACCGGCATGGTGTTATACCGGTCGGACGCGGTGCGGGATACAACAACCGCCCGTGATTATGAACCCGGGTTGCCGGCTGATAGTGCAGAACTGGTCGCCATGGTGGTAGGTAAATACCGCCCGGAATTTTCCCTGCCCGATGTAGCGGGACAGCTGCGTCATATCAGTGAATGGGACGGCCAGGTGGTAACCCTTAATTTCTGGGCGACATGGTGTCTTCCCTGTTTGAAGGAGGTACCCGAGCTGGTAGATCTGCAGGCGAGATTCGGCTCACAAGGACTACAGATAGTCGGGATCGCCCTGCAGCGACCTGAAGAACTCGGTGGCTTTATTGCTGAAAATAAGATGAATTACCCGGTATTGGCTGGAGAGGCTGCTGTCATCGTAGTGGCGGAGCTTTATGGTAATACCGTGGGGGTCCTGCCCTACACCGCAATAATTAATCGTACCGGGGAGATCGTATTTACCCGGGCCGGCCCAGTTACCGGGGCTGAAGTGGAGGCGGTTATAAGCAAATTATTGTGATAAACTGCTTTATCCCACAACTTTAGTACAAATAAACCCCCTCGTAATTTCGTCTAAGTTCTGCTAACCTGCTTCTATTAGCGGTTAACTCCAAAAATAAATGCATATCACACGACACGGGGTGTAGATGGCTACTTTGCTGGTTATAAATGGTCCCAATCTCAATTTATTGGGGCAACGTGAACCGGAACTATACGGTTCAACGACGCTGGATCAGATTACCCAGATGCTGGTGGCGGAGGCCAAAAGTCTTGGTCACAGACTCGAACACTACCAGAGTAATGCAGAACATGAGCTGATAGGCAGGATCCACCAGGCGCGGGACCAGGGTGTTGCCTATATTATCATTAACCCCGGCGCATTTACTCATACCAGTATCGCCATCCGGGACGCCCTCCTGGGCGTTGCGATTCCCTTTATCGAAGTACATCTTTCCAATATATTTGCCAGGGAATCCTATCGGCAGCATTCCTACCTGTCAGACATCGCCGTCGGGGTCATCAGCGGCCTGGGCGCGCAGGGTTACCTGTTTGCGTTAAAAGCCATACATCAGAAGCTTCAGGGGAGTTGAACGGATGGATATCCGCAAGGTTAAAAAACTGATCGAGATGCTGGAAGAATCCAAGGTCTCCGAGATAGAGATCCACGAGGGGGAAGAATCAGTTCGTATCAGCCGGCACAGTTCCATCCCGGAAAATATCCAGACCGTGGTGCAGGTCCCGGCAACGGACGTGCGGACTGGTGATACAGTCCGGGCCGGTGGGGCGGAGGAAAGCAGGGAAATCGAAGGTCATATAGTCCGTGCGCCCATGGTCGGTATTTTTTATGGGTCACCTACACCCGACAAGCCGTCGTTTACGGAGCTGGGCAAAGAAGTAAAAACCGGTGACGTCCTGTGTATTATTGAGGCGATGAAGATCATGAACCAGATCGAAGCGGACACGAATGGCGTAATCAGCAAAATCATGGTTGAAAACGGTGATCCGGTTGAATATGGACAACCGTTATTTGTAATCCGCCAGCTCTGATTTAGATTGGAATTTTCCAACCCACACAAGAACATCAGGTTTATCGTTTTCTATGCTTGAAAAAGTAGTTATAGCCAACCGTGGTGAAATCGCACTGCGTATTCTGCGCGCCTGCCATGAACTCGGGATCAAGACAGTCGCGGTATTCTCCGAGATCGATCGGAACCAGAAGCACGTCTTACTCGCAGATGAAGCGGTATGCATCGGCCCGGCCAGTTCGATGGAAAGCTATCTGAACATCCCGTCCGTCATCAGTGCGGCGGAAGTCACCGATGCGGTGGCGATACATCCTGGTTATGGCTTCCTGGCCGAAAACCCGGATTTTGCGGAGAGGGTGGAGCAGAGCGGATTTACGTTTATAGGCCCGCGTTCGGAGACCATCCGGCTTATGGGCAGCAAAATCTCTGCCAGGAACGTCATGCGAGATTCGGGCGTACCCTGTGTTCCGGGTTCAGAAGGGCCATTAAGCGATGATACCGGCGAAGCTTCCAGACTGGCCAAGGAGATTGGTTATCCCGTTATTATAAAAGCGGCCGGGGGCGGCGGCGGGCGCGGTATGCGCGTTGTACATAGCGAAGCCTCATTGCGCAATGCCGTGTCTCTGACGCGGACGGAGGCCGCAGCGGCCTTCAACGATGACACTATCTATATGGAGAAATACCTGGAGAACCCGCGTCACATCGAAATACAGGTCCTCGCCGATACGCATGGCAATGTCATTCATCTCGGCGAAAGGGACTGCTCAATGCAAAGACGTAACCAGAAGATACTGGAGGAAGCGCCGGCCCCGCACATCAAGGACAAGGCACGCCGCAGGGTAGGCGAACAATGTGTCGATGCGTGCAGGAAGTTCGGTTACGTCAGTGCCGGTACGTTTGAATTTCTATATGAAGATGACCATTTTTATTTTATCGAGATGAATACCCGGATCCAGGTCGAGCATCCAATCACCGAGTTCATAACCGGGGTTGATATAGTCAAGGAACAATTAAGGATTGCCGCCGGGGAAAAGTTGTCCTATCGCCAGCAGGACATAGTCTTCCGTGGGCATGCCATCGAATGCCGGATCAATGCGGAAGATCCCGACAACTTTATGCCGTCACCAGGCACCATCAATCATTATCATCCTCCCGGCGGCCCGGGGATACGGGTCGATACACATGTTTACCAGGGTTATTCAATACCCCCCCATTACGATTCCCTGATAGGGAAATTGATCGCACACGCAGAGACCAGGGAACTCGCGATAAAGCGCATGTCCATGGCCTTGTCGGAAATTGTCATAGACGGGGTCAAGACCAATATTTCGTTACACAGGAGACTGATGAATGATGCTGCGTTTATTTCCGGTGGCACCAATATTCATTATCTTGAAAAAAAACTTGGGATGAAATGAGTCCCGGTGTATGGCCTGGTTAAGGTTGACCTTCACCAGCTACCCCTCGTGTCTGCAGGATTTGAGCGAGTTGATGGGCCAGTTTGACGCCCTTTCTATCAGCTATATACCCGAGACCAAAGAGCCTGTTTTCGGTGACGGGTCGACAGTGGAAAGATACTGGGAGCAAACTGCCGTTTCCGCCTTGTTCGACCCCGGCATTGATACCGATATCCTGATTGCCTGTGCCCGCAACAGAGTAGGCATTGAAAATATCATCGATTGCCATATTGACTTGTTGGAAGACACCAACTGGATGGATGCCCACAAGAAAGGGTTTGCCCCCAGGGTATTTGGTGGCAGGCTTTGTATCTGTCCCAGCTGGTATACAAGGCCTGCGGGCATACCCCATATTATCGAACTGGATCCCGGTCTTGCATTCGGCACAGGAGCACATCCCACCACGTCACTATGTCTTGAGTGGCTGGCAACCAATGATATCAGCGGCAAGTGTGTGATCGATTACGGATGCGGTTCCGGAATACTTGCCCTGGCTGCTGCAGAGCTTGGTGCAGTTACGGTCCTGGGAGTCGATATCGATCCGCAGGCATTGCTGGCAACCACTAACAATGCGGCTAACAATTGTCTGCAGCACAAGATAGAGACCGTTTTGCCGGGCGATCCGCGCATACAACCGGCGGACCTGTTACTGGCAAATATTTTACTGACTCCATTGCTTGACCTGGCGGCTGTTTTCAAGACCCTGCTTGGGGAAAACGGCAGGATAGTCCTGTCAGGTATACTGGCAACCCAGACGGATGAATGCATTAAGGCGTATACTCCCTGGTTTGACATGGACGCGCCGGTTTACCAGGATGAATGGGTAAGGCTTTCCGGTCTACGCAACCGCAAGGATTAACGGGATATCAATAATATGGTTACTGATTGTCCTTCCTGTCTCAGACAATTCCGCATAAACGCACAGCAGTTGTCTGCGGCACAGGGGATGGTGCAGTGCGGTTTCTGCGGAAAACAGTTCAGCGCCCTGGACAGTTTACATGATCGACCTGTACAGGGCCGTGCCGCACCGGGACAGTTGCCGGACGGCAACCCGGAGCACCAGGACGAGCCGCAATTTGAGATACCGGCCGGCACCGGTGGGGGGCGGGTAATCCCCGCAGAATTTGCTGACTATCCACAGATCGATCCGCTGGACCAGGTCCAGGCCGATGAACTTGCAAGTGAATTGCTGGAAACGGAACCTGTACGCCGTTCCCGGCTTGTGATGATACTCTGGTATGGCGGCGTCCTGCTGTTGCTGCTGGTGATCAGCTTACAATTGTTGTGGTTCAACCGGGACAGCGTTCTGCGCCATTATCCGCAGTATGTGCCACTGGCGAAACAATTATGTGAGCGCTTACATTGTGAATTAATCCGCGGACGGGATACGGGAGCGATAGTCTTGTTGAACCGGGACGTGAGGGACCATCCGAGGTTTAACAACGTCCTGCTCATCAATGTTACTATCGTAAGCCGCTCGGAGCATGTACAGCCATACCCGGAAATCCAGTTGGTCCTGTATGACACCAACGGAAAAATAACCGGCTATCGCCGGTTTAAACCCGTCGAGTATCTCGATCCGTCGGTGATCATCGATAACGGCATGGTTCCACAGCAGCCGGCGCACCTTGTTCTGGAAGTAACAGACACGAATGACACAGCGGTAAGTTTTGAATTTCATTTTCTTTGAAAATATTTTTTAACAATCTCTTTCGCTCGAATACCTAATTGCCAGAACAGGTTAAATCAGATATCTGTACTGTTAGTTTCAATTTAATCCTCAACTTCAATTTTTTTTAATCAAGCAAAGCTTTTCACGGAATCTATTCCCCGTTATCATTGGTGGAACTTCGATGCCGCCATACAAACAATAAGAAGCGGTGATAGGGATGAACGCGAAACCAGGCGCACTTCAAAAAAAGATCTATCTTGCGCCCATGGCCGGCGCTACTGACAGGCCGTTCCGGTCTGTGTGCCGGGGTATGGGTGCGGATGCCTGTGTCTCGGAGATGGTGGGTTCGAACCCGGCTTTGTACGACAGCAGGAAGTCTCAATTGCGCAGGAATTTTGAAGGGGAAACATCGCCAAGAATCGTGCAGATTGCAGGCGCAGACCCGTCATGGATGGCGACTGCAACGGTATTTAATATAGAACAGGGTGCCGAGGTCATCGATATCAATATGGGCTGTCCTGCAAAGAAGGTTTGTAATGTCATGGCGGGTTCATCCTTGCTCCGGGACGAGGAACTGGTTGCCCGGATACTGGAAAAGGTCGTTATGGTCTCGACCGTACCGGTAACGCTGAAGCTGCGTACCGGATGGGACCCACACAGCAAAAATGCCCTGAATATCGCCAGGATCGCAGAAGCCGCAGGGATCCTTTCCCTGGTAGTCCATGGCCGTACACGTGCCTGCAGGTTTAACGGTGTAGCGGAACATGACACGGTAGCCGAAATAAAATCACGGGTGTCTATCCCGGTAATTGCCAATGGCGATATTGACTCGGCGGCGGCAGCAGCCAGAGTACTGCGCTACTCTGGTGCGGACGGCGTGATGATCGGGCGTGCGGCATTGGGCTATCCCTGGATATTTGCGGAGATTAAAAACTATCTGGAAACGGGCAAGCTGATGGATCGCCCCGGATTCCAGGAGATTGGCGGGACATTGATTGCACAACTTGAAGACATGTACGGGTTTTACGGCGAATACACCGGGGTACGTGTTGCCCGTAAACATATCGCCTGGTATTGCAGTAACCTGCCTGGATTTAATGTGCTACGCTTGCTCGTCAACCAGGAAGGCAATTGCAGCAGGCAATTGCAACTGATAAAAGATTTTTTTGCAGGGGGCATACAGGAGAAACTGGCGGCATGAGGTCTGTTCATCGAAAGAAAAAAGGCAGGCCGCAGAAGTCCGTCAGCAACGGTTCAGGGTGCCTGAGCGACCAGGTCAGGGTGGTAATGGACAAGTATTTCAAGGACATGGACGGTCACGAACCGGCAGATCTATATGAATTGATCCTGGCGCAGGTTGAACTGCCGTTATTTGAGACTGTACTTGATTATACCGGAGGTAATGTATCCAGGGCGGCCGAGGTGCTTGGCCTGAACAGGGGCACACTCAGGAACCGCCTCAGCAAATACCATCTGCAGTAAATTTCCACCACTAACCGGGCAGTATAAATGCAATCAAAGGGATGTCGGTAAATGCCAGTTGTTGTAAAACGCGCGCTTGTCAGTGTCTCAAATAAAAATGGAATCATAGAGTTCTGCAAGGAACTGGATAAACTGGGTATCAGCATCCTGTCCACCGGTGGGACAGCAAGCTTATTGCATAATCAAGGCCTCAAGGTTACCGACATTTCGGAGATTACCGGGTTTCCCGAGATCATGGACGGCAGGGTCAAGACACTGCATCCGAAGATCCATGGGGGCCTGCTGGGCCGCCGGGGACAGGACGATGAGGTGATGCAAAAACACGGTATCGAGCCGATAGACCTGGTTGTTGTCAACCTGTATCCGTTTGAGGCAACAGTGGGCCGGCAGGACTGTGCGCTGGAGGAGGCGATAGAGAACATCGATATCGGCGGTCCGACCATGCTGCGTGCGGCAGCAAAAAACCATGCCTGGGTCGGCGTAGTGGTTGATACCGCTGATTACACAAAGGTACTGACCGAACTCAGGGAAAACCGCAATAGTCTGGGCGAGGCCACCCGGTTTTATCTCGCCCGGAAGGTATTTGCCCACACTGCCAACTATGATGCGGCGGTATCCAACTACCTGGGCAGTATCGGCGTTAGCGGAAAGTTCCAGGACTATCCGGACACCTATACGATGCAGTTCCATAAACTTCAGGAACTGCGTTATGGTGAAAATCCGCACCAGACTGCGGCATTTTATAAGCAGCATGACAGCCCGGCCGGGACCCTGGCCAGCGCCAGGCAACACCAGGGCAAGGAACTTTCGTACAACAATATTGCCGATACCGACGCTGCCCTGGAGTGTGTGCTTGGATTCAAAGAGCCGGCGTGTGTGATCGTAAAACATGCCAATCCCTGCGGAGTTGCACAGGGAGACTCCATATTTTCCGCCTATGAAAGGGCATACCAGGCCGATCCCGTGTCCGCATTCGGCGGGGTCATCGCCTTTAACAGGAACCTTGACGCCGCGACGGCGCGGTCCATCATCGATCGGCAGTTTGTCGAGGTGATCATAGCGCCGGCGATCGACCCGGACGCCCTGGCAGTGGCTTCCGGCAAGGCGAATATCCGGGTACTGTCTGCAGGCCGCCGGCTGCAACCCGTGCAACAACTGGAGCTTAAACGCGTCAGTGGCGGACTCCTGGTACAGGACAGTGACATAGGTGTGATCAAGCCGGAGGACCTGAAGGTGGTGACCCGGCGCAGTCCGACGGATAAAGAATTAAACGACCTCCTGTTTGCCTGGCATGTCGTGAAATATGTCAAATCCAACGCCATCGTTTATGCCCGGGGCAGGCAGACGATCGGAATAGGTGCGGGCCAGATGAGCCGTGTCTACAGTGCACGTATCGCGGCAATCAAGGCGGAAGATCAAGGACTGGAGATAAAAGGCTCAGTGATGGCCTCTGACGCCTTCTTCCCGTTCCGTGATGGTATAGATTCTGCGGCCATGGCAGGGATAGTCGCCGTGATCCAGCCCGGCGGTTCGGTCAGAGATGAAGAGGTCATTGCCGCGGCAGACGAACACGGTATGGCGATGGTGTTTACCGGGATGAGACATTTCCGACATTAGGATGAAACAGTTACTAGTTATTGGTTGCTGGTTACTGGTGAGATATAACCTGTCGCTCGTCGCTCGTCGCTCGTTACTGGCACGACGGAACTCGGGATTTGGAATACATAATAGGCTATGGTTGTTCGTGCGCGGCGGGGTCGCCGCTCCTACAGTAGGAGGCCCGACCCCGGGCCGAATCATTGCCCCTTACCCCTCACTATCATGAAAGTCCTGATCGTAGGTGGGGGTGGCAGGGAACACGCCCTGGCATGGAAGGCGGCACAATCTCCCAACGTGGATATTGTCTATGTTGCCCCCGGCAATGCGGGTACGGCCAGGGAGGCCAAGGTCAGCAACCTTGCTATCGCCGCCGAAGATATCCACGGTCTGGTCCGCTTTGCCGGTCAAAATGGCGTAGGACTTACAATCATCGGCCCGGAGGGACCATTGGCAGCAGGCATCGTTGATGCCTTTGACGCTGCCGGGCTGCCCTGTTTCGGGCCTGCCCGTAATGCCGCGATACTTGAAGGTTCAAAGTCGTTTGCCAAGGACTTTCTCAGGCGCCATCGTATTCCTACCGCCCACTATGGAGTATTTGCGGATCTCAATGAGGCAAGATCGTACATAAAACGACAGGGCGTCCCCATCGTCATCAAGGCTGATGGCCTGGCGGCGGGCAAAGGAGTGGTTGTTGCGGGTACGATAGACCAGGCCATCGAGACGGTAACGGCGATGCTGGAGGGCAACAGGTTTGGAAATGCCGGGCACCGGGTCGTGATCGAAGAATACCTCACAGGCGAAGAGGCCAGCTTTATCGTCATGGTCGACGGCGAACATGTCCTGCCCATGGCCACCTCGCAGGACCACAAGGCCCGCGACAGGGGTGACCGTGGGCCCAATACCGGCGGTATGGGGGCCTATTCCCCCGCGACCGTGATCACGCCTGCCATGTTCGAACGGGTCATGGCTG